>OBEQ011053926.1_pt1 | contig 12724 bp, 15 predicted proteins | sample 1670901 | NCBI WGS metagenome assembly OBEQ01 (sample SAMEA104232315, study PRJEB22302) | groundwater metagenome | biome: forest; feature: aquifer; material: groundwater | place: USA | collected 2011-08-07 | depth 5.4 m
AAGAAAAGAAACTGTCAAAGTCATCCCGTTCCCTCACCTCCACCATCGAGGACAGAACGCCGGGGTCGACCGTGAAAACTCCGGCTTCGGTCGGGAAAAGCGCGATCTTTCGTACATCCGCCACGACATATCGCATGCCATTTATGATCTGCTCGGTTTTTTGTACATTTTTCTCTGGAGGAAAATCTTCGACCCAGAACCCCGTAAGAACCGGCTCTTTTTCAAACCCTTTATACGTGGCCGAAAGCCGCGTATAAATAGTGTAGGTCAAAATCGCCGGTTCGTTCACAGTGACTTCGTCTTTATCAAGCCAGGCTTTTACAAAAATATCCTGGTTGGTGATATTGGCGCCGGGCATGGCCCGCGGAGGCGGTGATGCCGCATATCCTTGGGAAGTGACGGGTCCGCCGCCCGAAGAGCTCTGTGAGAAACTACCGTCGGGCCTGACATCCACCTCCACAGGCGCCGCCTTATAAGTTCTCCCGCCAATGGTCACCTCAAACGGCCCGATGATTTTTTTACCTGCCGAGTTGGCAATCAGGACATAACTGAAAATACTGGTTGAGGACATGCTGCCGTTAATAATCGAAAGCTGCTGCGAATGACCTTGGGAATAAGAGGTGAAACCGTCGAGGGCGGGGAAATCGGGTTTTGAAATCTGGCCGTTGGCATTGGAAATAATGATGTCAAGCGTCAACTCTTCGCCGACCCCAACCACGGAGCGGCTCACCGATGTTTCAATCGAAACATCGGCATAAGCGGCTGTAGTGGCAACCGTCAGCAGAAATATAAACAGAGAAAATACTTTGTTCATGGCTTATTCTTTACCAATCTTTCTCAACAACGCGCTCGGATCTCCGAACGGATCCATTTTGACTGCTCTTTGCCTTCAATACCTGCTTTTCCTGGTCTCCAAGCGCTTCTAAAATTTGATCGGCGCGGATTTCTGCGGCTGATTTTGGCTTTTCCTCGCCTTTGTCTTTTTCCTCTTCGCCCGCAGCCCCAGCACCTTTTTCATCTTTTGTTTCTTTCTGTTCTTTTTCCTGACCCTGGTCCGCTTGGCCGCCGCCTTCCTTTTGCTGATTTTTTTGCTTTTCTTCGTTTTGCTGCTGATTCTCCTGATTCTGCCCGCCGCCTTCTTGATTCTGATCTTTGTTCTCTTTATTCTGTTCCTTGCCTTCTTGGCCTTGATCGCCGCTCTGCTGATCCTGTTTGTCCTGTTTCTCACCCTCCTGACCGTTTTCTTTGTCTGGGCTGCCTTGGCCACCACCGCCCTGCTGGTTCTGATGGTCTTGTTTGTTCTGTTTTTGGTCTTTCTGGTCCTGGCCCTGCCCCCCGCCCTTTTGGTTTTGCTGATCTTTTTGATTTTGCTGTTGGTTTTGATTCTGGTTTTGGTCTTGTTTCTGGTCCTTTTTTGAATTCTCTTTCTTCAGCAAAAATTCAAGATTGTACTTGGCGTCTTCATCTTTCGAATCCAGGCGCAATGCCTCTTTGTAAAATTCTATCGCTTTCTGGGTGTCATTTTTCCGGACGAGGCTGTTGCCGAGGTTGTAAAAAGCCTTTGACTGAAGCAAAGGCGATCGAAGATCCTCGGCGGCGGCCTTGTACGACTCGAGCGACGACTCAAACGAGCCTTCTTTATAATAAGCGTTGCCCAGATTAAAAGCAACTTCCGGAGACTTGGGATCACTCTTCAGCGCACCCAAATACGCCGACTTTGCCTTGCCGAGCTCGCCTTTCTTATAATATTTATTGCCCTGCTCATTTTTTATCGTGGAGAAAAAGTTAAATCCGAATAAAAATGGCAAAAATAGAAATAAGAAAAGTAATACGGCGATCGGGTCCTGCCGCCTGCGGGACTCTATTTTCTTCAAGTAATCCTTCTTGAAGAAAATAGAGGACTCCCCTTCGGCGTCACCCGCTCGCCGTATTACTTTCGCGTATACCCATTTATTCGGCATTTTGAGATCTCATTTTTTGGGTTTTGCGTTCGGAAAGAATGATTTCAACAAACAAAAACATCAGCGCGATTAGCAGAAAATACTGATAGTTTTCCTCATATTCGATTATTTTTTCGCTCTTCAGGCCCTTTTGGCTCATCTGGCGGATCTGACGGGCTATTGCGTCCGCCTCCACTTCGCCGCGGGAGGACCGGGTGTAAATGCCGCCGGTTTCTCTGGCGATGTCTTTTAAAAGGGTTTCGTCTAATTTGGAAATAACCACGCGGCCGGATCTGTCTTTTTTAAATCCCTCTTCCGGATTGTCTGCCGGGAGCGTGCTGCCGTCCGAAGTCCCGAAACCGATCGTAAATATTTTCACCCCTTCGGCCTTCGCGCGCCGGACGGCCTGCATGGGATTCGAGCCCTGGTCCTCGCCGTCCGTCAGAAGCACAAGCGCTTTAAATTCTTTTTCTTTCTCCGCAAAGGCTTTTGAGGAGACTGAAATCGCGCTTCCGATGGAAGTGCCCGGCGTAGGGATTAAACCGGGGCTTAACGTCGAAAGAAAAAGTTTTGCCGCCGTTTTATCAAGCGTCAGCGGGCACTGAATAAACGCCTCGCCAGCGAATGCGACGATGCCCACGCGGTCCCCTTTCAAGCGGTCTATCAAAGTCCCGAGCTCAAGCTTGGCCTTTTCAAGGCGGGTCGGCGCGATGTCTTTGGCAAGCATGCTCTTTGAGACGTCAACGGCAATCATGACGTCCACGCCTTTTCGTTCCACCGTGATTTCGCGCGTCCTGAAATGCGGCTGGCAGAGCGCCAAGACGATGAAAACAAACGCGAAGACCATGAAAAGCCGTTTCAAAAGACGCCTGAAGGCGTCAAATGAACCTATGAGCCGCCCCACAAGAACCACGTCGCCAAAACGCGCCATCTGCGATTTTTTTCTCGATGAGGAAAAGAAATAAACCGCCGCGATAAACGGCAAAATCCACAACCATATGAAATTTTGAGCCTGACCCCATTCCATTATGGAATTTTGACCCTCACGATATTCATCCAAAAGATCTCAAACAAAAGAATAAAAAAAGCCGGCCACAAGAACCAAAAAAATTGCTCGTCAAAATGTGTGTACTTCTCAACCGTGATTTCCGTCTTCTCAAGACCGTCTATTTCCCTGAATATTTCTCTAAGGCCCCGCGTATCCTGCGCCCGAAAATACCGGCCTCCGGTTTTTAGCGCTATCTCCGTAAGCATCTTTTCATCAATTTCACTTTGGACTCTCAAAAGCCGCGTGCCAAAACGAGGATCACTGACCGGCAGTATCGATTCGCCGTCTTTTCCGACGCCCACCGTATACACACGGATGCCGTACTGCTTGGCAAGATCGGCGGCCGTGAGCGGCGATATCTCGCCGGCGTTGTTGATGCCGTCCGTCAAGAGGATCACGACCTTGCTTTTGGCTTCCGATCCTTTTAAACGGTTGACAGCCGTCGCCAGCCCAAGACCGATGGCCGTTCCATCCTCAACCATACCGAGCTCGATCTTGTCCAAAAGCGCGAGTACGGCCTGATGGTCCACCGTCAAAGGGCACTGCGTGATGCTCTGCGCGGCAAAAATAACCAGCCCTATCCGGTCGTGACGGCGTCCTTCGATAAATTTCCGGGCTTCCAGTTTCGCGGCGACCAGGCGGTTCTCAGGCTGAAAATCAAGCGTCGCCATGCTTCCGGAAATATCCAGCGCAATCACGATGTCGACGACATGTTCCGTTGTTTTCTCCTCGCCGGTCCCGGTCTGAGGCTTCGCGAGCGCGAAAATAAGAAGCGCCGTCGCTAAAAAACGCAAAACTCCCGGAAATACGCGGCCAAACGCCACGCGTTTGGCGCCCGCCTTTTTGACCAGCTCAACACTGGAAAACTTAAGCGCCGCCTCTTTGCTTATTTTAGAAAAAATATACAAAAAGAAAAGCGCTGAGGCGGGAATAATAAATAAAAAATAAAAAGGGCTCGCGAATCTCATTGCTTTTTATTTCCCTTCTCCTCGGCCGTTTCTTTTGGCGTGGTCATTTCGATAAGGGACTGAAGCTCGATGGCCAGCGTATCCGCGAGCGATCGCGGCGGGATAAACTTCGCGAATTTCACGAGATCCGAATTTTCAAGCACGTCTCTGATTTTTCTTGCCGCCACCGGGTCGCATCCCCGGCGTTTCAGACGCTCAAGGATCTCCACTGTCGTAGATTCAAACGCTTCGATTTTCATCCGCCTTTCCAGATAACGCCTCAAAATATCCGCAAGCTCACTGTAAAATTCTTTGATCTTTTTGTCCTCAAGAAAATGTTTCTCAAGCAGCCTGTCGAGCTCCAGGCGCGCGCGTTCATGCGGCGGTTTTAAACTCTCAAGGTCCTCAAGTTTTTTTCTCCGTCTCCTTAAAATGATCTTGACGCACAACCCCGTAAAAAGTAGAAACGCGGTCAGACCCAAAATCAATGACCGCAAAAGGCCCGCGTCCAGAGACACCGGGCCTTTGATCGCCCGGATGTCATCTGTGTCCGTCGGACGCTTCGGGACACCCATGATCTTCACTTTTGCGCTTGGAGTCAAAACGCGGCCGGTTTGGCCTGAAGCGTCTTTATAAGTGAGCAGAACCTGCGGAACCACAAGATCTCCCATTTGAAAAGCGGCCAGTGTCAGGATAAATATTTGGCTCACGCGGCCGTTTTTCTCAAGCCGCGGTTTGGATTCTATCCTTTTTATCTCAAACGGGGAAAGGTTGGTTTCCTGCAGAGGGGGCTGTATGGAAAATTCAAGCGGCGTTTCCGCCAGGATGAACAGTTTTATCTCGTCGCCGAGCGTCGCCTTGCTTGGAAAAGCGCTTGCTTTTATTTTGAAAAGTTCCGTCTCGGCGCAGGCGGCTTGGGGAAGAAAAAGAATCAGAAAGAGTAAAAGAAATATTTGTTTGAATCTCATCATATATCATCATTGATGTCATTGCGAGCGTGGGCGACGAAGTCGCCGTGGCGAAGCAATCTCAAATCGGTATGAGATTGCTTCGTCGCCCCCGCAGCTTCGCTTTGCGAAGCAAACGGCGGGGGCTCCTCGCAATGACGGTCACCGAAACCTTTTCTGCCGTGTCTTAAAAAAATGGATCAGTGAATCGATGTAGGGCGTTCCGGTCTCGATCTCGATGCGGTCAAGTCCCACCGAAGAAAAAATTTTGTCCCGGATTTCTTTCCGCTTAAGCCACTCGCTCTTGAATCTCTCCTTAAACCCTCTCCTCACATTCAGAGTGAACGTCTCTCCGGTTTCCGCGTCCTCAAGCTCCATCGAGCCGCCAAGCGAAGGAAATTCTTTTTCGGTCGGGTCCTCCACAACGATGGCCACAACATCATGTTTTTTATGAGAAATCTTGAGAAGTTTCTCAAAATCTCTTGCCAAAAAATCGGAGAATAAAAATACCGTCGATCGCTTGGTCACCACGTCATTGAGCGCTTTCAAAGCGATGTTAATGTCCGTGAGACGCCTCTTAGGTCTGAATGACAGGATTTCCCGGATCACCCGCAGAACGTGGAGTCTTCCTTTTTTGGGCGGAATAAATTTTTCCACTTGATCGGAAAAGATGATAAGCCCGATGCGGTCATTGTTTTTCACGGCGGAAAATGCCAGCAGCGCGCAGATCTCGGCAATTAGTTCAGATTTTGTTTTGCCGCGCGTGCCGTACTCGCCGGAAGAACTCGCATCGACAAGAAAGATGACGGTGAGCTCGCGCTCCTCGACAAATTTCTTCGTATAAGGATGCCCCATGCGGGCCGTGACATTCCAATCGATGTCGCGGACATCATCCTGCGGGTCGTATTCGCGGACCTCGTCAAATTCCATCCCGCGTCCTTTAAATACACTATGGTACTCTCCCGCAAAGACGGTGTTAACCAACCGCGATGTTGAAATTTCAATAAAGCGTATTTTTTTAAGAATCTCTTTGGGTAGCATTGAAATTAATTTGTGAGTAGTTCTTCGAAGATATGTGCTCAGCAAAGCTCCGCGCGCTTCGAAGGCTATGGCCGCGGTTATGGTTTTGATGTAAATCGCAAGGGAGACGACATTCGTGGGTCGCTCCACTTTTTGAGTGGTTTGCGACCACGAATGTCGAGGGATTCCCGCGATTTACGTCAAAACCATGCGGCTTAGACTGAGAGGCGCGCGGAGCGAGCATGATACGCTTATTTATGGAACTTCGATTTCATCAAAAATTTTCTTCACGATGTCCTCGGAGGTCATTTCTTCTGCTTCGGCTTCGTAAGTGACAATTACACGGTGCCGCAAAATATCCAAGCCGATGGCCTTGATATCATCCGGAATCACATAGCCGCGGCCCCTCATGAACGCGTAGGCCTTCGACGCAATGTTGAGATAGATCGTCGCGCGGGGGCTGGCGCCGTACATGATGAGGCCTTTTAAATTTTTCAACTTATAGGCCTCCGGATCGCGCGTCGCGCAAATGATATTTACGATATAATTTTTAATTTTCTCATCGATATAAACATTTTTGACAAGCTCCCTGGCGCGAAAAATATCCGCGGGGTTGATGACCGGATTGATAGTGACCGCTTTTGCTCCGGCCATGCGTTCCATGATTTCCATCTCTTCATTCTTCTTGGGATAAGTCACTTTGAGCTTCAGCATAAACCGGTCCACCTGCGCCTCGGGAAGCGGATAGGTCCCTTCCTGTTCTATGGGATTTTGAGTCGCCATAACCAAAAAAGGGTCATCGAGCTTATAAGTCTGGCCGCCGAGAGTGATCTGACGCTCCTGCATCGCTTCGAGGAGCGCGCTTTGGACTTTCGCGGGCGCGCGGTTGATTTCGTCGGCCAGGATGATATTCGAGAAAAGCGGTCCTTTCTTGGTAGTGAAGTCGCCGGTTTTGGGGTTGTAAATGAGAGTGCCCAAGAGGTCAGCCGGTAAAAGGTCCGGCGTGAACTGGATTCTTTGAAATTGGGTGTTTATGGCCTGCGCCAGCGTTTTAACCGACAACGTTTTCGCCAGTCCCGGCACGCCCTCGAGCAAAATATGCCCGTCCGCCAACAGGCTGATCAAAAGCCGATCGATCAGATAACTCTGTCCGACAATGACCTTTCCAATTTCCTGCTGCAGCGTCCGGATCGACACGCTTTCTTTCTCAATTTTTTCCGCTAGTTGTTTTACGTCTACGCTCATGGATTATCCTCCGCATGTCATTCTGAGGAGCGCAGCGACGAAGAATCTAACACTTCAGATCCTTCGGCATTCGCCTCAGGATGACGTACATTATATCAGCTCCCGGTCACTTCGTTCGAAAGCTCATTTTGGTTTTTCCCATTATGAGGAAAATGCTTCTTGAGTTCATCTCCCACTTTCATAACTCCGGCGACAATGCCGTCTAAAATTTGCCCTTCCGAAAAATGGCGCACCAGAGTGTCTCGAGTGCGCGCCCAGAAATCGTCGCCTACGCGCCCGTGAATTCCCCGATCGCCGAGAATCGCAAACCGCCGGCTCTCCAAAGCCACAAAAATGAGCACCGCGTTCCGCTCCTTGGTCTTATGCATCTTTAGACGATGAAAAACCTTTTTTGTGTCACGCAAAGTATTTTCCGAGCATTTAGACTGGACATGCACGCGGATCTCACCGCGGGTAAGCTTTTCAGCCTGCGTGATCGCTTCAACGATTTTCTGTTTAGCTGATTTATCGAGCTTTACCATGAGCCGCTGGCGCCTCCGCCGCCAAAACTCCCTCCTCCGCCCCCGCCAAAACCTCCGCTGAACCCCCCGCCGCCAAATCCGCCGCCTCCATACCCAACTCCGCCAAAGCCTCCTCGCCCAGAGCTGCGAAACGTTTGTCCAAAAAAAGAAGAGAATAACATCTGGCGAACGATTACCAACAAGACTGTAATGAAAAGACCTGCGGCCAGCCCTACCAAATAACCAAAAAACATGATACTAATAACCACCAACAACAAATAACAAATACTCGGCGCCACTAAATACAAAATAAACAGCAAGAAAATATAGGGGCTGTAGGCTTGCATTTTGTCGTTGGTGCTGTCCTCAGGTTTGGCCTTATATTCCCCTTTCGTCGCTTGAATGACCGCGGTCACGGCGTTCTCGACACCCGCGTCAAAATTCCCTTCCCGAAAAGCCGGAACTATCTCATGACGAATGATCTGATCGGCGATAACATCGGGCAAAGCGCCTTCCAGGCCGTAACCCACTTCGATACGGACCTTGCGGTCGTTTTTGAAGATAAGAAGAATGACGCCGTTATTGTTCTTTTTCGAACCGATTTTCCATTTGTCTGCCAGTCTAATGGAGAAATCTTCTAATGAGCCGCCTTCCAGACTATCAAAAATCGCCACGACGATCTGGTTTGAGGTTTCTTTCTCGAACTGGGACAAAACCGATTCAAGCTTTTGGTGAACGGCTGGACTTAACAGACGGGCATAGTCGTTGACATAACTTTCCGGCTTTTCGGGAATGGATAATGCCCAAGCAGACATCGTAGAAAAAAGCAGAAAAAATAAAACCAGAAACTTTTTCATAAGACTTTACCTGTCATTGCGAGCGTGGCGCGTCAAAGGCGCACGTGGCGAAGCAATCTGAGCGCTTAGATTGCTTCGTCGCGCCTTCGGCGCTCCTCGCAATGACGATGCTTAAAACTTTACTTTAGGTGCGACAACAGCCTGTGCCTCGGCTTTGAAATATTCCTTCACCTTAAACCCAAATATCCCGCCGATGATATTTGTAGGAAATTGCCTTAGCTTCGCGTTAAACGCCTGCGCTGTCTCATTAAAGCGGCCGCGCTCCACGGTGATTCTATTTTCAGTTCCTTCCAGCTGGGCCTGCAAAGACAGGAAGTTCTCGTTCGCTTTTAAGTCAGGGTATTTTTCAACAACCACCATGAGGCGGCTGAGCGCTGAACTAAGCTGGTTCATGGATTCCTGAAATTTTTGAAATTTCTGCGGATCATTGATAACATCGGGCGAAAGGGTGCCCGCCGCCTTCGAACGCGCTTCGGTCACCTCCACAAACGTGGACTTTTCATGCGCAGCGTAACCTTTCACGGTCTCGACAAGATTCGGGATAAGGTCCAGCCGCCGTTGGTAAACATTTTCCACCTGCGCCCAAGCCTGTTTGACCTGCTCGTCGCTTCGGACGAGGCCGTTGTAAACACCGGACAATGAAGAGCCAGCCATGAACAAAATACCAACAATAACTAAAAGAACAATCCAGTCTTTTTTCATAACATCTCCTCTTAATGAATAATGGCTATTTTACCAAAATATCCCCCATTATAGTCTAGTAATAAATGAAATGGTTCGTCCTGCCGCTTCCTTTTCTTTACGAAATGAGTAAAAGTTTTCATTCTCTTTAACCGTACAAATCTCGGGGTCAAAAATATTGTTTTCCACCGCGCCGGCGCTTAAAAGCTGTCTCTTATTTTCACCGGCGAGATCAAAAAAAAGCTTGCCCTCTTTTAAGATCAAAGAACTTCCAGGAAAATAATTTTCAAATTCTTTTCCTACTTCATAGTTGTTCTTACCGATCCTTGGCCCAAAAAACATATGAACGTCTGCAGGTTTGCAGCCGGATTTTTCCGCAATTAATTTAAACGCTTTCGCGGCAACCCCCGCCCTTGTTCCGCGCCAGCCCGCATGCACGAGTCCCACCCAACCCTTCGCCCTGAAAAAGATGGACAGGCAGTCCGCCGTGAGCACGAGCAAACTGAGTTCCCGGATGTTTGTGATTGCGCCATCGGTCTCCGGCAGATGATGGAACTTGTCTTCGGCGAACGTTGCCGCCCCGTCGAGCACTTCCACATGGCCACCGTGCACCTGATTGAGAGTAGCACAACGGGCCAACGCCTTTATTTTATTCGCGCAGCCGATCGGGTCATTCGAAAAAGATTCCTTCAGTTTTTTCTGATTAACGGGATCGAGAAACGCGTCGGTCTGCTTTAAAACCAGCGGAAACCTCCTTGTCGTAAAACCGCCGCGGACTCCGGCAACGCGCCAGTCTTCGAGATAAACAATGTCTTTTTTCATGAACTTTCGGAAGAACTTCTGTTTGAGGCGGTTGGCCAGACGCGGTGCCAGGAACGAAAGCCCTGCGAAAATAAAAATCCAACCCGGCATGATGGGCGTGATCAGGCCTATAATGCCGAGTAAAATGAAAAAGATTCCCACGATCAGTGAAAATATTTTTCTCATACCGTCATCGCGAGCCCGCCAAAGGCGGGCGTGGCGATCTCCGCTCGGAGATTGCTTCGTCGCGCTTCGCGCTCCTCGCAATGACAGGCTTTAAAGTTCTGAAAACTGAACATCAAGCACTGGATATTTTTTAGCCTCTTTGTCATCAAAGTGCCACCATTCGGTCGAAATTCCTTTGAAACCTTCCTTCGCCATTTCTTCCTCCAAAATACTGCGGTTTTTGATCGCTTCCGGAGAAGTTTTCATGTAGTCGCGATGCGAACGCTCGGAAAATTCATCATACGCTGAGGGCATCGGAAGCTCGTTGCCGCTTGAGTCAACCAGCGTGAGATCCACGGCAGCGCCGCGGTTGTGGTTGGAGCCTTTTACGGGATTGGCGATATAACCCTCGACCGGAAAACGCGCCCACATTTTTTTCTGCACCGAAAGCGGGCGATACCCGTCAAAGATTTTTAGACCCAGGCCTTTTTTTTCGAGACGGCCCTGGATTCGTGAAATTTTTTCGGCGACCTCCGGCCTTAGAAAACACCGCGCCTCCGCATAAAGCGGCTCTTTCATAAAATTGTCGGAAGTGGCGTATCGAATATCGAAGCGGATACGCGGGTTTATTTTTTGGACATCCACCAAGGATTTATCGGCTCCAGAGCACGAAATGGAAAGAAAATTCAAAACAGAAAAAACAATCGTCATCCTGAGGAGTCCACAGGACGACGAAGGATCTTGTTTTTGAGATTCTTCGTCGGTCGCTACGACGACCTCCTCAGAATGATGCATAGAACTCCTAACCCCTAACTACCGACTCCTGACTGCTATTTTACAGCCGAAACAGGCGCCTGAGCCATGCCTGCCTTGCGGGCCTTGTATTTGGCGTTCTGGTCTTTCAGAAAAGGCATCGGATTCAAGCTGTTAAGAAAAGTCCCCATGCTGTTTCCGCTGCTGCCAAGCCCTGAACGCTCACTTTCTTTTTCCCAGAATCCATTCTTTTTCTGGGCGGCCTGACCCGCAGGCGCAGTCTGTTTGGCTTCGTGCTGGGCCTTCTTGATCTGTTTCATCTCTTGGCGGTGCATCTGCCGCTGGGCATCATAACCAACCGGCTCGGCCGCGAAAGCAGCTGTGGCAAACGTTAAACAAAATACAACCATGATCCACTTTTTCATTTATTCCTCCTGGCTTATACGTCATTGCGAGGAGTTCGCCAAGTTTTTCGGCGAAGGACGAAGCAATCTCAAGCGATACGCTTAGATTACTTCACCACGTCCCCGCTTCTTGCTTTCGCAAGAAAGCAGCGGGGACCACGTTCGCAACGACACGTTGTTCACTTAAAAAAGTTCCTAGCTTGCTGTTTTCCGGTAATTTCCTTGTAATCTTCGTAGTCAATAAAAGTAAGGTCCGGGCGCCTGTCTTTAATGCGCTTCACGGTGCCGCCGCGGCCTTTGTCCAGTTTCCCCGTGTTGCGCGAAGCGATGAAATGAAAGTTCGTGCCGCAGCCGGGACAATTGTGGACATTCGCGTAGTCGATCCCGAGCGCACGGCAGCTGGCACAGTCCGCCGTGACATCCCCGACGATCATGAGGTGTTTGGTGATATTCTCAACTTCGCACGGCTGCCAGACGCGGATGTAGAAACTCATCAGAACAAACTCGTTGGAAAAGAATCTTTTTCTTTTCTTTGCTCTTTCAGATTCTTTATAGCGCCGCCCCATGAAACAAGCACTTCATGGTTCTGATAATCGCGGTTTGATAAAAACGATATTTTCCCGTGCTCGGCGCCATACTCATAAATATCCTTTGTGATGCGCACGTCGTCGAAGCAGTATTTCTTGAGCTCCTCCATGCGGCCTTCCTTGAAAAGCCGGATCGCGTCCCAGCCGGTGCCGGATTTGGAAATCCCGAGCGTCGCCTGCGCGACGCTTTGGAGGCTCACGCGGTGACCGCGCATTTTCTCAATCTCCACCATGAGGTCCAGCACCGGAAATTTTCCGATAGGCGTCATGAGATACGGCGCCAGTACCTCCATGTCAAAGTCCCGGATATTAAAACCGATGATGAGATCCGCCTGCTTTAAAATTTCCTCGAGCTTCAGGATTTCTTTTTCTTCGAAGGAAAGGTAAGAATCGGTTTTAGAATCGTAAATGCAGGCGACGGAAATCTTCAAAAGATGGAGCTTCTTTCGGTCAACCTCATGAAAGCCCTTTTGGGTTTCTAGGTCGAGCACAATGTAATGGCCGTTCATACCGTCACCGCTCCATAAGCGGCGGAAGAAACCAATTTCGAATATTTTGCCAAAACTCCGGTTCTGATCTTTGGAATATAAGGTTTCAATTTCTTAAGACGTGACTTGATTTCTTTTTCAGTAAGCTCCACATTCAAAATTTTCTTATTCGCGTCAATCACGATGACATCGCCGTTTTTGAGAGCGGCGATCGTGCCGCCCGCGGCCGCTTCGGGCGCTACGTGGCCGATCACAAATCCATGCGAGCCGCCTGAGAATCTCCCGTCCGTGATGAGCGCTATCGATTCCGCCAGGCCCGTCCCCACGAGCGCGGCCGTCAC
>OBEQ010325564.1_pt1 | contig 12723 bp, 13 predicted proteins | sample 1670901 | NCBI WGS metagenome assembly OBEQ01 (sample SAMEA104232315, study PRJEB22302) | groundwater metagenome | biome: forest; feature: aquifer; material: groundwater | place: USA | collected 2011-08-07 | depth 5.4 m
ACTTCGTTCAGAATGACAAAAACTGGGCTTATTCGTTTTCCTTTATTAGTTAAAAATAGAGATAAAATAATCAGCAGTGCTAAAAACAAGAACATTTTCCTGGGTAAATGGTACGATCAAGTCGTAGCTCCAAAAGACATAGATCTTGATAGAGTAAAGTATAAGCAGGAAAGTTGTCCAGTGGCAGAAGAAATTTGCAAGAAAATAATCAATTTACCAACAAATATTTCAGTGGAAGAAGCGAGAAGAGTTGTTAGTGTCTTAAACGACGTCAAATTGATTTAACGACGTCACTACAATATATCAATATACTGTAGCATGTTTATTTTATGAAAATAATAGAAATAGACGATCTTCATCAATGGCAATCATTTTGTGATGAGGCTGGTTCGCCTTCTTTTCTCCAATCTTGGGAATGGGGCGAATTCGAGAAGCGTTCAGGATATAGGGTAAAGCGCTTAGGTCTGCTTGAACAAAAAAAACTCATTGCCACTGCACAGATAATAGAGATAAAGTCAAAGAGAGGGAATTTCTTATTTGTCCCACACGGTCCTATCATTAAATTACAAACCAATGAACCAGATCGAAGATCGGTTCATGGCCCTGTACCGAAGAATGGTTCTGGTTCACGGGTTACAAATGACAAGTTACAAATAAAGGAAATAATTGCCGAATTACTTAATTACTTAATTACGTTAGCTAGAAAGGATGATTTCTCTTTTATTCGTATAGCTCCAATTCTGGAAAACACAGATGATAATAAAAAAATATTTTCAGATTTAGGTTTTAAAAAAGCTCCCATCTATATGCATGCAGAACGAGTTTGGATCCTCCCATTGACTAAAACCTTATTAGTCGATTCTGCTGTACGATCGTATACAACACTCAAATCAGAACAATATTTTAACGATGAAGAGCTACTTACAAAAATGAGAAAGACAACTCGCTACTCAATAAAAAGAGCCGCAAGAGATCGAGTAATAATAAAAAAAAGAGTCGATGAGGAAGCGTTAGATAATTTTATGCAAATATATAAAACAACTGCAGAGCGAGAAAATTTCGTGCCATTTTCCAGATCATTTATTAAACACGAGTTTGAAAGTTTTCATAAAACAGGTAATGCGATGTTTTTTGAGGCTACACACCCTCAGGGTGTGTTAGCTTCAGCGTTAATTATTTTTACCAAATCGACGGCCTTTTATCACCAAGGTGCATCAATACATTCTAAAATTCCTGCGCCTTACCTGTTGCAATGGGAAGCTATTAGAGAAGCGAAACGAAGAGGATGCGCATTCTACAATTTCTGGGGGATCCTACAGGAAGGTCGCACTCCCAAAGCTTGGGGTGGATTAACGCTTTTTAAACAAGGATTTGGCGGTAAGGAGATTGACTATGTGCCAACCCAAGACTATATTCTTTCGCCGAAATACTATTTAACCTATGCCTACGAAACATATCTTAATTGGAGAAGAGGAGTTTAAGAAATGTCTCCTAAGCTACTTGGATAGCCTAACGCTTGATGTAAATATTCATAATGTAAAAAAAGATGGTATTGTATTTTGCCCCAAAAATTTTTAAATTCATTTTGTGATACGAGATTTTTATGTCTTGCCTGATCTACAAGAGTTAGAAAATTAATTCTCTCTTGGATAGATTGCTCTAATAATTCTGGCTCAACTCCATAGAGAGTTGAATATAGACTAGTAAGTCCTACTATTAATTCATCTCTATTTTTAACCGCATCAAGTTGCTCCACACGAACTGTTTCTCACGCGAGAGCAGAAGGATTAAAGTCTGTAGCAGTTTTTATTTGTATAGCTTCGTAGTAAGAAGTAAATTCTCCTATAGCCTCAGTATTCCTTCCAGTATGAACTTTCTGGAAAGCGCTCAACCACATATCTGCAACAGTCATGGACTGCTCCGCACTCATATCAAATAAATACGTATGAGACTGCGCAGATGCTATTCTCGCTGCACCATATTCGTTTCTACTAAGTGGACCTTGTAAACTCAACTCAAAAGCAGCCGCTGTATGAGGACTAAAGTTAAGTCTACCACCTTCTATAGGCATAGTATTAAATGTTTGAATTATACAAAAAGTGCATTTTTAGTATATTTTCACCAATCCTTTTTTCAAGGCTTTATCAAAACTTCTTTTAAAAAAGAACAAAGCTAAAATAAGGTAAATTGTATTAAGTATGAAACTTATAACAAGTTTGCTTGGATCAAGATAGCCTTTCTGCATTACTTCTCTTGCTCCTTCAAACACGTAACTCGTGGGTATAAGCAGTGCGAATTTCTGCGCCCAATCTGGAAGAATCGACAATGGGTAAAATATGGCTGAGAACGGTGCAAAAATATAAAGAGCAGACCAGGCAAACTGTTCGACTTTGCTACCAAATCTTAAAATTAAACCTGCTACTAAAAAACCTACACACCATCCTGTCATAAATAAAAGCAATGCAAAAGGTATAAGATAAAATCCGAATGCAAATAACCTCACTTTATAAAGAATAAAAGCAACCGCAGCAGCGAAAGAAAGACTTAATGTAGCCTTAATGATGCTCAAGCTCACTAAGGCTACAATCCATTCAGAGAATTTAAGTGGTGTTGCGAATAAATTGATAAGATTTCTGTTCCATAGCTCTTCCAGTATATTAACGCTAATTTCATACTGACCTCTCCAAATTATGATCCAAAGCAATATACCTGAAATCACCATGAAAACAACATCATAGGAATTTGGGCTTACTGACTTAACAAATGAAATAGTTAGTCCCCACAAGAGAAGATCAATTGTTGGCCAATAGATGGCGTCGCTCCATCTATTTATACTATGTTTAAATAGATAGACGTGTCTTAAAATGATTCCATAAATTCTATAAAGTTTCATACATTTTGTTTATCTTTATTTTTAACTGATACGACTTGCAAAAAATAGTCTTCAAGAGTTGGTTTTTCGATGCTGATCTGATCATAAAAAACTCCTTTATCCATGAGCTTTCGTAAAAAATCCGGTATCTCTTCTTCCTTTAAATCGACAATTATATATCTCCCTTCCAACTTATATTTTTTCCCTGTGGTTTCACAAAGCTCAATTGTTCTTTTCAGGCCATCGGCCACATTCAGCTCAACATGACTTATTTTGATTGATTTGGCAAGATTTTGCGGAGTATCATCGGATAGAATTTTTCCTTTATTAATAAAAATTACCCGGTCGCAAACTTCTTCCACTTCAGCCATATTGTGCGAAGTTATGATAATGGATACTTGAAACTTCTTGCGCTCATGTAATAAAAATTTACGAATATAAGATGCTGTATCAGGGTCCAACGATGCGGTAGGCTCATCTAAAAGTAAAACTTTAGGAAAATTAAGAAACGCTTTAGCAAGATTTACCCTTGTTTTTTGCCCTGCTGATAGGTGATACATTTGTTTATTAAATATATCCTGTAAATTAAAAATGTCGACTATTCGTTCTAATCTCTGCTTTCGATCTTTGATGTTATATAAATATGAAAAAAAATTTAAGTTCTCTCTAACGGTAAAAGTATAAGGAAAATCAGTGTATGTCGAAGAAAAGTTGACCTGCTCCAAAATTTCTTCTCTGTGATCCCGAAGTTTCTTGCCAAAATAAAAAACTTCGCCATGCGTTGGAGTCAAAACTCCGAGCAACATCTGTATTGTTGTTGTTTTTCCGGCTCCATTTGGACCAAGTAAACCTAATATTTCACCCTCTCGCAGGGAAAACGAGATATTATCAACTGCCATAAACTTGCCGAACTTTTTGGTCAAATTCTTGACCACTAAAATATCCATACGATTCAATTATACTTAACGAGCGTAATTGCGCGTGCTATAATAAACATCGATGATCGATATTCTCCAAAGAGCAGCACGAGAAGCCGGCGAAATACTTAAAAAATACTACAAAAAAGGTATACAGACTTCAAACAAAACTTCTTTTAAGGATCTCGTGACAAAGGCAGATTACGAAAGCCAACAAAAAATTTATGATGTTATTCTTGGTGATCTTACAAAAAAGCAATTTAAAAAAGAAGATATTGGATTTGTCGGAGAGGAAAATCTTAACATAAACGGAACTCATAAATTTATCATCGACCCACTTGATGGGACAAATAACTTTGCGTCTGGATTTGATTACTTTTGTGTATCAATAGGCTATATGAAAAATAATCAAGTCATTGCTGGAGTGATCTATAACCCACTTAAGGATACTTTATATTTTGCTCAAAAAACTAAAGGTGCCTACAAGATACAAAATAATATCGAACAAAGACTCATTATGCACTATAGAAAGTTGTCCAAAATGTTATGTGCAACGATTTATCATAGTGTCAAAAATGTCTATGAGAAGGAAGTAAAAATTACAGACAAGATCTATCCTCATATAAGAGGTATTAGAATAAACCACTCAGCAGCTTTGGATTTGGCCCTGTGTAGTGATGAAGTTTTTGGTCTTTCGCTGGCTGGTCTTTCATCTATCTGGGATATAGCTGCTGGCTCGCTTATTATAGAAGAAAGTAAAGGAGCTTTTGTCGATTGGAGCGGGAAAAAAATACGGCTTGATCCAGAAACACCTTTTCAATATTATCCCTACATTGCTTGTCATCCTAAACTTCTGCCGGAAGTTTTGCCTTTTTTTAAAAATCAATGAGTAAAACTTTCTAACACCTTGATCATGTTGGGAGATCCATCCAAGTAGCCTGCCCGAACGCGTGAAAGATAAAAAAGATTTTCCTCTGACTGCGTTATTCCGGATATGACTGAAACTGCCACTGTATATTTAGCTTTTTTGACTAAATCGATTGATTCTTGAGTAAATGCACCAAATGGATAGGCAAAACTTTCAATGGGTACGCCAAATTTCTCTTCGAGTAATTTTTTGCTCTCAACGATTTGCTTTTCAGCCTCTTCTTGGGGCATTTGTTTGAGATATGCGTGATCCAATGTATGTGAACCTAACTCTACCAATCCACTGGCCAGCAATTCTTTTATCTCGGCCTCGTTCAAAAATCCTTTTCTCCCGATATAGTTATAAATCACATAGATCGTCGCTTTCATCTGGTATTTTTTGAGAACTGGGAACACGTCGTAATAAAAATCTTCGTACCCATCATCAAATGTCAGTATGACACTTTTTTTAGAAGGTATAATTTTGTCTGCTAGAAGGTCTGGAATATCTTTGACGAAATACGTCCTAAACCCTTCGTCATGCAGCGTTTTTATCTGATTCCCAAAAAGAAATGGATTTATATCAAGTTTTTGTCGGATAATGTCGCTAAGATCTTTGACATACTCAACATAGTGGTACATTACAATTGGCAACTGTATTTTGACCTCTTCTTGTAGTCCTGCTGAGTCGCTGGCAATAGTTGGTTTGATCAAACCTGCTGGCTTCTGAAAAACTTTTGGATCATAATATGGTGGAACAAATACTGTTGGTTTTTTGCGCATTGCTTTTGACCAACTATAAACTCCGAAAATAGCAGTTGAAATTCCAATACCCAACAGTATCCCGATAAATAGTTGTTTAGGGAAAATGCTTTTTTTGGTTTTTTTTACCATTCTTTTTCGTCTCTTCATAGGCTGAATTTCATATTATAACAATCTATACTGCATTTATATAGACTCTCTCCTCGCCTAAGAAGAGCAGAGTAGACCTATGCCGTAAAAAAAGTGACATAAATTAGCATGTCAGAACAACAAAAACCAAAAAATACGCAAAAAGTTACATTTGCGGTTTGGCCAAAAAAGGGACAAAAATCAGGAAGAATATAAAAGAGAGCAAAGAGCAACAAGAAATAATTAATTACTAATTATTCATTAATTATTAAATAAATAATTTCACTAAATTAAGCACTTCTCCGAAAGTAGCCACGGTTAACGTCGTAAAAGATACAATTTACGACGTTATATGTGTTCTTCCCTCCAAGTCGGTGCCACTAATAACTTGTAACTTTTCTTCTTTATTTATATGCATTCATTTCGTAGGAAGTCTTACTTCTTTTATCTTAACTCTCGTTGTTTTTTTACGCGGGAAATCTTTTACTCCTCTCAGATAATCTCGCTCTTAATTAATCATTAAGACTTAAGAGAAGGGTCAGTCTCTGACTTTACCAAATAAGCGACTTAATGTAAGTCTAAGGAGAACTATTGAACTACTAAATGATTCTAATCTTCACTAAGAGAAGAGTTAATAAACTTACTAGAATTCCATATATATGAAAGAATTAATTTAGACTGTAGTATCTATCTAAAGTCGATATTTTGAGGCTAAATATTAAGATTTATATAATACTCTAGAACAGAGATTAAAGTGCTATTTAGACTGCTAAATCAATCTAATTTATTATTTTCCCGGCTAATTTTTTATGTGAGGACCATTCAAGATAAAGACAGGTTTAGAACGTAAAATCAATCTAAAGCTCTCATTTCAAGGCTAGCATATTTACTCTTTGGGGATTAATTACCGAAGAGTTATAATGATATTTGGGTCGTTATATCAATCTAAATATAAAGTTTTAGCCTCAAAAATTGGCATTTATCCACAGAAGAATAGAGATAGTTTTTAGAGCATAATAACTTGCCAAATATAAAGTTTCAGCCTCGCTTTACCGAATTCCTTTATGAATTACATAACGAACGTTTAATTTATAGCCTATAGTTTTAAACACGATTAAATATATTATAGGATATATTGCTCACGCCCGTAGCTCTACTCAACTCCCACCTCTTCTCTACCTCACCGGCAGGCAGCTCTATTTTTACCACCTTAAGGAAAGAATCGTAATAACAATAACTGCAATCCAAACGACAACATATTCACGAATCGTCTCCTTAAATAAACGCTGATCTAGAAAACTGTGTATGAGGCCGGAAAGGCTATAATAAGAAGAAGTTAAAAAAAGAGCAAAAATTGTCGATTTCAGCGGCATAAATGATCCTAATAATGCCACTTCAGCAAGTATTAATGCTATAAGTAAACTAAATATTAGAGTTGCTCTTTCAACTTTAAGTTCTAGTTTAACAGACCATATGAGCTGAAATGACAACAAAAAACCTATGACCCCGACCAAAAGAGCATTAAGAAAAAAATTCATCTTGAATGACAATAACGCATTAAAAAGAAGGAAACTGATTACCATTTGGTAGAGAAAATTGACAGAAAAAGCAGCACGATAAAGCTGTATGCTCTTCTCCACTCCGACATTAAAAATATTTGCACATAAAAGTACTGCGTACGTTGAGATACCATACATAACAATAAAAGGCAATCGAGTAAGCCATCGCACTGGGAAAAGGAAATAGAAAAGATAAAAAGCAATCGTAAGAGCCAATGGCATTAAAAATAGCGTGAACCATTCAATATCCTCTATCCCCTCTAATAATGCGAAATAACATAGCAAATAATTTAATAAAAGAAAGACTGAGAGAAATATCAATGCATATTCAAAAGTAAAAAAGGTGGCGATAGCCATCAAAATAGTTAGCAGAATCGTGCTAAAAACGAATCTAATACGAGTCTCTACTTTTGACGCTCTGTTTTGCAAAAATTTCAGAATTTGTCTTACTCGATTCATGATGTAAAATTAAAATTAGAATATACTTGATGAATATCATCAAGATTTTCTAAGGCTTCAATTAAACCCGTGATCTTCTTTGCAACTTCCTTATTCTCGATAGTAATCTTAATTTGAGGCTTAAAATCAATCTCAATTGAATCTGCATGCATTGTATTTAAATGATCTTTTACGTTATGTAATGCCTCATAAGGAATAAATACTTTGAAATAATCATCAGTTTTATCAATATCGAAAGCTCCAATTCTGTCTCCAAAGGAGAGTACCATTTCTTCAGTCGTCTCACTTGACTTCAATATTAATAAGCCACACTCTCTAAAAAGATACATGACTGAACCTTTGTTGCCTAACTTACCTCTGTGTAACTCCAAGACATTCCTCAATTCTGAAAGAGTTCTGTTTAAATTGTCAGTTGAGGCTAAAATAATGAGGGCAATACCACCGGGACCAAATGCCTCGTAGGTAACTTCTTTAAGCAAGTTCTTATCAGGCCCTATCCCCTTTTCAATGGCTCGCTGAATATTATCTTTAGGCATATTTAATTTTTTTGCCTTTTCTTCAGCGATCCTCAGTTTTATATTACTATTAGGATCGATTACACCACCGCCTTCGACTACCGCTGAGGTTATGATTCGAGACAATTTTGAGAATATGTTACTTTTTTCTCTATCCTTGAACCCTTTTTCTCTTTTTATCTTTGACCATTTTGAATGTCCACTCATAAAAGTAATACGGATTATGTTGATTTTATTCGGATGATTCGGATATGCGGATATTTTTATCTGAATATCAGTGGCATCCGTATAGGATCCGTAGATCTGAATTATTATTGTGTTTATTATACTTGACAACAGGTGGATATTACATATACTGTTATGTACTCTAATTTTGACAAAGAAAGAAATGGACAATATTGAAAAACTTGAGCAACAAGCAGTCGATGCTGCAGTACACTTTGATTGGAACACGGCAGTTAGTATCAATAAAAAAATAATCGACGAAGAAAAAAATAATCTACCAGCTCATCTTCGATTAGGATTTGCTTACCTTCAAATGCGAAAGTTTAACGATGCAAAAAGATATTATCGCAAAGCCTTAAAAATTCAATCGACTAGTAACGTTGCGAAGGAGAACTTGGAACGAATAAAAGTTCTCCAATTGAGATCGTCTAAAAAAAGTCGCCATATTTCGATTGATTTAGATCCAAATCTTTTTCTAGAAATTCCCGGTAAAACAAAAAGTGTCATGTTAGTAAATCTAGGCCAAAAAAATATTTTAGCTCAACTCGGTGTTGGACAAGACATTGTTTTAAAAATAAAAAAAAGGAAGGTTGAAGTAAGGACTAAAGAAAATGAGTATATCGGGAGTTTACCAGATGATTTATCAAGAAGACTTCTTGTTTTTTTAATGGCAAAAAGTAAGTACTTTGTCTATATAAAAGAAGCGAATTTAAATAAAGTTAGTGTATTCATTAGAGAAGAGAAAAAAGGCAATAAAGTAAGAAACTATTTATCCTTTCCTCAAAATATTCAAGCACATATACAGGAAATGCAAGCAGAAAAAGAAGGAGATGAAGATTCTGAAGAAGTTACTGAGATCGACCTTGAGAAATTAGCCGAAAATCTTACTTCTGAGGAAAAGGAATATCTCCCCTTCCACACCGAGGGCGAGGAAGAAGAAAATGAAGATTAATTACACTAAGATCGATAGTGTGTTATCTTTTCTTTTAAAAATACAATTGTTCCCTGGATTTTTTTAAACTTTAATAGTTTTCTCACTTCCTGAGGCATTTCGAAATCCCTCATAGATCTCAATGCTAATACAAAAGACAGTAATAAAAGTAAAACGAGAACAGAAATAATCATTTTGACATTTGAAATTTGAAATTTGAAATTTTCAGTTTACCTCCCACTCTTTCTCACTCTTCCCTAATTCAATAATTATATCGTACGCTTCTGTTTTCTTCTTCACTAAATTGCATTCAAGGAATTGGCTAATAGCTATTGCTGTTTTGCTGAATTTACTAGTATCTTCTGCAATTTGACATTTTCTTAAAGTATTGGTCGATTCGTTGAGGTCGACGACTCGTATTCCATCACCTTCTAAAATTTGACCTAGTGATTGGGCTGTATTATAACTTTTAGAGTATAAAATTTGAACAGTTTTTGCCTCTTTCCTATAAGTAGCTTTATAAAAAATACCTTGATATGTGTCAAAAAAATTGTTGGCTAAAAACAGTGATCCGCCAGAATTATTTTGTATGGGCAATTTTGAAATAATTTTAAATTGCCCTTTAGTTTTTCCTAAAAAAAGCAGATAGACATAAAGTCGATCAAAAAGAGGGGCGTTACTATTGCCAAAAAAGATCAAATAGAATTGTGGAAGAAAAAAATCTTTTTTTTTATCTCCGAAATAAATGCCAATTTTATCAGATGAGATGCTTGGATAAAAATAATAGTCAACGGTACTAGAAGTAACCAAAGAGTATGTTTTTCGAAAAAGTTCAGGTTTTTTTTCCAATGTTGCCAGTTTACCTAGCGCCCCTAATCTATACTTTCCATACCCTCCAGGTACGTCGACTTCTAGGTCGGGAAAATAAGAAATAAAATAATTAACACCATCATCAAAACCCATGGAATAGAATGTGCTGGTATCCTGATTAACCACAATGTTCAATCTATCTTTATGCTGAAAAAACGAAGAAGAAAAGAGATTTTTAAGTACTATGAATAGTAAATACAAGCACAATACGACTAGAATCGATTTAAGAATATTCTTTTTGTTTGAAATTTTTGACATTTGACATTTGAAATTTGAAATTTCTATTATGCCATTCCATGTTCAATTTTGAGTCTCTTAATTTTTCGCGCTATCTCTTCTTTATCCAATCCTTTCCAGAGAAGAACCCTTCGTACAATTGAAAGTGACGCCTCAAATTCGGGCTGCACTACTACTTCGACTCCCAGATCTTTCATTCTCTTTTGATCTATTTCTTGTTGAACTCGAGTGAAAATGATAATATGCGGATTTAATTTTTTAGCATTCAAAATAATCATCTCCTGAGAAAAACTTTCGGGTACAGCCGATACAAGGACGCTCGCCTCTTCAGCTTCAGCATAATCTAAAACATCTGCTTCAGTTGGATCGCCGTATATTATATTGATACCCTCTTTTTTAGCTTTCTCTACAATATGAAAGTTAAAATCAACAGCGATGAACGGAATATTTGCCAACATGAGAGCTCTACCTACGTAACTCCCTACTCTACCGTAACCGCAGATTATGACGTGGCTTTTGAGGGGTAATATATCAATATTGGGAGTCTCTCTGTCAAATTTATAAATTATAAATTTTTCTAAAATCGGAATGTATCTTTTGATAAATGATCGAATGCTTTTATACATGACATCTTTCTTTGCGATTAAAAGCGGGGTTAACAAAAGTGTAATGAGTACAGAACTGAGGACAAAATAGTAGGTATCCTGTCGCAACGCACCTTTAGTCAAGCCTTGAAAAATAAGAATGAACGCATCTTCTCCAATTTGAAACAAGTATATAGCTAGAGAAAAAGCCGTACGTGAATGAAACTTAAAAAAAAGATAAATAATCAAAACAATAATCATCTTTATAAGCATTACAACTGCAGTAAACGAAAGGATGGGAATGATATGCGAAATCAAAAAGCCAGGATCGATTGTAAGCCCTAAGAAAACAAAAAAAACAATAGATAGCAGGTCGCGAAGAGGTCTAATCTGAGAAAAAATATGATAGTGCTCCAATGTCTGACCTACCAATACTCCTGCAATAAATGCAGCGAGAAGGCTTGAGAGGCCTAAAAATGAAAAAAAAGTCAACGCAGCTACAATAAAAACAATGATAAATAGATTTAGAACTTCCCGCGAAATCTTGGCAAATCGATTGAAGATGATAGGAATAAATCTTTGGCCAACGTAGTAAACAGTGGCTAAAATAAATCCTGCTTTCAACGTATTTATAAGTATATTCTGAATAATTATGATGGTTGATTCACCCTTGCCAAAGGAAGAAAATACTATAAATAAGGGAATAAAAGCAACATCCTGAAAAATAAGAATACCGGTGGCTAAACCTCCCAACAATGAGTTTTCTTCTCCTTTCTCTTGAATCATTTTAGAAACAACTGCCGTTGATGAAAGCGCAAATGCAAAGCCAATGAATAGTGATTCTAAAAGTGTGAATTGAAAAAGTAGCGAACATGCTAATATGGCTAGTGCACTTAAAACAATCTGCAAAACTCCTCCCAATATTACAAACTTGCCAAATCTTTTGATTGTTGTGAAGTTCGTTTCTAATCCGATAGTGAAGACTAAAAGCACCAATCCGAGAATGGAAAAATTGTTGATAAATTCTTTGGGTAACTTGTCACCAAAAATGATATGTAAAAAAAATCCTCCCAAAATATAGCCGATGAGCGGAGACATCTTCAATCGTACTGCGATAAATCCACCAATGAGAGGAAAAAGTAAAAATATAAAAGCATCAAGAAGCAAATTAAACGGAATATCGGTCATATATTGAGTATACAAGAAAAACTGCAGCTAGAAGTTGGAGGTTGACAGATAAACTATCCTTATCTTCTTAATTTTTGCTCGCAAGTCACATCATAGCGGGCTTCGGGAAGTATTTTAAGACGAGGCAGTGGAATTTCTTTACCACAGCGCTCACAAATTCCATATTTACCCTTTTGCATTTTCTGTAGAGCTCGATTTATATCATCAAGCCTTCTTTGCAGATCTTTTACCTCAGCCTCAATAGTGTCATGCCCCACCTGCTCTCTTACATCAGTGTCAACTGCTGCGTTATCAGAAGCATGATCAGGGTCTGCAAAAGGATCACTTTTTTTTAGTTCCTCTATTTGCTTCTTTATTTTCCCTACGTCCAAAAGCAAATCCTCGGAAAGTTGTTTTAGTAATTTTTTTGAAAGCTGCTTGGCCATATATTGTAAAATATTTCCTGAAATAATATATAAAATAAACCGTGAATGTCAAGAGTATTAGACCTGATAAGATAAAATTAAGGCTTTGACCAAACAAGTATAAATGGTTGACTTTGACTTTGTCAAATACAAAATAAGTAAGGG
>OBEQ011241404.1_pt1 | contig 12722 bp, 11 predicted proteins | sample 1670901 | NCBI WGS metagenome assembly OBEQ01 (sample SAMEA104232315, study PRJEB22302) | groundwater metagenome | biome: forest; feature: aquifer; material: groundwater | place: USA | collected 2011-08-07 | depth 5.4 m
CTCATCAACATAACGATTATGCCCGATGTAGAGATAAAGGCTGCGGAGTGAAATGCCAGTGCCAATGCCAATGTTCTGATTCGTACAAAGCAAAATCCAGGAAACGGAAACCCCCCCTTTTTTTGCGACCCGGTAAGCCTTGCCCCCGCACACTAATGAAACATCGCGAATAGTTTGGTGCCGCTCGTACACCGGCGCGAGGCCGCTTGCTGTGCGTTGTCCGGCGCGCCCTTGAATTTTCCGATGGCGAAACTACGTTACTATTAGGTAACCACCGAGGGTTTGCAATGTCGCGTTGGCGTGCGTCCGGACTCCATTTTCTCATCAGTCTTTTTATCCTCGTCACAGCACTGGCGCTGATACGCCTGCTTTGGTATCCGGATTTCTATTTTGCCGCCATCGGCGCCGACGGCCTGCTGGCCATCCTGTTTGCCGTGGACGTGACGCTCGGGCCACTGATTACTCTCATCATATTCAGAGTTGGCAAGAAAGGACTCGGGTTCGATCTTACGTTCATCGCTGCATGTCAGCTGGCGGCGCTGTTATATGGCATGCACACGGTCTTTCTCGCCCGTCCCGTGTTCGCAGTGTTTTCGGGCAATCGCTTCGAGGTCGTGCAAGCAGTGGACCTTGATCTTAACGGCGTTCAGGATCCTGAATTCCAGACGATGTCGTGGACCGGGCCACGCTGGGCGTCGCTGAAGGTTCCACAAGACGAAGAAGTAGTGACTGCGGTCATATCCGATGTGCTGGCTGGCGGCAAGGATTTCCAGCAGTACGCCCGATTTTTAGCCCCCTATGAAGAGGCCAGGAATCTGGCGATTACCAAGCTCAGGCCGTTGCAGCGATTACGCCGCAAAGGTGTGCCGGCCCGTGAGCGGGTGGAAAACTTCTTGTCCGATCATGGCGTCGGTGAAGAGGAGGTGGGGTATCTCCCGCTCACCGCGCGCGCGGAACACATGGCCGTCATTGTGACGCGCGCCAACGGTGACATCCTCGGGGTCGTGCGCGTGAACCCCTGGTAGACGACGGCGTGGCGCGGTCGACGCGCCAAGTGGTTACGCAGTCGCGACCGGGATTTTGCCAATCTTCGCACGCCACTCGGCGGGACCGGTTTTGTGCACGGCGTTGCCGCCAGAGTCGACTGCCACCGTAACCGGCATGTCCTTCACTTCGAACTCGTAAATTGCCTCCATGCCCAAATCTTCGAATGCGAGCACGCGCGCTTTGCGGATGGCTTTCGAGACCAGGTAGGCCGCGCCGCCGACGGCGATGCAATACACGGCGCGATTGTTCTTGATTGCCTCGACGCCAATCGGACCGCGCTCGGACTTGCCGACCATGCCGATCAGGCCGGTCTGCTCAAGCAGCGGCGCGGTGAACCTGTCCATGCGTGAGGCCGTGGTGGGGCCAGCGGGGCCGACGACTTCGTCGCGCACCGGATCGACCGGACCGACGTAATAAATGAAGCGGTTGGGGAAATCGACCGGCAGCTTCTCGCCCTTGTTCAGAATTTCCACCATGCGCTTGTGCGCGGCGTCACGGCCGGTGGGCAGCTTGCCCGAGAGCAGCAGGCGATCACCGGATTTCCACTTGGCGATTTCCTCTTTGTTAAGCGTGTCGAGATTTACCCGCCGGCTGGTGGCGAAATCGAGCGTCAGCGTCGGCCAGTCCTCGAGGTTCGGCGGATCGAGGCTCGCTGGCCCGCTGCCGTCGAGCACGAAGTGCGCGTGACGTGTGGCGGCGCAGTTGGGCAACAGCGCGACCGGCTTCGACGCCGCGTGCGTCGGGTAATCGGTCACTTTGACGTCGAGCACGGTGGAGAGGCCACCCAGGCCCTGCGCGCCGATGCCGAGCGCGTTTACTTTTTCGTACAGTTCCAGACGCAGTTCTTCGGCGCGATTCGAGGCACCGCGCGCTTTCAGCTCATGAATATTGAGCGGCTCCATCATGCCCCACTTGGCCATGAGCATGGCCTTTTCCGGTGTGCCGCCGATACCGAGTGACAGCATACCGGGTGGGCACCAGTCGGCGCCCATGGTCGGTACTTGTGCCAGCACCCAGTCGACGATGTTGTCGTTCGGCAGCAGCATCGCAAATTTGGATTTGTTCTCCGAGCCGCCGCCTTTGGCGGCGACGATCACTTCCACTTCTTCACCGGGCACGAGTTCGACGTGCACCACCGCCGGTGTGTTGTCGCCGGTATTCTTGCGCTTGCCGTCCGGGTCCGAAAGGATCGAGGCGCGCAGCTTGTTGTCGCTGTTCAGATACGCGCGGCGCACGCCTTCGTTCACCATTTCCTGAATCGTGAGCGTCGTGTTCCAGCGCACATTCATGCCGACGCGCAAAAAAGCGATGCAGATGCCCGTGTCCTGACAGATCGGGCGATGGCCCTCGGCCGACATGCGCGAATTAATGAGGATCTGCGCCATCGCGTCTTTCGCGGCCGGCGATTCCTCGCGTTTATAGGCTTCGTGCAGCGCCTTGATGTAGTCCACCGGGTGGTAGTACGAGATGAACTGGAAGGCGTCGGCGACGCTCTGGATAAAATCGTGTTCGCGAATGACGGTCATGGGGCTGCTCTCGGAGTGACGACGCGGGGGCGAATTTACCACAGGCGGTGCGGACGGCCCTAGAATCACCGGGAATTCACCGTGGCGGGGCCGGTGTCGGCGAACGTCCCGGGCAGCTTCTGCACGAACCCGATGGTCACGGCGATAGTTTGGAGGTGCCGCCGTTCCGATGCCGCCAAACCGGATGTGTTTCTGTCCGAGGTCACCCCAGCCATGCCATTGGTACGTTTGGAATTCGCTAACGCGGCGTTGGTCTAATCTCGACACACTCGTCATGTGGCTCCGGCGTGGGCGTACGTATTGATTGAGGCGTTCGGTACCTCCGTTGTGACGCAGGCACCGAACCCGCTCTCGTTTGAGCCACGGGAATGACTGGGGTATCGATGAGCGATTCTGGTCAAAACGATTCTGGCTCTGCGCAGGCGGCGCGTGCCATCGTGCCGTTGCGTCAGCCTGTCCTGCGGGCGCGCTGGTTCAACATTTCTACGTTGCGCAGGAAATTGCTGCTTTCGTTTGTCGCCGTGGCAGTACTTCCATTGGCCCTGATGACGTACCTCGATTACCGCACGACGCGCGCCGAGCTCACGCGCGTCAACTTTCAATCCTTGTTTGCCGCGGCCTCGCAGACCGCCATGCGCCTGGATTCATTCATTGACGGCAATTTAGATATCGTCGGCACGGAGGCGCAGGTACCGTTGCTGGCAACGTATCTGACCGCGTCGGTGGCACAGCGTCAGGAATTAGCGCCGCAGGTGCTGGATCTGTTGTCTACCTTTTCCCGTCGCGATACCCGGTTCATTCAGTCGTATGCGCTGCTGGATATCAACGGGCGCAACCTCATCGATTTTCAGCCGGCCAATATTGGCAGCCTGGAATCCGGCCACGATTACTTTCACGTTGCGCTAAAAACCCAGCAGCCGTACGCCTCACGGGTGGAATTTTCTGACGGGCAAGCCCACTTTCACCTGAGCAGCGCGGTCCGCGCCCCGAAAGGCGGCGCGCTCGGTGTATTGCGGGGACGCTACAACGCCGCGGTTTTGCAGGACATGGTGGCCGAACACAACGAGTTGCTCGGGCCACGGTCGTTTGCGTTTGTCCTGAACGAGGACCGGATATTTCTTGCCTACGGGCCGTTACCGCCTGATCGCCTTTCCGAAAAAATTTATAAGTCGCTGACGTCGCTCACCCCCGCCCGCGCGGCAGAGCTTCAAGCCAGTCAGCGTTTACCGCGCAGGCCTCCCAATCAGCTGTCTGTCGATCTTCCCGACCTGGCGCAAAACCTGAACCGGCACGGCGACCACGAGTCTACCTTCACCGCTGAAATCCCGGATGCCGGCAAAGGCACGTACGCCGCGGCGATCTCGCAACTGATCACGCAGCCGTGGTTAGTGGTGTTCGTTGAGCCGCAGGATGTCTTGCTGGCGCCGGTGCTGAAGAAGACGCGCGCCATGACGACATTGGCTTTCGTCATGCTGGCCTTGGTGGCGGTGGTGGCAATCGTCACCGCGCAGCTGCTCACGCGCCCGATCGTGCGCTTGACCGCGGTCGCGCGCCAGGTTGCCGAAGGCAATATCGGCGCCAAGGCCGATGTCACCACTTACGACGAGATCGGCATCCTCGCACGCACATTCAATTTCATGACCGATAAGCTCAAAGAAACCGTGGACGGACTACGCCGCAGCGAAGCGAAATTCCGCGACACTTATGAATACGCTCTCGAAGGGATATACCAGGCGACGATGGATGGGAAACTGTTAAGCGCCAATCCGGCGATGGCGCGGCTACTGGGCTACGAATCGTCTGCCGAGCTGGCCGCGCGTATTGGCAACATTTCCGAACTCTACGTGCACCCCGAAGCGCGCGAAGCGCTTGTGCTGCCGGCGATTCTCGAGCGGGGCGTGGCGCTTGGACTGGAGCTCGAGGTCTACCGCAAAGACCGGACCACGATCTGGATCTCAGTCAACGCCCGCATCGCGCGCGATGAAAACGGCAATCCGGTCTTTATCGAGGGCTTTGTCACCGACATTACCGAACGCAAGCGAGCCCAGGATCACATTCGGTACCTCGCGCAGCATGATGCATTGACCGGCCTGCCCACGCGCGTGGTGTTCCGCGATCGCATCGCGCTTGCACTCGCGCAGGCGCGGCGCGAGAACCGCCACGTGGCGGTATTGTTTATCGATCTCGATCACTTCAAGCACATCAACGATTCCCTCGGTCACCAGGTCGGCGATCGCCTGCTGCGCGCGGTGGCCGCGCGACTGCAACATTGTCTGCGCGAAGTAGACAGCGTGGCGCGCCTGGGGGGCGATGAATTCGTGATCGGTTTACCGGGGATCGACACCGGCAACGACGCTGCGTCGGTGGCGCGGAAGGCAATTGAGGCCCTGACCCGGCCGTTGACCGTGGACGAACACGAGCTGCATATCAGCGCCAGCATCGGTATCAGTTTTTATCCGACCGATGGCGAGGACGTGGATGCGCTGATGCGCGCGGCGGACACGGCCATGTATCACGCCAAGGAAAAAGGACGTAACAATTACCAGTTTTTCACCTCCGTGCTGAACGAAGCGGCGCAAAGCCGGCTGCTGATCGCCAATCGCCTGCATCACGCGTTGGCGCGCGGTGAATTTTTTCTTTGCTACCAGCCGCAGGTCGATCTCGAAACCGGACGCGTCTTTGCCGTCGAGGCGCTGATCCGCTGGGACCAGCCGGAGATGGGCACGATCGCGCCGAGTCAATTCGTGCGCGTGGCCGAAGAGACGGGCGCAATTTTTTTGCTTGGCGAATGGGTGCTGCGCGAGGCGTGTGCGCAGCTCGTGTGCTGGCGCAAGCAGGGTTACCCCGAGATACGCGTTGCCGTCAATTTATCGCCGCAGCAACTGCGTCGGCCCGGGTTTCCGGATTTCGCCGCGCGCACGTTGCGCGAGGCCGGGCTCACGGCGCCGGCACTTCAGCTCGAACTGACGGAGAGCACGTTGATGGTGCAAGGCGCGGAGAACATCGAGATCCTGGAGCGGCTCGCCGGTATGGGCGTGGAGCTGGCGGTGGATGACTTCGGCACCGGTTACTCCAGTCTTTCCGATCTGCAACGTTTCCCGATCCACACGCTCAAGATCGACCAGTCGTTCATCCGCGGGATCGGCGAAGATGCCAACGACACGGCGATCGTGACGGCCGTGATCGCCATGGCCGATAGTCTGGGATTGAACGTGGTGGCCGAGGGTGTCGAGACCGCCGCTCAGGCGGTGTTTTTGCGCCAGCACGGCTGTCTCGCGGCGCAGGGTTTTTATTTCAGCAGGCCGATGTCGGCCGACGCGTTGAATGAACTGCTCGGCAAGCAACGCCAGTCCTTGAACCTGCCGCAGCGCCCGCCAAACCGAAACAGTACTTAGCCTTGCGTCGTTAGACGCTCTTGCCGACCGCGCTGTTTTCGAGCGTCGCCGCCTGTTCTTTGCCGAGATAGGACTGAATGACCCGGCGCACGGCGTAGATCAACGGAATCAGCACGACGGCGGCGCTCAGTTTGTACAGATAGTTCACGGTGCCGACGGCGAGAAACAGGCTGATCGGCCAGTGTTGCGGGCCGATGACGAAGGCGATGTAGAGCACGATGTAACTGTCCACCAGTTGCGACACTGCGGTCGAGCCGGTGGCACGTAACCAGATGTGGCGCTCGCCGGTGAGGCGGCGGATGCGCTGAAAGATCACGATGTCCACCAGCTGGCTCACGAGGAAGGCAACCACCGATCCGGCGATGGTCCACATGCCTTGGCCGAAGATGTTGGCGAACGCCGCCTGCATGTCGGCCACGCCCTGGTTTGCGCCGACGCTCACCCACCAGGGCGCCGGCACCAGTCCGATGGAAAGATAGGCGAAGAAAAAGGCGTAGATGATCAGCCCAACCGTGAGAAACGAAATCATGCGCACGCCACGCATGCCGAAGTATTCGTTGATGATGTCGGTCATGATGAATACCACCGGCCACAGCAATACCCCGGCGGTAAAGCTGAGTGACCCCTTCTGACCGAAGAGTTCCCAGTTGAAGGGCGCGACGCCCAACGTGTCCTCGAGTGCGAAGATCTTTACGCCGATGAATTCGGCGATCAGCGCGTTGCAGACGAAAAAGCCAGTGAGAATGACAAATAAGCGTGCGGAGCGATCGCCGAGCATGGGGTATCTCCGGTGTGCGAAATCAACGGTGTCTCTCCGCAAAGGCGCTCGCCCCTGCGCATCCTGCGCGCGCGACATTCGTGCATCCATGCACAGCACAAAGAGCGCAAAGGTCTGTTCCAGGAACCGGTTCTTTTCTTCGCGCCTTTGCGGTGAATAGTCGTTAGCCGAGGTTGGCTATCGTCCGAGTGCGACGAACACGCCGGCCACGATGGCCAGTACGCCGAGCACCATGTAGTCATAGTTGAAATGCAGGTTGATGACTGCTTTCAGGCCGGTAAGGACGAGCCAGGTGGCGAGCAGCAGGTTTCCGATCATTTTCACTTTTTGTTCTCCGTGGCGTGCAGACCAAGCGGGTCGCGCGCATCGACGTCCTGCGCGAACGGCTTCTTGCGGTCCATGTTGGTGTGTTGGTAAACCTTGCCGACCCAGTTGTCGATCACCGCTTCGGCGGTGTCGTGCCAGGTGTTGTCGAGTGCCGGGGCGATGACGGACTCAGGTAGCTCCGGTATCGGTGCGCCGCGTTGTTTGGCCGCCACCGCGCGCTCCTGATGTTCGAGCAGGATGGCCTGAATGGTGAGCGGAAAGTAGTTTTCGACCAGCGGCGGATAATCCAGGCGTTCACCGCTGACGAAACGTGTGACTTCGCGTTTGTATTCCTTGAGCAGACTGACGGTGTCGTATTCCGGGTGGCCCTGAAAAAACACCAGACGAAAACGGTCTTCGCTCACCGCAAGGTGTACGTCGGCGACTTCACTTTCAACCAGGATGTGCAGACCCGCGGCCTCGAACTGCGCGCGCGAGACGTCGTTGTAACGCGAGTGCGGCACGTCGAAGCGCGTATTCACATCGGCCACGAGCGGGTGGCGCCGGTCGACGACGCGGTGCGAATACACGCCCCAGCGCTTGAACCCGAGCGGCTTGCGTTTCTGACCGTAACGGAACTGCAGCACCGCGTGCGTGGCGAGACAGGAACAAAGGGTCGAGGTGACGTTCTCGTAGGCCCAGTCGATCACCTGATTGAGCGGTTTCCAGAACGGTTCTAGCGACAGGTCCGGCTGCGTGACGTTGGCACCGGTGATAATGAGCGCGTCGAGGCCTTGCTCCTTGATTGCCTCGAAGCTCTCGTAGTACTGCGCCACGTGCGCTTCCGCCTCGGCGCCGCGCTTGAGTTCCTTGAACGTGAACGGGTGCACGTAGAACTGTGCGATCTGGTTCGATTGCCCGATCAGGCGCAGAAACTGGCGTTCAGTCGCCGCGAGCGCGGCATCCGGCATCATGTTCAGCAGTCCGACGTGCAACTCGCGGATGTCCTGGCGCACCGCGGCGTCGTGCGACACCACGTTCTCGCCTTCCAGGCGCAGGTGTTCGAACGTCGGTAGTTTGGAACTGGCAACGAGCGGCATGGAATCGTTCCTCTAACCGTGGCGATCGAGTGCTTTTTCCACCACCCGCAGGAAGCTCGGTTCGTCCTTTGCCTGCGCCAGATCTTCGGTGGTGATGGTGTAGCCGTACTGGTCGGCGATCGCCTGGTAGCGCGGCAGGCGCGAGTAAAAAAGACGCGGGAACGACCAGCGCACGAATTCGTCGGGCTCGATCTGCGCCACGTAGGCGATGCCCTTTTCGCGCAAATAAATCTCGAGCTGCTCGTCGAGGAAGGCCTCGCGGTAGTACATCGGCTTCGGGCTTTCCTCGGCACGGCGGATGAGCTCGGGCTCGTCCTTCTCGGTCGCCTTGATATACAAAATGAGCGTGTGTTCGGCCAGCGCATCGAGCACGCTGGCATCGTCGAGCTCGCACAGTGAGCCGCCGGCGTCGTTGATGAACTGCTGGTAGCCGTAAATATCATGCGCCTTGTGGATGAACTCGGGCACATCCTTCATGGCCGCGATTTCCGCTACCCGATGCAGCTCCTGGCGGCGCTTGAATTCCTTCAGCGCCAGGCCACCTTTCTCGGGGTTGCCGAGCTTGCCGAGGAAGCTCGAGACCGGCTGCAGGTTATCGACCGTAATGTTGTTACGGATGAAGAGCGAATCCGAGCGCAGCAGATCGCGCAGGAACGGCACTTTCATCGCCTCCTGCTTGATGTTGTCGAGAATCGGTTCGTCGAGATAGCGCGTGCCGATGCGGTAATCACCGGAGTAGTGAAACCAGTGGCGCCGGCGCAGTTTGATGGCCAGACGCGTCTTGCCGACCCCGGACATGCCGAGGAGGGTGATGCTTTTGGTGTCCCAGGCGCGGAACTCTTTGCCACTCAATCGCACGCGTGCTGCCCCATAATTCTTGTCCGGTTATTGTATGCGAGATTGTCGCCAGTCGCCTCGCGCCCTCGCTCGCCGCTATAATCGCGCCCTCTGATGTGACGTAACACGAGGTTTGCATGACCACCGCCATTCCCATATCCATTGTCTCGGCCGACGACCCGCGCCTGACGCCGCAGAACAAATGCAGTTTCTGCAAGGGCTCGACCTGCTGCACCTATATGACCCAGCAGATCGACACGCCGCGCTCGATCGAGGACTTCGATCTGCTGCTGTGGCAGATCTCGCACTTTAATACCCAGGTATATAAGGACTCGGACGGCTGGTTCCTGCTGGTGAACAACCGCTGCGCGCACCTGCAGCCCGGCGGTCTTTGCGGCATCTACGAGACGCGCCCGCAGGTTTGTCGCGACCACACCAACGACGGCTGCGAGTTTGAAGGACCGTGCGGCGACGATGACTTCAAGGCGTTCTTTCCTGACTACGACGCGCTGCTCAAGTACTGCCGCAAGAAGTTCAAGAGCTGGGACAAACGCTTCAAGAAGAGCGCGTCGAAGTGATTGGGTGTTCCTTCCCCCTGAAAGCGGGAAGGAGTTTTTGAAATACCGCCGCTACTGAACCCAGCTCAAAAAACGCGGGCCGCACGCGTTCAATAAAACCCGGCTGCTCCCGCCGGTCGCACGCGAAAGCGTTTGTAGAACCACTGATACTGTTCCGGCCGCGCCCGTGCGCACCGTTCCACCATTTGATTGACCGCCGCCACCGACGACTCGAGTGGCGCCTGATTGATCTGCGCCGGTGCCGGCAGGAAATGCATGTCGTACTGGAAGTGCCGCGGCAGGCGCTCGGCGTAGGAAAACATTACCGGCGCACCGGTCTTGATCGCCAGCCGTGACAGCAAGACCATCGTGCTCGCCGGTATGCCGAAGAACGGCGCGAACACGCTACCGCTGTTCTTGGCCGGCACTTGATCGGGCAGGATGCCGACAATCTCGCCGCGTTCAAGTGCCTTGTACAACGAACGAATGCCATTGTTGTCGGTTGGCACCAGCTTGGCGCCAAAGCGTTGGCGCGCTTTACGGATGACGTCGCCGCTCGACGAGGCCAGATACAGCGCCGTGAACGGATAGTGCATGGAACAATAGAGGCCGACCATCTCCCACGCCCCGAGATGCGGAATGGCGAGAATCACACCGTTGCCGGCCTGCAATTCCCGTTTAAGTTTTTCCTCTCCGTGCGAGCGGCGTACCAGGCGCGCGATTCCTTTCTTGTCGCGACTCCAGAGCCGGGCCACTTCGAACACTGACTTGCCGAGTTCGATCAAATTGTTGCGTACCAACCGAGCACGCGCGCGTTCGTTCATTTCCGGAAAGCACAACTGCAGATTCTTTCTGGCGGTACGTTGGCGCCGATTGGGTATCACGGAGAGCAGCCAGCCCACCGCAGTGCCGAGCGCGTGGGGCACCGGCAGCGGCAGCATGCCAAAGGCGCGAAGCAATGACGCCGTGATATGCGATCGCATCAACTCGATTCTCCGTGGCCGTAAGCCACTAGCGCGCAACCTGCGGCATGATTTCGTGAAAGCCAGCGATCGCGGAAAAATCGCCGCTGTCTTTCGCCGGGCTTTTGGAATCGGGGTGCTTCACGGCCAGTAATTGCGCGATGCCAAAGGCTTGCGCGGCGCGCAGTACCGGCAGGCTGTCGTCAATAAACAGCGTCGTCTGCTTGTCGAACGGATGTTTGCGTTGCAGCGCCTCCCAGAATTCCAGACGCTCCTTCGGCATTCCAAAGTCATGCGCACAGACGATCTCGTCGAAATGTCGTCCGATGACGGTGCGCCGAAGCTTGAGCGCCAGTGCCTTGCTGTGTGCGTTGGTGACGAGCAGCAGGCGCTTGCCGCTGGCGCGCACGGCCACCAGGAACTCCTCGACATGCGGATGCACGGCGATGAGATGTTCCACCTCTTCTTTGAGGAGTGGAATATCCAGACCCAGTTCACGCGTCCAGTAATCGACGCAGTACCACTCAAGCGTCCCGGCCATGCGCTGAAAGCGCAGCTGCAATTCCGCCTTCGCGGCCGCGGGCGCGAGCCCGTGTTTTTCGGCGTAGCGACGCGGCACATGCTCCTGCCAGAAATGATTGTCGAAATGCAGATCCAGCAGCGTGCCGTCCATGTCGAGCAGCACGGTATCGATGTGGTTCCACGAGATCATGCGAAGACGTCGGTTACCGAGGTGTGCGGAGATGGGCGCATTATACCCCTTGCCACAGATAATACGCCCGGGCCGTTTCAAGGACCTGTGTTTGCGCGGTGCGCGGTGTTCGTTTCGATTCAGTGCGTGCCGGATCGCACATGCGATCGCTTACGATTTCTCGGCGCAAAGGCGGTCGCTCCTGCGCGCGCGACATTCGTGCGTCCATGCACAGCGCAAAGGGCGCAAAGGTTTGCTCGAAAGCACCACGGCTTTTCTCGGCCTTCTTTGCGCCTTTGCGGTGGATATCCAGCCAATCAGGGGTTTCATGGCGCCCCTCGCGTGCGCTGTAAAATCAATTTGAGAGAGTGTATGTTTCCGGTGTGATTTCCGCGCCCGCATTCCTATAACGATGAAACGCAAACCCCTTGTCACCAGCACCCGGACAGTTGCACGCACGCGTCTGTTTCATGTGGAGCAGGTGGAGCTCACCTTCTCCAACGGTTGTGACGTATCTTACGAGCGTCTGCGCAGCAGCTCCGGCGGTGCGGTGCTCGTAGTACCGGTGCTCGATCCGGCCACGGTGTTGCTGATTCGCGAATACGGTGCCGGGGTCGAACGTTATGAGCTGGCGTTTCCCAAGGGCCATGTCGAGGACGATGAGAACGTGCTCGAAGCCGCCAACCGCGAAATGCGCGAAGAAACCGGCTACGGCAGCCGTCGGTTGACGCGCCTTAAGTCGATGACGCTCTCTCCCGGTTATATGAACCACGTCACTCACATCGTGCTGGCGCAAGATATCTATCCCGACCGCCTGCCGGGCGATGAGCCGGAAGAGATTGAAGTGGTGCCATGGCCGATGGCCGACATCGCTGGCTTACTCAAGCTGGAAGAATGCAACCAGGAGCGCTCGATCGCCGCACTTTATATGGTGCGCGAAATGCTGCTCGGCAAATAAAGACAGCGAAATAAATGACTGACCCGATTCGCTACCTGGACGAGGTTCGCCGCCTCGCCGTGGACGCCGGCCATCGCATCCTCGACGTGTATGAACGCGAGATCGAGGTCGCGCACAAAGACGATCGCTCCCCGTTGACCGAGGCCGATCGCCAGTCGCACGAACTGATCGTCGCGCGCCTGACGGCGCTCACGCCCGCTATCCCGGTGTTGTCGGAGGAGTCCGCGGCGGTCGACTACGCGGTTCGCGCCACGTGGACGCGTTTCTGGCTCGTCGATCCGCTCGACGGCACGAAAGAATTCATCAAGCGCAACGGCGAGTTCACCGTCAACATCGCGTTGATCGAGAACGGCAAGGCCGTGCTCGGTGTCGTGCATGTGCCGGTGCGTGGCGAGACTTATTTCGCCGCCCGTGCCGGCGGCGCTTTCATGCAAAAAGGAAACACTGTTCCGGTGCCCATCCACACACGCCGCTTTAACGGCGCGCGGCCGATGGTTGTCGCCAGCCGCTCGCACGCCGGCGTCGAGACGGAGGCGTTTTTGAAGAGCATCGGCGAGTACGAGGC
>OBEQ010145094.1_pt1 | contig 12720 bp, 14 predicted proteins | sample 1670901 | NCBI WGS metagenome assembly OBEQ01 (sample SAMEA104232315, study PRJEB22302) | groundwater metagenome | biome: forest; feature: aquifer; material: groundwater | place: USA | collected 2011-08-07 | depth 5.4 m
AACGTCCCCTTTGATCCCGCCAGCCGCTACGATCCGCGGCCGATGATGCTCGATCGGTTACTGAACGTGTCGGAGGGTGAAAAACTTCAAGGCCTCAATCACGCCTATGAACACGTCACCACTCGAGCCACGGCCAACTGGCCAACCTGGCAAGCCTTGACTGAACATGCCGATGCCACCTGCGCGGACAGCAACGCCGAAACGGACAAAACGTCGCTGGCTGTTTACGCTTCAACCGACCGACAAAATACGGTTGGAGCTATCGAGTTTCTTTCGGACATGGTCTTGCGCCCGATTATCAGTCAAGAGCATGTCGCCAGCGAGAAAGAACGAGCCATCGAAGAGTATCGCGAATACGCTGATCAACCCGACGAGCGGGTCTCGCTGGATTTCGATCGGCTGATGTTTGGGCTTGATGGACTGGCTCACCCCATCCTGGGAACCGAGCAGACCATTCGCCGAATAACGGTCAACGACATGCGCAACTTCCGACGCCGCGTCGTCTGCGGGCGGCGGCTAATTGTGACCGTCGCCGGAAATTTCAATCCGGACAAAATCACCGCCGCGATTGAGCGTTGCTTCGGTCCAGTCGGTGCCGGTACCGCCGCCCAGAGTCCACAGCTCGACTATCGACAACTCCGCGGCGGTATCAGTCTCAAGCAGCAGTCAACCAAACAGGTCTATTGCATTTTGGGATGGCCGCTCTTTGGAGTCAACCACCACCGGCGGTTGGCCATGGCCCTAATCCGCAACCACCTGTCCGGACCGACTCGCGGTAGCTCGCGTATCAAGGTGGCGGCCAGCAGCGCCGGCTACGGGTACAGTGCGGTTGATTACCTGATGCACTGGCCCGACGTCGGCCAGTGGCACTTGTCCATTCCGGTTTCTCCCGACAAATTGCTGGAAACCCTAACAATCGTCGCCCAGGTGATTGGACAAATACGCCAGTCACTGCTACCCGTAAAAGATCATCAGTTGGCCGTCAAAAATCTGTGCCTCAGCGCCAAAAGTCGGTTTAGTGATCCGCTTCGAGCGGCGAACTTCATGGGGGCCATGATTGCCAACTCCGGCGGCTTCACCCCGCTCCGGCGGTACATCAAGCAGGTTCATGGTATCAGCCCTCGCACCATTCGCGCTACCGCTCGTGACATTTTCGTTCCATCGCGACTGTGCCTGGTCGCGCATGGGCCGATCAACGGACTCCGCCAGCAGGACATCCGCTCAGCTCTCCGTCAATAACACTCCCGTTTTCACTACGGGAGTTTTTTTAGACGGCTAGCCGGTAATTTTATCCACTTTTGGGGATGGCCGTGTAGATTTTAGTGAAAAATTAGTATAAAAATGTAGACAGTTTGAATGGGTGCTTAACATAATTACTTTTCACTAAAATCTATACTAAAAAACCATTTCAATATTTGATTTGATCGACGGAGATAAGCGATGACTAAATAAAAAAGCCGGGTGCGTATATGCAACACCCGGTTCATTGACTCCCGCCTGAGTCAGGAGGAGGGAACCTCGGCTTAGCTGTGGGTCCTCCGGAAACTTGCGGAAGGTGCTTCTCCGTGCCGGCCGACTCAGGCCAGGAGCGGGTTGTTCGCATCCTTGTTGGGAAGAACGAACTGCGGTGCAACCGGGAGCACCTGCGACGTGTTCAGGCAGTACAGCCCGAGGAAATCGCAGACATTCTCCTTGAGCGTTCCCCAGTCATAGCTCCAGTGGCTGGGGTCACCGTAAACGGTGAACGCCTGCGCTTCAGGCACACCGATGCTGATCGTGACCGAAGGAACATTCGCGTTCATGACGGACACTTGCGCGGAATTCTCCGAAGCGGTCGTCTGGATGTTCGGCATCAGGCCGAGTGCCAGCAACGCCGCTACCAGCAATCCTGTGAGGGCCAGCTTTTTCATGACTTCCTCCTTTGTACGTGGACATACTTCTCTTCGCTCCCGAGGGTACGAGCCCTACGACGCTAACGAGCTATACCATCACCTCCTTCTGCGTCAACGGCCGATGTAATGGGTCAGAGTCGAAACCGCTTGAGACTGCAGGTCGACCTTGAGACCCTGGAAGTAGATATACATCGCGGCCACATCCTGAAGCGAGAACTCCTTGCCCTCATTGGGAATTGGAACGAGAGAGATAACTGCCCAGGGATGGTCATGGTAGTGCAGACGGGTACTCTCGTCATTGGAGTAGTACTTCTCGTCCAATTCCTCGCGAGTCTGCATCATCACTCCATCAAGTTGCCGCTCGAGATAGGCGCATATAGCCATACTTTTCTCGGTTGGAGTCTTGAAGGAAAGTGAGGTGGTCGGCGCGTCAACCGGTGGGTATGACGTCAGCCGTCGTCCGTCGCGCAGAATCAGTACCATCGTATCCCGACCGGACAGACGGAAGGTTGGCCTCGGTTGGGGCAGTTCGCCGCCAACCACGGCGAAATTCAGCGGGATGAACGCCATTGAAAGAAGCGGCACGTACCCTTGGTCACGCAGGCTTTCACGCAACCGAGCTTGATCGAATTCAGCCCGACCCCACACCTGCGGAGCACATTTGTAGCAGTAGATGCGACAGTAGTACTGCATGGTCGCCCACGAATCCGGTTTGTTGGGGTGGCCGGGATTAAAGGCCAGCTCATCCGCCCAGATGTTGTAGGTCACGCCCTTGATCACGGCCGTTGCACGGAACGGAGATTTGGTAAACTCCATCTGCGCCGTCGCGACCATCGGCCACACCACGATCAACATCATCATCCACAGCTGTTTGAACTTCATCTTCTCACCCCCTTCACCAAGCGAGACGCTTGGTCCATGTGTCGTAGTTGGGGCAAGATATTGACCTGCCAACCAACCAGGGCTGTGAAAACGATCAGTTGGACAAGCTTACAAACCAGCCCAAGTTGCCCCGGCGGCGAGACTGCCCGCTCATTCAGACTGACGGCGGTCAAGACCGAGATCGGGGACATAATCAAGCTGGTCAGAAGGTAAAAAAACAACGTTCTCACCAGATCGACTTTCCGGCCGCGAGCTTTGGCTACAACATAGGCCAGTGCCAAACCCAACCCACAACCGATTGTGAACAGGGCGGCCGAGACTTGTTGCTTGCTGGCGAGTGACGCTGGCTCTCGACTTTCACTGAGCTGGTAAGTCTCGAGCCGCCAGTTGTAACGCGCTTGCAGTTCATTGCCCTTGAAGAAAGCGAGGATCAGGAGCAGTGCAAAACACCCGATCAAGAAGACTGAAGTGTACCCTCTGTCCTTCATGACAATAACCTCCTATAAAGTTGTCAAAGACCAGCCATCAGGCCGGTGTTAGATTACCAAGAACATGTCGCGGCCTATACTCTACCCCGAACCCTACTCCCCCATGTTGAGGCTGTCAACCCAGTACTACAACATACTCAACTGGAACTCAAGAAGGGGCGTCTTTCAAGACAAAACAAACATTTTCGCAAGCCCTATGTTTTTCTTGTTGTAGTGGTGGGTCAAGTCGAATCGACCAAAAAAAGGCCGAGCTAGACGACGCTCGGCGGTGGGGGTTTTTGGTGCCCACAAGGGGGTAGAGGGAGACCTTCAAGCAAAGCCCTTGTGCAATGAACGCCTGTCCGGGTGCGATGGTTCTAGAACCTGGCTCGCCACACGAGACGCCAGATGTGCAAACCGACAAACACCCGCTGACTGACCGGCCTGATCGTCGTCGGAGCCACCGCCATCCTCGCTTGGGGGCGAGTGTTGCTGGGGCTGTCCGGATCGGCAGCCAGAACCGCACTGGCACTCGACAGGCAGAGCGCCGCAACTACTGCGATGATGCGCCATGCATTGCGCATGGTATACCTCGTTTTGGAGGGGGAGACTGCATGGAGCGTTATACGCTCCGCCCATGTATGCCATCGTTTTCAAGCGACGGCAACGATGTCGAGCCCTCCTTTCCCGGTCAGGGATGCCGTCAACCAAAACGATGGTATCCATAATCCTAGCCCCAATGCCGCCGGTCGGCAAGGTTCAAAAAAAGAGAGCGGCCGTGGGGTTAGCCGCTCAAGAAGGAGGTGCTGGTTATATGACCACGCGTGGGAGGTAGTTCACGCAGATCATACTACCTGAAACCCGGGGATGTCTTGGGCCACCGATAAGAATCGATGTCTCGCTTGGCGTGGCAGTGGACGCCCATCGATCCAACCAGCACCAGATAGATACAGTATATACCCCTGTTCCCATCCTGCAAGGCAACCTTGACCAGTCTCTGTAATCCTGTTACACTCCGTTCGCCTTCGCAAAATCCGCTTCGGCGAAGCAGGCCCTGAAAAAATTTTACCTATTCCTTTTTACTTGCTGCTTCTTCTCCATGCCGACCACAACCGCCGCCACTAAAGCTCACCGCCAGAATATCAAAGCTCGCGCCCGCAACAAAACAGTTAAAGATAACCTGAAAAAGTTGCAGGTTCGCTTGCGCAAAGCTCTGACCGCCAAGGACAAAACTCAGGTCACGACCATCGTCACCGACTACATTCGCGCCCTGGACAAAGCCGCCCAGAAAAAGGTGATCAAACGAAATATGGCTGCCCGCAAGAAATCCCGTTTATCGGCAATCCTCAAGCGCGCCTAGGCTGGATCAGCATCACATCCAACAACGTCTCCGCATCAAGCGGGGATGTTTTGAGATCATGGTCAATGGTCACTAAGCGATGATGAAGGTCGCGGAGTTCGTCCGTCGTAAAGCGCGAAGTTTGAGCCAGCGCTTTTTGAACCACGAACGGGTGGAGGCCGAGTTCGCTGGCTAAGGCGGACGGCGCGCTCCCTCGCTGTTGCGCCTGCTGGACATGGTAGAGCGTGCGGATGTGCCCGGCTAGCGTCGCGATCAACGAAAATTCATTCGTCCCGGCCGATAGTTCACGGTGCAGGAGTTCCAGCGCTCGAGCTGATTGTCGCTGACCAAGCGCATCGGTTAGCGCAAAAATATCGGAGCTGTTTTCGCTCATGACCATCGTTTCCACCTCTGCCACGGTCACCGATTTTGCTCCGGCAAATGAGACGAGCTTATCAAGCTCAGTCGCAATCCGCCAGGAATCACCATTACACAGCGCGACTAATCGTTGCGCCGCGGCCGGTTCAAATGACCCGCCGCGAGATTTTGCTTCGGTCGAAATCCAAGTCACGGTTTGGGCCGGGGTCAAGCGAGAAAATACTTCCCGTCTTTCATCAGGTAAGACAAATGATCCGCCGGCCGTTTTTTTACTCGGCTTTTTGGCGGTCGCTCGAGAACGCTTGACTGGTCTAGCGGCATCATCGATCAAATCCCGAACGACCACGATCACCTCATTATTTTTTTCGGCCACCAGGCCAAGAATACCAACCAAACCATCAAGCAGCAACGATCCGTCCGGCTGATATCGATCAAGCGACACGAATCTCTTGCTGGCAAACATGCCGGTAGCGGTGACCGCGGTTCTCATTTCCGCCGACGTTGCTGTTTCACCATCAACCCCGACCACGTTTAATCCACGCGGATCATGCTTCACAATAAACGCCGCCCGCAATTCGGCAAGGCGTTTAGCTGAGCGATAGGTATCTGAACCGGTGAGGTGAATAATCATATTGGGCTTGCCCAGCACCACATTGGCCAATACATCAGCTTTTGATATAGGTATTGTTTATCGTGGGTAAACATGACTTTTGGGAACGGGCATAATCCAACGTCAATGTGGTGCTGGGTTGACAAATGTATAGCCATCTGCTAGTATCTTCCGTTATGCTATCAGGTACGTAAATAAACAGCAACGCACCTTTTCTGGAGGAGCCATGAAGAACTTTGTCGGCGGGCCGTTTAGTGATGGATGTCACGAAGCTGTTCTCAAACATCTTGGGACACTGCGTGGTGAATCACCAACTGTCAGACCAGATGAACCCCTGATCACCGATGACGATTACCACGCCATCATGTCCGGGTCGCGCGGCAGCATCATCCTCGACCTTTCCAAGGAGTAACGACATGCTCAATGTCCTCCCCATCGGCGACTGGGCTTTCCTCGCTACCCTGCTCGTCCTGGTCTTTCTCCTCTTCCTCCGTGTCATTGTTGACACGAGTACCAAAAATCGCAACGGCTCGTAGCTGGAGCGATTTTTCTTACCCGCAGCCACCCGCCCCTGTGGATATGTATATTGACGCATATTTTCTGCGGGCATACAATTATCGATACCGTTTCCATTCCCCACAGCTCCTTCGAGGGCGCACGGAAATGGCAACGGATGGAAGGCTGTGTGAATCCCCCCGCTCCAAGAGGAGACAGATTCATGAAGAATCTAAAAGATCCTCCATTTGGTTAGGTGGGGCAACCCGCCAAGCCAACACAAGTAGATGTGTCCGCCCCCGAGCTCAAGTAGTACGCGCTGTAGTACGCGTCGCACCATGATGGTGCATCGGTTCCTCCCGGAATCAGACAAAACTACAGGTGACCACGCGAGCTCGGGGTCACTTTCTGGCAGCAAAGTTTCTTCTCGGACTACATCATGACCCTAGTCTCCCTCCTCGATAAGGAGGGAGATGGCCGACAGGCTAGTGGGAGGTTATTCGGTTCTTAATTCGGAGTGGCGCAACCAAGCCTGCGGGGGCGAGAGTCGAACGACGGGAGGGGGTTGTCACGAGCGGAGCGAAGGTTGCACGACCAGGGGGAATTGCCAACTGCCCCCTCCTTCGCATAAGGAGGGGTTAGGGGGTGGTTCGGTGGTAGCTACACAGCGGGCCAGCTACTCGACTTCCTTCTCCTCGGTCTCGGTCGGTACTACTTTATCTTCCTCGTCTTTCACATACTCCGTACTGACACGATCGTCAACCTCATGCTCGGTTGGCTGATCTTCGAAACCTGTTTCCCTGCCTGGTTGCTTTGGATCCATAGACACAAAATAAGTTACTAAGCCTGGAGATTATTGTAGCATTTTTTCTACGGCATTCAGAACTGACGGTAAAACCATCACTCCGTCAAACCCTCCCAGGTGGCGCTTTTGATGTTCCACTGCCAACTTTGCACCAAGCTCCCTCACGAAAACTTTACCGTCTTCAATCGGCACAAATTGATCATCATCAGACATAATCGCCGCCACCGCGCTCAAGTGTGAACGAATCTTCGGCCAGTTTATCGGACGCTGAATCCACGGTGTGGCGATGGCGGCCGATACTTCGTCCTCCATCCCCGCCGGTTTTAAGTTTAGCCATCCGGCCACCAGCACTACCCCACCGACTTTCTCGCTCTCCGGCAATCGCTCAATCATGCGCAAAATTGTTTGACCACCGACACTATGCCCAACAAAGAACGTTTGCTCGTCTGGTTTACCGACCAGGTGTTGCAGAAACGGCACCCACACATCAATCGTCGGATTTCCCGTGTCCGGCATGGCTGGAATATGAACCTCAATCCCTGGGTACTTCGCTTCCAGCTGTTTCTTTAACCACGGAAACCACCCATTATTTGGATTGTCGTCCCAACCGTGAATAATGTAAACGCGCTGTTTCATGCGTTCATTTTTGCTTCACCCTTGCCCCGTACCGGAGCGTAGCGACTGGTGCGGGGCCAGTTGTGAATGATGAAAACTCGTTGTTTCATAAACTAGTGCCCAATGAAGAATACTGCTAGAAGTGCCATCGCGATACCAACCCATTGTAACGGACGAAGCACCTCGTGGTATGCCAGGGCACCGACGGCCACAATTGTCAGGACATAAAAAACGGTTTGTAAACTGCCAACAATAGAAAGTCTCCAACCGGCCGCGAATACGTAGGTAAAAAAAGCTATCTGCACCAAGTAGAGTAACAACGCGACCGCCATAAACGGACTGTGAAGCGCCTTAGTAAAACTACCGTCAGCCGTGGCTCGTTTAATGCAGGCATCAGCCAAGGCCACTGAAATAACAGCGATGATAACTGCGGCGTATTTTATAAACGCTCCGGACATACGTACAGGGACGACATCATTTGTTAGTTGCATCTAGCAAGGTTAACGAGAGTGAATTCCATTGCTTAGCTTCTGGTTGTTTCTTTAACCATGGAAACCACCCGTTTGTTGGAGCATCGTCCCAGCCGTGAATGATGTAGATGCGTTTACCCACGATGTTGGAGAAACCAGTTTGGAAATTCTTTAGCGTGCGGGTCTTTGGCATTGGTTCTAGCCCGCCATGCATCCATTTGCTCGACTGACATTTCGGCTAGGGTCGTATCCAAATTTTCCGGAATAAAAATCAATACCAACTCTGACCAATGTCCCTCATGAACTTTTCCGCGAGGTTGTGTGGCTAATGTTCCTCGAATATGGGCGACGAAAAACTTTGGTTCGGACATTTTGTCGTCCAGGTAGGCTAAACATTCACGAAATTCACAGTGCCGGTCTTGACCCTCAACCAGCTTCAAAATTCCGACAATCCCTATCGTTTGCAAAGCAAAATTAACAAAGGCTCGCGGAAATCCATTGAGTGAATCAATGTAGAATCCGGCATCCATGACGATCACCGGTTGTTGTACTTGTTGGTAAGCGTAGCGGACTTTATGATCAGCAATCTCTTGAACATCATTACTGCGTGGTTCGGGAATCTCAATCGATTTTTGGACCACCTCAATCCCAAACGACTTCAGATCCTCTTTCATGGTCAGAAGCTTGCCCTTATTGGTGGTAGCGAAAGTTAATTGCATTATCGACAATACATATCATACGGAGCCAGTAGACTTTCACTAGACCCGGTGACTAAAATTGGATACGTTTTTGGACCGCGACACCAATTCTCTTTTTCCGCTGAGCTCGACGTGGACGTCGGAACAGGTAATTGGTTGAAAACTCTTTGAAAACAATCCTGCCGATAGGTCAACGTTCCTTCGCGACCGCTCGTCTCCGGCAGTTTGCCGCAGGCATCTAGATTTTTCTCATTAATAGCAATTTCTTTCTGACAAGTTATTTTTTGGTCGCCATCCGGCCCAATACAGAATTCGATCCTATTGGCCGCTTTGGCTACGGCGACATAACAAGAGGTCCAGTCACCGCTATTCTTGGTAAATGATGAATCGCAGACTGCGATATCTTTCTTGCTGACGGCCACCTGTTTGTAACAATCGTTTCGCAGCGCGCGTGCAGTGTTCTTACATTCCGCCACTGAGCCGGAACTGATGGCTTGTTGTCGAGTGTCGCCGCGCGGAATAGAAAATTGGTATCCGGCCAGAACTACTCCTAGCAAGGTGATAACACTGGCAATCTTCCAGCCATTTAGCCGCAAAGAAAAAATACCTACTAATAATCCAAGTACCAAGCCTGGAATGATGCTGGCTGAGAGCAGCAAGGGTAAAAGCACGCCGATACCAAAAACGTCCCCGGGCTGACTGCCGTTCACCACCGCCCACCCAACTAGTCCAAGGATCGGAATAAGTGGCAACAGAATGATCAGGATTCGAAGTCGGTGACGATGGGCAAAAAATAATGCCAGCAATGTCAACAACCAACAGATGGCAAAGGCGCCGCCCGCCCACAGCATCGTTCCGCCCCAGTCAAAACCTTGCGGATCAAGTTCAAAGTGAAAACCAAGCACGAGACCGACTAGCATAACTAGGCCAGACCAAATCGCGGCGCGGTGAAATGGTGGGCGGGAGTCGGTCGGAACCATCGGTTGTGGATTATCCATACGGTAAATCGTGTTTAGTCTCGTTTAAGTATATCGCAACTTGTCGTCGCGTGACAAACAAAGCGTAATCACTTCGCTTCTCCCCAGTTTTTTCCAACTCCCACGTCCACCCCAATCGGCACATCCAGTTTGTACACCTTCTCCATCGTCTCCTTCAAAAACTTCGAAACTTTTTCAACATCGTCCATCGGCGCCTCAACCACCAATTCGTCATGCACCTGGAGCAGTAACTTTGATTCTTGGCTGACCTTCGATAAGCCAGCATGAACATGAATCATGGCTAGTTTCATCAGATCCGCGGCCGTACCTTGAATTGGTGCGTTGATGGCTTGCCGTTCAGCGCTGGCGATGAGCATGCCATTCGACGAATTAATTTCCGGAAAGTATCGGCGCCGGCCGAACAGCGTTTCGACATAGCCTTGTTGATGCGCTATCTTTTTTGTGGTATCAAGCCATTTTTTAATATTGGTGTGAATAGCGAAATACTTGGCAATAAATTCCTTGGCTTCCTGACGCGAAATTCCTTCGCCTTGCGACAAGCCAACGTAGCCCAACCCATAAATAATACCGAAGTTGACGGCTTTGGCCGCTCGGCGCATCTGATGAGTAACTGTATCCAAAGGAACGCCGTTGATGTTGGCGGCGGTGCGGGCATGAATATCCTCACCCTTTTGAAATGACGCGATCATCGCTTCATCCTTAGCCATCGAAGCAATAATCCGCAGTTCGATCTGTGAATAGTCGGCGGATAAGAGACGATAGCCGCGCTGGGCAACGAATGCTTTGCGGATTTCTGCGCCTACATCAGTTCGAATGGGAATATTTTGGAGGTTTGGGTTGTTCGACGACAGCCGGCCGGTCGCGGCCACGGCCTGGTTATAGTCAGTGTGCACCCGACCGGTTTTTGGGTTGACCATGGCCGGCAAGGCTTCGATGTACGTTGACAAGAGTTTTGAGAATTCACGTTGCTGGCTAATGAGCGGAATAATCGGGTGAGCGTCTTTCATCTTTTCCAGCTGATCCGCCGCGGTCGAAAAACCGGTTTTGGTTCGTCCAATACCTTCGGTTGAAATTTTGAGCTTATCAAACAATATGTCCTTGAGTTGCCGTGGCGAATTAATATTGAATTCGCGTCCGGCCAAATCGTAAATCTTTTGTTCGATCTTTTTCAGGTTCGCCCGCATGGTTTTTCCCATCTCGGCCAAAAAATCAGTATCAACCGTGATGCCGGTCAACTCCATATCCACCAACACCGCCGCGGTTGGCATCTCAATCTCTTCAAAAAGTTTGGTTATTTTCTGTTCGGCCAGTCTGGGTTTCAGTTTTTCATACAACCGCCAGGTAAAATCCGCGTCTTCGCTTGAATACCACGATAGCTTTTCCAGCGGCACAGATTCCATGGTCAGCTGGTTCTTACCCTTCGGTCCAATCAGCGACGTAATCGGCATCATTTCGTAGCCGAACTCGGTAAAGGCTAGTGCATCGAGCGAGTGCTGACGTGTGCCGGCATTCAGCACATACGAAGCCAGCATAGTATCAAAGCTCAGCGGCGCTAGGATAACATCATTGAGTTTCAATATCTCCGCATCAAATTTCATATTGTGTCCAACTTTTTCGATCTTCGGATTTTCTAAAATCGGTCGGAGTTGTTCAAGCCATTCGTCTTTCGCTACGCCTGCCCCGTAGGATCCGTCTCGGATTCGTACGGGGACATACCATCCCTGACCGGTTTTCCAGGAGAAACTCAAACCAAGCAGTTTAGCCTCCCATGGATTGAGATCGGTTGTTTCCGTATCGACGGCAAACACTTTTTGCGCCTCTAACAAATGTAAAAAACGTTTCCAGGTCGCCTCATCGTTCACTAGCGTGTAGTCGTGTCCTTCTTTTTTCGGCGCTGGCGCAGACATAGCTAAATCAAAGGCCGCTTGCTTGGCCGCCGGTGGTGTTTTTATCTCCGGTAACTTATGCACTAGCGAGACGAAGTTCAGGTCTTTAAATAAGGCCACGACTTTGTCCCGATCATAGGTATGAATCGCCGCGCCATCGAGGGCAAAATCAATCGGCACATCACGCTTGATGGTGGCTAAGCTTTTGGACATAAAGGCATCATTTTTGTACATCAACAACTTCTCTCGCGTCGACTCACGAATGGCCATCGCCTTTTTCGTTTTGTCAGCTAGTTCAGTATAGAGCTTTTCTAACGTTCCGAATTGTTGCAATAACTCAGTCGCCGTTTTTTCGCCAACGCCTTTCACGCCCGGTATATTATCCGATGGATCGCCTCGGAGCGCCTTGTAGTCAATAATTTGATCCGGCCGCAACCCATACCGCTCGTGTACCGCCGCCTCGGTGTACAGCGCTGTGTCGCTCATCCCCTTGCGTAAGGTGTAGACCAGGGTTTTGTCATCAACCAGTTGCATCGTGTCCATGTCGCCGGTTAAAATTATCCGTTCGACGTTTTTTGGAGCTTGTTTGGTAATGGTCCCGATCATATCGTCGGCCTCGAAACCTTGTTTTTCGTAAATCGGAATATCAAAGGCGCGGACTAACTCTTTGACCGTCGGAATTTGCGCGTACAGTTCGTCGGGCGCAGCGACGCGCGTTGCTTTATAGTCTTTATATTCTTCGTGCCGGAAGGTCAGCCCCCGCAAATCAAAGGTGGCCGCAATGTGCGTTGGTTTCAATTCTTTCCAAGCTTTGAGCAGAGTGGTCGCAAATCCATAGACTGCATTGACCGGTTCGCCCTTGTTGTTACTTAGCGGCGGGATGGCGTGGAAGCTACGGTGAATGAGGGCGTTACCGTCGATGATGAGGAGCTTCTGCTTTGTAGGCATGCATACAGTTTACCACGCCTTCGATGTTGATTACAGTTGCGGGTTTAAAAGATTTAGGATTAAAGATTAAAGTGCAAGATATTTCAGTAACGAGTTCGATAATCTTCGAGCTTTTTATTTACCACTAATGATCGTTCCAGCCGCCACAACATTTTCGAACATGTTTCATAAGCAGCGACCACATCTTCAAAGCCCTCAGTTGTTATATAGCCTTTCTGCTGGACAATCCGTAAATGA
>OBEQ012859399.1_pt1 | contig 12719 bp, 13 predicted proteins | sample 1670901 | NCBI WGS metagenome assembly OBEQ01 (sample SAMEA104232315, study PRJEB22302) | groundwater metagenome | biome: forest; feature: aquifer; material: groundwater | place: USA | collected 2011-08-07 | depth 5.4 m
AATTTTTCCTTTTTCCACAGTTGCTTGGAGAGTAAGTTTGGTTTCCTCTTTATTCGCGTCTGCCTCTATCATATTATTCTTTGAGATACTACAGAGAGCTTTACATAATAAGATAATAGCCTTTATTGGCGTACTTCTTCTGGCTTTTGATTATCCATTTTGGCTATATGCTGAAGTACCGGAGATATTTTCTCTCACTACTTTTATAATTCTTCTGATTATTTATTTACTGATAAAGATTCGAGAAAAATATTTTTTTATTTATCTTTGGTTACTTGTATTTATGTTTAGTCTTACGCTTTCGCATCATCATATTGTTATATTTCTTGTTCCTACAGTTATAGCGCTTATATGGCCGATTCGGAAAGAAATTTTCAAAAAACTTCATAAGAGAGAGTATCTGAAGCTGTTAGGAGCTTTTTTATTTGGACTTACTCCCCTTCTCTACCTTCCCTTATCTGCTTATTTTTACCCGCCCATTGATTACGATCATCCGACTAATATTTCTTCATTTATCAGCCTTTTTTTACGATCTGCATACGGAACTTTTAAGGTAGGACCGTTTGTCAATGATACAATTTTAGGCAGAGGAGTGGCACTTGCTAGTTTTTTCCGAATGTTTCTTCTCGATTTTAGGATTGTTGGTGCGGTTTTTTTAATATTAGGTATTATATATGCATACTTAAGTAAAAATAAATATTTTTGGGCTTTTTTTGGGGGTCTTGTCTCCTTTTCTTTTTTTATTCTTTATTCAAGCTTTCCACTCTCAAATGATTTTTCGCTGGCGACGTTTGAGCGTTTCACCATATTTAGCTACCTATTTTGTATATTTTTTATGTGCTTTGGTATAAAGGTAGTAATTGAGACCCTATCAAAACTTTCAGACATTTTTTCTCAAAATAAGACAAGCGAGCTATTTGTTAAAATATTTACTTTCGCATTTTTACTCTATCCTCTAGGTATAGGTTTACATAACTTCCCCTACATTTATTCATTAAAAAATGATTCTACAGCGGAAAATCTGGGACGAAATATTTTACATTCTGTACCCAGTGGAGGTCTTATTCTGCTTATTAATGATTCGGCTATTTTTGACACGCAGTATGTCTATTATACCGGGGGATACGCCAGCAGTCGGAAGCTTGTGCCTATACATCTTTATAAATTATTGAGACCATATTATCTAACTAGTCTCAAAAAAAATTATCCGGATATTGTGATTCCGGAGGTAAAAAATATGAATGATCAACAATTTATCAAAAATTTTATAGAACTTAATTCAAAACAAACACCGGTTATGACTAATTTTATTGATCCGAATTTGGAAAAAAATCTTATTCCATATGGTATGTTATGGAGGTATTATGCTGACAACGTCCCAAATATAGACGAAATTTTGGCGGCAAATGAAAAGCTTTGGAATAGTTACCAAGAATTGAATCCAAAGGATATCAAATTTAAAAACTTATTTTTGATAGATATTCTGCGGATTTATTCTACGGCTCACCAGAATTATGCTGATTTTCTTATCTCTCATAAAAGGGAAGACGAAGCATCAGCACATCTTGCCAAGGCAGAATTTTTGACACCTGGCGACTTTGATATTCAAGTTCTTCAGGGAAGGGCATATCAACAGAAGGGAGATTGTAAGAATGCTGAAAAGCGGTATATGGAATACAGATCCAAGCAAGATCAGAGTGTGGATATATATGATTATCTTATCGACAATGCGAAAAACTGTTTTAAAGATGGTTTGATGGTGAACCGTTATTCAGATGAAAAGTCAATATTTCTTCAACGAAAGCAGCCGAAGACGGACAATCTATAGATAATACAAATAGATCTTTAAAGATGGCGTCGCCTTTGCCCGCTGGTGGATATTCGCATTGACAAAATGAATATAAAAGATAAAAGAATGTGGCTTCCAATTGTCAATCTTTTTCCCCATAAAAATGAATAGGGTTGATAGGTAAATATCACTTTATGCTCACCTTTATCCATAATAACTCCAATTTGGTCTAGATTGACAGGAAAAATAGTTTGTGCATTTCCATCTACAAGTACATTCCATCCGGGATAATAGGAATTATTAAATATCAATATGGCTTTTTTGTTGGAGACGACGTCAAGTTTTAGACTTAGATTAGATCTTGAGGATTTTTTTATTTCATATTTGAGGGTAGAATTATCTTTAGGTAGTAATGCTAGGGGTCTTTCAATTAAAGCGACTTTATGATCAAGTGTTTCACTTTTTTGAAGAGTAGCAAATAACTCGGGAATATAAGATATTTGTTTGTAGTTGTCGGTAAGATAGATATTTGGTAAAGGGTCTTTTATTTCGTATACACTAAATGGCTGAATACCATATTGTACCGGTAGATTGGTAACTAAAGAAATATAATTTGTATTTATAAGATTATACTGAGTAATAAAACGATTCACCCCAAAGGTGCGTAAAAGATTGACAAAGAGAGAAGAAGGTGTGGCAATAAATGTTGGGTAATTAATGTCAGAAAGAATAAGATTATTTATCAGTATGTCGTATCGGCGAGTAGTTTGAGCTCTGTATAGATTAAGGGAGGGTATATTGTAAACGACGTTTTGATTAGCTGACAAGGCGTTTTTATAATAGAGATATTTCTCATTGTGTTGCCAGCCTTCTTGATAAAAGATGTTATTCCAAAACGGGATACTGCCATATGAGTATATTTTATGTTCATTTAACGGATTAAGATATTTAATGACTTCTGGTTTTTCCATCACCTTTTCGGCCGAAGAGATAGGATTATAAAAGAGTGCGAAAGAAAATAACTGGATGATTGCAATAATAGCAATTATTCCCTTAAGTTTGTCCTTTCGAACAAAGTGAAGCAATCTGAAAAATTTGCCACGGAGCCTTTGACCTCTGGCTATGTCAAATATAGTTGATATTTGTTCTAATCCATACGCAGCAAGAATACAAAGCGACCATACAAATAGGATTATAAATCTTGATGGGACACGGAAGTAAGAAAATGGCGGAAGGGGAAAAATAAAATATAATGGCGAATATTTACCCGTCATCAAAAGAAATGAAAAGATGAGAAGGAGTACATAGAATCGTACTTTATGGACTTTACGAATATTAGTTAAAGAAACAATTGCCAAGACAAGCGGTATCCAGCCGATGTAACCAGTGTTTTCCCAAAAAATACTGCCGTCGTTGTTTTGAAATGGTGGATATGTTCCTCGGCGCGGGTCACCTAGGGCGTAGGGAAAGATCATAGTTATAATGTGTTTGAATGGATAGGAAAAATAGGTTGCAAACTCTCCAGAGAATCCTCCACTTCTGGTTGATGTATCCAAAAATTCCTTTTGCGGGATAAATTGAATAGCTGAGGCTGCAAATCCGAGAAAAATAAAGAAGGCAAATAATATTAAATAAAGTGATTTTATTTTCGTGCCAGAATTACGATTTTTAAATGAGAGAAGATAAAAGAAGAAGTAAAGAATTATTGCAATAAGCGTAATAAAAGTAATTTGTGGGAAGCCGGCAAACATTTGTTGGGAAAGGACAAAGGATAATGTTGACCCCCAAAAGATCCTGCTTTTGAGACGTGTCGAGTGAAGAAATTTATCCGTTGCCAGAAATAGCCACGGTAAAAGTGAGGATGCTTGAATCAGATTAAAATGGCTAGTGTGAGCTATAAAAAAACCGGAAAAAGCAAATATGATGCTGGAAAAAAAAGAGGATATTTTTGATAAACGTATAGTTTGGCAGTAAAGATATGTTCCGAGTGCTGATGTTAGGAAAATAGTTATATATCCAAGGTTGTAGGCTATGACAAAGGGGAAAAATCGGAAAAGAAGAAGGTTAATTATATTAAATGTTCCCGTTTGGCCTTCGGCCAGGCTGGGGAAACCGTTACCTATATAGGGATTCCAGACTGGCCACTGGCCATCTTTAAGAGAAGTTGATAAAAAGTATTTCAATGGTAAGTTAAGTTGCCAAATGTCGCTTTGGCCAAAATCTGGGGTGGAAAAAAGCGATAGATGGGGATAAAAGAGATGAGAAAAAAATAAAATAACAAAAATAATAATACAAAGTTGAGGCATCAACCTAGATATTATCGATAATAGAACTTTTATTTTATCCATAGCGTAATTTTCTTTTATATACTATATTATTATCTAAATAATTTCATCCATTAATACTATATGAATGATGTTAATGTAATATTTTTATCCTATCTACTGATTATAATTGGTAGCGTTTTTACACATGGATTTTATTCTTTCGGTGGGGTTATTATCATTTTGGGATCATTTCTTCTATTAAATCTCAGAGGTACATTTTCTTCACAGAAAATGTTGAATGGTTCTTATTATCAGTCTCATATAATAACAATACTTTTAATTATTTCCACGGCTTTGTCGGTTTTATTATATGGGGGTTTATACCAGCGGGAAATATGGTATATTTCAGAAATTTCCCAACTACTTCTAATCGTCTCATTTCTGTTATCGCTTCTTTATATTTTTCCCGAAAAAAAATCTTTTATCTTTAGATATAAGTTTCCCGCTATGATTCTAATATTCTTATTTGTGCAGGTACTTATGATTATTTCATCTCCAGATCCTCTGATAGATATATTCCGTTCGCTTAAATATGGAACTGCGGCTTTAGCCTCCTTTCGTAATCCTTATCAGGAGATTTATCCAGCGATATACCAAGGAAAAGTACTTGATTATTTTTCCTACTTTCCAGCTATACTTTTTTACATTCTGCCATTTAGATTGATATTGGGAGATCCAAGATACGGAATTATATTCGGACAGATATTGGTCGTATTTATTATATATCGAGTTTTGAGAATACATAGATTTGATGTGCGCCTTTCGGAGATTCTGGTGTTACTCTTTATTTATTATCCTTTAAATAGCTATATTACTGAGCAGTCGTTTGTCGATATTGTTATTCTATTAGGTGTTACATTTTTTCTTTTCTTTATTTATTGGCCACAAAAAAAGAGTTATGTATTTTATATAGCCTGTATTATTCTTATGAATACTAAGCAACTCTTCTTTTTTCTGATGCCGGTGTTTCTTTATAGAACTGGTATTATCAAAAGTATTAAAGAGGCGCTTAAAGTTTATTTATTAGCTTTTATTTTGCCACTTCCGTTTCTCGTCTGGTCAGCTAAGGATTTTCTATACGATACTATTTTTATCTATCTACTTCCTCCGCAAGGTGTATCGGCCGATTTATCTCTTAATTTAAGAGCTTTGTTTGTCAATTTCGCCCATGTGCGGCTGAGCCAGAATGTTTTCTTAATTTGGACGCTGTTATATTTTATATTCGTAATTTGGACAACAGGCAGGAAAAATATTTCTCTTTTTCAAAGTTTATGCAGGTTTTTTGTGGGTTTTTTTCTCCTCGGATCGATAGCCTATCTTAATCACTACTATTTGGCAAGTGGATTAACTCTTTTATATGCATTCAGTCTACTTTTGGACAATAATAACCGTCGTCCAGCAAAAGCGGGATAAAAAGGGGAAAACTTGCAGAAGTATCTTATCGATATTATTTAAAATATTAAACACCCTTTTATACCGATAGCCTTCAACGAGTAGTTTTTTCCAATATCTTTCTTGGTTTGGATGGGTTTTCTTTCCGAAATAAAACCAAATAAAAATAAGAAGAGTACATAGGTGAAATTCATTATGTGATGATGTTTGGAAGAAACTGCTAAACTTTTTTATATCAGCAAGTGAAAGTGGTTTTTCATCATCTGTTCTTACTTGACTTGCCATTTTTCTGTAGACTTCAATTACCGGATTGTAGGCAAGGGGTTCTATGAAGTAACCATACGCCCCTTTTTTCAGTACTCGTTTTATTTCGGAGGCTGTTTTGAGGAAGTCGACATGGTGCAGGACACCATAGCCGTAAACATAATCAAATGTAGATTGGGAGAAGAGGAGAGTTTCAGCGGGCATTACCATACTGTGGATTTTTCGCCCGACTTTTTCCTTTTTGGCAAATTTTTTTAAGAAGGAGACCATTTTAGGGGATATATCAATAGCTTTTACATCGGCTCCTTTTTTGGCGAAATAGATACTGGCATCTCCAACTCCACAACCTAGATCAAGAATTTTTTTCCCGGTGAGTTTTCCCATTTGGGAGAGAATAAAATGATTCTCGATGGCTGTAGGTGATTCAAAAGTTTCTTTATAAAAAAAATCTCGAGAAGAGATAGATTTGGCCCATTTATCGTGAAATATTTTTTCGTTAATTTGACGGCGGGTTAAGCTCTTCATAGCGATATAGTATATAGCATGGTAATATATTTCAATAGGATTAAAATGATAATTAATCGCCTTTTTGAAAATCCATTTATCTATACTCATTTTCGTAAAATGGCTGCTGGTTCACAAAATGGGACCAAAAGATTTATTTCAGACTATCTTATGAAGTATTCATGCGAAAGTGTTATGGATCTTTGTTGCGGAACCGGTGATTTCGCCCCTTGCATAGGGGATATCTACTATCTTGGTTTAGATAACAACAGAGTTTTTATTGATTATGCAAAGTTGCGATTTAGGGGTCAAAAAAATATTCAATTTAAATGTTGTGATATTTTGCGTACCCCGATCGGCAATAAATATGATGCGGCTATTTTGGTTAGTGCAGTTCATCACTTTTCTGATAAGGATATGGAAGTTATAATTAGGTTGTTAAAACAATATATAAAAAAAATTATTATTGTTGCGGATATCATTCCTAATCCCCCTTCTGCTATTGGCAGATGGTTGGTTAAATTAGACCGAGGAGAAAAAATCCGAACTGCCGAGGAAAAGATAGAATTATTTAAAAAGGATTTTGATATTATCAAGACTCAACTTATACCGTCGCTTTTTGCATACCAATTCGGTATAGTTGCAATACATAGAAAAAAATAACATTATGTATCTTTTTTTCATTTTTATTTTGGGCCTTTGCGTAGGTTCCTTCTTAAATGTTGTTATCGATCGGTTGCCTAATGGGAAGAGTTTGGGGGGGAGGTCTTATTGCGATCACTGCAAAAGAAAGCTCGCTTGGTATGATCTCATACCTGTTATTTCTTTTTTTATTTTGCGTGGGGAATGCGGATATTGTAAAAAAAAGATTTCATGGCAGTATCCGGCCGTTGAGCTTATTACGGCAATTTTATTTGTTATAGTTTATATATCGATGTATCGCATCATCGATGCACCTTTAGCTCTTCTTTCATTAACTCTTACTTTGATTATTTACTCCGGATTGATAACTATATTTTTTACTGATTTTAAATACCAGATTATACCGGATGAGATATTGATTGTCGTTGGCGTAACTACAATATTAATGCACTTGATCTTCAATTCTTCGAGCTTGAAAATAGGTATTCTATCGGGTACTGCACTCTTTTTTATTTTTCTGGCATTGGTAATCCTGACGAGGGGAAAAGGAATGGGTATGGGAGATGTGAAATATGTGTTCTTTATGGGATTGTTTTTGGGATTTCCAGCCTCGATTGTAGCATTTTATATTGCTTTCTTGACAGGAGCGGGAGTTTCATTAATACTAGTAGTAAGAGGTGCAAAACGATTTGGGCAAACGGTAGCATTCGGGCCGTTTCTGGTAGTGGCAACTATTGTTTCCGATATTTGGGGTGAACAAATATGGTTATTTTTTCAAAGAATGATTGGTTTTGGTTAAAAAAGGATAGCGGTTTTACATTGATAGAAATATTAATTGTTATAGCATTACTGGCATTATTAAGTACAGCATTTTTTGGCAATTTTTTCACGTCTCTGCAAAGAGGAAGAGACTCGAGGAGAAAACAGGATTTGGCGCTGATGGGGAAAGCACTTGAATTGTACTACAATGATCATAATGTATATCCGACAGAAGATGTTTCAAAAACTGGTCATTTTGTGTTTGGAGCGACATTTACAGATGGTTTAACTAACTATATGCAACAGGTACCCAAAGACCCTAGGCAAATAAGCTCTGGTATAAATTATGCCTATGTCTATGATTCAAATCCACCAGGTGGAGGAGGGTCGGGGTATAAGTTATATGCGTGTATCGAAAATAAGAGCGACCCGCAAATTACTCCCGCCGGCTATCCTTCAACAAACTGCGGCAATTGTTTGGGTGGATCGAGTTTATGTAATTATGGTATATCAAGCCAAAATACAACACCATGATCAAAAGGAATTTTCAATTTTCAATTTTCAATTTTCAATTAAAAACTGGTTTTACTTTAATTGAAATACTCATAGTCATAGCTATAATAAGTATGATGGTGGCGCTGGCTTTTCCGAACTTTTTTGCGGCCAGACAAAGGGCTAGAGATGTTCAGAGAAAATCTGATCTTAAACAGATACAAAAGGCTTTGGAACTAGCAAAATCGGACCAGAGTCCGGTAGCGTATCCGACAAGTACAGGAAACACATTGCCCGTTGGATGTGTAACTCCCTGGACAAATAGTGGTGGGACTAATACTTATATGCCAAAAATGCCTTGTGACCCTTTAGGACCAACCCAATATTATTACAATCGTCCGGGTACACTTAATTATACGCTATATGCCTGTTTAGAGAACGGATCTGATCCCGATAAGGATAGTTCCAAACAAGCGGCATGTTCAGCGGCCAGTTATACATTAAATGAACCATAGGAGGAATATGATAAAAAATGCAAAATGCAAAATGCAAAATGCAAAAAAAAGAAGTTTTAAATCAATAGGATTTACGCTTCTTGAGCTTTTGGTGGTGATATCGATTATTTCCATTTTAGTAGCTCTTGGGGCGGCGTCTTATTCTACTGCTCAGAAAAAAGGCAGAGATGCCAAACGGAAGGGAGATTTGCGGGCGGTGAGTGCAGCCATGGAACAATATTATTCTGTATGCGGTAATGTTTACCCGACTACATTTATGAATGTTGTATGTAACTCCCCGACACTGGCGGTAATGCCTACTGGATCATTTCCTCAGGAACCTAAAGGGACTCCATATTATTGCAGTGGGTGTGGCGCTTCTACCTATCGACTTTGCACTGATGATATGGAGGCAGAGCCAACAACGTATTGTATCAACAGTCAACAATGATAAGAAAAAATTTTCAATTTTCAATTTTCAATTTTCATAACAGAGATGGGTTTACATTGATTGAAATTTTAGTGGTGGCGACGATAATTGCTCTTCTTTCTACAGTCGGTCTAACGAGTTATCAGGCTGCCAATAGAAACGGGAGGGATAGTAAACGAAAATCGGATGTGGAGCAAATTCGGTCGGCCTTGGAGATAAATAAATCAGATAGTGGATCATATCCTATTGATTTGAACTGTGTGGCTACTACACTGGCGCCGGGAGGGTATATTAACCCGTATCCCACCGATCCTCAACCAACAAATCAATATTGTTATAAACAATTAGGTAGCGGAACTGGATACGAAATTTGCGCTCATCTTGATAATATAAATCCAACTGTTGCATGTTCTGCTGGTGTGTCCTGTGGTGGTACTTGCACCTATCGAGTGACCAACCCATAAAATGGCTAAGGACAAATTCATAAATCGTACTTTAAAGCAACGGGGCTTTAGTTTGATAGAAGTTCTAGTTGTTACGACGATTCTTGTTCTTGTTACTGGTGGTGCAATCGCTGGCTATAACCAATTTAATTACAAGAGAAAGGTTATAGCTGTAGGCCAAAATTTTAGAAATGTATTACGAGATGCACAAAGTAGGGCGTTTACTGGGGAAAAGGATTGCACAGTTTGTGGTTGCACTGGGCTCCCTAATGATGCCAATCTTCAAGGCTGGACTATAAATTTAACTAATTCGACTATGTATGGAAACTGTGCTCCAACTGCAAATCCTACTCCTAGTAATTTTCCGTTAACACCTATTCCTATACCAACAACATCAAATATGGTCATAACTGCTCAGACAAGTGTTTCGATTAGTTCATTTCAGTTTAAGACTTTTCCTAAGGGAACAAATCAATCATCCGTAATAAATATTTGTGTACGTCCGACACCATGGGCTGGTTATAATTATCAAATAATTATTGATCCAAGCGGTAATATTAGGGATTATGGAATTACAACTAGTTGCAGTTGAGTATGTCTACCCTTATTTATCTTAAAAAAATTTCATCTTCATTCTCCCGAGGTCAATTGATAATAGAGATATTAGTTGCCTTTACTCTTCTTACATTTCTTTTATCAGGTTTAATTGTGGCGGGACTATTTGCCATAAAAAATGCACAGTTTGCGAGAAATAAAAGTTTAGCTACTAAACTGGCTACTCAACAATTGGAGAGAGTGAGAGTTCTTCGAGACTCCCAAGGTATTAAAGCATTGCCCTCATGTAGCAACCCGTGCTACCTGGATAATAGTTTAATACTACAATCGACTATCATGCCTTCGGGCATTTTTACTCAAAGCCTAAATATATTGCCTAATCCTAATCCTATAGAATGTCCCTTTCCTACCGGTATCTCAGTTACGGGATATAAAGCGGTAGTTGATGTAAGATGGGATAATAATCCCAAAGCTACACCTCCCAGACAAGTAGAACTCAATTCCTGTTTTAGTGATTGGAGATAGCGCAATGAAAAAATTCTCAATTAATAAATCTGGTTTTACTTTAGTAGAAATATTGGTGGTGGTGGCATTGATAGGTGTAGCCTCTATTGTTACAACTCAAGTACTTCTTTCGGTTCTTCGTTCCCAGTCCAAAGGTGAGGTAGTTAAAGAAGTTAAGCAAAATGGCGATTATGCATATACTTTTATTGAACAGCAAATTAGAAATGCCAAAGATGTAGCCATGCCCGGGGGCATATTAACTATTACTAATCCTGACACGACTACAACGACAGTTAATTGCAGTAGCGGTACAATGATATTAACTACTCAACCGGGTCCAACTACGCTTCCTCTAACCAATAATAACGTGATAGTTTCATCTTGCTCATTTTCGATTGGGAATCCTAATCCGGGTAATAGCCCGAAATACGTTTATTTAAGTTATGTGGTTTCCCAAAAAGGCACGGGTGCACCTGCCAATATAGCTACACAGCAGTATCAAGGGACCGTATCGCTTCGGACATATTAGGAGAAAAAGATTGGCTTGACATCTCTTTTATATAATTTATATACTGGATTAAAGTGTTCTCTAATAAACCATCTAATCATGGTCAAGTAATACTTATTATCCTCCTGGTTACAACTGTGGGGTTAACCATCGGTCTATCACTAGTATCCCGGACAATTCAGGATTTGAAGGTGTCCTCACAGATAGCTGAGTCGTCGAAAGCTTTTTCTGCCGCGGAATCGGGGATTGAGGCGGCACTAAAAGGAAATCAGGTGGGTGTCCCAGGAAATGTGGCGTTTACCGGAGGTGCAAATGCGAGGTATACGATATCTACTTATGGCAATAATTCTACACCATTTACTTTATCAAATGTGGCGGCAGGAGATGCTAAGACTGTCTGGTTTGTAGATCATCAGATCGACGGATCGCTATTGCCGTATCCTAATCAAACATATAATCCTCCTGGTCATGATATTGATATTTGTTGGGGACCGACAGCTGGTCAACCAGATCCTAATCCTGCAGCAATAGAATTTACAGTTTTACATCATAATGGAAGTAGTACTTATAATATTAGCAAAGTTACTGCAGATCCTGGCACACCTTGGGTATCTAGTAATCATTTTAATACTGCAGGAATAGATTTAAATGATGCTACTAAATGTCAGAATTCAAATAAAAAGTACCATATTAACCTAAATTTCACTAATAATGGGCCTACCGATTTTAATGTTGGTGGAGATAAAGTAGTCTTATTGCGGATAAATGCTGTATATAATCCAACAGATATAGTTGTATCACCTAAAGCTCAATTGCCTGCTCAAGGTAAGCAGATTACTTCAACAGGTACTACTACTTCTGGTGTTGCCAGAAAGTTGAATGTTTTAGAAGGATATCAGTCTCTTCCGGCTGTATTTGACTACACACTTTTTGTAAATCAATAAAGAATCTACTTGACTCTGACTTGGGAAAGCATGTATCCTAATTATATATGCCTGCCCAATCAATCGTTGGCCTTGATATAGGATTTACCTCCATAAAAGCAGTCGTTTTATCTAAATCCGGTAATACATTACAGTTGGTTTCTCTGGGATCTATCCCTACTCCGCCGCGGGGACTTCTTTCTGATACTCCAGTTGATGAGCAAGTTATGGTAGATATCATTGTAAAATTATTTCATGATATGAATATTACTGTTAAGAGAGTTAACACGGCAATACCTGAGTCTGAAGTATTTACAAGAGTGATTGATGTGCCCAAACTCACGGAGAAAGAACTGGCCGCATCGATTCAGTGGGAAGCGGAACAATATATACCACTGCCGATAGAGCAAGTGAGTTTGGATTATGCCATTTTGGAAGGTGGTAGTGGTAAAGTGACTGATAAAATGCAGGTTCTACTGGTAGCAGCACCGCTTAAACTTATCAATAAGTATAGTAGAATATTGGAAAATGCCGAACTTAATGTGTCATCTATTGAGACCGATACTATAGCTATATCTCGTATTATCCCCAAAGCTATACCAGCTAATGCTAATCTTTTGCTCCTTAACATCGGATCGGTTTCATCAAATATATGTATTGTAAGAAATAGATTGTTAACATTTGTCAGATCGA
>OBEQ010806782.1_pt1 | contig 12718 bp, 13 predicted proteins | sample 1670901 | NCBI WGS metagenome assembly OBEQ01 (sample SAMEA104232315, study PRJEB22302) | groundwater metagenome | biome: forest; feature: aquifer; material: groundwater | place: USA | collected 2011-08-07 | depth 5.4 m
ATCAACCCCATGGACCCCAAGGCACGCAAGATGATCGAAGGCGAGATGGAAAAATATTTCTTCGGCGAGGGTTCGCAGATGCCGGCCGGTTACGTGCCGCCTGCCAGCAAGTAACAACTCCTGTCAGCAGTTTGATCCTGGCGCGCGGCGTTCTGTTTAAAAATTCTGCAACTGCTGATCGGTCGGTTCGGCACAGCAATACCAGGGTTCGGACAAGCGCGGGATTGACGCACCCATTTCGGTAACCGCCAGCACCGGAGCATCCACGCCCACGGCCGCATGCGCCAATCCCCAGATGCGCCCGAATATCTCGCGCCGACTCAAGCCTTGGGTTTCAGCCTGCGCTACCAGTTCCTGCACCGCAAGCTGCAAGCGATCGACGCGCGCGTCGGGATTTTTCCAGGGGAAGCCCAGAAGTTTGGGGTCGAACTCGCCAATGTGTGCCTGAAAACCCGGGAGCTCTAACAGCAACGACCCCTGCGGGATGAGCAGGCGAATCGCCAGTTGAATCGGCGGCACGCTTTCGACCAAGTCGAGTTCGATCAGGCGTTTGAGCAGCGCGACATAACCCTCCAGCGTGGTCCAGGGCGTGAATGCCACGAACGTCGGCGCGAGCGCGATGCCGGCGGCGCGACACAGCGCCACGGCACGCGCGAAATCCTCGTTCGTATGGTTTTTGGCGAGCAGATCGAGCACGCGGTCATCGACCGATTCCACCGCGGCGGTGATGAACAAACAGCCGGTGGCTTTTAATACCGGCAGCATCTCGGCATGGTCGATGAGATGCTGGATCTTGATCGTGGCATCATAAGTAATATCCGGAAATTCGGCGTGCAAGGCCTGCACGAGCTTGAGCGCATGTGTCGGCCCGTTCAGGAAATCCGGATCGCCGAAGGAAATATGTTGCGCGCCGGCCGCCACTTGCTGGTGCACGTCGGCCATTGCGATATCCACCGGAATGATACGGAACATGCCGTGGTACACCGGCACCACCGGGCAATGGCGGCACAGATGTTTGCAACCGCGGCTACCCTCGACGAAACCGACGATCTTGCGGCCGCCACCCGGCAGCTGCAAATGCGCATAGCGCGCCAGCGGCGGCAGCGCGCCGCGATCGGGCGTGAGAAATTCTATTCTGGACAGATTCACCACCGGCTCGGTTTGCACCTGGCCGTCGCCGGCGCGCAGCCGCGCCACCAACGACACCAGAGCCGGCTCGACTTCACCGCCCAGCACGGTATGAACACCCAACTCGCGCAGCCGCTTTTCATTCATCGGCGCGTACAGGCCATACACGCACAGATGCGCCTGCGGCACGATGGCGCGCACCCGCGGTATCGCTTCCACCGCGATGCGCGTGGCGGTGTGCATGGCGACATAGATCGCCACCATGCGGGCGCCGCGCAACACCTCGGGCTCCAGGCGCTGCAGCGTGAGATCGAGACAATGCACCTCGCAACCGGCGCGCTTGAGCCAGGCGGCCGGTTCGGCCAGACCGAACGGCTGGCGACCGATTTCGTAGGGATTAATTAGGACGACTTTCATGCGAGCGGGTGCGGGTAGCGGCGAGGCCTGACCTTAAGTCCTGGCTACGAATAGTTCAACCCGCTAAAAATTATGGCTGTTGACGTGTGCCGCCGGTGGTTTTTTGGCGAGCCAAGCGCGTGAATTCAGCCGTTTGTACAACCCCCGTCAAGTTCACTATAATGCGGCGCTCTTTTAAGGCCGGGTAGCTCAGTTGGTAGAGCAGCGGATTGAAAATCCGCGTGTCGTTGGTTCGATTCCGACCCCGGCCACCATTTCCCCCGCTGGCTCCGTTTAGTGTCTGCCTTCATTTCAGGGTTCGTGCTACTCCTGCACGCACCTGGAAAAGCGTTGCTCAGGCGAACGAGGTCTTTTGCTTATCGTAAATGCACTGCACGGCCGCATTGGATTTCGCGGTCTGCTCCAGTGCACGGCACAATCCTTCCACCGCTTCACCCGGCACGACCAGCAGCATGAGGCCATCGGGTATCTCGGTGAAGGTGCGCATGCCGGCGCAGCCGAACGACAACACCGCTTCGGCGTGATGGTAGGCGAGCGCCAGCGCACCGCAGGCCGGCCGCCCGGTGGTGCGCAAACCCTTGCCGGACTTCCAATGCGCGCTGCCCATGGCTTCCTGAATCAGCATCACCTGCCGGCCGTCGATCCACATCAACACCAGTTCCGGCGCCGATGACGCCGCGCTAAGCGGCGTGTAGTGCCAGGCCTTGTGCTCGGGCAGGCGCGGGAGCGCCGGCACCTCCTCGGGCATGATGTAAGAAACGCCAGTCATGGTTTGCACCAGCGCGCCCAGCGCCTGCATGTCCTGCTCGCCCAGCGAAAAACCCATGACGTGTGCGCCAACCTTGCAGTTCGTGTGCGACCTGGCATCGGCGATGAAGCGCGCCGTTTCGGCACGCCGCCAGAAGCTGCACGCCGATGGTGCAGGCGCGAGACCGGCGGTGACCGGGTCGGAATCGCCGGCCCCCGAGATACCCACGGGATCGTAAGCGAGCCGTAACAGAGATTTGAGTTGGTTGTGTTGTTCTGCCGGGATCATGGTCTGCTCCTGCTGTGGGCCGTTCGCGGCGCGATCGTTGGAATCCACGCCAAGCTAATCGCAACCGGCGGAAAATTCAACGCCACACTCGATACGTGTTTCTGCTCCCGTATCCAAACCAAATGGGGTTTGGGTATGCCCCGCGCTAATCAAGGTGATTAAACAGGCGCGCCTCAAGTCTCATATTGGCTGGAATAGTCAGGGTTTGATGCCATCCAAAATCATGTAGTTGATGTCCATCAAACGCGTGGAAAACTAAGCAAGTAAAACATGTATCATCTGGATATTGAAGAAGGAGGGACGAGCCATGAGTTTATTAGATTCGATCAAGACAGCTGGAAGCGTGTCGAATAAGGATCCCATGTTCCCTCATGCACCGGCCGAATGGACGAAGGAGCTGGCCATTAAGACCGCACGGCAAGAAGGGCTGGTACTCGGCCCGGACCACTGGGAAGCAGTACGCGCGCTGCAGGAGTATTACACCAAGCATCAGGAGATCGCTCTCAGCATGCGTGAACTGCACGATGCGCTCGATGAGAACTTCCACGGTAAGGGCGGCATCAAGTACCTCTATCAGCTTTTTCCGGGTGGGCCGGTAGCGCAGGGTTGTCGGATTGCGGGACTCAAGGCACCGGCGGGGGCAACCGATAAAAGTTTCGGAAGTGTTGTCTAGGCGGGATCACCGTACGTTCGGCCTTGAAGTGAGTCATGCTTATATAGGCATGCGGTGAAGCTTTGTCCATATCCCGACCCTGGTCATGTCCGGTGAATTAGGAGCCGTGATACAGGGTGTTGAACGCTTCGCGGATGCTTTTGCACAGCGTCTCCAGCAAGCGTAAGAGATACCTTTTATTGCGAGTGGATGAAGTGTTTTCATGAAACTGACCCCGCAAGACCTGGAAAAAATCGCCGACCTCACGCTGGAACACTACAACCGGAATGCCGAGGATTTTCACGAAGGCACGCACGATCACGACGTCAGCCAGAACATCGCGGCGCTATTGAAATACATCGAGGGTGAAGCGCCGTTCACCCTGCTCGATTTTGGCTGTGGACCGGGGCGCGACCTCAAGGTGTTTGCCGGACTCGGTCACATCGCGATAGGTTTGGAAGGCGCCGCACGCTTCGCCGACATGGCGCGCGCCCACGGCAGCGGCGAAGTGTGGCAGCAGGATTTCCTCAAGCTCGATCTGCCGGACAACCGTTTCGATGGCGTGTTCGCCAACGCCGCGCTGTTTCATGTCCCCAGCCAGGAATTGTCGCGTGTGTTGCGGGAATTGCGCGCGACGCTGAAGCCGCGTGGCGTGCTGTTCAGCTCGAACCCGCACGGCCACAACGAGGAAGGCTGGAACCGCGGGCGCTACGGCGCGTTTTATGATCTGGAAACCTGGCGGCGCTACCTGTCCGCCGCGGGCTTCGATGAGCTTACCCACTATTACCGCCCCACAGGCCGGCCGCGCGCACAGCAGCCGTGGCTGGCAAGCGTGTGGCGCAGCATTAAACAAGATTGACGGTGCGGTAAGAACTAGACACCATTCGCACCCCACATCAGCAAGCCCGACAGCCGCCGCATGGACGACCAACCCCTGAAGATTCTGCACAGCGTGTTCGGCTACGAGCGTTTCCGCGCACCGCAAGAAGAGGTGATCGGCACGCTCATGGCCGGCCGCGATGCGCTGGTGCTCATGCCCACCGGCGGCGGCAAGTCGCTGTGCTTCCAGATCCCGGCCATCGCCCGCGCCGGCACCGGCATCGTGGTCTCGCCGCTGATCGCGCTCATGCAGGATCAGGTGGCGGCGTTGAAGCAGGCCGGGGTACGCGCGGAGTTTCTTAACTCCACGCTCGATGCAGCGCGGGCGCGCGACATTGAGGGCCAGCTGCTGCGCGGCGAGCTCGACCTGCTCTATGTCGCCCCCGAGCGCCTCATGCTCGAGCGCACGCTCGATCTCCTGGCGCGCACCAAGCTCGCGTTGTTCGCCATCGACGAGGCGCATTGCGTCTCGCAGTGGGGCCACGACTTCCGCCCCGAATACATGGGGCTTAACGTGTTGCACGAACGCTTCCCCGAGGTGCCGCGTATCGCCCTCACCGCCACCGCCGACGAACCGACGCGCCGCGAGATCATCGAGCGCCTCAAGCTCGAAAACGCGCGCGTGTTCATCAGCAGTTTCGACCGCCCCAACATCCGTTATCGCATCGACCAGTCGGGCAACGGCCCCAGCGCCCGCGACCGACTGCTGCGTTTCATCCGCGACGAGCACGCCAGCGACGCCGGCATCGTCTATTGCCTGTCGCGCAAGCGCGTGGACGAAATCGCCGCCTGGCTCGCCGCGCAGGGCCTCACCGCGCTGCCGTATCACGCCGGCCTCGGATCGGATGTGCGTGCCGCCAACCAGTCGCGTTTCCTCAACGAAGAAGGCGTCATCATCGTTGCCACCATCGCCTTCGGCATGGGCATCGACAAACCGAACGTGCGTTTCGTCGCGCATCTCAACCTGCCGAAGAGCGTCGAGGCCTATTACCAGGAAACCGGCCGCGCCGGACGCGACGGGTTACCGGCCGACGCGTGGATGATCTATGGTCTGCAGGATGTCATCACCCTCCGTCAGATGCTCGAAGCCGGCGATTCCGACGACGCCCACAAGCGCGTCGAGCGCCACAAGCTCGACGCCATGCTCGGCCTGTGCGAACTCACCACTTGCCGCCGCCAGGCCTTGCTCACCTATTTTGATGGACAGGATGTCCGAATGTCGCGGGAGGCAGGGAAGCCGGGAGCGACCAGCGATCCATTATTGAAGCCATGCGGCAACTGCGACACCTGCCTCGAACCGCCCGAAGCCTGGGACGCCACCGTCCCCGCGCAAAAGGCGCTGTCGTGCGTGCACCGCACCGGGCAAAGATTCGGCGTGAATTATTTGATCGATGTGCTCCTCGGCAAGGACGACGAACGCATCAAGCGTTTCGGCCACGACCGGCTCACCACCTCCGGTATCGGCAAGGAGCTTGGCCAACAAGAATGGCGCGGCGTCTTCCGCCAGCTCATCAGTCGCGGCCTGCTGGCCGTGGACCTCGAAGGCCACGGCGGCCTGCGCCTCACCAACTTGAGCCGCCCGGTGCTGCGCGGCGAAGAGTCCCTGATGCTGCGCCGTGACGCCAAACCCGAAAAGGCAAAAAAGACCAAGACCATGCGCGCCGTGCGCAGCGCCTTCATCCAAGACGCCGACCGCCGCCTGTGGGAAGCCCTGCGCGCCCGCCGCCTCGAACTCGCGCGCAAACAGGGTGTCCCGCCCTACGTCGTCTTCCATGACGCCACGCTGGCGGAAATGGTCGAGCGTCGTCCCCAGACCTTGAGCGATCTCGCCCACATCTCCGGCGTCGGCGAGCGCAAACTCGCGGCCTACGGCGCGGACTTCATCGCGATTGTCCGGGCACATTGCGCAAGCGTCGGGGAAACCGAAGCCGTCAGCAGCGCCAACTAAGGAAGCTGTGATTAAGTCCGTTCGTGGTGAGCATGTCGAACCACGAACGGACGAAACGCCTCCATGGCTGGCGAGCGTGCGGCGCCGTATGGGCGAATCGTGAATGACCGGTCGGGAAGATAAATAAACAAAAAAGCCCGAGGACGTGGGTTACGCGCCAACAAGATTGACGGTGCACCAAGAAATAGACACCATGATGGCGGAATAAATGTTTCCAGATAGGAAAAGGGAAGATGCATGAGCAACAATTGGGTCGAGAGTCATGCTGAGGAGTAGTTGATGCATGCCATGCATCTCATCGGGTTTCTCTTCTTGCTTCTGATAGCTGGATGCGCCGGTGTGGAGCGCGCGCCGCCGCAGACCGGCGTGGCACCGGCGGTCGCGGTCGAGCCGTCCGCGACTCGCCCCACCGAGGAGAGCGTCGCCAAGGCCGAATCGCCGGACGCCAAGACCCCGGCCAAGCTTCCCGCAGAGCAGCCCAGTAAGAAGCCGAGCGCCACGCCCAGTTCCGGGAAGAAGGAGACATCGCCGCCGCTGGATCTGACAGCGCTGGAAACCCGGCTCAAGGAGACCAAGGCCATCGGCGTGTTCACCAAGATCACGCTCAAGAATCAGGTCGATGACCTGCTGAATCAATTCCGGGCGTATTACCAGGGGCGGGTCAAGACCACCCTCGCCGAGTTGCGGCAACCATACGAGTCGCTGATTCTCAAGGTACTTGCGTTGCTCCAGGACGGCGACCCGGAGCTGGCGCACGCGATCGTGACCTCGCGCGAAGCGATCTGGGGCATCCTGGCCGATCCGGTCAAGTTTGCCACTCTCTAATCTGACAGCAGGAGAAATGCGATGAGCAAACGTACGAAGGCTTGGGCCCTGATGATTGTGATAACAGCGTTTTTCACCGGACCTACGCGGGCGGCGGAGGATGCAGCGCTCCTCAAGGACATGACGTCCGTGATTGCGCTCCTGGGACTGCCCTGCGGCCAGGTCGTCAGCGTTATCAAGAAAGGTGACAACGACCACATTGCCTCATGCCAGGACGGCAACCGCTACCGGGTATTTTTAAACGCCGAAGGACGGGTAGTCGCGCAGAAACAATAAGTTCCCTGGAAAAAACACTCCGCCTCTAATTTTTTCGTTCCTCACAAGGCCGTCTTTAATGTAGATTGACGGTGAGGCTACTTGACGCCATGATGACGTTATAAAAACCATTAAGCGGCGTGCCGGTCAGCTATAAAAGATCGCAAAAAATGATGTGTTAATACCAGACCCCGAGAGCGACTTAATTAATCGAGTCTGATTTCAAATACCCACGGAGAAATCTCGCTAGGCAACCCAGCGAACCCGACGGATGAACGTTTAAGGCAGCGCCACGGGAGTCTGACCACAATAACGACTGTCACTAGGAAAGAACCGTAATGCCCATCAAGGACCGTCTCCATCGAAGTGAGCTTGCCGTCCCCGGGAGCAATCCGCGCATGCTCGAGAAGGCCCCCACGCTCGGCGCCGATATCGTGTTCATGGATCTCGAGGACGCCGTGGCGCCTGCCGACAAGGAGCAGGCGCGCAAGAACGTCATCCACGCCCTGCTGCACCACGATTGGTCGCGCTGCGCCGTTTCCGTGCGCATCAACGCGCTCGATACGCATTTCTGTTACCGCGATATCGTGGATATCGTGGAGCAGGCCGGCAAGCATCTCGACACGCTGCTGGTTCCCAAGGTCAATACTCCCGAGGACATCTACTTCGTCGCCACCTTGCTGTCGCAGATCGAGGCATCCAAGGGCCTTAAACCCATCGGCATCCACGCGCTGATCGAGACCGCACGCGGCATGGCCAACGTCGAGGACATCGCCGCGACCTGCCCCGAACGCATGGAGGCGCTGGTCTTCGGCGTGGCCGACTTCGCGGCTTCGACCCAGGCGCGCGTCACGCACATGGGTGGAGCCAATGCGGATTATGCCGTGCTCACGCACCCGGACGGCGGTAAACGGGAACGCCACTGGAACGATCAATGGCACTACGCACAGGCGCGCCTCGTGGTGGCCTGCCGCGCTTATGGCCTGCGCCCGATCGACGGGCCATTCAGCGACATCCAGGACGCCGAGGGTTATCGCTCGGCGGCGCGCTCGGCGGCGGCGCTCGGTATCGAAGGCAAGTGGGCGATACACCCCTCGCAAATCGCGCTCGCAAACGAGGTGTTCACACCCACCGAAGCCGAGGTCACGCGCGCCGAGCGGATTCTGGCGGCCATGGCGGATGCCGCCAAACGCGGCCAGGGGGCAGTGACGCTCGATGGACGCATGCTCGATGCCGCCTCGATCCGTCAGGCCGAAGTCGTCATGGAGAAAATGCTACGAATCAAAATGGGTCAGGAGCAGCCGGCATGAATATTCACGAATTCCAGGCGAAGGAGCTGATGCGTCAATACGGCGTGCCGGTGCCCGCGGGCAGCGTGGCGCACAGCGTGGAACAGGCGGCGGCCGTGGCCGAAGAGCTCGGCGTCAGCCGCTTCGTGGTCAAGGCGCAAATTCACGCCGGCGGCCGCGGCAAGGCCGGCGGCGTCAAGCTGGCCCACACCGTTGATGAAGTGCAAGCCGCGACTGATGAAATGATCGGCCGTCCGCTGATCACCGCTCAAACCGGTCCACAGGGACAATTCGTGCGTCGCGTGCTGATCGAGCAGGCGGTCGACATCGCGCGCGAAGCCTATTTCGGACTCGTCATCGACCGTGCCAGCCAGCGCATCACGATCATCGCCTGCGACGGCGGCGGGGTCGAGATCGAAGAAACGGCGCGCAAGGAGCCGGCACGCATCCTGCGCGAAGCGGTCGATCCCGCGGTGGGATTGCTCGACTTCCAGTGCCGCAAGGTCGCCATGCACCTGGGACTGGGCGGCAAACAATTGCCCGCCGCGGTGAAGCTGATGAAGTCACTCTACCGCTGCTTTCGCGACAACGATGCGGTGCAGATCGAAGTCAACCCGCTGGCCGTGACCCTGGACGGCCGCTTGCTCGCGCTGGACGCGAAAATGCAGTTTGACGACAACGCCATTTACCGCCGGCCGCATATCAGCAATCTGCGTGATTTCGACGAAGAAGACCCCAAGGAAGTCGAAGCCGCCGCGCATGGCCTCAACTATATCGCGCTGGAGGGTAATGTCGGATGTATCGTTAACGGCGCCGGACTCGCCATGGCCACTATGGACGCCATCGCGCTTCACGGCGGCCGGCCGGCAAATTTTCTCGACGTGGGCGGCGGCGCCTCGCCGGAAAAAGTCACCAACGCGTTTCGCATCGTACTGCTGGACAAGCATGTCAGGGCGGTGCTGGTGAATATCTTCGCCGGCATCAACCGCTGCGACTGGGTGGCAGAAGGCATCGTGCGCGCGATGCGTGAACTCACCATCCCCCTGCCCGTCGTGGTGCGCCTCGCCGGTACCAACGTGGAACAGGGGCGCGCCGTGCTGGCCCAGTCGGGCCTGCGTTTTCTCACTGCCAACAATCTCGACGATGCCGCGGCCATGGCCGTGCGCGAAGCGAGCGGAGCTATCGCCCATGAGCATCTTTATAAATAAATCCTCGCGCGTCGTCATCCAGGGCCTGACCGGCCAGCACGGGAGTTTCCACGCCGAGGAATCCATCAAGATCGGCACCAATGTCGTTGCCGGCGTGACGCCCGGCAAGGGCGGCACGAAGCACCTCGGCATTCCCCTGTTCGACACCGTGCACGAGGCAGTGGCGCGCACCGGGGCCGATGTCGCCGGCATTTTCGTGCCACCGCCGTTCGCCGCCGACGCCATCATGGAAGCCATCGACACCGGCATTCGCACGATTGTTGTTGTGGCCGACGGCATCCCGGTGCAGGACATGGTGCGCGTCAAACGCTATTCCGCCGGGCGCGACGTGGTGATCATCGGCCCCAACACGCCGGGCCTGATCACCCCCAATGAATGCAAAGTGGGCATCATGCCGGCCCATATCTATAAACCCGGAAAGATCGGCGTGGTCTCGCGCTCCGGCACGCTCAATTACGAAGCGGTCGAACAAATGGCCGAATACAAGCTGGGACAGTCCACCTGTGTCGGCATTGGCGGCGATACGGTCACCGGGACGGATTTTCTCACCGTCATGCGCGCCTTCAAAGATGACCCGGACACCGAGGCAGTAGTAATGATCGGCGAGATCGGCGGCAGCCAGGAGATCGAGGCCGCCGCCTGGGCCAAGGAACATCTTGGCAAGCCACTGGTTTGTTTCATCGCCGGACTCACGGCACCGTCACGCCGGCGCATGGGTCACGCCGGCGCCGTGATCGCCGGCCCAGCCGACACGGCGGCGGCCAAGATGGAGCGCATCGAGGCGCTCGGCGCCCACGTCGTGCGCAACCCGTCAAAGATCGGCGAGGCCGTGCACCGCGCCGTGCAGTAGTACCATCACACAAATGCCGGGAAAACGCCGATAAGTTGCCCTCATGTAGCGTATACGTTACACTTGATTTATGTTCGACCTGTTCCGGTACCAGACGGCGAACGGCCGTGAGCCCTTCACGGACTGGCTGAACACCCTCCGCGACCGGCAGGCGAAGGCCCGCATCCTTGCGCGCCTGGAGCGGCTGGAGGCCGGCAACTTCGGCGACTGCGAACCGTGCCGGGAAGGAGTGTCGGAGCTTCGCGTCCATTGGGGTGCGGGCTACCGCGTCTACCATGCTCGGGTGGGCAAGACCGTCATCCTGCTTCTCGTCGGCGGTGACAAGCGCACGCAGGATGCCGATATCGCCCGGTCGGTGGGTTATTTGCAGGACTTCAAGAGGAGACAGAAATGAGCAAACTCAAGGCCGCGGTTTCGCACCGCAACAAACTGATCGAGGAGCTGCGCGCGGACCCCAAGCTCGCGCGCGAATACCTCGCAGCGGCGATCGAGGATGACGATCCGCGCGTGCTGCTGTCAGCGCTGCGTACCGTCGCCGAGGTGCGCGGCATGGCGCGCGTGGCCGAGGCCGCCGGCATCCCGCGCGAAAGCCTCTACCGTACCCTTTCGCCGAAGGGCAACCCCCGGCTCTCGACGCTGCTGGCCGTGATCAAGGCCGCGGGCTTCCGGCTCTCGCTCGATGAGCGCAAGCGCCGAGCGGCGTGAAGCGAGACTACATGCGGCGATTCGTTATGGTTGCGCTTGTAAGATTAAAACGGTGTTGGAGTGATTAAAAATACAAAGCTGGCGATGCACGCCCCCGCGCATCCGGGCGAGATTCTGCTTGAGATGTACCTGAAGCCCCTGGGGGTGACGATAACCGAGGTGGCCTCGGCGCTGGGTGTCACGCGCAAACACGTCTCCGCCATTGTCCACGGCCGCGCGCCGGTGACGCCGGACATAGCGCTGCGCCTGGCGGCGGCCTTCGCCACCGAGCCCGAGCTGTGGGTGAACATGCAGGCACAGTACGACCTGTGGACGGTGAGTAAGCAAGCACGTCCGAAGGTGAAGGTGCTGGTTACGAAGAAAGCAGCGTAGCGAATAGTCGGGCCTGGTTTAGTCCTCGACAAATCAAAGGCAAGAGTTGTTGAACGTTAAACGCTCACTCCCCGCCACAGTCCGCGCGAATCTTCGTGGTTGGATAAAAGTTCTAAGGCTTATTCAGCTGAGTCCACTGGCGGGTGCTGCAAGCGACTGGCAACGGTCGCATCCCCGCTACGCGGGGCCCCTGCTTCCTGCTCGCGCTTGCCCTTCCACAACGGCATCACCACCACGCGCAGACAGGCGTGCGCGGTGCGCAACGCCGCCTCGGCTTGGGCGGCGCTCGGGGCGCGGGCGAAAATAAATCCGAGGTAACTGGAACCCTCCGGCAAGGGCACCAGTTCATAACCCTCGCGCACGTTGATAACCACTTCTTCGATATACGGCACTTTCCCGGCGGCCAGCACGCCCTCGACGCGCCGCAGGATGCCGGCCTGCGGGATCGGGATCATCAGCACCCCGGCGCCGCCGGGTTCGCGATTTAACTCCGGACGTTCGCCCAGAGCATGCATCAACACCAATTCCTCCAGGCTGGAACCGGTGCCGAAGCGCAGTAGGCGCCCGCACAAGCCGCCGATGGTGCGCGCGGCGATTTCCAGTATCCACACACCTTGCTCGTTGATGCGGCATTCGGCGTGGATCGGCCCTTCGCGCAGCCCGTAGGCTGCGCACGCGGCGGAAATGGTTTCGCGCAAGACTTGTTGAGTAGGCGCATCCAGCCGTGACGGCGTGATGTAATACGTTTCTTCGAAATACGGGCCGTTCAGCGGATCGGGCTTGTCGAAGATCGTCAGGATCTCAAGGCTTCCGTGCGTCAATAGGCCTTCCACTGCCACTTCAAAGCCCGGTATGAATTCTTCTACCAGAATGGCTTCGCGTTCCTCGGCCTCGCGCAGCCCGGCGCTCGCCAGCAATACTTGAATGCGTGCCGCTGCCTGCGTGAGTTCATCAAGGTTGTCGGCGCGGATCACGCCGCGGCTGGCGGCGAGCGCCACCGGCTTGAGGACACAGGGAAAGCGAATGTCCCCGGTCTGCGCGGCCAACGGGTGCGTGAGATCGAGCCGCCAGTGACGCGGCACCGGCACGCCGGCCTGCGCCAGCCGCGCGCGCGCCAAGTCCTTGCGCCGCGCGAGGTGTACCGCCGCGGTGGG
>OBEQ010448156.1_pt1 | contig 12717 bp, 11 predicted proteins | sample 1670901 | NCBI WGS metagenome assembly OBEQ01 (sample SAMEA104232315, study PRJEB22302) | groundwater metagenome | biome: forest; feature: aquifer; material: groundwater | place: USA | collected 2011-08-07 | depth 5.4 m
ATGCCAGACACGAAATGGATGCCTTTGTCCGTGCCGGAGTACCCCACAAATTTAAGAAAGATTTGAGGGAGATGAAAACAATGTTGGGGGCTCAGGGGTTTCAGGAATGGGTTTATAGGAATTTTTGTGGAGAAGAAAAAATCGGGGATAAAAAATTAGAAAAGCAGAAGTTGCGCATGAAAATTTCTCCCAAGCGCATTATGGAATGTACCGCTTTTGCTTATGGAACGGGAATTTCTGACTTGCGGATAAGCCAAAGAGGATTGAGCAATGAGGCTAGAAATACCGGAATATATCTCATGCGGCGTTTTACGGGAATGAGACAAGGCGACATTGCTAAGTGGTTTAACTGTGGCAACGGCTACACCGTGGCTACGATACAGCGAAGACTCAAGGCTCAGATGGCAATAGATAGGAAACTAAAAAAGAAGGTAGCGTTGATTGAACGCACCTTAGAAAGTTGACTCATGTTTAGACCTGACCCCAAGGCTTTTAATCCTTCTATTCAAACCGTGGCAGGTCAGATTGAGGCTTCGACTACTAGAATATTAGCTCATGAAATGGGACATGCAATTTTTGGAACGCTTGATGCAGGTGTCGGGCAAATGTTAAATGTAAACCAGAATGAAAATCCAATTATGAATACCTTAGGGGAGCCCGCGAGAACACAATACTAATAATATGAAAAATAAATTTTTTTATTTCAGATTTATTACATTGATGATGGGAGTAGGCTTAATAGCTTTAGGAGGCAATATTATGAAAACAAACAAGGTAAAAATATTTTATTTGCCATTTGATGTTGGTACTTATTTGCCTGTTACCCCTGATAATATTGAAGAACAGGCAAAATGTATTTTTAATTTACCTCTTTCTGATGACATCGTAACGAGACTGCAAAACATTTTTAATTTACCTCATCACAAAGGGGATTTTATTAATAAATTAGTAAGATTAAAAATAGAAGGCTTACATAAAGAGCCAATTTTAGTCGATATGGAAGGAAATGTCATGGAATCCAAGGAACAGGTTTTTAAATTCAGTGAGCAGGTTTTTTCTGAGTTAAAGGATTTAACTGTTACGCTAGAAAAACAAAGACCACATGATTGTCGTTACAAATAAACGAAGAAGTGAGGAAGTGCAAAGACAATGGGGTCAGGTCAAGGTCATGATCACGGACAGGGTGATAAATAGAAAGAGGTTTTTATGCCGCGCAGTTTAAGAATTGAGACATTATTAAAATAAGAGTGATCAATTAAAAGGGAGTGGGGTCAAGTCTTGACATGAGTCAACATTGATTTTTTGAGGAGTGAAGATATGGCACGACCGTTAATAGATGAATCAAGTCAAGACCTGACCCCAAGGCTTTCCAAAATTAACGTATGGGGGCTATCGGCATCCAAGGGGAGTTACTGGACAGTTTATCGTTTTGAAACAACGGCAACTTATATTGACGGAGCTGCAGCAGCAACTGGATGGGTCCCATTAAAATATAATGATGCAATTATCCAAAACATTACTGAAAACACTTTAAACCATTTTATGTCAGGTGGTCATTAATGATAAAAGAAGAACTAAATAAAGCAAAATCGCTTATTGAAAAAACTTGGTATCTCCAAGGGGTTTCTGGCATTTATGCACTCTATAAGGTCGTATTAGGAATAAATTATCTACATCATCAAAGAGTGGCATGGGTTTCATATGCTCCTATTGTACTAAAATTGATCCATGCTATTTTCATGATTCTTCTTTTTGTGTGGTATCTTCAAAAAAATAAAAACGTTTTCTTATTATTTCCCACTTATCTGATAGGCGCTTTTTTCACTAATCAATTTTCAACATTGATTTTGTTTGATTATTTTATTGTCAGATGCCACTTCTTAAAATTTATTTATTTTCTTTCAGGTTTTGGAGTGGATCTATTTCGCTACTATGACATGAAAAAGAATAATGAAACATTGTTACAAGGTGAACGGCACTTTATCAAAAATGGTACTTACATTGCATTAGCAATATGCTTTTTAAGTTATTTGGTCCTTTTTTCGGGTACATTATTTAGATTTTATGGAAGATGATTGCATCAGATAATGGCATTAGGGTCATCATAACCCTGGACAGGTTAGGAAATAGAAAGAGGAAAATTTTATGCCGCGCAGTTTAAGAATTGAGACATTATTAAAATAAGAGTGGTCAATTATGAAATATAAAATTTTCAGCATAACGCTTATTACTTCATTATGTCTTTTTCCATTAGTGAGCCATGCCAAAAAAGAACAAGTAATGAACATAGATGGTAAATCAGCTTTAAAAGGTCTTTTTATCAAAGCACAATCTTGCAATCCTGTTTTAGGGTGGAAAGAATTGAGAACAGATCCATCAAATGAAACTTATGATGTGACTGTTCATTATGCTCTTTTTAAAAATTTAGGAGGTCCGCCCGATTTGGGAGATCAGGTTTTTTATCTCGAAAACATTAAAGATAGCACAGTACAAGTGTCGCCATCTTTGAAACCTAAAACACGCTATATATGGTCTGTACGAGTACGTAATAACTCTAATCAGCAAATTGGTGGCTGGTTTATACATGATACAGTACGGGCCACATTTTTAGATGCTTTAGTTGGTATCACTGAGTTTTATTACAAGGTATGGCCAGGGTTTAAAACTCCCAAGGAGTGTGTGGCATCGGCACAAGTTGTCAATACCACTTCTTCCACTACTTTTTCCGTGGCGCCAGCAGCACCTCAAGCGGTGGCTAGTGGACAACAGCCGACTTCTGTATCGCCACAAGCTACGACGACTCCAACGAATACAACTGTAAACAATGATGCCCCCCACATGATTCCGGCATCACAAGTGCCAGATAGTCAGAGGCCGAAGTAAAAAATATTATGGAACAGAGAATCAGAAAATTAGGGTTTGCAATAATACTCGTGATCGCTTGCGCCACGGCCTTCAAAGCCCACGCCTTTGCCGACGCGCAAATCACCAGTGTCACCTCCACTACTTTTGACGGACCGGCACATCATGGGTTGATGATTACCGCCGCCGGAAATTCAGACCCCAATCTTACCTTTTACGAAGTCAATGTCCGCGAAGACGACGGCAATCCTTTCTATGCCACATGGGACGTCTATGCCAACGAGCTGATGCCTTTTGATGATGGGATTCGAATCGATATTCCCTATCGCAACGGAATCGTGGCGTTGAAATCAGACACAACTTACTGTGTAAGAATCCGTGCTGTGTATACTTCTACCGCTACCAACTGGTCGGAAGAATGTGGCGTCACGCTTACTGTGTCCAATGCTTCCAGCGATGATGTGGATGGAGACGGCTTAACCGAGACTGAAGAATACGCTCAAGGAACAGACCCCAACAATTCCGATTCGGACGGTGATAGCCTATCCGACGGTACCGAGATAGGGCAAGGAAACGATCCCAACGAGTCGCTCACTCCAAATATAATTGTCCGAACAACCAGCATCGATTTTGGCGATGGAGATCCTGAGGGGCATCATTCCAACCAACATCAGTACATTGAAATTGATAATGAAGGGGATAGTGTGGCGCTGATTGATTCGATCACGATTGAAGCCGCCTCCGGTGGAGGACGGTTTCCATTTATGAATTTATCATCGCGCGGGGCCACGAACTCTTTTCATGTTGGAGCATATCCCGCAACTCTTACAAACATTCCTCCCAATAATGTGGTGCGCATTCCGGTTGATTTTATTCCTTCACGACGCGGCACAATTACCGGGCAAGTGTTGATTACCAGCTCCAACAATCCCAATCCAATTGATCCCATTACGGTGGCTGGCAGTGGAATCAGCCAACCCGATTGCAAAATTTCTCCCAGTGAAATCGATTTTGGCACAGTTGCGGTGAACGACCAAGCGGTGGATGTGCAGTATTTTACTATTTCCAATACAAGTAGCAGATTTACACTTTTCGGAGCCCCCAATACAGATGAGTCGCCGTTTGGTTTCACGGTTAGCAGTGACGTTTCCGAAATGGCTCCGGGGCTTCGTGGTTTTGTATTGCCAGCCGGCAAGGAACTTGATGTCCCTGTCTATTTCCGTCACAGCGTTGCGGGAACTTATGAAGGCACTTTGACCATTAATTCGTTGTCTTGCGGAGAACAGACAGTGACGTTGAAGGGAGTTGCGGAATGAAAAACATACTATCCACTTTCTTCTTGGTTTTATTTTTCTTTGCCTCCTTACCTCTCTACGCTTCCGATAGACTTGTCACCACCGATTCCGATGAATCGGAAGAAGGAACGTTGCGCGTTATTCTTCAGGATGCCTGTGATACGGCCGGAGATGACACCATTACTTTTGACAGCACCTCTCTTTCAGAAATCCGCATTAATCTCAAAAGTCCTCTTGTGATTCCCCAAGATTGTCAAGGGAGCGTGACAATAGAAGGCTCAAGCGAGGTGGATACTTTGCTGGATGCGTCGAGTCTTACGGGAGGAACTGACCCGGGGACGCTTTGCACGGTTGATGTTTACGCAGACAACAACACGCTCAAGAATTTCAGCATTGTCAATAATAGTTCAGGAGCCGGAGTTTGTTTATTTGGGCGAAGCAACACGCTTCAACAGAATCGCATTAATACCAACAAATATGGAGTTGTTGTCTCCGATGCTTTCAAGAATGAATATTCAGGGATGGATGGCAGTAGCAACATTATCGGTGGAACTTCATTTGATACCGATAAGAATATTATCCAGAACAATTCTGCTGGTGGGATTTTTGTTCTTGGAAGTTCGGCGACGGGTGTCACCATTACACACAACACCATTTCTGATAACGGGAATGGAATGAATATTGATCTTCAAGGAGATGGAGTAACCATCAACGATCTATCCGACGAAGACGAAGGTCCCAACCACTTGCTTAACTTCTCCGACTATTTTCAGGGTTTTCCGATGGTGCCAGCTACTGATGGAACCGAACGTTACTGGGGATGGGGAGTCGCAATGAGTGGTTCGCATTTGGAGTTGTACCAAGTTTCTGATCTCGATCTCGAAAGTGGTCTCAGCTATGGCGGTGGAGAAACTTGGGTGGGCGATTTAACGATGAGTAATATGACTTATCAAACTGATCCAACGGTGTTGGCTTTTGCTAGTGGCGACGTAGTCACTTCACTTTCGTTTGACGATTCAAATAACACTTCTGAATTTTCGATGAATGTCAACGTAGGTCCCGATGCCGATATGGATGGAATCGTTGATAACTTGGAGACGGGAAATGGGAGTGAATCATCTGGCGGAAGCTCTGCTAACAATGCTGACAGCGACGGGGATGGATTGCCCGATAGTGTGGAAGATCGGAACAGAAATGGCATTTGTGATTCTGGAGAAACCTGTGCCTACAATCCCGATACCGATGGGGATGGGATATCGGATTGGTACGAAACAGGAGGGGATGGAATCTATGATGAAGGAGTTGACAGCAACCCGTTTGAAGCCGATTCCGATACGGATGGAATTCCCGATGTAACTGAAGATGCCAACCAGAACGGCATCTGGGAAGCGTATCTGGGAGAAACGAGTCCGCTGTTAACCGATTCCGATGGCGATGGTGTTGCCGACAACCTCGACACCTGCCCCACGATTTACAATCCCGGGCAGGAAAGTTGGTATTGTCAGAATTAGGCGCAAACCAGAATTATGACTCAAATTGATTTCGACCAAAACTCACCGGCCTATCAGGTCTACTCTCAGCTTAAAAATCTTGGTTTTAAAGATGAGCAGATCGATCGGGGTTATCAGACGGCTAACCACGAAATAGTTGGAGCTCACGACAATCTTTTGGAAGCAGCGGAGGTCTATGACACAGCGATGGATGAGTACACGATTCATCGTGAAAATACCGATCTAAAACAGATTGTCGAAGGGTTTGCCGGACAGCTTGATTTTGACGGAAACTCACCGGCCTATCAGGTCTACTCTCAGCTTAAAAATCTTGGTTTTAAAAATGAGCAGATCGATCGTGGTTATCAGACGTCTAACCAAGAAACAGTTGGAGCTCACGACAATCTTTTGGAAGCGGCGGAAGTCTATGGCACGGCCCTGGATGAGTACACAGCACATCCTGAAAACGCCGATCTGAAACAGATTGTCGAAGGGTTTGCCGGACAGCCCATTCCCTGGGAATTAACCGACGACCCAACGGTTGTTGCCAAGGTGACAACGGCCATCAATCAAATCGACACGATCTTGAAAAAAGAAGGGCTGACAAAAGACAAACCAGAATACCAGGAAAGGATGGCGGTAGCCTTGTTCTATTTTTGCCTTTTTCCGGACGACTTAAATTTCATTCGTGAAAATCGTGATGAACTTTTGGATCTGACGAAAGAACTTTCCCAGACTCTTCTGTTCCAGACTGATCTGCCCGATTTCCAAAAAATTCTTTTCAATCAAGGAGGCCTTGGAGTTTTTCTTTTTGACGGCGATGCTCCGCTGGAAGCTCCAGCTCTTGAAGCGCTTAAAACTAAAAAGGGAGCGTGTACTGAACAATCAAATATTCTTTACGCTGTCTATCAACTGGCGGGGTTGAATTCCTTCTTTGTGAAAACAAATCTGACAGATATGGAAGAGGTTCTGGCTAAACAAGGTATTTCTATTCCTGATGAGATAAGAAGCAACGGCCATGAATATATTGGGGTTTCGCTAGGTGAGCACACACGATTTTTTGATTTAAACCAGCGTGATTCAGATGCCAACTATCCGGTTTATGATCGCGAAAATTTATTGCGTCATTTAAGCGGTTTTAGAAACAACTCAGGATATGATTTGTTCAACTCGAACGACCCTCTTGATGTTAAAATCTATCAAGAAACTTTGGCTATCGAATTAGATCCAACAAATGATGCGGCCTACAACAACCTGGGGCTTGCCCTTTTTGGTCAAGGAAAACTTGATGAAGCGGAAGAGGCCTTAAAAAAAGCAATTCAATTAAATGACCGTCGGTCGCAGGCTTGCTACAATTTGGGAATGGTTCTTGAAAAAGAAGGCAAACTGGAAGAGGCCGCTCAGTTTTACAATCAAGCGGTTACCATCGATCCAAAAAACGCCAGTGCTCATTACTATCTGGGAATCTATTTGTACCATACGGAAAACTTTGATGAAGCGGTTACGGCCTTCCGTCAGGCTGTTCAGATCGATCCACAATTTACAGACGCCTACTATAATTTGGCCTATACTCTTCTCGCCGATGAAAAAGATGATGAAGCTTTTGTTTTGTTAAATGAAGGAATAGCCAACCCTGCCATTAGAGATTCATTTGTCAAATTGAGTTACGTGTTGGCCCAGAAAAACTGGCTAAAGCAGGCGTTGACCTTTGTGGAGCCGATTATTAAGGCTGATGCGTACAATACACAGGCTTATCTTGTTTCGAGTTATATTTTTTTCAAACAGGACAAGCCGGCTGAAGGAAAACGATTTCTACAAAAAGTCATTCAACTTGATCCTGACCACCAAAAAAACATAAAACAGATGGCACTTGAGACGTCACAAAGGGGTGATATGGCCACGGCGATTAGTCTTCTCAAGGCCAACATCCATCTTGACCATTCTGATTCGGATTCCCCTTATGAGTTGGGGGCGTTGCTCCTTCAGCAAAACAAACCGGTTAAGGCCAAATCAGAATTTCGAAAAAGTCTTCGACGCGATCCGAGCAACCAACAAAGACGGCAAGAACTTGATAAACTAATGCTTCGCTAAGCCTCTTGAGGTCATTACTGATTAACAACGACATAGTTTAGCGATATATCCCCCTGATCTGTAGTAACGGTAAAATCCATTGTTTTCCCCACAGATTCTTTTCCAATAGTGGATTTTAAATAAATCGTGAGTTCGTTTTCATTCTTTTTGTTTCTATATTGTGAAAACTTCCATTTCTGTTCATGGCCTGTGATTGAGGTTACTTTATAATGATCTGGAAGCGTGTAATCAATCATGTTAATTCCCCACTGGATATAAAGGATGTTACTATTACTAACTCTCGAACCACCACCCGAACCCCGCCCTTTGGTGCCAAGCGCTGCTAAGCCTTCGGCTGTTCCTCCTCCTGCATTTCCACCACCTCTCGCCCCCAAGCCGCCACTTCCTGGCATTACGCTACTTGAACCAATCTGACTACCAATGTCATTCATCATATTGGCATTAAGTCCGGTGGCCCCAAGCGCCGAATCGAGTGTGGAATCGTTTTGCAGAGCTTCCAACACCCCGTCACTTGCTGCAATCTCCTTATCTAGTTCTTCCTTAGATAAGGATTTTTTAACAACGGCATTTACATGAGCGGTGGAATTATCCGCAAACGTAATATCAAAATCGATCGGGTGTCCCGCTGAGGAGTCAGGCAAAGTTCCTCGAAGATAAATTTTGAGAGTGTTGCCGTCTCTTTCAGAAACCCAATTGGTTCCGTTATAACCGCTGATCTGATTGATCGCCGCATCTGAAGGAAGAGAAAGAGTGACGTATTTTGTACCGGTCCACGATTGTCCCGTTATCGGTGGAAGATTCGCGGGAGGAGCTACAGAAATAGGAGGCGGGGGCTCAACAGAAGCCGGTGGAGATGGGAGAGAAGGTACCGGTGTTGCTGGCACTACCGGTTCCGGCGATGCTGGTGCCAATGGCACTGGTGCCGATGGTCCGCTTCCGGCGTGGCCGGTTCCTTTATGTTGGTCGTACCATTGTTGATAATCGTGGACAATCTTCTTGGCTTGGGCTTTGACACTATCCCGCTGCAACAAGGGAAGCGCCGCTTGGAAATATTCGTAATGAAGCAATGCTAAATCGGTTTCTGAAGAAGAATTAATTTCCTCTCGGAACTCTGGGATCAAGCTGGCAACAAAACTGTTGAGTTCTTCGGGATTAAAAGCTTTTTGCAAGTCCGAAGGGGAAAGATATTTATGATAGTTGCCCACATCCCCGATCAGAAGCCGACGGTTTCCCGATTCCAAGAAATAAGAAATCCTGAAAAGAGCCCCTGTTAAAGAAACATGGAGCTGGCTTAACTTCGGGCCATCTTGCGTTAGAGGACTTAAATCAACGGGGGGATTACCTCGTGTTTTATGGGCCTCGTCTTCAATATCCAAAACGCCGTTTCCGTCGGCATCATCAGCCACATGAGAATCTAAAATAATTGTGGCGTCCGAAAAAGCAAGATGAGTGGCTGTTGGAAGCATATTTTTTTCTTTTTTTCTAATGGAGAGTTGCCTGCAACTCTTCCAGTGAATGATACCGTTGTGTTGAAGGTCCGGCAGAGGTCGCCGTCGTTACCTCCACAAAATAATACCACCCTTCAATACCCAAGGGGACAAGAGTCTCTCCTTCCTCACCCACTGAGGAATCAGAGGGGATAACCCGTATATCAGTAATCCCCGCCGCTTGCAGTTGTGTAGCATATTTAATTTTAAAATCTTTAGCAAGGCCTTCGGCTTTTTGGTTGGCCTCTGGATTGACTGGCGGCAAGGCACTGTTCTCTCTTGTCTCTCTTGCTTTTCTTGCCGGATGAAACAAAACTGTTAGCCCCGCTGTTCCCTGGCAGTGAAGGCCGGATTGGGTTGTGACACTTCCATCAGTGGAATGAACCGAAGTTGTTTTTTGTTCTCCGATCCGTCCATCCAAGACAAGGCTCGCATCAACATACCGGCTTTTGTAGGTGGGAGCTACCTCTACCTGAAAATCGTTGGTTTGATAAGTTGTCAGTGTATCCAGATCGTAATTAACATTTCCTACCGGATACAAATTATCAGCAAAATTTCCCCAACCATGGGCATAGCCTGCATTGAGCGAAAAAGCGCCATGGGGGCCACTGAACAAATCCATCCCTACCATTAAAGGAAGATCCCAACCGTGAGTGGAAATAAGGGTTGAAGAAGTGTTGCCGGTTGTTTCATCACCGACGCATGCCCCTGTAAAAGGATCTTTTTGATCGTCGGGACAAGTTCCCCCTTCTTGAAATGAAGTAGAGGAATAGGAAAAATTGACCTGTTTTTGACTCCCAACAGTCAAGCCGGGAACAGTATAAAGATGAAACCTGTCAACAATGTCGAGCCCCACTTCGAGGCCATACTTTTGGTAAAACCTTCCCCCCACCTGATCAACAGCATCGGGAAGTGAAAAATCATCAACACCCAGCTCAATCCGGGGGCCTCCATGGATCGATAAATTATTTGATGACTTTGGCGACATATTTTAATTGTCCAAAAGCTCTGGTTACTAACGAGTCCTTGGTTTGTCTTACTTTTATGCTCTCGTTAGTACTGACAGCCAAGGAACTTTGTTGTCTGCTAAACTGCGGTTCTGTCAGTATCACAAACATCTACCCTACTTATCGGTGCATCTCCAAAAAAGTTGTGTTAATTCGTAAAATTCGTAGAATTTTTCTGACACAGCGCATTAATTTTGTCTTTCCAGAAAAAATATTTAGAAAAAATATATCAAAAAAAGAGCAACTTTTAATGAAATCCACCGATAAACAAAAGGACATGATGAAAAGATCCTTCATTTTTTTATTTTTTTTAATAACACCTACGATCCTCATCAGCATTTTTTTTGGCTTCATGAATCATCTAGCCTATGCCGAAAATGATTACTGTTGGGTGGCAACCAATAATGATGATCAGACAGATCGAGGGAGTTTGCGTTATCTGATTCAAAACACCTATAATGGCGGGTCATCCGATTGTACTCCCCCCTCTGTTTCTCCCGGCGATAGCGATTATTTTAATAAAGTCATTCTCTTGCAAACTGTGGAATGGGGGGTGTCCGAATCGGACGCGGTGAGCAACATCGTTTTGGGCAGTTCATCTGATCGCAACAAAACTCTGACCTTCAGCAATTCCTCTGACAATATTGTAATTGGCAATTGGTCGCAAGAGAATGTAACCGATCCGCAATCGGTAGTTCCCTACAGTCAAGATTATCAGAACAAAATTACTCGCAACTACGGGACAGTGACTCTCGACGCCCAAACTTATTTTGATGCTGGAAATATTCCCTTTGTCTGCAATACCAACACGCAGACCGTTTATTTTCGAAATATCGTTTTGCTGACCAACGGTGTTTCCGAAGATCAACTCCCCAGTTGTATCAAAAACGCGGGAGCTTTTTATGTTTGCGGAGGAACAGTCGATGCCAGTAAAACTCCCGATGAAACAGGTTGGTGTATGGAAGAGGAAGAAACTACTCCTACCGAGAACAATGACCAGGATAGCGATGGTTATATTGATAGCAATGCTGGAGGAAACGATTGCAATGATGATGATGCCAACATTCATCCCGGTGCCACAGAAAATCCAGGGGATGGTATTGATCAGGATTGCGATGATGTGGACGGTGGATGTACTCTTACAGCCTCGGCCATCGCCGCTACAATGGACCCGGGGAATAGCACTTCAATAACAGTGACGCTCACCAATACCGGAGGCTACAACAAGGACGCAACGATTCGTCTTTCTGGCACCGATGCAACCATGACGACCGAAGACGGTTTTACATTAGCAAATGGTGAAAGTGGAGATGTAACGATCATGACAACCTCGGATACTCCGGCAGGAGACTACACGTTGACTCTCACAGGAAGATCTCTTCGGGGATATTCTCTTTCCAGAAAAGGGACGACGACAGAATCGACGACGTCAACGACAAAAACGAGATTCACAACAACAGTAGCAAAATCAATATCAACAACGACATTAAAAAATTTCAGTAATTTAACTTACCTGCAAATTCAGCCGATCAACTTTGCATCTTTGTTTTATAGTTGCAACACGACAGTGACTTTGACGGTGAATAGCGTGGCTGTAACCCAACCAACGACGGAAGCTGTTTGTGACAACAAGAGTGACGATGACGGAGATGGTCTCATCGATTGTGAAGATCCTGATTGTGCGACCAGTGCTTTGTGCACGGTGTCAACTCCCACAACGGAAACTTCGTGTAGCGATGGAGTCGACAACAACGGAGATGGAAAAATCGACTGTGACGATTCGGATTGCGCCGCCGACGCGAATTGCACGGATGCCGATGGGGATGGTACCACTCCGGCGGAAGGGGATTGCGACGATTCTGATCCCAACATCAATCCCGATCCTAGCACCCTCGAAATTTGTGATGATAGCATTGACAATAATTGTGATGGAAATATTGATAATTCAGACGCGTCCTGTTCGGGAAACCTCCCTTCCCCTGATTCGGGAAGTAGCGGCGGGTGCGGGTGTGATCTCACCAACAAAAAACCTCAAAATGTTTCTCTTGTCTTCATGGTTCTGCTGACTTTGGTGCCTTTGATGGGGGGAATGGGCTGTAGGCTTTGGCTCCGCTTTCGGAGTTGACTTTAACTCCCCTTCACCAACCCTCGTGACAGCGCATAAAGCCCTGTGGAGAGGGCCATGGTAATCGCTCCCCATTTAGCGGGCAAGATGTTTGAGAGAGTTCCCAAAAGTCCGGCCACATTGGCCGCCAGCGTGAGATAAAACTCTGTGGTTTTGTATCCCGGTTTTACTTGATTGTCCTGTATCAGCATTTTTTCTCCTTTTTTTTGTCCTGAGGAATACTCAGGATGAAATTCGGCAGTAGACTGCCTCATTCCATTTTTTTATACCTAGAAAACCTCGGCCCCTTGGGGCCGCAAATTGGATTGTTTTTCTTGGCATGAAACTCGGGAGCTTGTGCCACAGGCACTTCCTACGGTC
>OBEQ012553371.1_pt1 | contig 12716 bp, 8 predicted proteins | sample 1670901 | NCBI WGS metagenome assembly OBEQ01 (sample SAMEA104232315, study PRJEB22302) | groundwater metagenome | biome: forest; feature: aquifer; material: groundwater | place: USA | collected 2011-08-07 | depth 5.4 m
AAATCCTAAATTCTAAGCACTAAATTCTAAACAAATTCAAATATCTAAATTCAAAATTTAAAACAAGTGCAGCTCAATTTGGATTTTGAGCCTTTGGATTTTGATATTATTTAGGATTTAGAATTTCGGATTTAGAATTTTAGTGTTTGAAAATGCACCATTCTTCCGTATACTCTCCAATGTAGAAGACTGTTTCATGATCAAGTACATCTTCGTCACCGGTGGTGTCTGTTCTTCCCTTGGAAAGGGGATCACTTCAGCCTCCATCGGTAATTTGCTGAAAGCCAGCGGATACAAGGTTTTTATGCAGAAGCTCGATCCCTATTTAAATGTGGACCCCGGCACGATGTCACCTTTTCAGCATGGTGAAGTGTTTGTGACGAATGACGGAGCCGAGACGGATCTGGATCTGGGGCACTACGAACGCTTTATCGATGAGCCACTCAATCGCTACTCCACCGTGACCAGCGGGCAGATTTATTCAGAAGTGCTCGGTATGGAACGTCAGGGAGATTTCCTGGGGAAGACCATTCAGATTATCCCGCACATTACCAATGCCATTCAAAAAAGAATTATGAAGGGCGCTGAGGTTTCCAAGGCGGACTTCGTTGTCGTGGAGATTGGCGGAACGGTGGGCGATATTGAAGGTCAGCCTTTTCTCGAGGCAATCCGTCAGATGAGACACAATCTGGGCACCTCCGAAACGCTCTTCGTGCACGTAACGTTGCTTCCCTGGCTTGCCGCCCCAAAGGAGCTGAAGACCAAACCAACCCAGCAGTCCGTACAGCTTCTGCGCTCCATCGGCATTCAGCCCGACATTATCGTTGCACGAGCGGATCAATCCATCCCGAAGCCTTTGCTTCAAAAGATTTCACTTTTCTGCGATGTTGCGGAGGAGGCGGTGATTCCAGCAGTGACTGCGGAAACTATTTATCAGGTTCCCCTTGATTTGGAAAAATCTAAGATCATGGAAATTATCGAGAAGAAATTGGGTCTTCGGAAAAAACTACCTGATACCAAGATCTGGAAAAACATGGTGAGCCGAATCAAGAACGCAAAGGGTGTCGTGAAGATCGGCATGGCCGGTAAATATACGGGTCTCGATGACGCGTATCTTTCCGTGAATGAAGCCATCCGTTCCGCGAGTTATGCACTTGGCGTTCAGCCTGAGATTATTTGGATTGATACGGAAAAGCTCGAGGAACAGGGAAACGAGGAGGGAAAAAAACTCAAGGAAGTGAGCGGAGTGATCGTGCCGGGAGGATTTGGCAAACGTGGCATCGAAGGCAAGATTGTGGTCGCCAAGTACTGTCGAGAAAAGAAGATCCCCTATCTCGGCCTTTGTCTTGGCTGTCAGATTATGACGATTGAATTTGCTCGTCATGTGGCCAATATCAAAGGGGCGACTTCTGAGGAATTTGATCCCAAAGCAGAACATCAGGTTATTCAATTTCTCCCCGGACAGTCCGAAGAGCGATCCAAGGGGGGAACATTGCGTTTGGGTTCTCATCCTTGTGTGATTGAAAAAGGCACACTCGCTTTTCGATGTTACAAAAAAACCTTCATCGAAGAACGGCATCGTCATCGCTACGAGATTCCGCTTGCTCTGAGCAATCCCTATGCAAAAATTCTTGAGGACGCAGGCCTTCGCTATTCGGGAAAATCTCCGGATACCACGCTCGCCGAAATTGTCGAGGTCCCCGGACACCCTTTCATGATCGGCAGTCAATTTCATCCAGAGTTTCTTTCCCGTCCCGCTCGTCCTCATCCACTTTTCTTGGGCTTCCTGAAAGCATCGATTTCTTAAAACTTTTTCTTTTTTTCATATTTCCTTTTTTCCTCTATCCTCTTTCATTCCCTATGAAGAAATCTCTCCAGCAGCTCGCCTTCAAATCCTATCAACAGCTCAAGGGAAATTTCCGGACTCTTTCCCCAGTGACGCTCAAGAAGGAGTCGGACCTCGGTGCTTTTTATTACCCTGGCGTGAGCGGTATTCAAAAGAAAATGGCGGAGAATCCGGAGCTGGAAGCAAAGCTTGGGTTGAAGATTCTCCCGATTGGACTTCTTTCCACTCGGCCAAAATCGTATTATCCCATCCTGACGGCCAAGGCATCACTGCTCTCGATGCTTTCCGGAGTGAATGTGATTCCGCTTTTGATTCGCTACGAGCATTTTGAAAACCTCCCTCAGATCGTTTCCCAGATGGCCATCAATTTTCAAGCCGTATTTCTTGCTGGCCTCAGGCCTGCGGAGCAAGAGGTGCTTAAGAGTTCTGTGAAGCCCATGGTTCCCCTCCTTTTCCTCGAAGAGATGGAGGCTCTCACGACGGTAGCTGCTGTCATCAATGTTTCAAAGATGATAAAAAAATCACCAAAAGCTCTTCGCCTCACTCTCGAAGGTGCTGATCACCTCATGCGAGAAATCGTCAAAGTTCTTCTCAAGGAAGGATTTACTTCTCTCACACTTCTCGATGAACGTGGTCCGCTCTATCGCAGAAGACCCAATATGAATAAGCAGAAAAATGAACTTGCGAGTATGGCAAAATCAGAAAAGATTGAGGAGTCTCGAGAGGAAGTTCTGGCACGAACAGATGTTTTTCTTTCAACCCTTGGGCAGAAGCTTGAGGGCACCACCACGAGTCTCCTGCCGGATCGGTGTGTGATTGTCACCCTGCGCTCTGAGGCTATTGAGTCCAAGCCAAAACAAACGATCATTTCCAATCTTCCGCACCTGCCCAATCATCTTACCGATCTTCATCTTGCCGCCGTGCTCTCCAGTGGTCTGAGCGAAGGAAAGCTCATGAACGAAAAGACCATCGCGCGCGCGGTTCGTGGACTTTCCACCTATTATCGCAACCCAACCTCTTCAAAGATCATTCCAGGACTTCTGGAAAAGAATTTGGTGAAGAAATTGGTGAAGGTGCTTTAAATCAAGGGTTCTTCAAAAGCCTGATCCAGGGTCGGAGCAGCATTCCCATCGCCGAAATCTCCGGCTTCATCCCATTTGCTGAGCAGCTTCACAACGTCTTCCTTTGGGGTGCAGTAGGTCTTGCGTGAATGCTCCATGATTTCCGGCGTCCAATCTCGTTTCGTTTCCGGCACCGAAAGGGTCTTTCCGGAAAACGCTTCGCGGATTTCACCGTTGACCGACATCTTGATATAAAATTCTCGGACCCCGAGATTAATGATGTCGCGCTCGCTGAAGACAGGATTGTATTCCGCCGCCAGGATCCCGGCATCATCCGCTCCGACGCGGAAGCTAATCATCGAGCCCACGTTACCAAAGACGGTCTTTTGGACTTTTGTATTGAGCTGCCCCATATACTGGTGAGCCAGGGTCAGGTCGAGGCGATATTTTCGGGCCTCGGACAGGATCTCGGCAAAGGTGTCCGTAGCGAAGTTCTGAAACTCATCGATGTAGAAGTAAAAATCTTTTCGATCTTCCTCCTTCATGTCAGCTCGTTGCATCGCGGCCTGGTACATCTTCGTAATGATCATGGCACCCAGGAGCCCGGAGTTTTCCTCCCCGAGGAGACCCTTACTCACCTTCATGAGGAGAATTTTTTGGTTGTCCATCACGTCTCGGATATCAAATTTGTTTTTTGGCTGACCGATAATATTTCGAATCATGTTCGTCGAGACCAGCTGACCGACTTTGTTCAGCAGCGGGGTAATGGCTTCGGCATCGAATTTTTCACTCCATCCGGCAAATTCCGAGACCCAAAAGTTTTTCACCACGGAGTCTTGAATTCTCGACACAATCTTCTGACGGTAATTTTTGTCTGTGAGCATCTTGAGGATCGAGAGCACCGTGGTATTGGGGCTGTCCAGAAGAGCTAGAGTCACATAGCGAAGTACGTGCTCCAGACGGTCGGACCAGTTCGTACCGAAGAGCTTTTTGAAAATATCGATGAAGCCAATCGTGACCTGCATCTTGAACGCTTCGCCGACATTTTGCAGTGGATTGAAGCAGATGGGAAACTGCGTATCCGAAGGATCAAAGATAATCACATCTTTCATGCGCTCCTCGGGCACATAGCGAAGCACGTTGTCGACGAGATCTCCGTGAGGGTCGAGAACCCCAACACCTTTCCCATTGACCAAATCTTCGCGGATGAGGAGCTCCAGGAGCTTGGATTTTCCGGATCCGGATTTTCCAACGCAGTAGAGATGTCGCCTTCGATCCGAGCGCTGAATGCCAAATTCCAAAAAGTGATTGTGATAGTTCGTCATGCCAAAGAGCGAAATATCCGGAGTCCCTTTCTTCGGCAGATCCATGGGGGGTTCGGATTTCTTGGCAAGCACGTGGACAATGTGGGGGACATGGTCAGAATTCGGCAGATGGTAGAGGGTCGCGATCTCCTGATTGTTCATGATATGGCCTCCACCAGAGGAGCGGCTGCGGTAGAGATCGATGAAGGATTTGCCCGTGGAAATGCCACTTGATGAAAAGACCTGAACGTCGGGTTCATTGAACTGGTAAAAGCTGTTGACCACGGCGGTGAGCTTTCGCTGAGCGCTGGCCTGGTCCTTGTCGATGTAGGCGCAGCGAATGCTGACTTCAAAAGGCTCGTGGTGAAGTTTCGCTGTGGCGACTTCCGAACGACGATCCTTGATCGAGTGTTCCGTCTTGCCTCTCATCCAGTCGCGAACATGAAAGTTCTGCCGTATTTTGGCCATCCTCATGGTCATGTTGCGGTTGAAATGGTAGCCCGCGGTCTTCTCACGAGGGCTCACATTGATCTGCACCCAGATTTGCTCCCCTGAGCCGACTTTGGAGATCACCGAGAAGAGATTGCTCTGGCTGTCCTCGGCGAAATGCTCATAGGTCTTGATGCTATAAGCATCAGAAAATCGAAGGCCGAGGGTAGTGCCAGCAATGAATTGCTTGTCGGAGACGATCGTCTGCGTATAGTCCTTGGTTGGCTTGATCTCACAGTCCGGGAAGGTGGAATACAAAAGCCCTTCAATGGTCTCGAGCAGATCATCCGATACCACAACATAGCAGTACGTGTACTGCTCATAGCCGAAGTATTCCAGGCTAAAATGCCCATGGTGCACCATATTGTGCAGATTTTCCAAAAGCTCATTGAAAAGATTCTCTTTTTTTGGGTTTTCTGCCGTTCCCTGAGGAACGACGACGTGGAGATAGTGGAGTTTGTGGTTGCTCATCTGTCAATTATAGCATAAAATTGCACTTTTGGCAATATTGCCCATGCCTAGGCGAGAGAATTCTGATAGCATGTTTCGCAGAAGATCTTTTCTGGCCATTCGGGTGAATAGGTTGTTTTCAGGGCAGTTTGGCACTGGTCACAAACTCGATCGAAGAGCTTGCGAGGATTACGGAGACTCGCTCGCTCTTTGTTCCTACAGAAAAAACAGCTCTTGGGCAGCGCGAGACGCTGCGTCTTGTGAAAGCGATACTCCTGATCGATGATTTTGTAATTTTTTTTGCAGTCTTGGCATACGAAAAGCTTCTTGGTGATATCTTCTGGTGCACTTTCAACATTCTGAGAGATTTCTGCTGTTGCCGGGAGAAATTCCTTTGTACTGTCTTCCTTCCAGCGACTTCCCAGAGCCACCGCTTGCTGCTTTGTGACAGGAAAATGCTGTTGGGCCAGGGTTTCGTTGTAAGCAAAATCCGAAAGGTTCATCGGGAAAAATTCCCCCCATTCACCCGTCTTTTGCAAATGCTCAAGAATCTTTGGAAGGAGCGCTTCATAGTCCTCTTTCGAATACTGCTTATTCAAAATGCAATAATTCTTTTTATTCAAGCTGACACATCCGAAGGAATTGCCCACCAGTTCGGAAAACATGCAGTAAAAAATATCATGACAATTTGGTAGTGCGATGAAAGAAAAGAGCACGTTCATGCCTTCGTATCCCGCCACGATTGTTTCGTACATCAGCTCCACACCATCCCCTACCTCGTCGCAGTCCATACAGTCCTTTGCCGATCCAAAAGATCGGGTGTGGTATTTGCAATCCCACAGCTGCATCGAGTCGAAACAGTATTCGGAATTTTTTGAAGAGATCAAATAGTCGCCACTAACCTGTTCACTTTGAACGCCGTGCATGAAGCGCTGTGGAAACTGGATTTTGAATTTTTTCCAATCATTCTGATAGCGTCCAAGATTATCATGACTTCCGAGACTCTTCATCAGCTCTTCGTACTTTTCTTTCGGAAATGGCTGATTAAAAATATAAAATTCCTTATTTTTGAGATTGCTGCACATGAAGGAATTCTTCACCCCGATGCAATTTTTCAGATAGGCGCTCTCGCTGCAGTTCTCGCAGTCTTGAGAGAAGAACAGTCGATAGCAGTTCGTGCAGTCAACACTCTCGTAGCAGAGCTCGGACTGTTTTACCCGATACACATCCATGCAGTCTTTTGAATTGTTGACGCTGTACGAAAAGCAGCAATCACGGTTGTAATCCGAATCAAAGATCATGTAGCAGTTTTTATTCTTCCCCGAATAGTTGGTATAGTCAGAATTTTCGTCAAACGAATGGCCTCGGATAAGCGTTGGTCGTGGTACGACCTGCAGAAGATCGCGGAACTGATCAAAAAAGGGTCGATTGAAATCGTAGTCCCGCCCATACACGGTGGGGTCGAACTGATTGCTGATGTATTCATCCAGGCTATAGACCGGAAAAGGAGTGTCGGCGCTATAGCAACTGATCATCTCCTTTCCCGTTTTGCTGCACTTTCGCTTCGAGAGATTCAGCTGATTTTCAAACGATAGACGTCGCTGCTGTCGGCAGCTCGGGCAGAAAGAGGGTTCGGGAATGGAGAATTTTTTCCCCTTCACGACAGGAGAAATTCTTTCGTAAAATGCCCGATCCTGATCGGTAATTTCGAATTTTGTCTGACATTGTCGACAATTTTTCATGTTCATGGTTAGTCCGTGACGGTGAGGTAGCACTTCTCGCACACGATTTTTTCAGGAGCGGTCTCGGGATACGTTGTCTGGACGGGCGCTTGGCACTGTGAGCAAGCTCGGTCATTTAGCTTTCTTGGATTTCGTTCTCGAAATCTCCGCATAAATCTCTCCTCGGGATGAATCATGGGTACTGGAATGTCTTGAGCTCGATACCATTTGAGTTCCTGAGGGACGATCTTGAAAAGCTTTCCGGATTTTTCACACTGGATGGCCCAATTCAGAACATCATCAGGAATTTTTTTTATTTCATCAGGAAGTCTTGCGCCGGGAATAATCTTGCTCACTTCTGGCTTCGGATTTTCATAGTCCGACCACGCAAAGCCTTGTATGAAAGCTTCTTCCTTTGACAACGGAAAATAGGTGTTGGCAACCGTTTCATTGTAGCCCATGGGGGAAATGGACGACGGGAAGAATTCTCCCCATTCTCCTGTTTTCTTCATGTGCTCAATGATTCTAGGAACAAGAGTCTCATATTCTTCCTTGGTATACTGCTTGTTAAAAATGCAGTACTGCTTATGTCGAAGTCCCACGCATCCGAAGAGATCTCGACTGTTTTCACAGCAGAGCTTCGAATAGAGAATGTTGCTGCATCCCAAAAAGACCTGGTCCGAAAAGCAAACATTACGTGTTCCATCTCCAATCTCATGATTTTCATAGCAGAATTCAGACCCTCCAAGTGATCCAAAAACCGTGACATCGTAAACATTCTTCATGTGTCGAGAATTCGTCACAAAACTGCAGTCCTGGGAGTCTTGAAGATCGAAGCAGTCCTTGCAGCGCTGCGTATTCCAAAGATAGTCACCGCTTGAGTCTTCGTTTTGGGTGCCGTGCAGATACTTCTTTGGAAAGTTTTTCCTGAAATTTGAGAACAGTGTTGTTGCGCTCTGAATACCGCTTCGAGTATGGAGATTTAGAGCGGCTATTTTTGAAAGATACGTTTCCTTGTCCAGCCTCTCATTCAGAAAGTAATACTCCTTATTTCTGAGATTCACCGAGCCAAAGCAATTTTTGCATCCGATACAGGAGGCGAGAAACCACGAATCCGAACAGTTGTCGCAATCTTGAGAATATTTGAGATTGTAGCATTTTCTGCAGTCCATGGCTTCGTAGCACAGCTCCCCACCCTGAAGTTGGAAGCAGTCAAAGGTTGACTTAGAGTCGTAAATATAATTCGAAAAATAGCACTGCTGATTGTAGTCGGCTTCAAAAATCAGATAGCAATCCTTGCTGGAGCTACATTGGTTCACATAGTCGCAGTTTTCACAGTTCATCACTGATCTCGCGATCTGAGGTACGTCTTGCATGAGCGATCGGAACTGTTCAGAAAAAGTTTTTGTAAAATCAAAGTCTCTCCCGTAGGGCATGGCGTCCCATGCATCAGAAAACCAATCTGCATTATGATAAACCTTGAATGGTTTGTCTGGAGAGAAAACAGAGACAATAGGTTTCCCAGTTAGATCGCACTTGCGACGGTACAACTTCGTCTCGTTTCTCCAGCACTGCCTTCGTTGGTGCCGACAATTCGGGCAGAGCGTTGGCGGTGGGATCGGATATTTTTTCCCGGCAAAGATTGGAGAGACGGAATCGTAAAAAGCCAAGTCTTGGTCAGAGATTTCAAAATTCGTTTGGCATTTTTTACAGGATTGGGTCATAGATTTCAGCCGTAAAGATGAGCGCGGTAACAAGCTTCACAAAATATTTTCTCGGGCCGATCCACCGGCGTGGTGGAGAGAGTCTTTTCTCCGCAGCGGAAGCAAGTACGATTCAAAAGGCGAAGAGGATTGCGAAGGCTCATGCGCCAGCGATGCCGAGCTTCTGGGTGAAGGCGAGGGATGGGGAGACTCATTTGGCGATAAAATTGAAGTTCTTTGGCCATCACGCGGTAGAGTTTGCCGGTCTCAGAGCAGACGACGGGTTTGGTGAGCATGTCGTCCGTAACTTCCGAGAGGCTATCGGGCAGCTGAGTTGCTGGTATAGTCTCGGAAACTTCAGGTGCTTTTTGTTCTTGTTCCGTCCAGCCGTAGCCAAGCTGCATGGCTTGTTCCCGTTCCAGTGGGAAGAAATCATTGGCTGCGCTTTCGTTGTAGGAGAAGGGAGAGAGGGAGGCGGGGAAAAATTTCCCCCACTCGCCCGTCTTTTGCATGTGCTCGATGATGTTCCTGGCTACCGTTCGGTAGTCCTCCTTCGAATATTGCTTGTTCAGGATGCAATATCTTTTTTTCTTGAGCCCAATGCAACCAAAGCAGTCTTGGCTGGACTGGACACTGTCGCAGTAGTAGAGGTTGGAAGAAAAATACGTATAGTTGCAAAAGGCAATCGTGTTTGCTCCCCTCGACACCACACTGCGGTAGATCATTTCACTTCGAGGCCAGCCGGTAGAAAGGCTGGAAGCAACGTCCTTCGAGTCGCCGAGAGAGACGGAGTTCACGCCGTCTTCGTTGGTCTGACCATCGAAGCAGTTTTGGCAATTCTTGGAATCGAGGAGGTGATCTCCTGTGCTATTTTCACAGTTGATCAGGTGAGAGGCCCGGTGCACGGCGTTTTTTCGAAGCTCCAGAAATTTCTCCTTAGCTTTTTGATACGTGGAAAATGAGCCATTGAAGAGTTCTTTTTTCATGGTCTCAAACTCCGCTGGCGTGACGGGTTTGTTGAAGACGCGATACTCAGCATTGATGAGATTGGCCGAGAAGAGACAGTGTTTGCAATTCTGAAGTTGAAAAGAGAAGTGACAGTCGGCGCAGTCCTTTGCCTCCTGAATGCAGACGCATTCGTAGCACGCCTCGAGATCCGTGCTGTCATAGCAGCGGGTTGAGTTATTCGTATACGCACAGTCGAGCAGGTCGTGATCATTCACAACCCAATACGAATAGTGAGTATCTTCACACTTGGCGGCGAGTGAATTGAGATAGCAGTTTCGGGAGTTTCGAATGTGGCTGTTGTAGTCGCAATTCTCTGAGTTGAAAACCGATGTCCCCTCTCGGGGCACGACGTTCTGAAGCTCGGCAAATTGCTCGAAAAATGGACGACTGAAATCGAAATCTCGCCCATATTCGGCTCCATCCCAGGTATCTCCCCACCAGATCGCATTTTTGTAGACCTTAAACGGGCTGTCGGTGCGATACGCACTCACGATCGCCTCTCCTGTCGCATCGCAGGTTCTCTTGTAGAGTTTCCACTCATTTCGGAAGGCCATCAGCTCACGGAGTCGCTCCTCTGGATGAAGCTCGGGTGGTGGTACTCCAAATCGAGTGCAGAGCCTCAGCTCCAGGTCCGAAACTTCGTAGGTCTTTCCTGTGCGGGCGCAGTGAAGGGTTTGGGGCATAGACTTAAGATCGAAGTCATTGTAGCGACTAGCTTTCTATTTGGAAATGGAGGATTGCTCTTAACTCAACCCGTATTTTTTCTGGAGAGTCAAAAAGTGATGTCGTCAGATTCTGATGACAGTGAAATATCGAAAATCAAAAGAAGCGCTTCCTGGACACGACTCATATCATCACTCGATAATTCGCCAATTTTTCTGATGAGCTGAGATTTATTAATCACTGCAACCTGCTCTGCAATAATTTCTGAATCCACATCAAGCCCATTCTGTTTCGACATTGCGACATGCACGTGTGTAGAAAGGTTTCTAAATCTCGTTGTGAGTGGGCACACGATCGTAGTATTCACGGAGGCTCTATTGATGAAGTCACCTTGCACTATGAGTGCAGGCCTTATCCCATGCTGTACAGAGCCTTGTCCTTTGAGATGAGCAAAATAGAGTTCACCTTTTATTGGATTCATATGGATGGAAAGGGGCGATGTTTTTTGCATAATTGTCATTAACTAGCTCAACCCATTCCTGTGATTCTCGAACATACTCTGGGTCTTTTGCGAGCTCGTTGTACTGGGCTGTCAATTTTTTCATTTCTTTCTCCCTCGCTTCTTTTCTGATCATTCGAGCTATTTTTTCACTTTTTGTGACTTTTTCCTGCTTCGCCAAAACGTTTAAGAACTGTAAGAGTTTCGTTGGCAGTGATATTGAAGTGCGCGCTACAGACATACTGATTTATTACTGCAGTAATACTAGAGTAATAAAAATTCTTCGTCAAACTAATAAATCGTCTCGAGATAACACTTCTCGCAGTACACCTTCTCCGGCCTTTCAGGACTGTAACTTGTACTTATTGCTGTTTCACACTTGGTGCATTGACGACTCCAGAGCTTTCTGGGGTTTCTTCGAGAGAGGCGGTCCAGGTATCTCTGTTCGGGGCACATTCTCGGGATGGGGAGACTCATATTTCTATAAAAACCCAGCTCTTGCTGGATGACCTTGTAGGGTCTTCCGGACTTTTCACAGATAAGGATCTTCCCAATGATCTCATTCGTCACGGCCTTGATGTCTGATGGAATTTCTACTTTCGGTCCTTGGTAATCGGTCTGATCTCCTGAGTCCTGCCATTTCCAACCATACTTCAAAACTTCAGCTCTTGTCATGGGATAATAATCCCTCGCCATGGTTTCGTTGTAACCGAAGGGTGAGAGTGAGGTTGGGAAAAACTCACCCCATCCTTCGCTCTGCTTCGCAGAGCTTCGGAGGGCAGGCCCACTCATTTGTTTAATGATCTTTGGCACGAGAGCTTCGTACTCCTCTTTCGTATACTGTTTATTTAAGATGCAGTATTTTTTGCGTTTGAGTCCGACACATCCAAAGCAGTTTTCAGAGTAGAAGCACAGACTGCAGTACGTGCAGTATTTATCAAACCAGCAGCTTTCGTTGAACCGATGAAAGTAATTGCTTTCGCTCCCGCACGCTTCGTAAACGAGTTCAGAGTTATCATCATTATCAACATCGCAGCAATCCTTCAGTTTCGTCGCGCTCGAAACGTATTGGCAATCTTCAAGCCCGGTCACTTCGAAACAGTGTTTGGCATTTTTGCAGTTGTAGTTGTAGTCGCCGGTGGAATTTTCATTGTTGATGCCACAGGTGAAGCACCTGACTACGGCTGATTTTTGTTGTTGAAAATTCTTTTTCAGCTTGTCGATGTCGTTCAGCAGCTCAGCGCTTATCTTCTTGTACTCTTCTTCCGAAAATTGCTTGTTCCCAATGCAAAACTTTTTGTTCACAAGGCCAAAGCAGGCAAGGCAGTTCTGACAGTTCTTCATGTCGAAGCAAAAGCTGCAGTCAGAGCATCCGGAACTATTCTCCACCCAGGAGCAGCGATAGCAGTTCTCCGAATCAATCGTTTCGTAGCAGAGCTCACACTTTGCGAGATTACTGCAATCGCAGATAGTCTCGTTTTGAAAGCACCGATTCGAATAAAGACCGTCTTCGTTTTCACCCGAGGTGAAGAGCAGATACGAATTTTTGTTTCGGATAGCGTAGTTGCAGTACTCGCTGTTCTCGTGATTGGTGTTCATCAGGTTGATGCGCGGAACTTCTTTCATCAGCTCTGCAAGCTGATCGAAGAATGGGCGAGAGAAGTCAAACTCTCGACCATACGCCAGTGGATCCCATCGGTCACTCCACCATTCTTCTTGATTGAAGACCTTGAAGGGCTTGTTGGCTGAGTACATCGAGATCATCTGTTTCCCGGAGAGATCACACTTGCGGTGGGAGAAGCTGCGCTCATTGCGCCAGCTCAGGCGTCGTTGCTGGCGGCAGGAGGGACAGAGTGTTGGCTCGGGGACTTCGAGCTTCTTGTAAAAAGCTTGGTCAGCGGACGAGATGTCAAATGGGGTCGAACAGTTTGGGCAGGTTTTCATATGAGTTGTGTCATTGCGAGGAGCGAAG
>OBEQ010833509.1_pt1 | contig 12713 bp, 10 predicted proteins | sample 1670901 | NCBI WGS metagenome assembly OBEQ01 (sample SAMEA104232315, study PRJEB22302) | groundwater metagenome | biome: forest; feature: aquifer; material: groundwater | place: USA | collected 2011-08-07 | depth 5.4 m
GGGGAAGCCCCTCCTCGCCGAGGGCGAGGGGGCCGCTGCCGCTCGACGAGCTGCCGCCCGCGAGCGCCAGGCAGGTCGCCTCGCTGATGCAGTCGACACACGCCTGCGAGGCCATGGGCACGCTGAAGCCCGAGCTGGAGCTCGCCGGCCCGGTGCAGCGGCCGACGCAGCTGTCCAGCGAGCCCGACGACGAGCCGGTGTTGCCGAAGCACTCGCACAGCTTGCGGCAGGCGTCCTGGTCGCTGTGGCCGCCCGAGCCGGTGCACGAGGACAGGGCCCAGCCGGTGCTCATGACCACCGCCAGCGCCGCACCGAGGTACATCGCCACCCATCGCCGGCCGCTTGCTGGCCTTGCCTTGGTGTCCATGTGTCCCCCCTCTATTGCCAGTTGCCCGAGACCTCGAGGTGCCAGACCTCGCCCACCGAGCAGACGCCCGAGACCGGCCGCACCTCGATGGAAACCACGCGGCTCTCGTCGGAGCCGAAGACGTCGCCCCACTCGGCCTTGACGGTGCGCACGTTGCCGGCGCTGTTCTTGGTGCCCAGGGTCGTGGTGCACTCCTGCGTGGTCGTGTCACCGCCGACGTTCACGTACACGAACACGTCGAAGTCGGCCGCAGCCGGAGACGTGAGCCTGGCCTGCACGCGTACCGGCACGCTGCCGTTGGAGTCCTCGAGGACGTTGAGCCTGTACCAGGCCGACTGGTAACCCTGCGCGGTCTGCACGTCGGCGCCGTTGTCGCCGCGGATGGAGCCGAGCGAGCTGGCGCCGCTGCACACCGCGCCGGTCGAGCAGGGCGCGCCGGTCATCGCGTCGGGCGCGCCGTCGGGCGTGCCGGGCGGCGCGTCGATCGAGGCGTCGGTCGGATGGATGATGCTGCTGGCGTCGGGCTCATCGCTGCCCGACGCGGTGGCGCACGCGGCCAGCGCCGCCAGGGCGAGGACACCGACGAAATTTTGGACCGTTCGACTACTCGGTGTCACTGCCAGGAATCATACCGGAAGTCGTCGCACGACGGCGCGGCGCGACGCTACAGCGCGGCGTTTGCTCGCCGGTTTCATGATTCGAAACACCTGCGATGGTGGCGGCAGCGACGGCAGCGGCGGCGGCATCGGCGGCGGCGGCGGCGGCGGCAGCGGCCTCGGCGGCGGCATCGGCCTCGGCGACGGCAGCGGCGACGGCGCCCGCCCGGTAGCGCAGCTAACCCTTGATGTAACCTTCCGCCAGCAGGTGCTCGGCGACCAGCAGCGCGCCCTTGGCCGCGCCCATCTTGGTGTTGTGCGAGAGCAGCATGTACTTGAAGGCGCTCTCCGCCGCCGACGACTCGTCGCGGCGCAGGCGGCCCACGACGGTGGCCATGCCGTCCTCGGTGTCGCGATCGAGGCGCGGCTGGGGCCGGAAGGGATCCTCGCTGACGTGGATCAGGTGGCGCGGCGACGAGTGGTACGCCTTGGCGGTGAACGCGGCGCCGAACTCACGCCACGCCGACTTCACGTCGGCCTCGCTGGCCGACTTGCCCAGCTCGACGAACACCGACTCGGTGTGCCCCTCGAGCACGGCCACGCGCGTGCACGTGCACGACACGCCGAAGCTGGCCGGCTTGATCTCCGGACCGCTCTCGCCGTCGACGAGCGTGCCGAGGATCTTCTTGGTCTCCTTCTCGACCTTCTCCTCTTCCTTGGGGATGTACGGGATGAGGTTGTCCATGATGTCGAGCGCGATCACGCCGGGCGAACGACCCGCGCCCGAGCACGCCTGCATGCTGGTCATGAGCACGCGCTTGACGCCGAAGCGCTCGTGCAGCGGCGCGAGCGTGATGGCGAGACCGACGGTGGTGCAGTTGGGGTTGGGCGTGATGAAGCCCTTCCAGCCGCGCTTCTTGCGCTGGCCGTCGATGAGCTTGGCATGGCCCAGGTTCACTCCTGGGATGAGCACGGGTACGTCTACCTCGTAGCGGTAGGCAGACGCGGTCGAGATCACGGGAGTGGTCTGGGCGTAGCGTGGCTCGAGCTCGCGCGCCGGCTCGCTCTCGACGGCGGAGAAGACCGCGCCCAGGCCGGAGACGTCGAGCAGCGCCGCGTCCTCGACGGTGAGGCCGGCGAACGCGTCGTCGAGCGGCGCCTGCGCGTACCACCTGAGCTGCCCCGAGGCCTCGGTGATGGCGGCCTTGTAGGTTTTCCCCGCCGAGCGCGACGACGCGGCCAGCTTGACCACCTCGAACTGCGGGTGACGCGACAGTGCAACGAGGGCCTGCTGACCGGCCAGTCCTGTGGCTCCGACCACGGCAACGGGGATGCGCTTGCTCATGAATCGAAACATGCAATGCGCTGCGTCATCCGGTCAAGCCGCGTGACCAAACCCACGTCAACTAGAATCGCTCTGGCACATGTCCAGAACCACTCGACAATCTGGTCAGACCAATATGTAGCCGCATGAAAACCACGCACTCCCGGGCGGTTAGAAGCATTCGGGAGCGTTCGAGGTGATCAGGTAAAAAAATGCTTCACCCTTGCGCGGCCGCAAAACCTTGGGCAACTATCCGAGACGTTCATGTTGACAGCGCTGGAGTCGAGCACGTTTCTCGATCCTCTACGCCTCCTCGAGGTGGCGCGGGCGCGCTTCGGCATCGAGTCGTGGCGACCCGGCCAGGAGTTGACGATCGTGAACGTGCTGGCGGGTGGCGACACGCTCGCCATCATGCCGACCGGCGGCGGCAAGTCGCTATGCTACCAGCTGCCCGCGCTCGAGATCTCGGGCACCACGCTGGTCGTGTCCCCGCTCATCGCCCTCATGAAGGACCAGCACGACAAGCTCGAGGCGCTCGGTGTCGACGTGCTGCGCCTCGACTCCACGCTGACCCCGCGCGAGGAGGTCGCCGCGCTCGAGCGGCTCGCGCGTCCCGAGCCCTGCATCGCCTACGTGACACCCGAGCGGCTCTCCGACCGGGAGTTCCGCAGCCAGCTCGCCCGCGTCAAGGTCGGCCTGTTCGTCGTCGACGAGGCGCACTGTATCTCGCAGTGGGGCCATGACTTCCGCCCCGCCTACCTGGGCCTGGGCGAGGCTGTGCGCGAGCTGGGCCGTCCGACCGTGCTGGCGCTGACCGCGACCGCGCCGCCGCGGGTCAAGGACGACATCCTCGCCCAGCTCGACGTGCGCGACGCCACCGTGGTCGACATCGGCCTGCAGCGTCCCAACCTGCGCTACCACGTGGTCAAGGCGCAGACCGAGCGCAAGAAGCGCGCGGTGCTGGTGCGTCTGCTCGAACGCATGCTCACCGGCAGCACCACCGGCTGCGGCATCGTCTACGCGGCGACGGTCAAGAACGTCGAGGCGCTGTGCACCTTCCTGCAGAAGTGCGGCATCGAGGCGGGCATGTACCACGGGCGCATGCGCTCGCGCGAACGCGAGGAGGCGCAGGCCGCGTTCATGGAGCGGGGCGAGCCGCGCGTCATGGTCGCGACCAACGCGTTCGGCCTGGGCGTCGACAAGGCCAACCTGCGCTTCGTCATCCACTACAACTTCCCCGGCTCGCTCGAGGCCTACTACCAGGAGGCCGGCCGCGCCGGCCGCGACGGCGCCTCGGCCACCTGCGTGCTGCTCTACCAGCCCGACGACAAGCGCATCCAGAGCTTCTTCCTGGGCGGCCGCTACCCCACGCCCGAGCAGACCAAGTCGGTCTCCGACGCGCTGCGGCGCCTGGGCTCCGCCGCCGAGGCGGCCGGACGCGAGACGCCGGCGCTCAAGGACCTCGCCGAGGCCGCCGACGTGCCGGCCAAGAAGACGCGCGTGGTGCTGTCCTTCCTCAAGGACGCCGGCTACGCGCGCGAGATCGGCGGCACCCAGTTCGCCCCGCTCGGCGACGAGCCGCCCGACGAGCCGGCGCTGCAGCGCGCGGCCACGCGTTACGAGCAGAAGCGCACCCAGGACCGCGCGCGTCTGCAGTCGATGCTGCGCTACGCGCAGTCGCACCTGTGCCGCAACAAGCTGCTGTTCAGCTACTTCGGCTACGCCGAGGACGCGGCCGAGCCGTGTGGCACCTGTGACAACTGCGTGCGCTCGCGCGAGGACAGCGTCGAGCGCGCCTTCGCCGCCGAGCGCGCCGAGCGGCGCCGGGTACACGAGCTGACCGCGCCCGTGCCCATGCCCGCCCACGTCACCGACCAGGAATCGCTGTCCGCCGAACGCCGTGCGCTGCTCGAGCAGACCATGGCGCGCCGCCGCGCCCGCGCCAACCGCGCCCGCGCCCTGCGCGTCGAGCGCGCCGCAGCGCTCGCGCCGCGCTGCTCGGCCTTCGTCACCGGCGACGTCGTCCGTCATCCCGTGTGGGGCGAGGGCGAGGTCATGAGCGTGGCGGGAGATACGATCGGAGCCTTCTTCCCCGGGCACGGGGAGAAGCTGCTCAAGGCCCAGTTCCTCGAGAAGGTCCTCGAAGCCTAGTCAGCTACCTGGTCGTTGACCTTGACGTGGTCGTTGACCTTGACGAGTCAGACGGCGACGACCACAGGCCAGGCTACTTGCGGCCCGCGCGCTGCCGGGCCGCCTCGTAGAGCAGGACGCCCGTGGCGACGCTCACGTTGAGCGACGCGACCTGGCCGGCCATGGGAATCTTCACCCGCAGGTCGCAGGTCTTCTCGACCAGCGGGCGCAGGCCCTTGCCCTCGGCGCCCATGACCAGGGCCACGGCGCCGGCGAAGTCGACCTGCCAGGGCGTCTGCGCACCCTCGCTGGCCACGGCGGCGACGCTCCAGATGTTGCGCTGCTTCAGCTTGTCGATGGTCTGCGCGATGTTGGTCACGCGCGCGATGGGCATGTGCTCGGTCGCGCCCGCCGACGCCTTGACCACCACAGGCGTCACGCCCACGGCGCGATCCTTGGCGATGACGACCGCGTCGGCGCCGAAGACCTGCGCCGAGCGCACCACCGCGCCCAGGTTGTGCGGATCGGTGACACCGTCGAGCACGACCAGCAGCGGCGCGCGGCCCGCGGCGTCCACCGCGTCGAGCACATCGTCGAGCTCGGCGTACTCGTACTCGCCGGTGATGGCGATGACACCCTGGTGGCGCGCCTCGGCGCCGGCGAGCGCGTCCAGCTCGGCGCGCTCGCGCTCCTCCAGGGCCACGCGGTTCTTGCCGCACAGGTCGCGCACCTGCTTGAGCGCGGGGCCCGCGTCGCCGGCGGCGACGTAGACCACGCTCACCGCCGCCGGGCGCGCCGCGATCAGCTCGCGCACCGGATTCTGCCCGTAGACCAGGCGAGGCATCAGCTGCCCGAGAGCTCGGCCACGATGGCCTCGGCGGCCGCGCGCGGGTCCTCGGCGGTGCGGACGGGCCGGCCGACCACGATGAAGTCGGCACCCGCGGCCACCGCCGCGGCCGGGGTCGAGACCCGCTTCTGATCGTCGAACATCTTCTCGCCGCCCGACATGCGCACGCCCGGCGTCACGATGAGGAAGCCCTCCGGCGCGCCCTTGCGCACCGCCGCCGCCTCGTGCGGCGAGGCGACCACGCCGTCGAGGCCGCACTCCATGGCCAGCTGGGCCCGCTTCGTCACGATCTCGGCCACCGTGGTGCCCGCGCCCACGTCGCCCACCTGCGCCAGGTCGGCCGCGTCCATCGACGTCAGCACGGTCACGCCGAGCAGCTTCATGCCCGTGCCGGTGCGCCGGGCCGCCTCGGCCGCGGCCTCCATCATCTTCCAGCCGCCCGCGACATGGATGGTGAGCAGCTCGACGCCCAGGTCGCCCACGCGCGCGATCGCCCGCGCCACCGTCTCGGGGATGTCGTGCAGCTTGAGGTCGAGCATGACGTTCACGCCGCGCGCGCGCACCGCGCGCACCGCCTCGGGGCCGCACGCGGTGTACAGCTCGAGGCCGACCTTGAGCCGGCGCACCGCGTCGCCCAGCGTCGCGGCCAGGGCATCGGCGGCCGCCAGCGAGTCGACGTCGAGCGCGACGATCAGGCGATCCCGGGGCTCGAGCGGCACGGCTACTGCCCCAGGCGCGCCAGCTCGGCGCGCACGCGACGGATGATGGTCTCGGCCGCGGTCGAGGCGTCGATGAGCTCGGCGGCCTTGGCGCTGCGCGGCTTGAGCTCGAGCTTGCCCTCGGCCAGGCTCTTCTTGCCCACGGCCACGCGCAGGGGCACGCCGATGAGGTCGGCGTCCTTGAACTTGGCGCCCGGGCGCTCGTCGCGGTCGTCGTAGATGACCTCGATGCCGGCGGCCTCGAGCTCGGCGTAGAGCTTGTCGGCGGCCGCGACCACCGCGGGGTCGTTCTGCTGCAGCGTCAGCAGCGCCACCTGGTAGGGCGCGATCGACATGGGCCAGATGATGCCATCCTGGTCGTGGTTCTGCTCGATGGCGGCGGCGGCCACGCGGGTCACGCCGATGCCGTAGCAGCCCATCTCCATGACCTGCTCCTTGCCCGCGACGTCGAGGAAGGTGCACTTCATCGGCTCGGAGTACTTGGTGCCCAGGTAGAACACGTGTCCGACCTCGATGCCGAGGAAGAGCGTGAACGTGCCCTTGCCGCAGCGCGGGCAGCCGTCGCCGGGCGCGGCCATGCGCAGGTCGGCCCACTCGACGCCGCCCAGGTCGCGCGTGGCGCTGACGCCGCGCACGTGGTGGTCGAGCTCGTTGGCGCCGCTGACGCCGTCGCGGATGAGCTTGACGTCGAGATCGCCGACGATGCGCACGCCCTTGCCGGCCAGGCTGACCGGGCCGACGTAGCCCACGGGCGCGCCGGTGATCTCCTTGACCGCGGTGTCGGAGGCCATGACCACCTCGGTCACGCCCAGCAGCTTGCGCAGCTTGATCTCGTTGACGTCGTGGTCGCCGCGCACCAGCACCACCACCGGCTTGCCGTCGGCGAGGAAGACCAGCGTCTTGATGAAGTGGCGCTTGTCGGTCTTGAGGAAGGTGGCCACGTCGTCGATGCTGCCCTTGCCGGGCGTGTGCACCTTCTCGAGGGCCCGCTCGGGCACGTCGTCGGGCGCGCTGGCCCGGCGCACCTCGGCCTGCTCGACGTTGGCGGCGTAGGTGCACTGGTCGCAGCTGACGATCTTGTCCTCGCCGCTCTGCGCCAGCACCTGGAACTCGTGCGACAGCGAGCCGCCGATGTTGCCGGTGTCGGCCTCGACGGCGCGGAACTCCAGGCCGCAGCGGTTGAACACCTTGGTGTAGGCGTCGTACATGGCCTGGTAGGTCTTGCGCGCGTCGGCGGCGTCGACGTGGAAGGAGTAGGCGTCCTTCATGATGAACTCGCGGCCGCGCATGAGCCCGGCACGCGGGCGCACCTCGTCGCGGAACTTGGTCTGCACCTGGTACAGGTTCTGCGGCAGCTGGCGGTAGCTCTTGATCTCGCGCCGGACCAGGTCGACCACGACCTCTTCGTGGGTCGGGCCGATGAGGAAATCGGCGCCCTTGCGATCCTTGAAGCGGAGCAGCTCGGGGCCGTACTTGGCCCAGCGGCCCGACTCCTGCCACAGCTCGGCGGGCACCGCCGCGGGCATGAAGATCTCCTGCGCACCGGCGCGGTTCATCTCCTCGCGCACGATGTTGGCGATCTTGGTCACCACGCGCCAGCCGAGAGGCAGGAAGGAATAGATTCCCGCCGCCGCCTTGCGCATGTAACCGCCGCGGATCATGAAGATGTGCGAGGCCACCTGGGCATCGGCAGGAACTTCCTTCAAGGTGGGGACGAATGCCTGTCCGTAACGCATCGAGGCAGGGTCATAGCACAGGCGCGGCGACCTTGGCGCCGGTTGACGTTCCGGGCCGGAACGTTCGATATAGCGTCATGCGTAGCGTCCTTCAGGTCGTCACGGTGCTCATGGCAGTCGTGCTGTCCGCTGGCTCCGGGCTCTCGAACCAGGCGCGCAAGGTCGCGTACACGCCCGCGACCATGAACCAGTACCCGGCCAAGCCCGCTGGCTGTCCCATCGTGGTGCTCAGCACGCCGCCCCAGCAGCCGTACGAGGAGCTGGGCACGTGGGACTTCGACTACCGGTACGTCAGCGCCGATCAAGTCATCCGCACGGCGACGGAGCTGCAGCTCGCGCTGGGACCGGAGGCGTGCAGCCGGGGCGCCGACGCGCTGCTCGGGTTCACGACCGACGCCGTGTACACGCGCGCGGTCGCCCTGCGCTGGAAGACGCCGCCGGCGCCGCCCGCTGCGCCGCCCGCGCCCGCCGAACCGGCGCCCGCGCCGGCTGGCGATGTGCCCGCGCAGCCCTACTGAAGCTACGGAATGACCTTCAGCCGGCGCCCGCCCGAGGCCACGGGCAGCGCCGCGGCGTGCGCCTGGCGCGGCACGCTCGCCAGGACCGGCTGGATGTCCTCCGGCCGGACGGCCCAGGCGCGCTGCACGTCGCGGTCGAGCAGGTGGGTCGGGCGCACGTTCTGCAGCGCCGCCAGCATGACGTTACGCAGGTTGGGATGCTCGGCCTCGAGCTTGCCGAGCAGCTCGGTCATGGCGTCGCGCTTCAGGCCGTCCTGCGAGCCGCACAGGTTGCACGGGATGATGGGAAAGCCCATCTCGCCTGCAAAATCAGCAATCTCGCGCTCGCCACACTCGATGAGCGGGCGGATGACCTGGAAGCGACCGTCGTCGGTGCGGTAGCTCGCCGGCATGGCCTGCAGCTTGCCGGCGTAGAAGAGGTTCATGAGGAACGTCTCGAGCGAGTCGTCGCGGTGGTGGCCGAGCGCGATCTTGTTGCAGCCGAGCCGCTCCGCCGCGGTGTACAGGATGCCGCGGCGCAGGCGCGAGCACAGCGAGCAGTAGGTGGCCGAGTCGTCGAGGTGCGCGGTGACCACCGAGTAGGTGTCCTCGGCGAGGATCTCGAACGAGACGCCGCTCGCGTCCAGCCAGGCACGCAGCGACGCGCCGTCGTAGCCGGGCTGCTTCTGGTCGAGGTGCACCGCCACCAGCTCGATGGGAAATGGCAGGCGCGGCTGCATGCGGGTCAAGAGGTGCAGCAGGGTGTAGCTGTCCTTGCCGCCCGAGATGGCGACCATGATCCGGTCGCCCGCGGCGAGTAGATCGTAGTCGATGCAGGTCTGCTTGACCTGGCGGTAGAGCGGTTTCTCCAGGCGGTTGAGCACTTCGGACATCGGGCGGAGTCTACGCACACCGGCCCGGCAAGCAAGCCCTCAGCGCAGGCTGGCCAGGTCGACGACGAAGCGGTAGCGCACGTCGGCGCGCAGCATGCGCTCGTAGGCCTGGTTGATCTGCTGCATGGGGATGACCTCGACGTCGGCCACGATCTGCTTGGCCGCGCAGTAGTCGAGCATCTCCTGGGTCTCGGCGATGCCGCCGATGAGCGAGCCGGCCAGGCGCCGGTTGCCGCCGATGAGGGAGTTGGCCGCCACCGTCGACGGCGTGGGCGGCACGCCCACGACCACCATGGTGCCGCGCGGACGCAGCAGGCCCAGGAACTTGTTGTAGTCGTGCTCGGCCGAGACCGTGTCGACGATGAGGTCGAAGCGCTTGCCCAGCTTGGTGAACGTCGCGTCGTCGCGCGTGACCTCGAAGGCGTGCGCGCCCAGGCGACGGGCGTCGGCCTCCTTGCTGCGCGAGGTCGAGAGCAGGGTGACCTCGGCGCCCATGGACGCGGCCAGCTTGACCGCCATGTGGCCGAGCCCGCCCAGGCCGACCACGGCGACCCGGTCGCCCGGCTTGCAGCCGTGTTGCCGGAGCGGCGAGTAGGTGGTGATGCCGGCGCACAGGAGCGGCGCGGCCGCCGCGGGGTCGAGGCCGGCAGGGACCTTCAGCACGAAGCGCTCGGCCACCACCACCGAGGTGGAATAGCCGCCGAACGTGGGCGTCTTGCGGTCCATCTCGGTGCCGTTGTAGGTCCAGGCCGCGCCGCGCTCGCAGAACTGCTCCAGGTCCTGGCGGCACATGTCGCAGGCGTGGCACGAGTCGACCATGCAGCCCACGCCGGCCAGGTCGCCGACCTTGACCTTGGTGACGCTCGCGCCGACGCGCGTGACCCGGCCGATGATCTCGTGACCCGGTACCATGGGGAAGATCGAGCCGCCCCACTCGTCGCGTGCCTGGTGGATGTCGGAGTGGCACACGCCGCAGAACAGGACGTCGATGTCGACGTCGAGCGGCCCGGGCTCACGACGTTCGATGGTGAGTGGCGCGAGCGGCGCGCCGACGCGCGCCGCGGCATAGGTGGAGGTCGTCTTTGCCATGGCAGGAGTATCGAGTCGCGAGCCCTTCCCGGCCAGTGACACGATCGGCATGGGCCGTGAAGTATTTCTAATGAATCGAAACCCGCACGTCCAGCCCGGGCGCGCCGGTGAGGGCGATGCGCGAGCCGCGCACGTCCCAGCCGCCCTCGAAGCGGTCCTCGGCGAGCAGGAAGGCGGTGTCGAGATCGACGAAGTCGACGCCGCCCAGGGCGGCGACCACGTGGGCCATGGCGACCAGGCCCAGGCGCGTCTCGACCATGGCCCCGGCCATGAGCGACAGACCCGCGGCGCGCGCGCGCCGGCCCAGGTCGAGCGCGGCGAGCGGGCCGCCCAGCTTGGCCAGCTTGAGGTTCACGCCGTGCGCGGCGCGCCGGGCCACGATGCGTTCGAGATCGTCGACGCCGCGCAGCGACTCGTCGGCGACCACGGGCACGGACGAGCGCGCCGTGACCTCCGCCATGCCGTCCCAGTCGTCGCGTCCGCATGGCTGCTCGAAGCATTCGACCACCAGACCGGCGGCCAGCGCGGCGTCGAGCAGCGCCAGCGCGTCGGCGGCCACGAAGCCGGCATTGGCGTCGAGGCGGAAGCGCGCCTCCGGCACCGCCGCGTGGGTCGCACGCAGCGCGGCCAGGTCGGCGTGCCAGTCGCGTCCAACCTTGACCTTGAAGCAGGTGAAGCCGCGCGCGGCCCAGCCCACGCCCAGCTCGGCCATGTGCTCGGCCGAGACGATGGGCAGGGTGATGTCGGTGTCGAGCGGCGCGGGCACGCGCGGGCCGCCCAGCGCCTCGCACAGCGGCTCGCCGCGCAGACGCGCCCAGGCGTCGAGCAGCGCCACCTCCACGCCCGCGCGCGCCACCGGCGCGTCGGCGAAGGCAGCGTCCAGGCGCGGCGAGAGCGCCGCCGGCTCGGCGAACATGACGCCCTCGAGCGCGCTCTTCGCGTGCAGCACCGCGGCGACCAGCTCGGGTTGATCTTCGCGCGTCACCGGGTGCAGCGCGGCGGCCTCGCCCAGGCCCTGGGCGCGCGCGCCGCCGCCGTCGAGGGCCACGTGCACCAGCGCGGCGCGCGTGCGGTCCATGCGCGCGGTCGCGATGGTGAACGGCTCGGTCAGCGGCACCGAGAGCGGCTCGACCTCGATCGCGACGATGCGGATGCTCACCGTGGCGCCACCGGGGTGTACACGTGGATGCGCTGCGCCTCGCCGTCCTTGACCACCTGGAAGAGCACGCCCTCGTCGGCCCGGCCGCGCGCGTCGTCGAAGCGCACCTGCCCGGTCAGGCCCCAGATGGTCTGCCGGCCCAGCGCCTGGGCCACCGCCGCGCGCGAGGTCGCGCCCGCCTCGACCGCCGCGCGCACGCACAGGGCGGCGTCGTAGGCGTAGGCGTCCAGGTAGGTGGGATCGACGCCGTAGGCGGCGCGGAACTTCTGTACGTAGGGCCCGATGCGCTCGTGCGTGTCGTCGGGGTAGAAGCCGGGCGCCAGCAGCGCGCCCACGGTGTAGCGGCCCGAGCCGCGCAGGAAGGCGGGCGCGAGCGCCTCCGCCGTCGACAGCAGCACCACGGTGCGGCCGCGCTTGGGCTTGCGCGCGCCGGGCGCCGCGACCACCAGGTTGGCCACCGCCAGCTGCGGCGCGATCAGCTCCAGCCTGGCCGCGGTGTCGGGGATGAACAGCGCGTCGAACGGCTGCCCGGCCACCTTCTTGACCGGGTCGACGAACGAGGTCGCGTCCTTGGCGTAGGTCAGGTCGACCGTGACCTTGCCGCCCAGCCGGGTCACCTCGTCCTTGAAGGCCTTGCTGGCGCGCGCGCCGTAGGCCATGTCGGGCGCGAGCACGGCGAAGTCACGCGCGCCCGCCGCGTAGGCCGCGCGTGCCAGCGCGCGCGCGCGCAGCTCGACCGGCACGACCACGCGGTACACGTGGGGCGCGCCCTGCACCAGCGGCCCGTCGCCCACGTCGAGGGACAGGAAGGCCACCCCGGCAGCCTCGGCACGCTCGGCGGCGGCGCGCGCCGCGTCGCGATCCGCCGGCCCGACGATGGCCACGGCGCCCTCGCCGACCAGCTCGTCGACACCCTTGCCGGCCTGCTCGGGCGCGTCGCCGGTGTCGCGCACGCCCACGTTGAAGGGCCGCGCGGTCGCGTCCTTGCCGGCCACGCCGCTGCCGGGCGAAGAGCCCGCGGGCGCGAACGTGCCCGCCGCGACGGTGACGCCGCGCAAGGTGGCCTCGCCGACCAGGCGGCGCTTGCCCGAGAGCGGCACGACCACGCCGATGAGATCCGCGCTCGCACCGTCCTTGCCGCCGTTGCCGCTGCCCACACAGGCGGCGGCGTCGCGCACCAGGCCCACCGCCGCGCGCGCCTCGGCGGTCTCGTCGAGCACGCCCTGCGCCCGCCCGGCCTGGCCGGCGGCGCACAACCCGAGCGCCAGGCGCCGGCCCAGGAAGGCCGCGCTCGGCCCGCTCTTGGACAGGCGCGCGTAGGCGGCGCGCGCCGCCTCGACGTCGAGGGAGTCGACC
>OBEQ012873602.1_pt1 | contig 12713 bp, 14 predicted proteins | sample 1670901 | NCBI WGS metagenome assembly OBEQ01 (sample SAMEA104232315, study PRJEB22302) | groundwater metagenome | biome: forest; feature: aquifer; material: groundwater | place: USA | collected 2011-08-07 | depth 5.4 m
CCATCATTTTTCTTCTTTTATTTTATTTAATATCTTTTCTACTTTTTTGAGACTGTCCTCATCATGGATAGATAAGGCAATAACTTTTTTGTTCAACTTTTTTAAAACACCCAGCTTCTTCTTTAAATCTTTTTCCGGTATCATATCGTATTTGCTCAAAAAAAGATACTCATCTTTTTCAGCCAATTTTTTGCTGTATTTTGTCAATTCTTTCCTGACTATCTTATGGTCTTTTGCGGGATCTTCCGATTCTGCCGATATGAGATGGAAGAGTATTTTAGTTCTCTCAATATGTTGGAGAAACTTCACGCCCAACCCTTTCCCTTCCGACGCGCCCTCTATCAACCCGGGAATATCGGCCAGGATCAGTTCATAATATACTCCTAAATTCGGCTCAAGGGTTGTGAAGGGGTAATTGGCCACCTTGCTCTTGGCTCCCGTAAGCTCGTTCAGCAGGCTTGATTTACCGGCATTGGGGAGGCCGATAAGCCCCACATCGGCGATTAATTTTAATTCCAGTTTTACGGTAAATCCCTCACCCGGTAAGCCCTGTTGAAATTGTCTCGGGCTGGTATTCAGAGAAGACCTGAATTTAAAATTACCCTTTCCGCCATGTCCGCCCTTGGCTATCAAGAACTTATCATCCGTCTTGATTATTTCTTGTATTTCACCGGTATCGAGGTTGGTAATTACCGTGCCCACCGGGAGTTTAAAAACCAGATCTTTTCCGTCTTCGCCGTCAACAAAATTGCCTTCGCCGTTTTTGCCGTCATCGGTTCTTATCTCTTTTTTGTTTCTGAACTGTGATAAAGCGCTCAAATCGGAAACTCCTTCGAAATAAACATTTCCGCCGTTGCCGCCGTTCCCACCGACTGGACCTAAGGCCATTTTATTTTTATTGAACGCTACTGCGCCTCTTCCGCCATTTCCGGCTTTAACCCTGATTGTTACATTATCGACAAGCATAATATCTTAGCCATTATACTATAATGACCGAAGTCTCAATAGGGCATTCTTGTTCCTAATATGACGATATGCTATTCTGCCGGCAGATATAAGTTCCTTCTGGGAAAAACAGGGTATGAGTAATTTCAGAGACCTTTATATCATAAGATGGCTTTTACAAAATACCGAGGAGCCAACGGGGACCATTACGTGGCAGCGGAGAGACTATGGCATGTATTTCGCCAATTTTTATGAAGGGAAAAACCGTGTTCATATTGAAGCCGGAATTATCAATTCTTTAATTGGGGGACGAGTAGATATTAAATTTACCTCTCCTGGTTTAGGTGAAGTCCACGTTCAGGAACCTTATCCAAAGCTATTCAGCAAGAAATATGAATCCGAAGACGACGGAGAACTCGCAAAGACTATGAGGCGCCTATTGGCAACCATAGGGAGCCAGCATGCCAAAAGAGAGATTCGGGAGATAGAGAATGAAGAGGAGCGCAGGCAGGCGATATTTCAGAGACTTATCAGCGGTGGTAACTCGAATGCTTAAACCGTCCCATTTAGCGGACGGTTTTTTAGTTTAATAGTTTACGTAATACTTGATCTTGGCTTGTACCCTAAGTCCGGCCAACCACTGTTGAGCTTCTTGATTTAACTTTTTATTATGAAGCTGGTCTGCAACTTGCTTTTTTATTTCCGCCTCTTTTCCTTTAGGAAGCGGTATCTTATTATCTAAGACATATCTACTTACCTCAGTATCAGTCACCTGTATTTTATCGGCAAGAAGCTTCTCAATCTTTTTCTGAGTTCTTAGCTGTGTTCTAAGAGTTTCTTCGGTCAAGCCTTTTTGAATGAGGACGTTTTGAAGGGTACTGCCTTGCTTGGTGATCAGGGCTTCAATATTCTTAATTTCCTTGTCCACCTCATCATTCGATATGACGACTCCTTTCTTCTTTGCCTCGTTCTCAATAAGCTTTTCAACGATCAGAGAATCTAGTGCGTTTTTACCGCCTTGTTTTTCTAACTGCCGTATGACGCTTAGTCTGCTTATGAGCTTGCCGTCTACAGTGGCGGCGACCAGCAACCCCTTAAAATAGAATAATATGGCAAAAATAAAACTCAAAATCAATATACAGATGGCGATTCTTCTATTAACTCTTTTTACCGGTTGATCGCTCTCTGACCATTGAGGCTCTGGCTGATGTAGTGTGGTGGTATTGTTTTCCATAAAATAAAAAATAGCACATCAGCCGGCGTGCGGTCAAGGCATAGGGATAAGTTAGTTATCCCCCAACATAAACGGCGCCAGTATAGGCGCCGTTTATGTTGGGTCTCTTGACCGTATTGATTAACCCAGAAACACTCTAGTACAGTCTACGACACCGTCGGCATCGTCAGCTTCTTCTCCATCAAAATCTTTATCATCATTATTACAATTCTGACCGTCTGCCTGATCGACTACTGCCAGTTCTTCATTGCCGACAGCGCCGTTATCTACGTTATTGTTCTGGCCGTCTTCTTCGTTAGCAAGGTCAACATCAGCGTCGGCGAAACGATGAGAGGCCTGCTTGGCGAAGGAAGAAAGGCCGAACAGCAATACCGCCAGTAAAGCGAAGGCCAGCAGGAAGAGCTTTTTATTTGATATGGAATTTGTATAAATTTGCATATAATTTTACGAATTATGTTTAATTGGTATTTCGACCCGTGGTGCCTTGCTGCAAATATTGCTGGAGACAGTTAATACCAGATACCAGAATAGCATAAAGCAGTATGACAAATCAATTCAACTATTGTTTCTGAATGAAGTAACGACTCCCAAAAAGCCAGCGCATATATCTAAGATTAAAATAGTGGCCCAAATGCAATAAAAACGCGCAAATGCCTATTATCATCACCAGCCAACCAAGCCATTGGGGTATATTCAGACCAACGCCCGAAACGAATCCCAAGCCAATCAAAAATACACCAAGCAAAATTCCGCTCATGTCGAGAAAAACAAAAAAAGATATTTTAAAAACTTTTAAATAACTTCCCATTTAGTAAATATTGGGCGTGCAGTCTTGGACTTCACCGGCGGGAATTTCGTCTTTGCAGCTGCTTACTCCGTCATGGACAAAGCCCGTAGTGTTTCCGATTGAATGAGCGTGCCGGTAGGCAAAACTGCCGTCTGGGTTAGCGTCTCCGTCAAGATCCCCTCCGGCGTTAACTACGAAGTTGTTGGACAATCCTCCCGGAGCCACTCCGACCAGCTCAAGACGTTCGCACAAAAAAGTAACGACTTCCAATACGTTTGGGCCGGGCGCGGCATTGAGATTCGGCCCTTGCCACCTGACCGGATAGCATTCAAAAAAGTTAACCGTCGCCGCCGGCTGACCGGGGTCGTCAACAAAAGACAGCGATATATTTTTGCGGATGTTTTTATTACCGGCATTGCCGTTGGCGGCTCTCCACCAGCTAAACAGCCGAGAGTCATCCGGAGACCAGTCTTTGGTAACAGTCATTTTGCCCGGCTTAGGATTCCCCGGCCTGGTATGCGTTACGCTATCGTCCCCATCTTGGTATTCAACAACATCGGTTTCATGCTCAAGGCCCTCAATACTATGCACTCCCGCTATAGCCACTCCGCCTATTTCGAAGCTAAAATGGTTTGCGAGGTTAAAATCGCCCTGGGTTTTAGTGGTTGCAGTCGCCAGCGCTAACGAAGGCGATAGAAGCAAAGCCGACGCGGCAACGCAAGATATGATGTGTTTTATCTTGTTCATATTAGCTTACAGGTTATCATTATGGTTAAGGCCAGTCAAGTTTTAATAGCACACTGGCCGAAGGCGTATTATAATGGTTACGACAATCCAAAATTCCAGCCTCTCCCAGCTAAAAAATGACCCCCGGTTTAAATAAAGCGTCAGTAAACTTTCTGGCGCCTATCTCATCAACACCCTCAAGATGTGGCGCGACCCGTCGACCCGTCTCTGTTAATTAAAATCTTTGCCGCAGTTTCTTTTCCGCTAGCCAATGCTCCCTCTACTGTTGCCGATTCTTTTCCTAAACACAATGCTTCCCCCGCAAAGAAAATCCTGGTATCTACAGGTTTTCTTAGTTCTGCATACGCTTCCTCAGATTCTATGGTGCTGTAACTATAGGCACCTTTAGCGAGAGGATCAGCCGGCCAATTTATAACCTTTGAAGCCACCGCCTGTTTTCTTAATATATCTTTATCAACCTTAAAAATATCTGAGAGAGAGTCAAGCCCTAGATCTACAATCTCTTTATCTGAAACCTTTTTAAACTGCTTTGTAATTGGCCCGGCCATCCAGCCGGTAAGAATCGGATTTAATTCTGGATATTGAGTCCACCAAGCAGCAAAATGTCCATCACACTGCACAAAATCCAGCTTACTAAAATCTTGTTCTAAACGATTTGTCCACCAGCGATCTTTAAACCGAAGAAGGAGTTTTATGGCATTACCAAAACCAATTTTTGAAGCAGCTGCTATTTTTTCAGGGATTTTTGGATCAAAGCTAATAGAAGAAATAGTTGGCAAAGAGAGGGTCACTACAACTTTTTCTGCGATGTACCTTGTTGCGTTAAGACAATCCACGCTTACTCCACCATCACTCATTTCTATCGACTGAACTTTTTGATTTAGATATATATCAACACCGTTTTGTTTACATTCAAATAAAAGAAAATTTAGAAGGGCCCCGTAGCCCTCCTTGATTCTTCCTTGTTGCCATTCTTCCCCACCTAGCCATTCTTCACGAAGCGAGAAAGTGCTTATCTTATTCGGGTCAGCTGCATCGTATCCTTCTACCATTTTAATTACCAGATTTCGAAGCATCGCGTATTTCTCTTCTCTAAAATTTTTATCAAGAAAAGCAGCAATTGGCATATCTTGTTCCAAGGCCTTTAGTTTTTCATGGAGTAAATCCTGGTAAGGCATGGTATGTTCGGCTTTTGCGAGTTTACCGCTATGCGCACTCCATATTTCTCCCTCCATAGGAACAAACGTAAGACCGGCTTCGCGAATGAGTGATTTGGTAATCGGCGCCGGGCCATGGACAAATTCCGCTCCACCCTGGACCGGATAGCCGAATTCTTTTTCCGGTAGCGGCCAGATGCGTCCACCAATCCTATTTCGGGCTTCAAGAATAACTACTTTCTTCTCGGCTTTTGCTAGCTCTCGTGCCGCCATTAAGCCAGCGGCGCCTGCACCTACAATTATAATTTCGCTTTTAGTTCCCATAGCTGGCATGCCCGGTCTAGGACCAAGCAACTAGGGGTATTATAAGGCTTTTTAGGGGTCTTTCCCAGAGGCCATCTGACCTGTCTCCGTCAGGGTCAAAATAATATCTATGGGAGCATTTCCGCAATCTTGGCCTGGAATTGCTTCTTAAGACTCTCGGACGGCTCACCTGTCACAGCATCAACTTCCTCGCTTGGAATCAACACTAGATATGCATCTATTGGGTGTCCAAGCTCCTGTGCATATTGTTTGACTCGGACACGAAATCTGTTGGCATCTTCAAATAACTTGTTAAAAAATATTCTCTCGCTCTTACCGCGACCCTGCATGCTTACTGATAGAGCAGGCATTTCACTTCGATCCTTTATAATTTCTAAGTTACGATACCTTCTCGATGTTTTTATCTGCAATGCTACGGGTTTTTCATCCTTTTGTATCCAAAAATCAATTCTTTTATATGCGTCCTCAGTCGGTTTTGAGGTATGAGTTGGTATGTTTGTATTTTCAAAAAGTCTTTCAAGAGCAACCTGACCAAGAATTCCAGTTTTTAGAATTGGTAAATATCTCCTTACTTTTTCCTCGCTTTCTTCGTTCTGCTCATAATAGCTTATATGTGTTATAACTTTTTCAAAGTATTGCCACAACTTCTTCAGGTAATCAGGGTCCTTAATTTGCTTGATGAAATGAATAAGTAATGCCTGATATTCAACAATGTCTACTAACTTTTTAAGATCTCCTTTTTCTTCAGGATGCACCTCGCCTTCGATATCACGTGATAGTTGATCATAAACAAAAGAAGAGAAATCTTTTAAAACACTAAGCTCTTCCAATCGGTTAGGAAATTTGCTTATAAGTTCTTCTTCTGTCTCTTTAGGTATTCCCATCTCTTCCGTATCTTCGAACCGTTTATCAATAAAATCTAAAAGAGCATCCTTGGATGACTGCTCATCCTCGTGAGTTATGTCGCTATTAAATAATTTTTTTTCAGAATCTGGCATATATTAATTTAGTGACCCGTCGTGGTCACAAGAACCTATCACAGGACTGCTGCGGGACTTGGACTCGAACCAAGATACTGGGCTTCAAAGGCCCATGTCCTACCATTAGACGATCCCGCAATTCAGGCAAGAACAGCCCGCAATTTACTCATTCTAGCTTAAAATTTGGTTTTTTTCAACCCAAGATCCAAAACTGGCCATACTTGTCCAATGATTAATTTTTGCTATACTATCTATTGTATGAATCAATTAAATAAAAATAAAGCCGGGCTTGTGACGGGAGGCTTCCTAGGGCTTTGGCATGTGATTTGGTCGATGTTTGCGGCCTTAGGATGGCTACAGGCCTTAACTCATTTTGTACTCCGGCTTCACTTTGTAGATATCTCGTATAAAATTATGCCGTTTAGTATCCGCAAGGCAGTCGTACTTGTAGCAGTCGCTTCTCTGGCTGGTTATGTTCTTGGCTATGTCGTCGCCTCTATTTGGAACCGTGTCCATAAGAGCTAGCCGTCAATTTTCACAGTGAATAATCTACCCTTTCAGGTACCGACTTTTTATCTTAATTTACCGCCTGTAATACTGTGGGGTTTTTTCGGGTTTTTGGCGGTGCTGGCTATTTATGTCGGGGCGATCCTTTTCTATCACTATAAAACTTTTTCTCTTGAACCGGTTAAAAGTTTTTTCCTGATGATGCTTTATGTTTTAGTTTGCGGCGGACTTTTACTCCTATCTTTGCTTGGAATAAATCTTTATATCGGCTCATTATGATAGATATCAATCCCGACGAAAAAATTATTTTAAAAGTAAGGCGCCATTGGTTTACTTTAGTTCCCCAGATATTCTCGATGTCTGTAATGTCAGTCTTGCCGCTTGGATTTTATTTTGTTTTTCTGGCTAATGCAAGTTTTTTGGTTATTCCTGGCGACCCGGCGTATTTTCTCCTTGCTATTGAACCAATGTGGATTCTCTTCGTATGGATACTGTTCTGTAAATTCTGGCTTAATTACTATTTAGATGTTTGGGTAGTTACCGACAAGAGGGTGATAGACATTAAGCAGAATGGATTTTTTAACCGCGAAGTGTCGACTATGAGACTAGAAAAAATACAGGACATTACGGTTTCGGTTAAAGGCATCCTGAAATCGCTTCTTAAATTTGGGGAGATAAGGGTTCAAAGCGCCGGCGAAATGGAGGAATTTGTGATGAACAATATTGCGGACCCCTATCATGTCAAAGAAATTATCATTAAATTAAGCGATGAGGCTTTGGGTAAGAACGCGACCGAGGAGCAACCTTAGGTATCTATGCAAAAATTAATTTTGACGAATAAGGGTGCCTAGGCTAGTTTTTCTATTGCAACATTTTACTTTGTAATGACGAGTGTCGGGATTTATAGTAGATATAAAATAATGAAATCTAATGGAGCTATTACTTTATAATTAACTAGCATATGAAAAAATTATTAAAATTACTAGTTCAGTTTAGATACTTCTGTTTTTGGCTGGTAGCGATGATACTGATCACTCTAATTTATGGGACCATCTATGCCACAGTACAGCAGTCTCTAAGACAATCTGCCAATGACCCCCAAATCCAGATGGCCGAGGATACGGCTGCCGCATTGGCAAACGGGAAATTTCCAGAAGAATTTAATACCAAAGATAAGATAGATATTGCCCGGAGCCTCGCTCCTTACATGATAGTTTACGATAATATTGGCCGGCTAGTTGCTTCGACCGGTCAGCTTGATGGAAGAATGCCTATTGTTCCTTTTGGAGTTTTAGTAACAGCTCAAAAATGGGGAAAAGATAGCGTTACTTGGCAACCAAGGCCAGATGTCAGAAGTGCCCTAGTGGCCATGCCTTTTAACGGAGACGAAAGTGGCTTCGTTGTTGTCGGCCGGTCATTGAGAGAAACAGAAATAAGAGAAATACGCACTTTCCACATGGCTAAACTCGCCTGGATGTTGAGTTTTCTTGCTGTAACTTTTATCTTCTTTCTAGCCTCTAGACTTGACTAGATCAGTATTTACCTCTATAGCTATAATAGCTACACTACTTAAGTTCGTTTAAAAGGAGGAGAGGCAATGACAAATGAAGCCATGGCTCTAGAGATAGATCGCCGCAGAGAAGAGCTTAATGCTATCATTCTTGCTCATAATTACCAGGAGCCTGATATACAGGACGTAGCTGATTATGTTGGGGATTCTCTTGGCCTATCCCAAGAAGCAGCTGAAACAGATTCCGACGTAATTGTATTTTGCGGCGTCCGTTTTATGGCCGAAACAGCTAAGATCCTTAATCCAAATAAAATAGTCGTCCTCCCTGACATAAATGCCGGCTGCTCACTTGAAGAAAGCTGTCCGCCAGACCGGCTCGCAGCACTTCAGAGTACAAATCCAAATTTTTGTACTATTGCCTATATCAACTGCAGTGCGGAAGTAAAAGCTCTATCATATTGCATTTGCACTAGCGGAAATGCTGCCAAAGTTGTTTTGGCAGCGCCAAAAGACAAGGATATCCTATTTGTTCCCGACGAGAATCTTGGCCAGTGGGTAATAGAACAGACCGGCCGACCGATGACATTATGGAAGGGGAACTGCTATGTTCATAACGAATTTAAGCATGATCAAATTTTGAAATTACATCAGCAATTTCCAGATGCCCAGGTAATCGTTCATCCTGAAAGTCCTCGTGAAGTGCGGGAATTGGCTGACATTGTCTGCTCAACCGCCAAAATGGTTGATTACTGTAAGTCGAGTCAGGCTCATTACTTTATTGTAGTGACTGAATCCGGCATTATCCATAAGATGAAGAAAGAATGTCCCGACAAGCAGTTCATCTGTGTGCCTGAATTCAATACTAAGCAGATACCCACGGCTAATTGCCGTTGCAGTGAATGTAAATACATGAAGATGAACACTCTTCAGAAGCTTTACGATTGTATGCTGAATTTAAATCCCAGAATTGAATTGTCCGAAGATATCCTTCGCCTAGCCCGCATTCCCATTGAACGAATGCTGAAAATAGTTTAGATAATATAAAAAACCGCTTTAAGCGGTTTTATTTTAGGTGTATAGTGTATTTACATATATTAAATCTACTAAAATATGCAGAGTAAGATCAAATCACTCCACATTTTCTACCACAGGAACAACAGGCCCGCTTCCATATGGAACAAAAAGATACTTCTATTTCTTAAGAATAAGTTTCCTCAGGTAAAACTAGACGAGAAGAAACCTGAAGTTTTGGTAGTTTTAGGCGGAGACGGGACGATACTGGAGGGGGTAAGGAAATATAAAAAAGCCGGCTCAATGATATTGGGCTTAAATATGGGGCAGGTCGGGTTTTTGGCCTCGGTCAGGGAAGAAAATAAATTTCTGGTAGCTTTGAGCACCTTTTTAAAGGGTAAATTCAAAATAACAGAGAGAATGATGCTCAAGGCCGAAGTTCAAAGAAAAGGCAAAATCGTATTCAGTTCCGAGGCTTTAAATGAAGTAGTAGTAAAGAATCCTTTAGGTATGGCCGATATCAGGGCTGATATAGAAGATCACCAAGTACAACACGTGAGGGGGACCGGCATAATGGTAACAACGGCTACAGGCTCGACAGCCTACAATCTATCTGCTCACGGTCCGGTAATAATGCCTGATATAAAATGTCTCGTCATTACCGAGTTACTGGACCATAATATCCCGACACCGAGTGTGGTAGCTAAGTATAATAATAGGATATTCTTAAGAGTTCTTGGATTTAAAAAGCGGGGATTGCTGTCAATTTCTAAAAATAAACAAAAGTTCGATGTCCTTTTAATATCAGATGGCGAGAAAATCTTTCCGCTAGAGAAAAATGATACAATTGTCGTCGAAAGCTCGCCGGAACTTATTAAATTTGTAGAATTGGAAAAACATTACTTCTTCAAGAGTCTTCAGGAAAAATTCGGATTTAAGTAAGCGTGGCTAGCAACTAATTATCCGAGCAAACCAGCCTGCATTGAGGTGGAATTGCTGTCGGTTGGGGATTTTCGGATGGCTTAGGCTTGATGATAAGGTCAACGGCTTTTTGGATCACTGCCTTCAATATTCCCGGGTTATTCTTTTCTAGATTGCCCAAGTTAGCGATCTTAGTCTTTGAATCCTGAAATACCTGAACCGCTTCCCGGACGGCACTTTTATCGTTTTCGGAAATATCTTTGGATTTTAGGATGCTATTCGTTGATTCGGAGAAAAATTTGTCCATAAGATTATAATCGGCGCGCAGATTATCAATCAGAATTTCTTTTTCTGATTTGGGGAAAATAAAATCATTGGTCTTTTGTTTTATCTGATCCCAAATACTCGAGCCGATATTATTTCCGGTTGCAACGGAAAAAATAATTGCCAGAACTAGAAATAAACCAATGATATATGCCATTATAAATTTTATCAGCCTCCTAAAATACTGGCAATCAAGCTGATAAAGCCCTTGCCGATCAGAACTATTGCCAGACCCACCAAAGCGTACCAGAGCATCTTTTTTGCCTGTTCAACTTCTCCTGTATTGCCGCGAGAAAGAAGGAATCTTATTCCGGCGTAGATTATTAGTATGGTTACAAGAGCGATGGCAAGATTAAAGATCCAAGCGGAGAGGATTATCACTACATTTAAGATATTATGTTCTCCTCCTTTCAGCGGATTATATTTAGTAAGATCGTAGCTCAGATCCTGAGGTTTGCCGGGAGTGCCTGGACTACTCGGACTGCCACACGAATCAGTGAGAGAATCTCCTGTGTGACTTGTACAAATAGAGCTGCAGGTAGGGCCGTCGAGTAAGCCTGGCTTGGCACTATACCCATCAGCACATCTGCAAGGATTGGGTGGAGCAACAGCAGATAGCAAGGTGTTACAATTGATGCATCCGTTTTGAGAATTGGTTGGGACAATTATATCATTACTTTGTTTTGTTTGCATATTAGCAGAAGCAAAAAAACGAAAATGAAAATCAGTGCCAGCCTTAGAGGTCCAATCAAGGGGAGTGTGATCTAGGTCATATCCTGCCGCTATCCATATTACATCTGCCTTATAGCCATATGAATCAAATGTACCTTTAATGCCCTTGCCTACATGGCCGCCGCTAAAAGTAGGAATACCCTTATCGTAAACCTCAAAATCTAATTGATAACCTGCGCACCCGGTGGCATCTACTATCATATGCAAGGGAGACCCCAATATTGGCGGGCCGCAAAAATTTTGAGTCCAATAGGCGTCCCGCAAAGTACAAGCAGCTTGAGCAGGACTCTTTGAATAACTGAAAAGAGCCAAAGATAGCAGAGTTACCAAAAATATAAATTTATTTTTTATAATAAAACTCATAATATATATTTTACTTCATTCTTGCCCAAAGTGAACGCTCTCTGAATAATACCTGAGCAGAACTTTTTAAAGACATACCTGAGCCAACAGCCAGGATAAGATCGTATACTTCTCCGGTAGGCTCTCCGGGGAGGCCAACTATAATAGAGTCTGCGTAAATATCAAGTAGCGCACCATTACAGTCAGTCACTCTTCCGGCCACAAATCCTTGAGATTGTAATATTGAGGCCACGCCCCTTAAGTATTGGTCAACAGCAGTCAGGTCGCTGTTTGGTCGTGCTGCAACAGTTGGACTATTAAGTACGAATTGATCGACTGCGGATTTAACCTGGGAAGTGTAAATATTAAACCCGGAGAGGCCGCAGGTGGTAAGGCCGTTGATAGTCACGGTTACCCTGGCTAAACGGGAACTGTCGGCAGAATCATGAAGGGTGTAAGTATTTATACCCGGTCCAGGAGCATCATCTGTCACTGTTCCCGAGGCGGGATTGAGGGTTAGCCAGTCAATGCCGTTCTTTTTTATTAATATCTTATTGGGAGTAACTCCGGTGGTTGTATAGTCAAGGGTTACATTACAATTAGGATTACCTGGAATAGAGCCTACAGTACAGGATAGCCAGGGCGAAGTTATAGTTCCTCTTGAATAAATAATAGTATTCACAGTTGCCAGCCGCGTGCCGGTAGATGAATAAAGCGTGTATGTATGGCGGCCGGTACTTGGATTGGTATCAGTTTCGACGCCAGAAGAAGAGGAAGGAGCTCGCCAATTTAGATCATTTTTTCTTATACTTACGGTTGTTGTTCCAACTGCACTATAGCTGACCGATAAATTGCAATTCGGATTGGCTGCTATTGTTCCCTTTGTGCACGAAGGAAGGTCTATCCAGATACTACCGGAGATAGGCAGGGGAGATAGAGTTGGAATAACTCCACCACCGCCGGCACTCGCAGTAACTCGTCCCCAACCATAAATAGAATCCCATCCAGATGCTCCCAGATCTTTGACGGTAGCAATGATCGCACTCGTAAGCTTGTCTACATTAGAACGAAGATCGCTTGTCCTAAACTCTGGGTGAGCTGCTTTTATCAGTGCTGCCACCCCACTTACTACCGGTGTCGCCTGACTGGTACCACTATAAACTCCATAACCACTACTTAGCACAGATGAATA
>OBEQ011171044.1_pt1 | contig 12712 bp, 9 predicted proteins | sample 1670901 | NCBI WGS metagenome assembly OBEQ01 (sample SAMEA104232315, study PRJEB22302) | groundwater metagenome | biome: forest; feature: aquifer; material: groundwater | place: USA | collected 2011-08-07 | depth 5.4 m
GATTTTTCTAAAATCCCAAATGGTATGCCTGGTATTGAACATAGGATAGAACTTTTGTTTTCTGAAGGAGTACTTAAAGGAAATATATCATTAAACAAATTTATTGAACTCACTTCTACAGCACCAGCTAAAATCTTTGGAATGTTTCCTAAAAAAGGAACCATTGCTATTGGTTCAGATGCTGATATTATTGTTTTTGATCCAAATACAAATCACACTATCTCAGCAAAAACACACCATCATAATTGTGATTACTCTGCATATGAGGGTTGGAAAGTTACTGGTAAATGTAAAACAGTTATTCTTAGAGGAGCTATTGCAATCGATGGTGGTAAAGTGTTTATTGAAAAAGGATTTGGAAAATATATTAAACGAAGTCCTCATGATAAAGAATATACAGAAGAAGAATTATTAACAGCGGCAGTGTAAAAGTTTGAGAATTTAAAAAGGAGTTATTATATGTCTAGAAAAGTAAAAATTGGTTTAATTCAACTGGCAAACAAGTTACCTACAGAAGCCTCTTGTGAAGAACATCGTAAAGCCATGATAGAAGCACATCTTCCTTATATAAAAAGAGCAGGGGAACAAAAAGTTCAAATGCTTTGCTTTCAGGAAATTTTTACAGGTCCTTATTTTTGTCCTTCACAGGATACGAAATGGTATGACCTTGCAGAGCCAATTCCTGATGGTCCTACAACAAAACTTATGTGTGAATATGCTAAAAAATACAACATGGTAATTATTGTTCCGATTTATGAATTAGAAATGACAGGAGTTTACTATAATACAGCTAGTGTAATTGATGCAGATGGTACTTATCTTGGGAAATACAGGAAAAATCACATTCCCCAAGTTAAAGGATTCTGGGAAAAGTTCTTTTTTAAACCTGGGAATCTTGGATATCCAGTTTTTAAAACAAAGTATGGAAATGTAGGTGTTTATATTTGTTACGATAGGCACTTTCCTGATGGTGCCAGGTGTCTTGGTTTAAATGGAGCAGAAATTGTTTTTAATCCTTCTGCAACAGTTGCTGGACTATCAGAATATATCTGGAAAATAGAACAGCCTGCACATGCAGTAGCAAACGGGTATTTTGTTTGTGCGATTAATAGAGTTGGAACTGAAGCCCCTTGGAATATTGGTGAATTTTATGGTTCTTCATATATAGTAGGACCAAAGGGAGAAATTATTGCTCAAGCATCTAGGGATAAAGATGAGTTACTAATTTCTGAAATTGATTTAGATGAAGTTAAAGAAATCCGTAACCTTTGGCAATTTTACAGGGATAGACGTCCAGAAACATATAAAGAACTTGTAGCACTTTAATAAAAGTAAGAGGTGAGAATTAATGGATACTAATAAAAAATTGAAAAATGGAAAAGTAACTGTTTTGCCAGAAGAATGTAAGCCTACTGAAGAAATATTAGAAACCAGAAAAAAACATTTTCCACCAACTGCTGCTCTATATTATAAAAATCCTATCCAAATTAAAAAAGCAAAAGGAAGCTATGTCTATGATGAAAAAGACAATGAATATTTAGATGCAATAGGCGGGATAGTTTGTAATTCAGCAGGGCATAATCATCCAAAGATACAAGAAGCCCTGATAAATATGATTAAAAACGATGAAATCCAGCATACAACAATGTTGTATTTAAATCATCATGTAACAGATTTAGCGAAAAAAATCATTTCAGAAGCGCCATCTGGAATTAATAAATGTTCTTTTACAAATTCAGGCTCAGAAGCAAATGAGTTTGCTATTATGACTGCCCGTCATGCTACAGGTGAAACGATGGTAGTTAATCTTAGACATGGATATCATGGTGGGACATCTGGTACGTTATCTAATTGTGGACAACATACCTGGCGATTTCGTGCTCAACCTACTACAGGTGTAACATCAGCAATAGAACCAAATTGTTATCGTTGTCCCTTTAATTTAAAACCAGATAGTTGTCACTTAGAATGTGCAAAAAATGTAGAAACCACTATTCAAACCTCAACCCACGGTAAAATTGCTGCATTTATTGCTGAACCAGTTATGGGTATTGGCGGGGTCATTGCACCACCTAAAGAATATTTTCCTGAAGTAACAAAAATTGTACATAACTATGGAGGGAAATATATAAGTGATGAAGTTCAAACTGGTGCTGGAAGAAGTGGTGAAAGTTTTTTACTTACAAAAGGATTGGGAATTGATGCTGATGTAATCACTATGGCTAAAGGCTTTGGTAATGGAGCTCCTATAGGATGTGTTCTTATGAAAGAAGATATAGCAGCATCTCTATCTGGCAAACTTTACTTTAATACATTTGGTGGTGATCCGTATCAGACGATGCAAGCACTTAAAACTATGGAAATTATTGCGGAAGAGAATTTAATTGAAAATACTAAAGTTATGGGAAAATATTTACGTGATGAACTTACAGAGTTAATGAAAAAACATGAAATTATTGGAGATGTAAGAGGACGAGGGCTTTTAATAGGAATTGAACTGGTTAAAAACAGAAAATCAAAAGACTATGCTACTCAAGAATGTGTAGAACTCATGGAGCTTACTAAAGATAGAGGTTTATTAATTGGAAAAGGGGGATTGTTTGGTAATGTAATTAGGCTTGCACCAGCCCTTACCATAAATAAAAAACAAGCAGATTTTATAATCCAAGTTCTGGACGAATCTTTAGGTGCACTTTCATCATGCTAGAACAAAACCTTTTACCCAAATTAGATAACGCAGAGTTAGAAAAAAACTTTTCTAAAATTAAACCAAGAATGACTACTGGTGAAGCACTCGTTGAATCATCCCGTTGTTTGTTTTGTTATGATGCACCTTGTATTAATTCATGTCCATCATCGATTGACATTCCAATGTTCATTAGACAGATTATGTCAGGAAATACTAAGGGATCTGCAAAAACTATATTTACTCAAAATATTTTAGGAAAGTCTTGTGGTGAGGTTTGTCCTACAAGTGTACTTTGTGAAGGTGCTTGTGTTTATAACAAACTAAATGAAAAACCAATTGACATTGGCAGATTACAAGCATTTGCTACAGGCTATGCCATTGATGGTGATATTAGATTTTTTAAAAAAGGGATACAAACTGGTAAAAAAGTAGCCGTTGTAGGAGGTGGACCAGCTAGCTTATCATGTGCACATGAGCTTACTGTTCTTGGGCATGACGTTGTGGTTTTTGAATCAAATGATAAAGCTGGTGGTTTAAATACATACGGTGTTGCACCTTATAAATTCTCAAACAAAGATTCTGAAAAAGAGGTTGAATACATTTCAAAAATTGGTTTTGAAATTAGAACAGGCTGGACAGTCGTTTCTAATACAGAGAAAAAATCAAATAAAAATCAAATAACTATTAATGAACTTGAGAAAAAATATGATGCTGTATTTCTTGGAGTTGGTCTGGGGAAATCATCAATGCCAGAATTCCCTGGTAAAGATTTAAAAGGTGTTTATGGGGCTACAGAGTTTATTCACGAGCTGAGAGAAAAAGAACAAAAAATCAGTGTGGGTAAAAAGGTTGTAGTAATTGGGGCTGGTAATACTGCAATCGATGCTGCAGTAGAATCTTCTAAACTAGGTGCTAGTGTCACAGTTCTCTACAGACGTTCAGCAAAAGAACAAAATGCTTATGGCTTTGAAGTTGAGCATGCAAAACTTCATGATATTAATTTTATGTATCTTACTTCCCCAATTACTGTTCTTGGAAAAGAATATGTTGAAGGTTTAAAATGTATAAAAAATGAGCTTCAAGAAACAAAAAATTTAACTAAACCTAATATTAAAACTATATCGGGATCAGAATTTATAATTCCATGTGACATGGTTATCTTTGCAACAGGACAAGAAAAGATGATAGATTTTTTTAATTCAATATCAAATTTAAAATTAAACCAAGGAAAAATTGTTACTAATGAATATTTTCAAACCACTAATCCTAAATATTTTGCAGGTGGAGATTGTATTAATGGAGGAAAAGAAGTTGTCAATGCAGTTGCACATGGCAGAGATGCAGCTAGAGGGATTGATAAATTTTTTAAAACTATAAATGGCTGATTTAAATACAAATTTTGCAGGGATTAAAGCTCCTAATCCATTTTGGTTAGCTTCAGCACCACCTACTAATACGGGATATCAGGTAATGAATGCTTTTCTTGCAGGATGGGGTGGAGCAGTATGGAAGACTCTTGGGCAGCCAATTGTAAATGTATCCAGCAGGTACGGTGCTCTTCCTTATAAAAACAATAAAATTATGGGATTTAATAATATTGAGTTAATTACAGATCGTTCTTTAGAAGTTAACTTAAAAGAAATGAAAGAGGTAAAAGAAAAATTCCCAAATCATGCACTAATCGCTTCTATGATGTTTGAGACTAAAGAAGAATGGCATGATTGTATTAAACGTTGTGAAGATATTGGCATTGATGGTTTTGAATTAAACTATGGATGTCCGCATGGTATGTGTGAAAGAGGCATGGGATCAGCTGTTGGTCAAAATCCTGATGTCTGTGAACGTATTACTTCATGGGTTTGTGAAATAGCCACCAAACCTGTAATAGTAAAACTAACCCCAAATGTTACAGATATTACTAAACCAGCTCTAGCAGCACAAAGAGGAGGAGCTAAAGCAGTTTCTCTAATTAACACTATTAATTCAGTAACGGGTATTAATTTGGACACAATGGAGCCTAACCCTTCTGTCGGAGGATATTCTACGCATGGTGGGTATTGTGGACCTGCAGTAAAACCTATAGCTTTAAATATGGTGGCAGAACTTAATAATCATCCTGACTTTCATCTTCCTATTTCAGGTATTGGTGGGGTTGAAACCTGGGGAGATGCTGTTGAATTCTTTCTAATGGGAGCTACATCAGTACAGGTTTGTACAGCTGTAATGCATTATGGTTTTCGAATTGTAACTGATTTAACGGATGGAGTAAATCAATATTTAGATTCACATAGCATGGAAAAAATAACTGATCTTAGAGGTATTGCTGCAAAGAAATTAAAAAAATGGGAAGAGCTAGATTTGAATTATAAAATTATTGCTCACATTGATTCAAAAAAATGCATTTCATGTCAACTATGTTATATCGCTTGTGAAGACGGAGCACATCAGTCCATTGCTCTTCAAAAAGATTCTAGAATTCCTATTATTAAAGAAGATACCTGTGTAGGGTGTAATCTTTGCAGCTTAGTTTGTCCTGTAGAAAGTTGTATAACTATGGTTCCTGTTCAAACCGGAAAAAAGAAAGTTGTATGGGCTAACCATCCAGCAAATAAACCACATATGGTAAACCGCTGAAACCTGGATAAAAATCAGCTAAATATAGGGTTAACCAGGTTAATTAGAAGACTAAAAAAAGTATAATCTAATTAGATATGGAATATGATAATCCAATAAATTTTATAAAAGATCTAAAGTCACAACATAGATCTATTATTTCTACGATGTGTGATATCGATAGTCAGGATGGTGGCGCAAGTAACATTAGGACCTCTGTTGAAAAATTAAACAAAATTACTGATCTTTTATTTAATCATTTAGAGAAGGAAGATAAGCAGCTCTACCCGACTTTGATTAACGCTAAAGAAACTCAAGATCTTGGAAAAAAATATTACTATGATATGGAGCGTTTATCATGCATAGCTATTGATTTTTTTAAGAAATATTGTGCTCACAATGAAGGCGGGAAAATCTTTGTTGAAGACTTTGTTAATGCCTACTCATTATTTAAGGGACTCTTAAAAACCAGAATAAAGAGAGAAGAAGCTGAGCTATATCCAGCTTTTATTCTTTTACAATCCGGTGTTTTAGATTCAGAGGTCTTAAATTATATTCATGAACAAGAACGTAAGGTTAGCATAAAACAAAAAAATGTAATTGTTTGTGGAAAAGATCCACTAACTGTAGATGCACTAGCACTTACTTTAGAAATTGCAGGTCATAAAGTAACCTCAACACACAATACAAATCGTGTTTTATCACTTATTGAATCTCGATCATCAGACTTGATATTAATTGATTTAAGTGAGAATAATAAAGAACTAGGTGACTTAGTAACAAATTTAAAAATGCAGCTAAAGCCAGATGCACAAATAGTCGGCTTTTCAAGAACAGCTGTTAATAAAGAACTAGAACATAATTTAGCTATAAACATTAATGACTTTATTCCTAATGCTACTTCAGATATTGAAGGATTCTCTAATACAATAGGTCAGCTTTTAACTAAATAGCGAATCCCCCTTGGTATTTTATTTTTCTGTTGCAAATCTATATAGTTTTGCTAAACGTGCGGCAAGAAGTTTGTATCTGGTAGATGTTTCTTCATTAGAAAGAAGATATTCACGACTTCTGCCTCGAGGAGGAAGCTCTTCTGGATATTTATTTCCAAATTGCTCTTTTGTAAAATCTATTTCTGTCCCATCTGGAAGCATATTCCAATAGTGAGACTTCAAGCTTCTAAGTTCTGGGATACCTGAGATAGAAGAATATACTATTTCACCACCATATAACTCTTGTGCAAGAAGAGCTACTACTGCTGATTGTCCCCAAAGTGAATTTGAGTGTGACCAATTATTTGGATCGTAACTCGTGTCTTTATCACAAATTATAGGAAGTATTTCTTTAAACATATCAGGAGAAATCGTAGGTAGGGTTATTTTTTTTAATGGAAGAACTGTACCAGGTACATCAAACAAACCTTGGGTTCCTTGATATGGAATGGGCTCTTTAAATTTATGAGGACTTTGCAAATGCCAGAGATAAGTATTATTTCCAAAGAGTCTATATCTTGTGTCAATTGTATGTAGTTTACGCGTCTCAACCCACTTTTTATTTGTAGCAGGTTCAGTTTCTGTAAGCTTTATGTAACCAAGAAGTGCACCAGTAGTGCTTGGTTCTGTACCAAGCTTTTCACACTTTTCTTTGTCAACAACACTACTTGCATGAACTAAAAAAATTCCTCTATATGGAGTATCCCATCTTCTAGCCTCGATCTTTTGTAATCGATTCATTATTTGATCAGTCCAAGGTTGTCTGATGCTAAGAGATTTCATAAGCTTCACTCAAAATACAATGTTCATTCTTATATAAAAATGGTCAAGGGTATACATTATAAATCTATTACCGTTAAATCCTATGTGGGTAAAGAAATAATTGTGAAAGAATCTTGATCGTATTGTGTAAGAAACAAGTAAGATGTTTCTTAATTTGTCTGTTTTCTCTCTATTACATTGTAAGACTAGAAGTATTTTACTCTTACATAGTTTTTTCTGTTACCATAAAAATCAATTACCACTTATGCAAGTAAAACTTTCTGGAATATCTGAAACAGTTCCCAGCATAGATAGGGCTTATACACTGTCTCTTCTTAAACGACGAAATAATTTTGATACTTCAGGTAAAAAAGTTGATCTGCCACCTGAAGCTAAATTAAATACTTTAATAGCAAGTATTGCTAATGAAACAGGTAACATACAACAAAAGGAATTTTATTTCAATGGTAACCAATTAATTCTAAGTGAGTATCAAAGAAGGATTTATACCCCAGAACTTATAAAAGCTATTGCTGAACTTGGGAAAAAAGGACTTAAAGAAGATTCAGAATTTAAAGTAGTAGTAGTAGGACAGGATAAGCCACTTAAGGAAAGAAATTATGTTACAGCAAGTGATTTCTTTTCATATAATCATTGTCCACATAGAGTATGGAGGGATGCACATTCAGATCCTAAAGAACGAGATCCTGTAAATGCTTTCATGAAACTACTTTGGGAAAAAGGAATTCAACATGAAAATGACGTAATGGAAAGTCTTGGAGAGTATGTAGATCTCTCAGATGGTTCTCATGAGGAAAGAGTAAAAAAGACTTTAAGTGCTATGGAAAAAGGGATTCCACTTATATATCACAGCCTTTTAGTAATAGATGAACTTAAAGGTGAGCCCGATATTTTACAGAAACAAGCTGATGGAACTTATATGCCAATAGATATAAAATCAGCATTGGCTTTTGAAGGATTAAATGAGGGCTGGGATACAGGCAAGATGAAAGAATATTATGCAATGCAGCTTAGCGTTTATATCGATGCCTTAATTAGATTAGGGTTTGCTAAAGAGCATCGGGGAGTAATTTTAGATAAAGATAAAAATGAAGTTATTTATGATCTGGATCAACAGCGTAATAAAAGAGATAAAACAACATTCTGGGAACTCTACCACCAAAAGAAAGAAAAAGTATTAGCCCTAGTTCAAAATAGAGAACAAAATGATCCAGCATTGTTCTCAGGTTGTAAATTGTGTCATTGGTATTCTTCATGTAAAGCCTGGTGTCAGGAAAATGAACATTCAAGCCTGATTTATAAACTTGGAAGATCTTTCTCAGATAAATTAAGGGAAGATATCGACATCAATACAGTCCGTGAGCTTGCAAGGGTGGATGTAGAACAACTTATGGAAGAGAAAGAAGCCAGAAAAGCTAATGGTGAAACTTTCTTGCATGGAATAGGGGATGGTCACTTAGTTCCAATGGTTAGAAGAGCCAGATATATGGCCTCTGGTGCAAAAGGTGTAAAAATATTAAATCCTATTTCTTTTCCAAAAGCATCAGTAGAACTTCATATTGATCTGGAGACTGATCCTACACAAGACCTTGTTTATATGCATGGAGTAGTTATACGAAAGACCACTGATAAAAAGTATCATCCTTATAATGGCAAAGATGAAAATATTGAATACAAATCATTTGTTGCAGAAGAAGTAAGTAAAGAAGCTGAAGAAAAAGCCTTAAGGGAATTTTGGAATTTTGTTAGAACTCAAAAAGATTATATTGTTTACCATTACAGTCACTATGAAAAAACCATGTATAGAAAACTAATGGAAAAATATCCAGGCATTGTTACTTCGGAAGAATTAACTACATTTTTTAATCCTGAGCGCTGTGTAGATTTGTATAAAATAATAGATAGAGACACTGATTGGCCATTATCAAGTTATTCTCTTAAGGATATAGCTAAATCTGTTGGCTTTGACTGGAGAGTTGAACAAGCTGATACTTCTATGGGTGTGCCTGAAAAGGCTTCTGGTGCAGCTTCTATAAGGTGGTTTAATGATTGGGTAAAAGCAAAACAAGCAGGAAGTGCTTCTGGCTATACAGACAAGCTTATGCAAAAGATCTTAGACTACAATGAAGATGATTGCATAGCTACAGTCGTTGTGAAAGATTACCTCGAAGAAGAAATGAAAACATATATTCAAAAACTTGAAGAGCAACTTCAAAAAACCAATAAAGAGACTAAACCACGTACTCTTATTTCTTTACCTGTAATAAGCTAAGTTATAGTTTTTAATCAAGCCCATAAAGCGGTTTAAATTTTCTATGTATATAATCAATTCCAAAAGCTGGATTTAATCCTTCACCAGTAGCTTTCTTAGCAACCTCTTCTGCTGTGAGCATTAAGCCATGCTGATTAATATTGGTAGCATTCCATTCAACAATGGGGGTTAAATCACCGCTTCTTAAAATAGCATCAATTCCACCAAGCTCTTTATCAGCAGCATTATAAAACTGAGAAGCATAAAGATTACCTAATGTATAAGTAGGGAAGTATCCTATTAATCCTGAACCCCAGTGCGTGTCTTGGAGAACACCTTGTGTATCATTTGGAGGGGTTACTCCAAGATATTTTTCATACTTTTCATTCCAAGCAGCAGGTAAATACTGAGCTTGTAAATCCCCTTCAACAAGTGCTTTTTCAAGCTCTTTTCTAATTATTATATGGAGATTATAAGTTACTTCATCTGCTTCAATTCTAATCAAGCCAGGCTCAACTCTGTTAAGTGTTTTATAAAACTCATCTAAAGAAACACCTTTAAGCTGAGATTTAAAATGCTCTTGAAGCTTAGGATAGAAAAATTCCCAAAATGCTTTATTTTTTCCAAGAAGATTTTCATAAAATCTGGATTGAGATTCACAAATTCCAAGCGAAGGAGGTGTTCCTAAATTTGTTTTTAATAACTCATCATGGATTTGAAGTCCATGATTACCATGTCCGCCTTCGTGTAAAACCGCAGAAACATTTGACAGAAAATTATGTTTATTAATTCTAGTCGTAACACGAGAATCATAAGGACCTACATAAGCTGTAAATGGATGAGCAGATATATCTAATCTGCCATTTGTACCATCATACTTAATGTGTCTAAGTAACATCTCACCAAGTTCCATTTGTTTTTTTTGTGAGTATAAATGTTTGAAGATATCACTATTTGGCTGTACTCCAGAATCTTTTATCTGGGCAATAAGAGGAATAAGTTCATCTCTTAATTCACTTAGAATTACCTCTAATTTCTTTGATGTCATTCCTCTTTCATATTCATCATGAAGTGCATCATATGGAGAGTCTTGATAGCCCAGCTGTTCAGCTTTTTCTCTTTGTAACTCAAACATTTTTTGAAGATGAGGTTTGAAGGTTTTAAAGTCATTGTTTCTTCTTGCTTCTACCCACACTGCTCTGGTGCTAGGAACTGCTGCCGCTAATTCTTCCACTAAACGCTTATCCAATTTTGTTCTATGTTCATAGTCTCTTTTAGCTTCTTCTACTATCTTTCTATCAACAGGACTTAAATTACTTAAAACTTCTTGCCTGCTTAGTTCAGTTACTAGTTCTCCCATTTGTGTAGAAGTAGACAAATCATGAATAAATCCTTCTACTTTAGAACAAATCCATCCTCTTCCATCAATAGTCTTTTCTCCTTTTGGAAAACCAACACTTGAATCCCAAGATAAAAGTTCATTATTATAAGATAAAGCTTTTATATTTTCCAAAGTTGCTTTTAATTTCTCTAAGCTTTTTTGATTTTCAGCATTTAAAATACCTTTTGGTTGAAAAGGATACTTAACAAAACCTAAAGATCTAACTTGCATAAATAATCTCCTTAAAAATAGTTATAGCCAATAAAAGTTATTTAATAGTTTATCTCAAAAATTACTTTGCAAGGTTAAAGGTAAATCTCCAACCTGTCTAGCTTTGTTTAATCATTTATTTGTTCTATCTGGTTAATTTAAGAATATGGGATTTGATAAAATTATCTGTTCAGTTCATAAATTATAGCTCTCATGTAATCCGGGTATCCTTACACTATTTCCTTTTGCTTTTAATTCACTTGCAATAGAAGCCATAGCTTCAGGAGCACCATGAACCAAAAAAGTAGTTTTTGGGTTACCAATATTTTTATGCCATTGAAGTAACTCATCTCGTCCAGCATGAGAGGAAAATCCATTTATTGTATAAACTTTTGCACGAACACCTATTTCTTCTCCATATATGTAAACTGTTTTTGCACCATCAATTATTTTTCTTCCAAGTGTTCCTCCTGCTGCAAAGCTGACAAAAACAATACTGCATTCGTCTCTCCATAAATTATGCTTCAAGTGCGAGCATATACGACCACCGGTACACATACCTGATCCAGCCATAACTACTGCTCCACTTTTTATATTATTTATAGCTATTGATTCAGAAACATCTCTTGTAAAACTTAGGCTTGGTAAGTAAAAAGGGTCTTTATCTTGTTTAAAGAGTTTCGTAAACTGCTCATCGTAACATTCTGGATGGTGCTTGTATATTTCAGTAGCTGAAATTGCCATTGGTGAATCAAGAAACACTTGCATATTACTTGGCAGTTTATCTTTTTCAATTCCTTCTCTTAAGAAAAAGAGGAGCTCCTGCGCACGTTCAAGAGCAAATGTAGGAATATAAACATTACCGCCACGCTTGAATGTATCATTTATAGCTAAGTAAAGTTCACTGACAGATTCTTCAATTGATTTATGTGATCTATCTCCATAAGTGGTTTCCATAACTACAAAGTCTGCTTGTGGCAAAGGTACGGGATCACGGATTATTGGCTTATTTTTATTACCAATATCTCCAGAAAATATAATTCTCTTTTTTGATTTACCTTCTTCTATTTCTAATAGTATTGATGCAGCACCGATTATATGACCGGCATCAAAGAATGTTGCTTGAATTCCTTTTGAAAGTTTTATTGACTTTTCATATTCTACATTACGTCCCAAATAATCCAATGAATTAAGAACATCTAAAGTGCTGTAGAGCGGGTGAGTATTATGATGCTTACTTTTTTTACTATATTTGTAACTCCTCTTAAAATGTTTTGCATTTCTTTTAGCTTCTTCTTCATGAACATGGGCTGAATCAAGCATTACAAGCTTTGCTAGTTCACGACTTGCACTGGTAGTAATAATCTCTCCACGAAACCCTTGTTTAACTAAAAGTGGTATTCGTCCGCAATGATCTAAATGAGCATGAGTAAGCAAAAGATAGTTAATATCTTTTGGTCTAAATCCAAATGGTTTTAAGTTTTCTTCAGAGAGTCCACTCCCACCCTGATACATTCCACAATCAATTAAAATCTTTATACTGCCAGTTTCTATCAGGTGACATGAGCCTGTTACCTCTTTAGCTGCTCCGTGAAAAGAAAGTTTCATTTTAATCCTTATAAACCTGTTTGATAATAAACTCTACTCTTTCAGATATTGGTGCAACGGGTACTCTTACTACTTTGTACCCAAGTTCTGAATAACAATTATATAAAGCTTCATGAATTTCTTTAGCTTTTGTACTAGTTTCTGTTCTTGCACAATCTTTCTCATAAGCAGGAAGCAAATCAAGA
>OBEQ012166341.1_pt1 | contig 12711 bp, 14 predicted proteins | sample 1670901 | NCBI WGS metagenome assembly OBEQ01 (sample SAMEA104232315, study PRJEB22302) | groundwater metagenome | biome: forest; feature: aquifer; material: groundwater | place: USA | collected 2011-08-07 | depth 5.4 m
AGGTGAATTTAAACAAATGGAAACTGAACTAAGACACGTTGTTGAACGCGAAAACCGAGTAGAAGAACTCATGGACAAAATAATTGAACATAAATTAAACGAATACGATAGTCGAGTAGCACTCGTAGAAAGCGAAGTTAATTCACTAAATAAACAATTAAGTGAACTAAAAGCAACAACTGACATTTTACAAAGAGATTCTCAAGAACTCCACGGAGAAACATTGAAAAGATTTATTGAATTCGCTGAAAAGCTTGGCCAAATCTCAAAAGAAGTTAGCCTAATTCAAGAATCACTTCACAACGAAGACAAAATAGTTGAAAAAATACGCGAACACGAAATAAACGCAGTTAGCAACCTTAAGTCATTTGAGAAAAAAGCCTTAAAAAACTTAAACAGACAACTCACTTCAAAGAAAACACTCGATAACGTCTTGAAAAAACTACTTAACGGTAAAAACAAAGCTAAACTTGACCGCGCAATACGCACAGCAAGCACAAGTCCAAAGGTTAGAACTTCACTTGTAAACGCAGTGCTAAACGACAAAAAACTACGCTCAAAGCTAGTGAACGACGTATTAGTTGGAACACGCGGCAAACTTAAACGCGAAAAAGTCACTTCTAGAGTTGCAAAAGCAGCTACGAAAAAACTAATCGAAAACGCACAAACTGGACTTAAAAAAGCAGCGAAAAGCGCAGCCAAAAAAGCAGTAAAAACAGAAGCGGCTAAAACAGCATAAAAGATTTAAATACTAGCCCGGATTAACGAATTAAGAAATAGTGAGATAAATGGCAAAAGCAATAGAACCAACCCCAATCTTGAAAGGACAAGATGCAGAATTATTTTACAAGCTAACAGAAGCTGCTGAAAAGAACCCAGATACAAAAAAAGCCGCGTTTGTCAAGGAGTGTATAGCAGTATACACAAAAAAACCATTCTAGAGGTTCAAAAATGGAGCCAACTAATTTTACAGAACTAGATCTAGTAAAACTTTCAGCTGGATTTGACTTAACTGCGTTTGATTGTGGAGACAGCGACCTAAACGCTTTTCTGAAAGATGATGCACTTATTTACCAAAACGGCGCATTGACAACTACGTACTTATGTTTATACAAAAACCAAATCGTTGGTTACTTTAGCCTGTCGGCAGATGCCATTAGACTAGAAGTGATGGAAAAAGATTTAATGCCAGAACCGAAACGTCGACTAGGGGAATACCCTGCAGTTAAAATAGGAAGATTAGCCGTGCATAAGAATTTTACAGGACGGGGAATTGGAACTTTCTTGATTAAAACTGCAATTGGAAAAATTGCTGGTTCAATAATTAAAGAAATAGGCGTGCGGTTCATTACCGTAGACGCGTATGAAAAAGTAATTGGATTTTACGCTAAATTAGGCTTTGTGCAAAACCTTGCAAAAAACAGAAAAAACGGACGGAGCATGCGTTTCGACTTAATAGACTACATAAAACTCAGCAATTAGAGATTAGAGAAAACTGCAAAAAGCTAAAAGAACCTAAAACTCATTGGAAAATGGTTAAACCCGTTTCCCAGTTAACTTTTCCGCCAGCAGGTTGAGAATAATACGCGTCAAAAGCGCTCATTTTTTTCACAAGAATAATTGTTCTTCTCGGCACTTCTTTTTTGCCCTCTTTTTCTAACTTAACTAGTTTAAAGTGCGTCTTGGGAAAGAACGAACTTAAGGTTTTAGGCCCAATTCGCCATAGATCTATTGGATACTCGTGCTTTGCATAATTAAACGAAGGCACGGTGATGAAAATATATCCGCCAACTTTACATACCCGGATTATCTCATTAATTACTCTCCAGAAGTGCTCAGTATGCTCAAGTAACTCAACTGCCATTACTAAATCTTGGCTTTCAGTTTTAACTAATTGTGATAAGTCTTCTGCATTTCCAACTAAGTTTTGCTCTTCAGGATAAAATTCTAGGTCAATTTTAGTGTACTCTGCCTTATTTTGCGCGAGAAACTTATAAAATTCTTCGCGAACTTCTTTTTGCAAGTAGCCTAGCACTTCTCCTTGTGCCGAACCTAGATTTATAACCTTAAAATTGGGTTTGATTAGTGGCTTAACATAACTTTCAAATGCTTTGATAACTGCAGGATGACCGGTGTAGTCCAATTCCGGCGGAGTGGAGAGTATTTGGATCCAGTCAAATGTTTTCTTTGGAATATAATTCTTGAACTTAACTGAAAACGTAATTTGATTCTCCGTTCGATTCTTTTCAGTAAAACCAAGGTCTTCGAATACTTCGCGCACGCGTTTGTTAGTTGATGTGGGCGTAACAAGTGCCTCGAGTTCTTCTATCCCTTGTTTTTTCAAAAGTTCAATCAAAGCTAGTATAGACTTTTGTTCAAAGTCGCGGCCAATTATTCCGCAAGAGAAAGTACCATCAGTTAGCGTAGCTTTAGTCTGCTCAATATCCACTACAAGTGCGCCAGTGAAGCCAAGTGAAATACCATTTTCTTTGGTTGAAATTGCAAACAGCTTGTTTCCTTGATTTAACCGAGCGTATAGATAATCAAGTGCTTCGTCGTAAACTGCAAATTTGCTAGGATTAAAATTAATTCGGTGAGTGTCAACAAGCAAATGAGTGAACCGATCCAAATTATCTGCTGAAATCGCACCAATAGCTAATTCTCGCTTTAAGCTGCGATAAAAGTCAATATCGTTTCCGTTATGCTTCTCTTTTTGTTCACTAGCCATAATTGCAGTGCGATAACGGTTAACTCGCTCGGTTATCTCTGTCGCGCGTTGCTCTTTTTTATTTTTCAAGTATGGAATGTCAAGAATGGCTTGCCAATCAATTGCATCGATGCAGTGTATCTTTGGAATTTTAGCGCGTACTTCGCTTCGTTCTAAATTAGAATCATCTACAAACAAAACCGTTTCAGGCCTGAGTTCAGTATTGTGAATCAACCGTTCGATATTGAGATACTTTGGATCCCAATTTGCAATAACAGAAGTAAATATACTGGAATTAATTCCGAGATTAACAAAGGCAGTCTTGACATCTGGCAAATCGTTCTTTGAAACGACAAACAATTGGACTCCTTTTTTATAAAGCTTCTCCAAAGCCGCGTAATAGTCTTTTTTCAGCGTTATCGTCTGCTTTTCAGCTAGAATACCACTCCAAAGGGTTTCATCTAGATCAGTAATTACTGCAGCTATTTTTTCTACTGTTTTTAGTGAAGTTTTAGACATTTTTTTCACTTAAAATTCAAGCAAAACAAAGATGCATTGCGAGTTTTTCGTGTTCACTTGAGTCAAACGGCCTAATGTGCAACAAATAATCTGTTTTTCTTTTTTTCATTTTTACAACTAACCCAAGTGGAAACGTTGAATTGTTTTTAACAAAAGCTATTTTGAACTTTCCCAACTTACAGAACCACAACTTGTCAAAGGGTACAGCTACGTCGACACATTTACGCTTTTGAGCAGCCAGAATTACGTCTGGCAAAGCTACTTTCTTTGACTTAGAAGCTCTTTTTGACTTTTTTCCAGTTATTTTTTTCGGTTTTATTTTAGATTTTATTTTCATTTTTAATCAAATCATTTTCTTAAAACAAACTATTGCCGCCAGTGTCGTTCGGTTGCTTTTCTTCTGGAGTTGGCTCTGTTCCAGGCAACTGTGCGTTTTCTGCAAAACTTGCAAACATGGAAAAGTCCATACCTGTTCCGATTTGGCTTGACACTTCAGCTGGAGAGTGAAGCGCTTTTAATGCAACGTCAAAAACTGCTAATAGTCGTTTTTTGCTGATTTCGTCAAATTCAGCTTGGTTAGAGAATTCATCTTCATTTACAACACAGTAAAACACATACTTCTGATGCGCTATTTCTAAATCGATTGTCTTTTCAACAACTAAATGCAACGCGTCGAGATCTTCAGGTAAAGCGTTTACAAAAACTACAACCGCATCAACTTCGCTTACGAGCAACTTTTTAACACAAACAGGCACTTTTAGCAATTCTGGAGCAGTTAAACGCTGTAAGCTGGTTCCGGCAAAATTTGCCTCAATAACAGCATTAGCTAAGTCAAGAGAGTCAAAAGAGTTGGATAAACAGTCAACAAAACCAATTTTCGGCATGGAAAAGTAACGAAAGAACAGAATTAAAGGATTTGGAAAAGCACTTTTGACTAAATCCAACAAAATATTCGTAGAAGCTCAAGCTGCAAGGTATGGGCGGTTTTATAAATATAGCGAGATATAATTACAATTGACCTTACAGGTCCTTCTTAAACAAAGTAACCAAATCGGACTACTTCGTAGGGCTTGACGTCGAGATTATAATATTATGACCGCGGAGCACTCAACTAGTGATGATCTCAATACCAATGAGATAAAGCAAATTGCAGAATTAGAGTCCTCAATAGATCTACGCTTAATAAAAGCAAAAGAACAAGCTAGTAAAATAATAGCAACAGCTAGAGAAGAAGCTGAAGATGCGCTTGAAGAAGCTCGAAAAGAAGCAGCGGCCATAAAAACTCAAGAAATTGAAAAAATGCGTCAAGAAGAGATCGACAAAAGCAAACTACTTATTAAACAAACCGAACAAGCAGCAGTTGTAATCGCAGAAAAAGACACAAAAGCTACATCTACAAAACTATTTCAACAGTTTCAAAAACTAATTGGAGCTTTTAAATTAAACGATTAAACATGTTCAAAAGCGAAGCAATGCAAAGGATAAGAGTTTACTCTCATAAGGAGAAACTAAATGCGCTAGTGGAAACGTTATACGAATTTGGCGCTATTCACGTCACACAGGCAAAACATAGCTACTTAACCGAATATGGTCAAGCGTTGAATTCTTTTAAAGACATTTCAGCTACACTTATTGCGCTTCGCTCTGTTGAAAAAATACTAAACCTCAAAAGCAAACCAGCAGCACGAAACGATGTCATCGATCCAAATCTTTCCGAATTATTAAAACAAGTTCAAAAAATTGACGTACAAAAAATTATTGAGCTAAATAACGAAAGAGAAAAACAACTACAAGAGCTAGAAAGTTTACAAAAACAATTAGAAGAACTTGCCCCTTTTGCTGAATTCGATTTGGATAAAAACTTCGCTTCGCTGAAAAGCGTAGGAATAACTTTATTTCAAACTAGTTCAAGCGACGGAACAATTCAAAGTGAGTTAAAACAAGATGGCATGAGCGCAAGTTTTAGGACGATTGGTAAAACTAAATATTGCCAGTTAGTTTTTGAAAAAACAAAACTTGAAAATGCATCAAAAATAATTACTAAACATGCTTCAAAAACTATTTCTGTGCCTAGTACAATAAGTGCAAAAACGTTTAAAGAAGAATTACAAATTGTTCAAGCGAACGTTGCAAAAGTACAAAGACGAATAACCGAAATAACAGATACATTAAAACAAACAGCTGAGCGGGATGGAAAAGAAATTGTTGCAATTAGAGCTTCGCTTGAAATAGAGTCTAAAAAAGCACAATTACCATTTAATTTCGGTGCAACCGCAAACTTAGTTGCAGTAGAAGCGTGGATTCCAAAGCAATCATCGGACAAAATTCAAAACGATTTAGGCAAGAAAGTTGCAAATAGCCACGTTGAATTTATTGAAACAAATGAATTACCTCCAACAAAGCAAAACAATCCAGCAGGAGTAGCTTCATTTGAAGAGTTGGTAAAATTCTTTTCACTTCCAAAAGCAACTGAACTAGATCCAACAGCATTAGTTGCAGTTTCTTTCCCGTTGTTCTTCGGCATGATTGTTGGAGATATTGGCTATGGACTAGTTTCGTTAATTGGCGCAATTGCATTGAAGATGAAGATCTCAAAAGACGATAAAATGATGCAGTCAATTGGAACAATGCTAGCAGCTTCTGCAATTTCTAGTATGATTTTTGGATACATATTTGGAGAATTCTTTGGATTTGAACACATATTCGGATACGCGCTACACCCTTTGATACACCGCGCAGAAGAACATGGCTTAGCATTGTTAATGGCGTTATCGATTTTATTTGGAATGATTCACTTGGCAATTGGCTACTTGATTGGCGCATGGCAAGCGTTTGCGCATCACCACGCTAAACACGGTTACGCAAAAATATGTTGGTTAGGGTTAGAATTTTCACTAGCGCTGTTTATAGCTGGCAGCATGCAAATAACTTTTCTTCACTTTATTGAACCAGCAGCACGGATAATCACACCGAACATAACTGGGCCGCTCATCTTGTTGTCGGTTATTGGAATTGGTGTTTTTGAAGGCCCAACTGCGCTATTCGAAATACCCGGATTACTTTCTAATATATTCTCTTATCTCAGAATAATGGCTCTCGGCGTATCCGGAGTCATAATAGCATTGATATTAAACCAAATCACTCAAAGTATTTCATTCGCAACACCAGTTGCGATCATAACTTCACTTTTATTGCTGGTGCTCTTCGTACTCGGCCACATTGGAAGCATTGCCCTCGCGTTATTCGAGTCAATGATACAATCAATGAGGTTACAATATGTTGAGTTTTTCAGTAAATTTTTCGAAGGCGGTGGATTTCCATTCACTCCTTTAAATTCAAAACGACGAGGTGTCTAGAAGAACAATGGTATTAGAATTAGGAAGCGGATTAGTAGCAATAGGCGCTGGCTTAGCAATAGTTGGAGGAGCACTCGCAACTGCATGGGCACAAGCATCAATTGGATCAGCCATGATGGGCTTATTAGCCGAAAAAGATGAACCAAGAGCACTGCTCTTCTTAGCATTACCAGAAACCATGGTAATATTGGGATTCGTAGTTGCCTTCTTGATAATCTCAACATTAAAAGGAGGTTAACTGCCAACGTGAGTTTCGAAAATCTTCTCAAAAGCCTAGAGACAAAAACACAAAGCGACGAAGACACGATTTTGTCCTCAGCTAAAAATGAGGCGAAGCGTGTCAAAAGCGACGCAAGTAGCGAAGCCAAGAGAATAATAGACCAAGCAAAAGCCGAAGGTCAAAAAATAGGCGCAGAACAACAACTTGAAATAAAGGCAAATACTAAGCTGAAACAAAAACGAATAGTTAGCCAAACTCAAGAAGAACTTATGCGCAAGTCAATAGACGGATTGAAGGATTTGCTTGAAGACTTTGCAAGTACAAAAGGATACGATGACGTATTAACGCAACTTGCAACAGAATGTACAACTTCACTTGGCGAAGGTACGACGCTCTACTGTAGAAAAGAAGATGAAAAGAAACTCAAGGCAGCTGACTTTAAAATTGCTGGAATAATCAAGACAATCGGCGGAGTAATTGGCGAGTCAAAAGACGGGCGAATAAAAGTCAACAACTCATTCGAATCGCTGCTTGACATACATAAAGAAAAACTAAAACAAGCCGCGTTCGGCGAATTAGTTGACGCAATAGTAATCAAGCCAAGCACTAGCGTCAGTCAAGTACAACAAACAAAAGAAAAAGTGCAAAAACCGCTGGCAACCAAAATAGCGCCGACAAAACCGATCCAGAAGCAAAAACCAGTGGCAGTTAAGCAGACTAAGAAAAAAAGGTGAAATAAACTTATCTTCAACTTATATCCAAAATACGGATATGCAAATGCGCGTACAAAAGCAATGAAAGCAAAGCTACTTGACGAAAACACAATAAATGAATTAGTTGCGGTTCAGTCAATAGAAGAAGTTGTAGAAATACTTGAAGAAAATACGTACAAAGACGACTTGGTTGAACTATCAACAAAATATAGCGGCGTAGAATTAGTCAACCGAGCAGTTGAACTTAACTTTGTCAAAACAATGAAAAAACTAAGCACATTTTTACCAAGCAAGTACAATGCATTACTAAACTTGATTCTAGAGGAATGGACGCTTAACTCGCTTAAATTAATAATCGCAAGCAAAGCAACTGGCACACCAATAACACAATCAAATTACTCAGCAATAACCAACGAACAAGAACACATATTTGAGCTAGGCAAAGACGCAGATCTAGATTTACGTAAAACAGTAAAACGCCTCGCAAATTTCGGAACAGGATACGCTAAAGTATTCGAAACAATTAACCGAAACTATTTAGCAAAAGGGCAAGCACAACTTGAAGATTTTAGAATAATTTACAAAGAACTTGATGATTATTATTACAACAAATTAGGAAGAGCAGCTGAAAGCGAAAAAGACCCCGCAGTAAAAGCATTATTACTAGCAAAAGTTGACTTTGTAAATTCAATGACAGTAGCCAGGTTAATGTTAGCGGGCGTTGACAAAAAAGAAATTCAAGAAAATTTAATTACTGCATCTGGCAGAAACCGCCGCGCCATGCATAAATTACTTGAAAAAGCAAACACACTCGAAATTGTAGAAGAGATTGTCAACACACATAAACTCGACTCATCAATTACAGGTGGATTCAAAGAAACAAATTCACTAGTTAAACTAGAAGTTGAACTAGAGCGTAAACTAATGCAAAAAGCATTGAGAACAAGCAAAGTTGCCTCTCTTTCATTCGCAGTTATGCTTGCGTACATTTACTTAAAACAACAAGAAGTAGCGTTTCTAAAAGCAATTGCATATTCAACTCAAGCGGGGATAAGCGAAGAAATGAAACAGTTAGTATTTGCAGTGAAGTGAAAAATAAATGGATTTCAAAGAAAACATAATTGTAATTGGCGATAACGATACAGTTTCAGGATTCGCATTAGCCGGAGTGGCAGAAGTTATTCCAGCTACAAGTCAAAACTGTGAAGAGTTATTTTTAAAAACAATCACTAGAACCGACGCAGGAGTAGTTATCTTACAAGATGATTTTGCAAGACTTTTTTCACATAAGACAAAAAAGTTAATTGATTCAATAGCAAGGCCAGTTATTGTAACTGTGCCAGGCAAAGCTGAAGTACTTGGCGCAAACAAAAGTGGAAACATCCAAGAGCTCGTTAAAAGAGCAATTGGAATAGAGCTGAAAGCATAATACAGTAAAAATTGAGGGATTTCAAAATGGGTAAACTGAAAAAAATTTCTGGACCAGTAGTAGTTGCAGAAGAAATGGCAGGAAGCCAAATCAACGAAGTGGTAACTGTTGGAAACGAAAAACTAATGGGAGAAATCATTTCACTAAAAGGCTCAGATGCATCAATACAAGTATACGAAGATACAACTGGATTAAAACCAGGAGAACCAGTTGTTCCATCCGGAAACCCATTAACTGTTGAACTTGGCCCCGGTTTACTCAGCGGAGTGTTCGATGGAATACAAAGGCCACTAAGCGTGTTAAGCGAATCTGGTTCTTTCATTCAAAGAGGAGTTTCAATTAACTCACTTGATAGAAAAGCGAAGTGGGATTTTGTCGCAGTTGCCAAAAAAGGGGCACAAGTAACCACTGGAGACATAATTGGAACGGTAAAGGAGTTCGACATTGAACATAAGATAATGGTTCCAAAAGGAGTAAGTGGAAAAATTGAAGAAATTGAAAGCGGAAAATTCACAATTGAACAAACAGTTGCAACTGTAAAAGACAAGAACGGTAAATCAGTTGAATTAACTATGATGCAGCGTTGGCCAGTACGTATCCCTCGGCCATCTCGAGAAAAGCGAAGAATAGAATTACCATTGTTAACTGGCACACGCATTATTGATACATTCTTCCCACTTGCAAAAGGAGGCGCAGCAGCTATACCTGGTCCATTCGGGTCTGGAAAAACAGTTGCTCAAACATCACTAGCAAAATTCTGCAATGCAAAAATCATCGTGTACATCGGTTGCGGTGAACGTGGCAATGAAATGACTGAAGTACTCACGGAATTTCCAAAACTAACAGATCCACACAATGGAAAGCCACTTATGAACAGAACCGTATTAATCGCAAACACGTCAAACATGCCAGTGGCTGCTCGAGAAGCTTCAATTTACACTGGAATTACAATTGCAGAGTATTACAGAGACATGGGTTACGACATTGCGCTTATGGCTGACTCTACGAGTAGATGGGCAGAGGCAATGAGGGAAATCTCAGGTAGAATGGAAGAAATGCCTGGAGAAGAAGGTTACCCCGCATATTTGACGCGCAAATTAGCTGAATTCTACGAGCGAACTGGGCGTGTCACGTGCTTGTCAACTAACGCAGATCGAACTGGTTCAGTTACAGCAGTTGGGGCAGTTTCACCAGCAGGTGGAGATATATCAGAACCAGTTTCACAAGGCACGTTGCGTGTAACAAAAGTATTTTGGGCACTTGATGCCGCGCTTGCGCGTCGAAGACATTACCCCGCTATTAATTGGTTGAAAAGTTACTCACTTTACCACGACGATCTAGAGCAATGGTATGTTGAAAACGTAGCTGAAGATTTCTACGACTTAAAAAATAGGTCAATGCAATTATTGCAAAAAGAATCTGAATTGCAAAACATTGTGCAATTAATTGGACCGGATGCACTTCCAGACAAAGAACGACTTGTGCTTGAAGCAACGAAAATGATTCGAGAAGATTTCTTACAACAAAACGCGTACGACGCAATCGACGCCCAGGCAACATTGAACAAGCAATACTACATGTTGAAAACTATCTTGCACTTTTATGACAAAGCATCAGCTGCGCTTAACTTAGAAATGCAATTCGACAAAATAGTAAACGCGCCTGAAAAGCAAAAGATCTCACAAATGAAACGAATAGAAGAAAAGGAAGTTGAAAAAACCTGCAAAGGAATAATGGCCGAAATAGACGTGAGGTTTCGAACTTAGAAAAAGAACATAATGGTGAATAAAAATATGGCAATGAAAGCCATACTTTTCTTTAGGAAAGAAAAGTCAGGCGTGAGCATCGAGCAAAGCTCGATGACTCAGTCACAAGCTTCGCTTGTGATGATGTCAAAAGAAACCCGAAAAAAAGATTTAGCATAGGTGAATGAAAAACATGGCAATGAAAGAATATCAAACTGTTCGAGAAATATTTGGCCCAATTATCTACGTAGAAGGAGTTGGCGACGCAGCTTACGGAGAAACCGTCGAAATAACACTTCCAAATGGCGAAAAGAAAAAAGGCCAAGTGCTTGAAACAAGCAAAAACATGGCAGCTGTACAAATTTTTGGAAACACTCAAGGGCTAGATACTAAAACTACAAGCGTGAGATTCACAGGCGAAACGCTTCGACTTAGTATAAGCGATGAAATGCTTGGACGAGTTTTCAACGGCTTAGGAGAACCAATCGACGGCGGACCAGCAATTACGTCAAAAGAAAAAATTGACATCCAAGGTTCGGCAATTAACCCATACTCACGTGCGGAGCTACACGACTTTATTCAAACCGGCATATCAACAATCGACACAACAAACACACTAGTTCGTGGACAAAAACTACCAATTTTCTCTGCGTCCGGATTACCACACAACGAACTTGCAGTTCAAATTGCCCGACAAGCAACTGTACGCGGAAAAGGCAGCGATTCAGACCCAAAAGGAGGGAAACAAGATTTCGTCGTTGTATTCGCAGCAATGGGAATCACCAACAGCGAAGCAAGTTTCTTTATGCGCGATTTTGAAAAAACCGGTGCACTAGAACGATCAGTATTATTTCTTAATCTCGCAAACGACCCGTCAATTGAACGGCTTATTACGCCAAGAATGGCACTCACAACAGCAGAATACCTCGCATTTGAACGAGACATGCAAGTACTTGTAATCCTCACGGACATGACGAACTATTGCGACTCGCTTAGAGAAATCGCAGCAGCACGTCAAGAAGTACCAGGCCGAAGAGGTTACCCGGGCTACATGTACACGGACTTGGCAAACATATACGAACGAGCTGGAGCAATCAAAGGCAAAAAAGGTACTGTAACGCAACTTCCAATTTTATCAATGCCCGAAGAAGACATCACTCACCCAATCCCAGACTTAACCGGATACATCACAGAAGGACAAATCGTGTTATCTAGAGATTTATACAGAAAAGGAATCTACCCATGCATTGACGTGTTACCTTCACTGTCACGTTTAATGTCACTTGGAATCGGAGGAGACAAAACTCGAGACGACCATAGCGGAGTATCCTCACAACTATACGCGTCATACGCCGAGGGTCGCGACTTGCGCAACCTTGTAGCAGTTGTAGGTGAAGAAGCGCTTACTGAACGAGACAAGAAATTCTTACATTTTGCAGACAACTTCGAAAAAAGATTCGTCGCACAAGGCAAATACGAAAACAGAACAATCGAACAGTCTTTAGATTTAGGTTGGGAACTACTCGCAGGAATACCAGAAACTGAATTAAAGAGAATAAAACCAGAACACATTGAAAAATATGGCAGAAAGTTCAGAAAATAAAACACAGAAGCCTGAGGTTCCAATAGGCCGCGGCGATTGAGCGGCCTTTGTGAGAATCAAACCAGAACACATTGAGAAATATGGCGCAAAATACCGAAAGTAAAATGTTATTGCCACATGAAGGCGAAGTGGAAATTGCCACTGGCGCGTTCATCATACGTGATGGCAAAATTTTCCTCGCAACTGGACCGAAGTTTCATGACAAATGGACTATTCCAGGTGGCCACATTGACTACCGCGAAACAAGCAAAGATTGCATTGAACGCGAAGTGCAAGAAGAAATAAATTTAAAAGTAAAGGCACTTGACTTATTTTCAGTGCAAGAAGCAGTCCACCATACAATAAAAGGCCGCGATAGACACTTCGTTTTTCTTAACTGGAAATGTGAAATAATCAGTGGCGAACCAAAGATAGACAAC
>OBEQ012848602.1_pt1 | contig 12709 bp, 16 predicted proteins | sample 1670901 | NCBI WGS metagenome assembly OBEQ01 (sample SAMEA104232315, study PRJEB22302) | groundwater metagenome | biome: forest; feature: aquifer; material: groundwater | place: USA | collected 2011-08-07 | depth 5.4 m
TTCACAGTCTTGTAGTGCTTTGTTGATATCTAGTTTGGTTACTTCACCGTCGGCTTTGGAAATAATCGTTTCGCCAGAACTCATTTCTCCACGTAAAGTCGTGCCGGAGAGTGAAACAAAAGCGCGCTTTATTTTTATACTGGAAGATTTTTCTGCCATAATAACGGCAGTCTTAATTGAAGCAGTGGCCAAAGCCTCGTCCACAACATAACCATGCCGCAGTCCAAGCGTAGCAGCCTCGCCCACGCCAACAATTCTAGGATTTTTTTCTCCTTTTAAAAATTCTCCGACCACGACTCGCGTCATGGACGATCCCACGTCTATTCCTATTGAAATGTTTCTTATCATATTTTTCGTAGTAAGATTGCTCGGCTCTCTCCATTGTACTACTATGTTCGAGACCTTTCAAATGAAGCATTCCGTGGATAACTAAAAAGCCCAGAAATTGCTCAAAATTTTTACCAAAATTTTGAGCTTCTCGTTTTATGACAGCTCCGCACAAGATAAGTTCACCTGAGCTTTTATTTAAAGCAAAAGACAAGACGTTTGTGGGTTTATCTTTTTTTCTCCATTTTTTATTTAACTTTTTTGATGTTTTTTCGTCTATGAAAGCAATCGACAGGGAATAGTTTTTTCCTAAAATATTATTTTTAATCTTCAAAAGAGGCAAAAGGGGAATTTTGCTTTTAGTTTTGTTTATTAGAGAAAAATTTTCCTGCATATTACTTAGTTACCATCTTGCCAAGTTTTTTGAGTTTTTCTATTTCTTTTCTTCGCCCCATTCTCTTCAGAGCACTTTTCTTCACCTTGAGCTTTGATTCTTTTCTGACATTATAACGAGAACTTTTGACTTTGCGGATAATGCCGGACTCCTGAATTCTGCGGGAAAAACGGCGTAAAATACTTGAATTGTTTTCCTTTGGGTTTTTCTTCACTTCTATTACTGTTTTTGCCATATGACCCTAAGATTATCATATAAAAGATTTTTAGCAAGTTTTCATAGCCTTTTTATTGACTTTTTTGTAAAAAAATATAATATACATATTATGAATCAGGCGGGAGATTACATAACTGAAGAAAAAAGACGCGAGCTAGAAATTGAATTAAAAGATTTAAAAGGCCCAAAAAGGAAAGAAATTTTGGAGAGTTTGGAATACGCTAAATCATTGGGTGATTTGTCAGAAAACGCAGAATATCACCAAGCTCGTGAAGAACAAGGTAAACTAGAAGAACGTATTCTTAAAATAGAAAAAATCTTGCAATCTTCCCAAACGGTAAAGGGAGGTGGAGGGGATATAATTGAAATCGGCTCTAAGGTGGTTGTGCAAAAAAAAGATACAAAAGAAAATAAAACTTATGTTATAGTAGGTTCTGAGGAAGCAGACATGGCAAAAGGAAAAATTTCCAATAGATCACCTTTTGGAAAAGCACTTTTTGGTAAAAAGAAAGGCGACAATGTTTCTTTCAAAACTCCAAATGGTTTAGTTGATTATAAAATTGTAAATGTTTCTTAAAAAATATAAATGTCTTCAATTGATGAAATTAGGGACACTAGAATAAAAAAACTTGAACTCTTAAAAGACAGAGGTTTGAATCCGTATCCAGCTGAGTCAAAAAGGGAATTATCTCTCAATGATGCTATCCTAGATTTCGATAATCTAGAGAAAAAAAAAGAAATAAAATGGATTGCTGGCAGAATAATGTCTATCCGTGGACAAGGCGCTATTATTTTCGTTACTTTAAATGACGGAACCGGGCTTTTTCAAGGTTTGCTGAAAAAAGATGTAATCGGCGACGAAAAATTAAATTTTTGGAATGAAGTAGTTGATATTGGAGATTTTGTGGAAGTACAAGGAACTTTTTTTAAAACAAACAGGGGAGAGAAAACACTAGAAGCGGCTGACTGGCGGATCCTTTCTAAAAGTTTGCGCCCACTACCAGAAAAGTGGCATGGTCTTGTGGACGTGGAAGAAAGATTCCGAAAAAGATATTTGGATATTTTAATGAATGGTGAGTTAAAAGAAATTTTTGAGAAGAAAGAGAAGTTTTGGGAGACTACTCGAAATTTTTTGAAGGACAAAGGTTTTCTGGAAGTAGAAACGCCAACCCTTGAGGTGACTACCGGCGGAGCGGAAGCTAGGCCATTTAAAACTCATCATAATGATTTTGATATTGATGTTTTTATGCGTATTTCTGTTGGAGAACTTTGGCAGAAAAGATTAATGGCTGCTGGATTTTCTAAAACTTTTGAAATAGGCAGAGTTTATAGAAACGAGGGTGGAAGTAGTGAACACCTTCAGGAATTTACCAATATGGAATTTTATGCTTCTTATATGAATACAGAAGAGGGGAAAAAGTTAGTACGAGATTTGTATATTAAAATAGCTAAAGAAGTTTTCGGAAAAACTGAATTTGAAACGAGGGGACACAAGTTTGATTTAGCAGATGAGTGGCAAGAGATAGATTATGTGGAGGAAGTAAAAAAACAAACCGGTGTTGATGTTTTAGAAGACACAGAAGAGAAAATGGAAAAAACTCTTAAAAAACTCGGAGTAGAATTTGAGGGGGAAAACAGGGAGAGGATGACCGATGCTCTCTGGAAGTATTGTCGGAAAAATATTTCTGGTCCGACGTATCTTGTAAATCATCCGAAACTTGTTGCTCCGCTTTCCAAAGAAAATACAAAAGATAATCGAAAGACTGAAATGTTTCAAGTTATTATTGCCGGAAGTGAAGTCGGTAGAGCGCATGCGGAGTTAAATGATCCGATTGACCAAGAACAACGTTTTGAAACACAAAAGAAATTAATTGAAAAAGGGGATGAAGAAGCGATGATGCCGGATATGGAATATGTGGAAATGCTTGAGTACGGCATGCCGCCGTGTTTCGGCTTTGGTTTTGGAGAAAGGTTCTTTGCTTTTCTTATAGATAAACCCGTACGTGAAACCCAGCTTTTTCCCTTAATGCGACCGAAGAAAGATATAGAATAAAAATTTATATAAAAAAGCCCCAGCAGGATTGGATCCCGCGGGGGCTTTTTTGTCTTGATGCGAGACATTGTATTATGCTCTTGGCTTGGTCACTAATGCTATTGCAAAGGTTGTAATTCCCAAGAGCTCAAATACACTCCATTCGACAGCAGTATGCCAGTCATACTTATGCATAGCTGCCAGACCAACGAAGTTGCCAGGGACCAGACCGATAATCACCACGATAGCTGTGATATAAATATCTTTCTTGGTAAGATATTTTTTTGGTTGCAAAGCTTTGTCTAAAAGAACGTCAATTTCATTCATGATAATATTCTCCCTTGAATAATTTACACATTTCCTCTATCAGAGGGAGGAGCTTTGACCACAAGGGTCATAGCCATAAAATTCCGAATGTTCAGAACCTTGTGGCTATGACCACTTTTCGCAACTAGTTTTTAAAGGAACTTTTACTTGCTTTTACAATACTACGTTTAACAAAATTGTCAATTTTACTCCATTATATAAATTTCAGAGTTATCCACAGGTAGGGCTTGGTGTTATTTTTACGTATGCTTTATAATGTTAACCAAGTGGGAAAAAGTGGGAAACAGGTTAATAACTAATTTGTTTAGAAAATTAACGAACGGAGTGAATATAATTTTCTTTACCCCAGTTAAATAACTTTTGCACAGCAAAAGTTGAAATCTAAAAGATTTCATTTAACAGGGTGATGATCTTCTAATCGCTTTGCTCAAGAAGAATCAATCATGTTGATCGGCGAATACATACACACCATAGATGAAAAAAATCGCATTTCAATGCCGGTAAAATTTCGAAAAGAAATGGGCAAGAAAATTATTATTACACCCGGACTAGATTCCTGTTTGTTCATTTTTACAATCAAAGAATGGGCGAAAGTAAGCAAAAGACTTTCTGATAGCAGTTCTGACCTTTCTTTTCTTAAAGCCGACCAAAGAAGTTTTAATCGATATATGTTCGGACGAGCAGCAGAAGTGGAAATAGATTCCATTGGAAGAATATTAATCCCTGATTTTTTAAAAGATAGGATTGGTTTAAAAAATAGCGCAGCGATTATCGGAGTAGAGGATAGAGTTGAGATATGGAATGACAAAGTTTGGTCGCAGAATCAGGAAGTCGTGGAAAAGCAAGCCGGAGAATTGGCGGAGAAGCTTGGAAACGGTACAAACTTATAAATGGAAAGTGTACATAAGACAGTTCTTTTAAATGAAACAATAGATGGTTTGAATTTGAGTCTAAAATCTACGGTAGTAGATTGCACATTTGGTGGAGGAGGACACTCCTTAGAAATTTGCAAAAGATCCAGTAAGTTAAATTTGGGCATAAAAATAATTGCCCTTGATCAGGACAAGACCGCTTTTGAAAAAGCAAAAAGTAAATTCAAAGATTTAAATTGCGATATTATTTTTGTGAATGCAAATTTTAGGGACTTAGACCATTTAGAAAATTTCGGCGCCTTCGCCCTCGGAGACAAAAGGACAGGGGACCCACGACGCTTAAATTCTCTAAATGGTCTAGTGGACGGAGTTATCTTTGACTTAGGTTTGAGTTCGGATCAATTAGAGAATTCTGGAAGAGGATTTTCCTTTATGAAAGATGAGCCGTTGCTTATGACGATGAAAGAAAATCCTTCTCCGGAAGACGTTACTGCTCTAGACGTTGTGAATACATGGAGCGAAGAAAATCTAGCTGATATTATTTACGGCTACGGGGAAGAAAGATATTCAAGAAGGATAGCCAAAGGGATAGTGGGCGCAAGGTCAAAGAAAAAAATTGAAAATACCTTTGATTTAGTGAAAATAATCGAGAGCGTAGTGCCGGCAATATACAGGAGAGGGAGATTGCACTTTGCCACAAGAACATTTCAGGCATTACGAATAGCAGTTAATGATGAGTTACGAGTTTTAGAGACAGGACTAGAAAAAGGATTTAATGCATTAAAGGCAGGGGGAAGAATGTCAGTAATTTCTTTTCATAGCTTGGAAGACAGAATCACCAAAAGGTTTTACAAGGCAATGGAGAAAGAGGGTAGGGCTATATTAATAAATAAAAAAGTAATTTTAGCGGGAGAAGAAGAAATAAAAAATAATCCCAGATCAAGAAGCGCAAAATTAAGAATTTTAGAAAAAATTAAATGAAACAAGCAACTCTACAATTAAAGACACGAATACAAAATGTAAATATTATGAATAGTAATATTGAAGTTAAAAAAATTGTTTTACATACAATGTTTTCTATTTTAGCCGCGCTGGCGCTTCTATATGTTTTAATTTTAGGAAATATAGTTTTTGATATCGTACAGAGGAAGGCTTTGGAAAAAGAAATTCGCGGTCTTTCAAATGAAGTGAGCTCCTTAGAACTTTCTTATTTATCTGTTTCAAAAAGTGTTGACATAGCTCTTTCGTCTTCCATGGGATTTAAGGAAACAAGGCCAACTTTTGCAACTCGTAAATCCTTGGGCTATAGCTCTACGGGCAAAGCTTTTGGCAGCATAAAACTTGCTAACAATGAAATCTAGTTTTCTTACCAGGTCCAGAATTATTCTTTTTTTTATTATAATTTTTGCGACGATACTTTTAACAAAACTTTTTTTTGTGCAAGTTGTGCATAGAAGTGTTTATTCGGAAGTGGCTAACCGTCAATACGTCACGCCCTCCACTAATATTTATGAACGCGGCACTATTTATTTTGAGCGTAAAGACGGTCAGCTTGTTTCGGCCGCTACCCAAACTTCTGGTTTTAAAATAGCTATTAACATAGATAAAATTATTGATAGAGAGGATACTTACCAAAAATTATCAAAAATAATAACTCTTGATCACGACTATTTTCTTACAAAAGTCAGCAAGAAAAATGATATTTACGAAGAAGTAGCGCACAATCTCACGCAAGAACAAGCAAATGCTATTTCCGCAATGAAAATTCCTGGGGTAACTGTTTTTAAAGAAAAATGGCGTTTTTATCCTGGAGGAGATTTAGCCTCGCACACATTGGGTCTTGTTGGATATAAAGGTGATGAATTGGGTGGGCGATATGGTATAGAGCGGCAATATGAAACTCTTCTTGCCCGTAGTGCTGACAATCCTTATGTGAATTTTTTTGCTGAGGTTTTTTCCAACATTAGTAAAACTTTATTTGAGAATGGGGGGCGTAAGGGAGACATTATAACTACCATTGAACCTCAAGTTCAAGGTTTTTTGGAAAAAAAATTAAATGAAGTAAAAGATAGATATCAGATTGACTCTGTCGGTGGAATAATTATGAATCCGCAAGATGGGTCTATCTATGCATTGGGAGCGAAGCCCGATTTCGATCCCAATAACTTTTCTGAAACAAAAGAAATTTCAGTCTTTTCAAATCCACTAATAGAAAATGTTTTAGAATTTGGTTCTGTTGTAAAGCCACTCATTATGGCCGGAGCTATAGATGCTGGGGTTGTCACAGCTGATACGACATATGATGACAAAGGAGAAGTTACTGTTGAAAAACATCAAATATTTAATTTTGATAAAAAAGGAAGAGGTCCGGGTATAAGTATGCAGGAAGTCTTAAGCCAATCACTAAATACTGGAATGGTTTTTGTGGAACAGAAATTAGGTAGAGTAAAATTACGCGATTATTTACTTGCTTTTGGCGTTAAAGATAAAACTGGGATTGATTTACCGAATGAAACTTCAGGGCTCGTTTCAGGTATATTAAAGAGTCCTCGCGAGATTGAATATGCCAATGCCGCTTTTGGTCAGGGAGTTGCGTTTACTCCAATTGAATTAATACGGGCGCTTGCTTCACTCGGCAATAGTGGAAATTTAGTCGTTCCACATGTTGTTAAAGAAATAAAGTATGATGATGGCACTTCTAAAAAAATGACATATTCCACCACACCCACCAAAATTACGAAAGCTACTGCGGAAGAAATAACCCGAATGTTGGTAATGGTAATGGATAAAGGAATTGCCGGGGGTTCTAAAAAGCTCGACCGTTTTAGTGTGGCAGTAAAAACCGGAACAGCGCAAGTTGCGGACAATACGAATGGAGGATATTATGCAGATAGGCGTAACCATTCTTTTATTGGTTATTTTCCAGCTTATGATCCTAAATTTATAGTTTTGCTTTATGCTGTAAATCCTAAAGGTGTGCCTTATGCCGCTACCACTTGGACTGATCCCTTTCTAGATGTTACCAAATTTTTATTAAATTATTACAACGTTCCGCCAGACAGATGATAAAAATAGTTTTTAAAAAAATCATAATTTATATTCTAAAAATAGAGTCCGAGCTCGTGCTTTGGAAGTATAAACCAAAAATTATTGCTATTACTGGATCAGTCGGCAAGACTTCCACCAAGGATGCGGTGTATGCCGTGCTTTCCAAAATATCTTATGTTCGTAAAAGTGAAAAAAGTTTTAATAGCGAAATAGGTTTGCCACTTACTATTTTAGGATGCCCTAATGGATGGAACAATCTTTTCACTTGGCTTGAAAATGTATTTAAAGGGTTGTGGCTTTTCATTTGGCCTCATGAATATCCAAAATGGCTTGTGCTCGAAGTTGGAATTGGCAAACCGGGTGACATGAAAAAAACCGCTTCTTGGCTTAAAACAGACGCAGTTATTATGACCACCATTGGAGAAACCCCGACCCATATTGAATTTTTTGATTCACACAAACATTTAGTGGAAGAAAAAAGTCAACTTATAAAAACTCTTAAACAAGACGGTCTTTTGGTATTAAATGCTGACGATACAGATATACTTGAGATGAGGTCTAAAAGTAAAAATCGTTCCATCACTTACGGTTTTACAGAGGGTGCTGATATTTTAGGTTCAGGGGATATTATTTCTTATAATGATAAAGGAGAACCAGAAGGGATAATTTTTAGAGCGGATGAGGGAGGTAATAGTTTGCCGGTTGTGATAGAGGGGGTATTTGGCCGCAATCATGTTTATGCATCTCTTGCCACTTTAGCTCTTTCGTCCGGTTTAAAATTTAATATGTTGGAAGCCGTTAATTCACTGAAAAATTATGATGTTCCGCCGGGACGAATGCGTCTTTTGAAGGGGATAGAAAATTCTCTTATTATTGATGATACGTACAACTCTTCTCCTTTTGCTTGTGAGTTTGCGCTTAAAACTTTGGGGGAAATAAAATGCAAAGAAAATGAAAAGTGCAGAAAAATTGCTATTTTGGGTGATATGCTGGAACTTGGTCGTCATACGGTTGAAGCTCACAAAAATATCGGTAAAATTGCAAAAGAAAACACAGATATACTTGTCGTCGTCGGCCCGAGGGCGAAATCAATCAAAGAAGGCGCCAAAGAGGCCGGTTTGGATGAGAAGAAAATTTTTGAATTTTTAAATTCATACGAGGCGGGAGATTTTATAAAAACTTTTCTAGAGAGAAACGATATTATACTAGTTAAAGGTTCACAAGGAGTGCGCATGGAGCGCGTGGTGGAGACTATACTCCTCGATCAAGAAAATAAAGAAAAATTATTGGTTCGCCAGGATGACGAATGGAAAAAAAAGAAATAAAATTATATTTCCCCGATAGTTTTTGCTATCCATTCTTCTATCTTGTTTACTGCTGATGATACATGTTTCTGACGTTCTGCGTGTCTTTTTATATGCGGACGCATTCTGGGAAAACAAAAAGATACAAGAATCAAACCAATAATTAAAAAAAGGATTCCTTGTAAAAAGGGGAGAAACAAGCCCAGGATCCCCAATATTATAAAAATGATTCCAATAGTTAAGACAAGGATTTTTTTAATCTTCTTTTTCATAATAAAAGTATAGCCCATAATGTGATTTTTTGATATGATATTGGTATGAATAAATTAACGGAAGAAGAAAAAAGAGTAATAATAGATAAAGGAACAGAGGCGCCATTTACAGGTGAATATGTAAACAATAAAGAGACGGGCGTGTATGCGTGCAAGCAATGCGGAGCGCCCTTGTATGATTCTAAAAGTAAATTTGAGTCTACTTGTGGCTGGCCGAGTTTTGATGATGAAATACCGGGAGCAGTAAAGAAAAGCCCTGATGCTGACGGAATGCGCACAGAAATAACCTGCGCGAAATGTGGCGGGCATTTAGGGCATTTATTTATCGGTGAGCATTTGACAGAAAAAAATAAGAGATATTGCGTTAATTCTTTATCAATGAAATTTATTCCGGGCGCCACGCTTTAATGGACGATTGCGCGGCGTGATTTCGTAAAATCAAATTTACATGATTAAAAAAATTATACTAGCAGGAGGATGTTTTTGGGGATTGCAAGATTTAATAAGAAAACAAATAGGTGTTGTAAAAACATCCGTAGGTTACACGGGAGGAAAAGTTGAAAACCCTACTTATCACGATCATGAAGGACATGCAGAAGCGGTGGAGATAGAATATGATACTGAGAAAACTTCTTACAAAAAATTATTGGATTTTTTCTTTCAAATACATAATCCTACTACTTTAAATCAGCAGGGGAATGATAGAGGCACTTCTTATCGTTCAGCTATTTTTTATGGTGACGACGCAGAAAAAAAAGAAGCGGAGAATTTTATAGATATTGTGAACAAGTCCAAGCGTTGGAAAGATCCGGTGGTTACGACGCTCGAGCCATTTAAAAAGTTTTATCTAGCGGAAGATTACCATCAAGATTATTTACAAAAAAATCCAGGTGGATATACTTGCCACGCTATATATTTTGATAGTTATTTGTAATCAATTTTTAAAAATTTAGCAAAAACAAAACCCGCCGAGTGACAGGTCTTGTCTTCGGGGCGGGTTAGATTTGTTCGGCGAAGTGAAGAATATTTTTTAAATCTTCAATCGTCGGGTTGTTACGATCCAAGACAGCCCTCGCAGCTTTCTTGAACTCTTCAACCTTTTCCTTTATTTCTAGGTCCTCTTCTTCCAGCTGATAGGCATGGCTTCTGAGAACTTCTATGTTTTGTTCTATTGACATGTTGTTTTTCTCCTTTTAATTAATAATTTTCCAACATTGATATTATATCACACATAAGATAAATGTCAAGCATATAATTCTCCCAATAAAAAGTTGCTATTTTTTGACATATATAAATAAAGATGTTATTATTGTGATGAAATAGTCTAGTTAACTAATTGTGGTTAGCTTTCACAAATAAATAAAAATCGAGGTAAATTATGCTTTATTACGAACCAACCGTTGGCGAGGAATTCAGCGTAATCCTCGAGAATACGCTCGTGTTAGCAAGCAAGGAAAATGAGGAGGTTCAGACTACTTTCATAGGTATGACCTTCACAGTGAATCCGGGTGACACAATGGAATTAATCAAAGAGTCCTTTTCAGTAAGGTCAATTCTTCGTCATCTGGAATCTCCTGAGTATCAAGCACAGGAAAGAGATGCAGAAAATTTTAAGGATCGGATGACTGACGTGGCTAAGCTTCTTCATAAAAAGGAGTTTAAAAGAGCTCTATTTCGCGCCCCTAAGAAGATGGCGCTTAGTGATGAGCCTCTCTGGAGGAAGATAGTTGCGACGAAAGCCGACGGCTACGGTGGTCGTCTCATTCGTTTCGTCGAACGCTTTGCACGTCTCACAGAGGGTTGTGTCGTCCGTGGCGAGACTGTTGAAGAATGTGCTGACAAAATGTTCCATCTCGCCAACATTGAAGACCTTCCTGTCTGTATTTACAGCGAGGCTGTGTTCATGCTCTCGAAAGTGCGGTGGATACATAGCGAACAACTTGATCGTTGGTATAATCCCCCAATCCAGGTTAAGAATGAGAGAAAGAAAGTTAACAAAAGCCCAGGACTTCTCCGTTTATTATCATTACGCTGATCACAATTTTGGCGAATCTAAAGAAACCCCCGCAGGACCAACAATCAAGCGGGGGTATTTTTTTTAAAAAATTTGATAAAATGTTTCGATTTGTGGCTACAAATAATTTCTCGCCGTCTCTCAAAATTTTCGCAGTCCGCCCCCTCGTGGTTTTGTGATCACAAATCACTAAGTATTTTATTTCATTTCTCTCATAAAATACGTAAGTGTTTGCCGACCCCGGCTCGGCTATTTTTCTTCTGAAAAATTATGCCTGTGCCTTCACAAAGTGCTCGCAGGTAAAGCAGTTTACCTGCTTCCTGCACTTTGTGACCCTACGCGGAATCGAACCGCGATTCTATCCTTGAGAAGGATATGTCCTAACCGTTAGACGATAGGGCCTTTTGTGATATAATAATAGTGTTTATTTGTAATAAAAACAATAGGTTATTCGTCATTAACTATGGATACTGAAGAAGAAGAAAAAAAAGGAAAAGGACTGTTCATTGAACTTTATGATACTCATGCAGATGCTATTTTTCGTTTCTGTTATTTTAAAACAGGAAACAGGGAAGTGGCAAAAGACCTCACACAAGACATTTTTATAAAAGCATTTAATTATTTTGAAAAGAAGAAAGAAGTGGAGAATGCTAAAAGTTTTATTTATACTATTGCCAAGAATACAGTCATTGATTATTGGAGAAAAAGTAAAAGTGTTCAAGAGAGTCAATTAGGAGAAGGGTTTTTTGAATCAATAGCCGAAAATGACAATACGGAAACTAATATAGATTATTCAATTTTCCTTTCATTATTAGATAAATTGTCCGAATCTGACCGAGAAGTTATAGTTTTGCGTTTTGTTGAAGATATGAGTTCTAGGGATATGGCAAAATTGCTCGGTGAACGTGAAAATACAATATTGGTAAGGATAAGCCGAGCAAAAGAAAAACTTAGAGATTTATTAAAAGAAATAGAAAATCAAAATGGATAATGAATTTGAATCTATAATTAAAGCAGTAAAGAATATTAAACTCAATGAAGATGAGAAATTTTTAATGCGTCAAAATATCATAAATTCAAACATTAGCAGTCCGTATTACGCAAATCAGGGTATAAAGAGCTCTTATTTTATTTTTAGTAAATTTAAATTTGTACCAACGCTTGCACTAGTTCTTATCGTTACACTCGCGGGCGGTACTGCCGCTTTTGCGGAAAAAGCTATACCAGGAGATTTGCTTTATGGAGTAAAAACATTAGTCAATGAACCAGTCGCAGGAATCCTTGCTTTAACAAAAGAAAAGAAAATAGAATGGCAAGAACAACTTGTCGAACGCAGGCTTGGAGAAGCACAAAAACTTATTTCTAAAAACGTTTTTAATAAAACAACGAGAATTTATCTCGAAGATAAAATAAAAAGTCAGATTGATCAATTTAGCATTAACGCAAATGAACTTGCTTTGCAAAAAAACGAGTCTACAAATTCATCTGATTTGAATATTAGATTACAGGCATCTCTCAAGGCTTATCAGAATGTACTCACAACAATTTCAGATGAGACGAATATTGACGCAGACACAAAAAAAGAAACGGGGAAGTTGCTTGCTGTTTTAGCAGAATCTCGAGATAAAGTAAGAGACGATCATAAAAATCTTGAATTAAATCAAGGAATAAATTTGCAAAATAATTCAAATAATAAAATTGATCCTACTTTGCCCGATTCAGATTTGGCATTTGCTAAACAAAAGGTGGCGCTAGATTTGCTTAATTCAACAAAGCGTTTATATCAAAAAGAAAAAGTAAATTTGTCAAATAATATACAAAATAAAATTAATGATAAATTTAGAGGGGCGGAAACAGCATTGCAAGAAGGTAAAATATTTATTGATTCTTCTGATTATGTCAA
>OBEQ012602510.1_pt1 | contig 12706 bp, 13 predicted proteins | sample 1670901 | NCBI WGS metagenome assembly OBEQ01 (sample SAMEA104232315, study PRJEB22302) | groundwater metagenome | biome: forest; feature: aquifer; material: groundwater | place: USA | collected 2011-08-07 | depth 5.4 m
CAAATCGTTGTTTGTTTTCTTGTGCTCAAAATTAGGCAGGGGTGCATGAAATAAAACGACGATTTCATTTCAGCACAGAAAATTGATAGTTTTCAATTTTCTTGTGAGCGAAGCGAACATGCCACCGGTCTATTGACCGGTTGTCCCCTGCCTATTTTGACAATTCAATACAAAAATCTCCATCACAACACGGTTTAATGTGATGACAATGTTGACAGACATACTTTTGTTTAATGAGAATCATTTCTTGCTGACAGATTTCGCAGTGGAAAGGCATAATTGAATGATATATCGTAGAAGAAAATAAATCTTACGCTAAATTCTTCTTTCGCAAAGAATTTAAACTACCCCCGACCAGTTTAATACGCGAGAATACCACCACTCTAATGAGTGGTGGATTGCGTGTGCAATCCAATAGATTATTTGGTGGTATTCTGCGTGCTCAAAATTAGGCAGGGGTGAGGGAAGCGAACATGCCACCGGTCTATTGACCGGTGGTCCCCTGCCTATTTTGACAAAAAAGTAATTTGGGGGTAATTAACATGGATCTAAAACAACTGGTTTTAGCAGGGGTAATTGGTGTAGGAGTACTAGGGGCTGGAAAAATAGGGTGCTCAAATTATACCTATTCAAACGGTTCAAGAACAGGATATGTCAATAAATTCTCAGAGAAGGGAGTAGTCTTTAAGACACACGAAGGCGACCTTACAATGACCCTCGGTGCAAATCAAAATGGTATTGGAGTGAATACGTGGTCGTTTAGTGTTAAAGATAATACCATTGCTCAAAGAGTCGAACAAGCGATGGAAGACGGAAGAAAAGTGAAATTAACGTACGAGCAAACAATGACAACCGTTCCCTGGAAAGGTGATACCACCTATTTTGTTACCGGTGTAGAATACATCGGTGAAGATAAGAAATAGATTTTTTCTTCTTTTTTACATTAAATAGACTAGAAAGCCTCGTCTTTTAAGACGAGGATGAATGGCTTTCTAGCCTATTTATGTCACAAAGTGCGGGGATTAGAAAGCGTCTCTGTTCAAGCCTCGCTCTTTAGAGCGAGGTGAGACGCTTTCCCGCACTTTTATGACTTTTAACATTTCTTCTAGATTAAACCACCCGTAACGGATAAATCTCTTTCTTCATCTTCTGCAAACACCGTTCTACCGTCAACACCAACCCCGTATCAGCTTTCTTCCGCGCTTCCTCGAGAACGTCAGGAACTGTTTCTGAAAGATAATGATGAATTATCCTCTCAACACCCGGCAATTGAATTCCACCTTCACGAAAAGCAAGAATTATTCCACGATATTCCCCCATTGTGTGAAGGTGATCATATAAAAATCCATTCCACATCACTCTCTCGCGTTCTTTATACTCAGAATTAAATGAAAACATAAAACACCATCATCTATTTCCTCTCTTCCAGCGTCGCTTTAATCCGTCTCACACCAGCAGCGCAGGCTTCTTCTTTTGTGATCTTGAACAGACCCATCTCTTTGGTATTCTGAACATGCGGACCGCCGCAGAATTCTTTAGAATAATCTCCAACGAAATAAACCGAAACACGATCGGGATATTTGACGCCAAATTCCATCTGCGCCCCTAATAATTTTGCCTCTTGAATCGTCATTTCTTCACGTTGAACAACGACCGCTTTTTTAATGACACGGTTGACTTCATCTTCAACTTTCTTCACTTCTTCCGGCGTCAACTTCCGATCAAAATTGAAATCGAAACGTAATCGATCTGCCGTAATATTACTTCCTTTTTGGTGAATGTCTTTAGAAATAACGCGACGCAACGCCTCATTCAGTAAGTGCGTCGCCGTGTGTAAACGAGTCGTCTGCGGAGAATTCTCACTCAAACCACCTTTAAACATTCCCGCCGCTGCCGTGCGTGACAATTCTTGATGCTGTTCAAATTCTTTTTTAAACAGCGCTTCATCAACCGAAATTCCCTGTTCTTGTGCTAACTCCTGCGTCATCTCTAAAGGAAAACCATAACTTTGAAAAAGCAAGAACGCATCTTTGCCCGAAATCATGTCAGATTGAACAGCCATTTTGTTGAACTCTTTCAAACCAGTTTCAATCGTCTTGCTAAACTTCTCTTCTTCTTTCTCTAACTCCGATAAAATTCGCTCTTTATTTTTAGCCAACTCAGTATAATAATCTCCGTAATCTGCAATAATTATTTCACCAATTAGAGAAGTAAAATTAACAGTGATACTGATTAATTTTCCATAGCGAATCGCCCGGCGAATTAATCTACGCAAAACATAACCGCGATCTACATTCGATGGAACAAGAGCAAAATCATCACCTAAGACAAACACGGCTGCACGGAGATGGTCAACGACAACCCGCATCTCACGTGTTTTGTCTTTATAGGATATACTACTTAACTCTTCAAGTTTTTTGATACTGTGTGAGAATAATTCTGTTTCGTAAGCACTCTTTTTCCCCGAGAGGACAGCTAACGCTCGTTCAAAGCCCATTCCTGTGTCGACGTTCTTTTGGGCGAGCGCTTTAAAACCAAAGAGATTCTTCTCGATAAATTCTTTGATTTGGTTGGGAGTTTGATACACTTCAGAGATAATTCCTAATTTTTTCGCAGTGTCTACATTTTCTTTTTTGTGATCAAAATAGAGGACGTCATCAGCACTAAGATGATATTTTTTAAAAAGAGTATTAAAGAATGCGGGATTGTCTTTATTCACTTTTTCCTCTTCCAGTGAAAACGCATCAAAACCAGAATTCTCTAACAGTTTCCTTCCTTTTTCTCTAAAACCATTAACCACTAATAGTTTCTTAGCGTTAACAGAATTTAAAACCGTTAAGAGTTCAGAATTGAGATTAAACTCCGAATCATAAATAGTAAACATACCATCAACTAGAACTACTCTCTTAAATTTAGTATATGTCATAAATACATCATTCCAAATCTCTACCCAGCGATTATCTTCGGGATCAAATTTCGCCGGCGCCTTGCCGTCACCCGTCCAATAGAACATTTCTGAACACGGACCACAAGGACCAGTTTCTCCAGCAGACCAGAAATTATCTGCTCCGAGATAGGCAATTCTTTCTTTCGGGACACCTAACTTGAGCCACACTTGCGCCGCTCCCTCATCACGCGGGACTTTCGCATCACCTTGATAGACCGTAAACGCTAATTGCTGCAACGGAATGTTCAACCAATCTTTCCCCGTGAGAAATTCAAAACTCCATTGGATCGCTTCTTTGGGAGAATAATCCCCTAAACTCCAATTTCCCAGCATCTGAAAGAACGTATGATGCGTATTGTCGCCAATATTATCAAAATCAACCGTACGTAGACATTTCTGAATATTTACGAGTCTCTTCCCCGATGGATGTTTTCCACCCAAGAGATACGGAACTAACGGCTGCATTCCTGCCGTATTGAATAAGACTGAGGCATCATTTGTCGGAATAAGCGAGGCGGAAGGGATGATCACGTGTTGCTTGCTTTGAAAAAAGCGAAAGTACAGTTCGCGGAGCTGTTTGGGGTTCATAATTGATTGATAAAGAGAGAAGTTTTTAATGTTTTCGGAAAGAAAAGGATAAACTTTATATTTCCTCAGAGAATCATTAAGTACAATGACAAAACAAATCAGTCCAGAAGCAGAAATAACAATAACTCCATACGATATATACCGGCATGAAGTGGTAAATGTAAGTACACGGCGGGAGAAGAGTAAATGAAAAAAGACTTCTTCCCTACCATCTTTGGTAAAATACTCAAAGACACTAAAATCATCAACGCAAACGCAGCAAAGATTCCAGAAAGATACTCTACAGAAACAATTATTACTGCCTCCACCAGAATCATTCTCAGAATAGAAACAAAAGAATTAGAACCCTCAAGCAGAGAGGTAAATACAATCAGCGAACGTCATGTTCCAAGAGAAAATATTTCGCCAGAGATACTGAAAGATAAAACAATCAAAAAAAATGTGGATATAATTAAATCAGCCATACAAAATTATGCCCATCAACTAAAAACAGAATGTAAGATCGGTCTGGATGTGTATCAGACTCTCAAAAAAGATAATCCTCAACAACTCAATACTGAAGTAAACTATGCCTCCTGTTTGAAAAAGATCATTGAACTTGCAGAGAAAATAAGAGAACTCCTCAAAAACACCGTTCATTCTATCGCAGAAAAAACAGAAACGGCAAAAGAAGAACTGGAAGAAGTTCTCAGAAATGCTCTCCTCAAACTAAGAAATTTTAATATTGACAAAGAAGCATGTATTAAATTAATCCAAGAAGGAGAACAGAGCACCGGCCCAGAAAGAATAAGTGAAATACTAAAAGAATTAGAACCACTTCAACGGAAGATGCTCGAAGAAATTCTGGAAATAGGATTTTCTTTTCACTTCTGGATGGGGAGATACAGCCCGGCAAAGATAGAGAATATAGAACTGCAAAAGCAAAAATTTGAGAAGATAGAAGAAGTCTATACAACACTTAAAACAGAAACAGAGACTGCTTTGGATTTCATCAAAAACCATTCTCCTGAACTAATCACAAGAAAAGGTATAGAAAAATCATTACTCGATATTCACTTATTATTAACCGAGACAGAAAGTGAATATATCAAAGATTATAGTGAACTAGCAAAAGGGAGAGGAAAACGAATTTGTAACACTATCAACAGAGGCAATAGAATAATCAAAGCAAAATGTAAAAGCAAAGAAATAAAGAACAGTTTTCCGCCAACCAGAAAGTATATCCTCACATTAAGAGCAGGGATGTTAAGACGGAAATTAGGAGAACCCATCGTAATTATTGAAAAGACAGAAGGAAGACGGAGACTTAATAATTTTTATACATACTTAGACCCCACTACAATTAATGCAATGGCAAAAGCATTAACTGTCAATCCAGAAGAAGCAATTAAATGGGTTAAAAACGCATTAACCAATAGTTTAACTGATACTATTGCTGGAAGTTATTATTATCCCATCATCATCAAAATCAAAAATATAACGGAAGAAGATTTAGAGTAACTACTCTTCCATTAAACTTATAATCTCTCATTCTTCAACTAATAGTTCATGGAACCGCTCCTCATCGCCTTCCGCTTGGGAATTACATTTCTCTTCGCCTTTCTCTTTGGATTAGAACGAGAATGGTCGCACAAACCCGTCGGTTTCGGCACATTTACGTTCGTCGCAAGCGGCGCCTGCGCCCTCGCAACAACGGCAATCTCATTCCAAGCAGAAAATCCTCTCCCATTATTAGGTTCAATCGTTACCGGTATCGGTTTTCTTGGCGCCGGAGCGTTGATTAAAACGTCAGATAAAATTACTGGTTTCACTACCGCCGCCAGTCTCTGGCTCTTCGCCATCTTCGGATTAATGATTGGCATCGGAAATTATCTCAGCGGATTTCTTCTTTACCTCACCGTCTGGTGCGTTCTCCTCTTCGACCGCTCGTTCAAGAAAAGAGGTATTGGATCATACCAGCGGAAAGTAGTCATCAGAACAAATCGCGTCTTAGACATCAAAACAATTGAAGAAGCACTGCACTTTCGGAAACGAAAACGCCTTGATTTAGATGTTAACAAAAAAGACAAGAAGATGGTTCTGACATATCTCGTTGAAGGCAGCAAAGCAGAAATCAGCAGAATGCCCCTTGATCTCTATAATCAACCCTGGTTCGAATCGATGAAAATAGAGTGAGTTTCATCCAAAAAAAAGGTAGTACCATTTCATGAGCGATAGAGTGTTTGAAAAACATCAATTGCGGAAGGGGATTGTCCCTCGGGGAAGGTGCCGCATTTTTGTCTCACATCAAAAGAGCGAGTTGGTGCTACCAGAGCGAAAGCGAATTTTGGGATGAAACAAATCGAGTGAAAAGATTTTTAAACTAATCCCAAAAATAACAATTTATGGGCAAACGCATCGCAGAAGATAAACAAGCTGTACTGACGACCAGACTACAACAAATGTTTGGATCTTCACCCGCAGAACAATTTCTCTATAAAGAAATGGAACGCTATCTTCCGCAATTTAGCAGTTTAAGCGATGACGAATTTCAGGACTTTGTCCAATACCAACAAGCAGTCTATCTCAACGGAGAAAAACCTATTCTAGGAAGACCATTAGCCTCTCTCAATCCCACGTTTATTGATTCCATTGATAGCATCTCATTATCACACGCCGGAGAAGAAGTCTATACTCGCGCTTCAATCAAAGAAAATGGTTTTCGTATGCAACTCCACCGCGGCGCAGAAGAAACAGCGAATGCCTTCACCAGACAATTCACCCGCTACGATCTTCGTATCCTGCCCGAACTAGCAGAAATAATTGAAACGCTTCCCGTGATGATTGGCGACGGTGAATTAATTAACAAACGCTATCCCCATCTTGCCGGATTTAATCGATTGCACGAACGCATCCCCGATGCTCGCTATTGGCCAACAAAAGGAGAAAAAAAATTAAACGATGATTTTGTTGCTCTATATTTACAAAGAGAAGACTTCTTCAAAGACGGAAAAGTACTTCCAGAATTTGAATGCACGCTAGCATTTCACGGTCTCTTTGCCATCGCCGACCCCAAAACGTGGAACAAATCGAAAGAAGAACAAGCGGCAAGTCTAATTTCACTCTGTCGTCTTCCAATGAATTATCAACGCGTCGACGAACTCTTAACTGCTTTAGAAAGCCACCTCAGAGAAAAGAACTCAGCAGCGCGTGTCGTTGAGAGACAGTTTGTTCCGGACAGAAAAACATTACAGCATTATATTCGTGAAAAAGAACAGCAAGGACTAGAAGGTGTCTGTGTCGTGCAACATCTAGACAACACAGATCCCGCAACGGCGTTCAAGTTTGCCAAAAGTTTCAAAATAAAAAAATATGAAACAATTGATACGGCCCTGTTAGGATTATACTATGGAAAAAGTAAAGAAGATGGAGACGAAGAAAGAATAGAAAACGGCAAAGAATCAGAACCAGTTATTCGTGGCGCTTTACTTGGTGTCTTTGATCATGCTCTGGGAAAATATGTTCCATTATGCAAAGTCAATCTCGACCCGGAAGGAGTCCAGATAAAAACAAAAGGACAACGCCAACGACTAGAAAGACTACGCGATGAAGTCAGTTCACTCGCTCGAGAACGCAGCACCACAGACCCAGTAACAACGCTCTATGATGTTTATCTTGCCCAAGGAAAAACAACTGCAACAGTTCTCCTCCACGATGAAACAATTGCTGATCGCGTCATCACCCTAATCCAAAATCTCCCACGAGGAAAAGATCTATTCGCTCTTCTCAGTGATTACGAAACAAACCGAACGGAATATGACAGTGGCGCGCGAGGTAAGAAAAAAAGCAGTATTAAAGCGGAGCAATGCATTGATGAATATCGTGATATCTTTGGACAAATCTCAGCATTACGTGAAGAAAAAAATCTATTTAGACGCTTTCAACACTACTTCTCACGCGTTTCTGAAGTTAAAGTCTTATCAAAACGCTTAGCTCAACCAGATCTACTTGTATCTACAGAAAATCCCATCGTTCTCGAAACACAAGCATTTGACATAAAATGGGGAGAAAGCCCTTTCCCTGCCGGCTTTCATTCATGGTACTGCAACAGCTTACACTTCAATAACGTCTTTGCCGAACGCGTGCGCCATGACAAGTCAACAACAACCGATTATGAAACCGTCTTTAAACTGGCAAGAATGAATACTGTTAAAAAGAAAAGACAGAAAAAATAATCATGACAAATCTTCTTCAGTGGTTGAAAGAAACGCCCCACCTTACACTTAATCTTGGATCTCTCAAAATTCCTTACGGCGCTATCGCTTTCAGCGATGGGATGATGCTCGGTATCGCTCAAGCACAAGGCGTCGATCTCGGTGGATTAGAAATGAGCTTCGGTTTGCTGTCCGTCAGTGTTATTGGAGCAGCGCGCGCCGGGATGGGAACGACAAACGGACACCCTCTCGCTACAATTGTTAACTATGTTGATCCGAAACAACATCTTCCAACAACAGAGAATGAGAGAAAAGATTATAATTCATTAGAAAATATTGGAAAAAGATGCGCAACCGTTGGTTTTCGCTATCAAATTGAAACGTTATTAGGATATGGTGTAGGATATTTGTATGGGAAATTACAGCAATAAACTACTTCTTCAGCACTTCACCCTTCAAATCAAACGCCGTCGTCTTGACAATACGAACAGTAAAAACATCTCCTAACGTAAAATTCCCTTCAACCATCACTGGCTTATAGGCAAAATTATGGCCAACCCATTGATTTTCCAATTCTCCTCTCTCATCAATAATAATTTCCCCTTGCCAATCCTGCCAGCGTTCATTCTGCATCTTAGAAATGTTATGAACAATATCTGATAAAGTCTTGAAACGGTGAACTATAATCACATCAGAGAGTGGCGGCAATTTCGCGTCTTTAGTTCCAGATCTTGGCAAGAAGCGAGAAATAGTGACGCAATCAGGCGTCGTTTTACGGATCACATTAATTGTCCCTAAATACTGCTCATCTGTTTCCGTAGGATAACCCACGATGATATCAGTCGTAATCGTTATTTCCGGCACGGCTTCTCTAAAATCATGCACAGCCGCAACAAAATCTTCCACCGTATAACTATATTTCATCTCTGCCAACGTTCTATTATCTCCTCCCTGGAGAGGGAGATGGAAAAACTTGAACATCTTCGGATGTTTATAGATTTCAGCAAGACCATCTTTAATCTTTGACAGATGATTAATGTTGCCTGTCCCCATACGAATCATAAAATTTCCAGGAATCCCTACTACTTCTTTAAGTAAAGCAACAATATCCGTCCCGATATCAAAACCATAACAAAATGTATCCTCTGACGTTAGGTAAATCTCGCGCATACCATCTTTCACTGCAAGTTCAACTTCTTTCTTAATCTCGGCGATCTGATACGATTGCAACGGAAGACGAGTAGATTTTGTTTTGTAAGAAGCATAAACTTCAGGACAACCAAGACCAATCGGAATAATATCCATAACAGAACTTCTTCTCACTCGCGGTAAATTCAACGACGACATTTCTTCCGTTTCCACTAAATGCAGAACATTATCGTTCAACGCCTCCTCCGCAACTTGTACAATCTTGTGAATCTGTCTCGTCCCGAGAAGACAATATGGCTTTAGTTTGGGATTGGTAGGATCAGCCTGAGGGATACAACCAGCGATGATAATCATCTTGTGCGGATATTCAGTTCTGACTTTTTCCAACGGAAGAAAAAGAAGTGATTCAGATAACTCTTTAGTCGCACAACTATTAAAAATAACGATATCAGCAGATTCAAGATCATTAACCCACTCAAACTTTGCCTCTCTGAGCAATCCCGCCATCTTTTCCGAATCGGAAAGAGTATGGTCACTTCCAGTGGAGATAATAGTAAATGTGGTCATAGGAAGTCATTGAGAAGAACTGCTTTAAAAAAATTGTGGGGAAGAATCATAATGGTTTCGGTCTACTCAGAATCGTCTTCGAATCTTTCTTCCACTTATCCGAAACATCAACATACAACTCCACCTCATTGCCATCAGGATCGAGAACGTAAACACCCAGTGTAATGGTGTGATCTGCCGTGCCGACAATCGTCACGTTAGCTTTCTCTAACTCTTGCATCGCTTCTTCTAATTCTTTCCGGGAATTGCCAATCTTCAACCCGAAATGATAGAGACCAGCTGTTGGCTGTTTCTTCGGCTGTACTTTTCCGCCGATCTCGATCAGTAACAATTCGTGATGCGTTCTGCCTGTTGAAAAGAATGTCATACCCGTAGCACGAGCAATCTCAGGAAAACCCAATATTGTCTTATAGAAATAAGCCGATTTCTGGAGATTAGTAACGTATAAGACAATGTGACCTAGTTCGTGAATTTTCATTACGTTTAGAAATTCAATTCTCTTCTTTAATGTTGTGGAAATTCGAATTAACAAAAATAACGGGGAGAGTTTATAAAGTATCAATCTCTTTAAAGTCAAGAAACAGGAGAATACAAAAATGGATACTAATGATGATAATAATAAAATGAGATTCTACCACCAAGAAGCAAGAGGACCAACTCTAAATGGAATTATCACCTGCGGTTCACAAGCAGGATATGAGAGTGGACAAGAGTTCAGTCTAGAACAAACAATTGGTTTCTTAAATGAGATTAATGGAAAACGAAGTGAAAGAAGAGAAACAACAATCCCCTGCATTGTTAAAGAAGGAACTCTTATCGGCAGATCTGGAGACAGTGATTACCGAGAACGAGTTTATCAATTGGAATTTTCTTGGAGTCCAAGATATACTGCAATTCCCAAAGAAACATTTCGTGATGCTCTTCTCTCTTATGCCGACGAATTGGGTCAAAGAATGAAGCAACAAAGGATGTACGTTGAATTCGAAGACGAGACATTCGTTCTCAAAACTCTCTAAAACCCTAACCTCTTCACCATCACATCTGCATTAAATTCCTCAAAGTCATCGTAGGTCTGCCCCACACCCAGAAATAAAATCGGTTTCTTAATAGTATAGGAAATTGACAACGGCGCGCCACCTTTATCATCAACATCTGCCTTCGTTAGAATGGCGCCATCCATCTCCACCAATTCATTGAACTTACGCGCTTGTTCAATACAATCATTACCAGTAATACTCTCACCGACAAATAATTTCAAATCGGGATTGGTCACACGAATGATTTTTTTCAACTCTGACATTAGATTTGTATTTGAATGTAAACGACCAGCGGTATCAATTAACACCACATCAACACTATTCTTCTCAGCATACTTAATCGCGTCAAATGCTACAGCAGCGGCATCAGAACCGTAATCCTGCTTAATCATCTTCACGCCTAACTTAACCGCATGCTCCTCTAACTGCTGAATTGCTGCCGCGCGAAACGTATCACAAGCCGCCAAAACAACAGAAAGTTTGTTCTTCTGGAGATAATGTGTTAATTTGGCAATCGAAGTTGTCTTTCCTGCACCATTGATCCCAAAGAACGCAATAACAAAAGGCTTTTTACTTTTTTTGTTTATCTTTTCCAAAAGATTAACTTTCTCAACAGAGAGAATCTCTTTCAACGTTATCTTTAATGTCTCTTCAATCTTGCCCATTACATCACGAGGCAAAGGCTTGTCCACCAGTTCTCGTTGTAAATCCTGTTTAATTTTATCAATGACTTCAACAGAGACATTACTTTCCAATAAGACTAATTCTAAATCCCAGAATAACTCTTCAAACTTTTCAGCAGAGATTGTTTTTGTCGTAAACGATTGTTTGAGTTTGCCAAAGAAACCTTTTTTTGGTTCTTCAATAACTGCTTCTTTGACTTCTTCTGCTTCTTTTTCTTCTTGAATTTCATCTACATCTTCTATTAATTCTGTTTCCTCAAGATCTTCTTCTTTAATTATCTCTTTCCTCTCTTCTTTAACTTCTTCTCTTGATTTTTTGTTGTTACTTTCTTGAGAAACAGCTTTTACTTTTTCTGCTTTAACTTCTTCTGCTTTTTCTTTCGTTTGTTCTTCTTTTTTCTCTTCCTCTTTCTTTCGTGAAAATAATCGTCCAAAGAACCCCTTCTTTTCTTCTTTAGACTCTTCTTTTTTCTCTTCCTCTTTCTTCTCAGAAAAAATTTCTTTTTTCTCTACCGCCTTTGCTACAGGTTTAACAACGGGAACAGATTTAATGATCGAGACCGATTCAACTTTCGTTTTCTTTTTCGGAGAAACAACTTCTTCTTTCTTAACTTCAGCTTCTTTCTTCAGTTCTTTCTTTTCTTCTCTCTTCTCTTTTTTTTCTTCAACACTTTTCTTCGACAAAGCTGTCTTTGACTTTTTTTCAATAATAGAAACAGTTTTCTTCTCCTCAAGAGGAACTTCTACTTCAACTTCCGTAACATCTGCTTCTTTCTCTGCCTTACTTGAAAAGACAGATAATGCGCTTTTTAATTTATCTTTAAGTTTGCCAAACATCTGAAAGACCTATTTTGCCGATCCGGCCATTTCTTTTTCTTCATTTTTAGAAATCTCTTGATACAACGCCGCTACTTGCGACTGGAGTTGTGCTTGAACTTCCTCCACTTCAGTAATCCGTTCAACCATTTCCTCCTCCTGCTTCTCCAACAACCCTACGACGTGGTCTACAGGATGTTCTACTGTTGTATCAGCCCCAACATTAATGATCATTTTTTTATTATCCAGTAATTTTGCCTTCAAAAAGATACCATCTGCCACCGGCACAAGAATTTCATTACCCACCGCCGTCTTAGCAATCTCTGCCACCGCATTGCGAGAGATCTCCAGATCTGCCTGCCGTTGCTGGAGCATTTCAAGATGTTCATTAATCTTCTCCATCTGCTGCTGCAGCATTTGAAACTGCATATACTTTTCCTGCCAGTCAATAGATGCCATCAGAAGATGATTTTGAACCGATTTTATAAGGTTTTTGCTAATTTCAGAGAAAATTGTTATAACCACTGCCCAGAACGTATTTAGTTGGCCATTCGTCTCGCGGAAAATAGGTTGTGGATCCTCTTTCTCCAAAAGAGAAATATGAAGAGATTATTTTCCGTTCCTATCCTTTCTGCTTCGCTAGCCACTGCGAGACGAATCCACAAAATGAAGAATCTACTTCATTTGTGCACAGAAGAAGTCGTTGCTTCTTCTTGTGTCTTGGCC
>OBEQ010940078.1_pt1 | contig 12701 bp, 14 predicted proteins | sample 1670901 | NCBI WGS metagenome assembly OBEQ01 (sample SAMEA104232315, study PRJEB22302) | groundwater metagenome | biome: forest; feature: aquifer; material: groundwater | place: USA | collected 2011-08-07 | depth 5.4 m
GAAAAATTTTGATCAAAGTTTATTTCAAAAAGACTTTGACAATGGTTTTGCCATCCTTTTGAATCAGCTAGTTTCTTCAGAAAGTGATGTAAGAGTTGAAAGTTTTGTATTTCCTCCATTAACTTCCCATGATCGTCCTTATGGTTACATCAAAACGAATCAGATTGAGCCCCACACTCAGCACATCAAAGATTTAATGGGCGGTTTAGAAAGACTTTTTCCAGGAAGATTTGCTGCAACTGACAATGATTCATTCAATTTAGGAACACTTGCATTAAGAAGAGAATTAGAGATAGAAGACTAAAAAATCTAATAATTAAAATAAAAAATCTAAATATTAAAATGGTATTAGAAGAAGTATTATTCTTTCAACGAAAAATTTCTGTAGAAGAATTATCATGGAGAAACATCGATAGAAATATACCTCTTTTAGAAAGAGCTCAAAGAGAACTAACAGAGCTCAAAGACCAAACTCCTTTTTTGTTAGCACATCTTAAACCATACTCTAGATTCTCGGCAGTATTAGAAGGAAATGGAACAATTGGAGCAAAAATTGCTAATTATAATCAATTATTCTATCTCTATGAAGGAGAAGCAACCATTTTAACACCCAATAAAGATCTTTCAGGAAGCAATAAAGAATATCGATTAACCTCTGGATGTATGGTATTAGTTCCAGCAGGAATAGCACATAAAGTAGTCATAGCAAATTATGCTGTATTAATGACTGCAGCAGAGCAAAAAAGGAATAGAAATTGTTAAACTTTCTCATTTAATCAATAAATCACTTCATTTTCATAAATCATATAAATAAACCCTCAAATAATTCTTCCTATGAAACTCCTTGCCAAAAGCATCATTGACAAAAGACAAACAGATACCAGAAAAGATTTAGACGTTGACGGCATCGAGATAGTCCTCCTCGGAAGAGAATTAGACGACGAAAACATCAACGCAACCACACAAGCATTCATCGCTCTTGCAGACCATTTTCCCATAATCGGTGTTGAAGCGCCAATTTCTTATCATGGCTTGCCCGTCAATCCCATTGCAGAAGATACATCAATAAGAGAGCAAAGCAGAGAATACCTTCAACGTTGTTTAGATCTAACGAGTCAACTCAAAGCAGCAACGGGTGCTGAAGTTTATTTTCAATATCAATATGCATTTGGAAATTTTCAACCAAATGGTTATCCCGCAAGAAAAGTGCCAAGAGACTACGAATTACAGCAAATCGCTGCATTTCATCGCTCTTTAGAGGCGCAATGTGATTTTCCCGTGCAGATAGAAAATGGCACTCCTATACATCTTCATAATAATCAACCTGCCTATCGTCACACAACAATCAGATTATCCGATTTTGCCGAGCATAACATTCCCGTTGCATTAGATATTTGCCATCTTGCCATTTCTCTATATACCTGGTCAAAAGCAAGACCATTAACATTAAATCTTGATTCTGTAAAAACACCAAGGGGTATTCTTGCAATCGAAATGACTGAAGAAGATCGCACCTTCGGCAGAAGAATTGCAGATTCAAGAAAAGATCAGAACAGCATCACCGACATCCTCATTGAGCAAATAACACAATATGCCCCTATAATCGGTTCACTGCAATTTTCCAACGCCAAAGCAGGCTTTGCAACAAGTGATGAGGAGGAAGGCTATGCTGGATCAGATGGCTTAATTGACATTCCTCGCGTCTTAGCAAAAGCAATTGTTCCTTGTAATTTACCTTATCTTATTCCGGAGTATCAGGAAGAAGATTACTGTAGTCCTATCCATCAACGAACAATAATCTCCTTCGTAAGAACTTTATCCAAAAGATAAAACCCTTACTACTATTTTTTTTCCAAAAGCTTTTATATCTAAGCTCTTTTCAAACAACTAAAAAAGAGGAGAATCAACCCATGCGTGAACAAGATAAACACTTTTTATCATCCCTTTACTTCGCACTTGCCATCATCCTCACCTGGAAAGGGCTTTGGGAAGGACTTACAAAAATTCCAATCGTCGGTGATCCCTTTGTTGCTCTTTTTATCGGATTTGCACTTCTAACCTTCTCCGGCCTTATCTTCAAAGAATTCGATCCCTTTGGCGGACTTGAAAAAGGAATAACCAAAGAATTAAATTTTCTTCTTAAACATCCTGAAAAAGTAAAATTTGAAGTATATTATAAAGACAACCTTCTAAACAAAGAACGTGTAATTCCAGTCAGCTTCATAAAAGAAGTAGAAGATAATATTATCATTGTCCAAGACGCTGCCAAAAAAAAAGAATATTTTATTCCAACTCATCGGGTAACCAGAGTAGATTACAACGGTCAGAAGTTCTGGAGGTTTTAGAATATGAACAGCGACATACTCAAACAATATCTCTGGTACCTCCTTGGAATTCTCGGTGTCGTTCTCTTTTGGGCCGGAATGTGGGACGGAATCGGAAATTTATCTTATCTAAGCAATCCCTGGATAAGTCTTGGTGTGGGTATCATTCTTTTATCATTTTCAAAATATCTTTTTCCAGATAATGTTCCTTTCTTAAAAGATAAAAACTCGGCAGAAGATATTGTAAAAAGTGTTCACGAGCATCCTCAAAAACACCTCTTTCACTTTAAATACGATGATCATATTCAAAATAAAGAAGTGCTCATTAGCGCTAAAGACATTCATAAGATTGAGAAAGAATTTGTCATCTTTAAAACTCCCGAAGGAGAATTATTTCTCCCTTTGCGGCGTGTTAAAGAAGTCATGAACCAAGGCAACTCTCATTGGAAAAGGTAAATTTTTAAAATCCATTTGAATTCAGAAAAAAGTACGTATTTAGTTAGTTGGCCAAGAAGTCAATTTGGCAAAGTAATTAATACAGGAACATAGGTGAAAATAATACAGAAAACATCTATCACACAACTATTAAACATTAAATTTTCATCCAAATTGACGGCCAACTAAATACGTACAGAAAAAACAACATTTTTTAAATTCCTCTTTATTACCTAATAAATATGTCAAACTACAAACAAGTCATCCTCGTTCGTCAAGACTTAAAACTCCCCAAAGGAAAACTAGCCGCGCAAGCTGCTCACGCCAGCGTTGAAGCAGTCTTAAAATCAAATAAAGATATCGTGCAAGACTGGAGAGATCAAGGCATGGCTAAAATCGTCCTGAAAGTCAAAGATGAGAAAGAACTTGTCCAATACTTTCAGCAAGCTAAAGATGCCAAATTAACCTGCTCCCTCATCACCGACGCAGGAAGAACCGTCATTGCGCCTGGCACCAAAACCTGCGCCGCCATAGGACCAGATGAAGAAGAAAAAATTGATAAAATAACCGGAAAATTAGCACTATTATAATACCCCTAATTAGGAGTAACAAGTTTTATAAATAGCCCTATTTTTAATAAGATAATGGGATATTTTGATTGGCTAAAAGAATTTGAAGCTCCAGAACCGATACGAAGAACACCAACGGAAATTGCTGATTTAATTCATCGTTTTCTTCATGAACTTCACCAGGGAAACAACCTAACTCCCGAACAAGCTCGTCAGAGAGCAGAGAAAAATCTTGTTGAAATTCAAATGTATGGTCAACACTCCTCTAACGGTTTACTCATCACGACAGATGGTTATTTTCTAACGGCATATCACTGTGTAACTGATGATATTAAATCAACTTTAACCGTTCGAACAGCAGATAATAGGGTCTATCCTTTTGAACGGATATGCCATGCTCTACCTAAATTAGATCTTGCACTAGCAAAAGCCACAATTCCAGTACCCGCAGAGCCCATTCATCATGCATTTTATGGTGATAGTATTGAACAATTACATCAAAGCCCCGCTGTTGCACTATCTCTTCGTAATGGCGCAATTGTATCAAAAACAGGTGTAATTCGTCAATCCCATTATACCACTTTAAGTGACCCAGAAAGTCATGAGGTAGTAATCTCTCCTGAAGAAAGTGTTGAACTAGATCAAATTTTATGTCGAAAAGGTGATTCTGGAGGACCTATAATCTCTGCTCATGGGAGAGTAATTGGTACGCTTTTTGGTGCTAATAACGAAATTGGAAAAGAAAGTGCAACTGGAATTCAAATAAGTTGCGCAATTGGCATGCTTTACCAATATGAGCAGATTTTACGAGGAAATCGACCCTATAAATAGAAATCTTTTTAAATAACCCGCCTTCTCACAACAAAAGATGAAAATTCCAAAAACAATGAAAAGACTTTGCAAATACTGCAAAAAGCATACTGAACAGAAAGTAACTCAAAATAAAAAGAAAGCAGCAAGCTCATTAAGCCGTGGTTCAAAAGTTAGAGCAAGATTAAGAGGCGTTGCTCGTGGTATGGGAAACATGGGTCGTTATTCTAAGCCCGCAGTAACTCAATTTAAGCGTTCTGGTGCAAAAGGTACCAAGAAAACTGATTTAAGATATACCTGTAGTGTCTGTGGTAAAATGTCAACACAAGCCTACGGCATCAGATCAAAGAAAGTGGAGCTGGTCTAAAATGACAATCAAAGGTCCTGTCAAAAGCAAATTCATCAAAGTTCGCTGTTCCAAATGCAAGAACGAACAGATCATTTTCGGCAACGCCAGTAACGTTGTAACCTGCTTAGTCTGTAACAAAGAAGTAGCCTATCCAACCGGCGGCAAATCCCGAATTTCTGCAAGAGTCTTGGAAGTATTAGAATAAATTTTTATTTTTTCAACTCATTATTCAATTTTTTTTTTAAATCAAAAGAGCAGAAATCTCCATCATTTATGGTTGGAGATGAATGCTACAGCTTCACTTGAGATTTCGCTACTTTTGATTTTAGAAAATCCGTTTCAGAAAATGGCGTAAATTCCCACCATTTATGGTTGGGGATAGCCATTTTCAGGATTTTCTTTAAATGGTAGATGTTCTAAAAAAATTTAACTACTTAAAACAATAAAATGGGTAACTTACTCGACTTTGAACAAGCATTTCAAAAGAGATTAGCAAGTAAACTAGCAACTCAAATGAGAGCAACGGTAGGTAACCTAACAACTCAATTAGAAGCAATGGACAATCTTGCAGAAGAAATAGCTCAAGATTATTTTACTTTAATAACAAGAGATCCAGTTCAAGCAATCCACAGACTACCTGAATTTATTGAAAGAACAAGAGACATCAATCCAAGTAGAGCATATGAAAGTATGGCAGGAGGTCCAAATCAAGATTGGATAGGGCCTCTGCTTGATATTTTAGGAATAGTCTATCCCGAATTAGAAAAAAGTGTTCGTGAATATGGATTAAGACAATGTCTAAATTATTTTGATGGATTAAGATCGGACTATGCTCAAAATCATGTAGCATTAATCAATGAACCTTGGCTCGCTTGCGACATAGTCATCACTCGCCCAATTTATTGGTGTGGATATAAAGAATATTGTGATTATTCTCAGGAAAATAAGTCCTGGAAAAATTTCTCCGCAAAGATGAACGAAGCCAAAAGTACATTTTGGTTAGCAATGGCAGTAACCTGCCCACAATATACCTCATTAGAAGTAAGAATTAATTTCTACAGAACATTTCCAAAACTAATGGATAGAACCAAAGATGCAATAGCCGCAATGAGCGCAGTATATGGAGGAAGAAAAGCAGAAAGAGAACATCTTAATCTAAGCACCTGTATTGACGAAAGAATAGCAAAACACGATCCGCTTTTACATGACACAATCAAAGCAAAAATAGAAGAGAAAAAGTGGATCTTATTAGAATAATAAAAAAAACCAATAATTAATTAAATCTCTTCTAACCTTCTAATTACATGATTCCTAAAAAAGTCATTGATTACTATAACAATTCTTCAAAAGATTATGATTTTGTAAGTAAAGAGCATCAATGGAATAGTCCAGAAATCATGTTTGGTCTTTTATTTGAATTCGTTAAAAAAGATGAAAAAATGCTTGATCTTGGCATTGGAACAGGTCAGAGCAGTATTTTCTTTCAAAGAATTGGACTAAAGATTTATGGGATAGATGGGTCAAAAGAAATGCTCCAAGAATGTGAAAAGAAAAAGTTCACTGAAGAATCAAAAGAATTCGATTTAAATCAAATCCCATTTCCTTACGACCAAGATAAATTCAACCATATCATAGCCAATGGTATTCTTTATTTTTTTAAAGACTTAGAACCATTTTTCAAAGAAGCTCAAAGAATGTTGAAGAATGGTGGAACTTTTAGTTTCACATTTGAAAATCAGAAAAAGACTGAGAAAGATATCAATAAAGATGATCATTTAATCTCAGAAAGATTAGTTGAAAAAGTTGGATTTAAAGTTTATCAACATTCTCAGGATTATGTTGAAAATTTAATCAATAAATACAGTTTTACAATTCTCAAAAAATTAGATTATTTAGCTTACAACTCTCCCACAGAGAAAAAAGACATTTATTTTCAAATATATGTACTTCGCAAGAAATAAGCTCAACATTTATAAATAAACAAAAATAAAACTATCAAATGCTCTACAAACGCCATGGCTTGCCGGAAGAAGAAGAGATAGTACTGTGTAAAGTAACCAAACTCTTTCCCAACGCCGTCTTCGTCGAACTATTAGAATACGGTGAACAAGGTATTGTTCATATTTCTGAGGTCTCACCAGGAAGGATTCGTAACTTAAGAGACTTCGTCAGTGTAGATAGACAAATTGTATGTAAAGTTCTGCGAGTTGATAAAGTAAATCGTCATCTTGATCTTTCATTAAGACGTGTCAACTCAACGCAAAGGATGCAGAAGCTTGATGAAATTAAGCAAGAGCTCAAAGCCGAAGCATTAATAAAAAATCTCAGTCAAAAAATAAACCTCTCATTTGAAGAATTATACAAAAAAATAAGTATTCCTCTTTTCAAAGAATATTCACACCTCTATCTCTGCTTTAAAGATATCGTCTCAGGTACTGTTAACGTAGAAAAATTAGGCTTAGACAAAAAAATCGCAGAAGAATTAACCTCTGCCGTCATTGAAAAATTCAAACCTAAAAAAATAGAATTAAAAGGAGAAATAAAACTAGAAACCTACTCTCCTGACGGCATTGAAAAAATAAAATTAACATTGTCCAAAATAGAAAAAGTATCCCCTACCATAAAAACCTCTTATTTGGGAGCAGGTCGTTATAAACTTCTCATTGAAGATATTGAGTATAAACCCGCTGAGAAAAACATCAAGAAAATTGAAGAACTTCTGAGCGAATTTAACGACAAACTTTCAACCGCTTCTTTTGAAAGAGAAAAGGCAGCAGAATAAACAGCAGAATAAGTAAACTAAAATGACCCAGCACCTCTATAAATGTTCTTCGTGTCAAGTCTATACGCTAGAGAAAAATTGTCCAAAATGTCACGCAGAAACAATTATGCCAAAACCACCTAAATTCTCTTTAGATGATAAATATGGTAACTATCGCCGGCAGATAAAACGTGAGCAACTCAAAACAGAAAACTTCTATTAAATAATTTTTCAAAAATTATTTAAAAATAATGCCCTATTCGTTAAAATAATTATTTATTCACATTCTTCACAATATAATTATTCTTCGCTTTGATATCATCAACCTTAAAAAAAGGATGTCCTGCAGGATACAAATGAATAATTGGCTTCAATTTAGCATTTTTTGTATAAGACTCTTTGTAATCTGGATTAAGATCCATTAATCCATCAAGAATAACACGAGCATATTTTCGAGAGATAGCCAAATTCATCCTCCCTTTTAATTTAAGCTCTATATGAATATGAAACTGTACATTGTGGGTCTTATCATATCTTTTTTCAATCTTAAACCTGCTTGTTTTCTTCTCAAGTTCATCATCTTTGAGTATCGACCGCTCAATCTGATTTGGAAAAACATTAGCTCCATCAAAGCTCAGTGTCCCATCGCTTCGACCAAAGATACACAAAAACGGTAAATGGAGAACATCCTCCATTTTTCCTCCTGATTTTCCAACAAAATCCTGCCAGAAAGCAGCATCGTGTTTCTCTAACTGGTACATCATCTCTGTGTAAGTAAACTTTCGTGACTCGTCATGTAAATTATATTTAATCTTAGGAACGGCAACGCTTTTATCGAGCAAAGTGATTTCATATTCATTCTTACCTTCCGCACTAACCACTTCACGAATATAATGAATAGTGGGATTATATTGAAAAACCATCGGTGCATCCTTTTTACCAAACAATGCCTCCCGAAGTATTTGATTTTGTGCAACTCTCTCTCGAATAAAAAAAGACAGTGGCGTTTCAAACCCAATCCCAATATCAATATCAGAAGCGCCGTAAGAAGAAACAAGATGTGCACTTGGTTTCAATTGCTTTTTAACATGATAAACCCATTCTAACGTAACCCCTTCACCACCCGTTACAAGATCGATATTATAATCCTTCCAATTGATTTGATCCTTATTATCATCAATTAAATTCTTGATAAAAGGGGGATAACCTCCAATCAAATAATATCGTTTCGTTCCAAACATCTTTAACGTATTAATAATATCTTTAGTATCAGACGCCGTATTTTTAACAAGAGTAATACGTTCCATCAACTCACAGAACTTAATTCCTGTCGCCCACGGCCCAGATGACCACGCGCTAATTACAAAAAGATTTTTCTTATCTCCTCCAAAAGAATAACTCACTTCAAATTTAACTGCTTTAAACAATAAATCCTCTTCACTAATATCATGGATCCAATTTGTCGCAATGCCAGACGTGCCACCGCTCTCATCAACATTGCCATGCGTAGGAAGATGACCTTGCCTGCATCGAAGTTCATAAGAATACTTCTTAACATAATTTTCTTTATCTGTCGCAGGAACTAAAGCATTAAAATCATCAATTGTTTTAATTCTAGAAAGATTAATCCTTTTCTTCTTTAAAAAATCTTTATAGGCCGGCGTTTGCTTAGCAGCATAATTAAACACCGACAGCGCTTTTTTCTGAGAGATACATTCTAATAACTCCGAGTCAACCGTATTCAAAAAATGTTTAGTTCGAAGGTAATCATCTAGTAGATAATGTTCAAATTTCTCAATCATTCCAACTGGTACAATTGATATCAATGATTTTAACATCTTCTCACTACACAAAAGGTTAAAATTATCCTTTATTAAACTTGTCATTCGTCTGTTTAGGATCTATAGTCTAGAGAATATAAATGCTTTTAAACAAGAACCATTATTTAGTGGTAAATAGTAAGAATTATACTTGCATTAACCAAAAACCTCTAGAGGCGATAAAAATGGTAGACGATCCAAGATTAAAAGATAGACGAGGAATAGAACCTCCAAAACCTTATTATGTAGGAGCAGCAGGTCAAAGCATAGATCCAAAACTCGTCCTTTACACAGGAGTCACCAATCTCATTCTCTTACAAGAAGATGGACTAGAACAACGAGCAAATCTTGTTCGAAAAGCAAAAACTCAATTTAACGTAGTAGAAGATGGTTTTGATTTAATGGAACCAATCGAAGATGATTTAGAAAGAAAAGCACGAATTTATACCGCGCAGCCTTCAACCAGTATTTGTGTCACATCAAGTAATCCCTCAACCCTTGTCGAATTAGAAAAATATCGTCAGAATTCTCCTGATGCATGGCTATTTGCCGTACTTGATTATAATATGGGAGAAAATACAGTTAGAGGAGAGAGAACTCCCTCAGAAGGCCTTTTTTATAATCCCTCTATGCAGCACTTTTTAGGAAATGGGGGAATGGTCATCTTTCACACCGGATTTCCAAGTCAAGTAAAACAATCCCCTGAAGTAATGGGATTACCTCAAAACTATCAACGAGCTGGTCTTCTAATTTGTCAAAAAGGCAGCGGCGATAGCATTGATAGAGTGCTAGAATTATTAAATGCAGCAACCAATAATCGTGGTAATGTTAATGCTTTAAGAAGAATTGGCGCAGCACCACAAATTGGTTATGACTTTGACAAAGCTTATGATGTCTTAAAAAAATGGGCCGCAGCAAAAAGATAATAAGCAAATAAGTCTTATTTTATATTTTCTTTGTATTTCTATAACTTCAAAAAATAATATAGTAAACCTACAATTCTAACCTTTCTAAATAAACATGAACCAATGTACCTCTAGAATGACCCGGCTCATAATAACAAACTCCTTTGTGAAGCGAGAGAAAATCAGCTAAATTCTTAGTGCCAAGTCCCCCCTGACTTCCTTTCTCTCCTTTAGTTGAAAGCTGGGCTGCATCTCCTAAAGGATGGAGCAAATACTCATTCAACTGATCAGCTTTATTTTGAGGAATGCCGCTGCCATCATCTGAAATTGAAAGATAAAGTGAAGGAAATTCCGTAAAAGAGAAGCGGTCTAGATGTGGAAGTATCTCTTCATCTCGAGCAGGCCTGCGTGTTGAAAAAGAAATATTCTGAGCCTGCGCATCAACCGCATTATATACAAAGTCTCGAACGGTATAAATTAACGTATCTCTATTTGTCTTCAAACGTGGATCATATTGAATATCTAAAGTAACATCAATTGAAGAATTCTTATCCTTTCTCGCTTGTTCTGCAGCCGCTTTAATAGCTTCTGAAAGAGGAACACTATCGACAAATTCTAAATCGCCTAATTGAGCTAATTTGTCATTAACCTGTCCCATAAACTCCCTCATTCTTCTGAGTAACTGGAAACGACTAAACGGATCGAATGTTTTCAATACAGCAGGTTCATCAGCAGAAAGCAAACTTGTTTTTACTCGTTTAAATTTTTCATATGCTGAAACAAAATAAACTTCACCTGCACCAAACTCACCGCCAAGTCCTTCCAATTCTTCTGCGCTCAATCCAAGCTCTGCAAGTAAATCATCGCCTAAGCCCTCCTCTAAACTAACCATTCCTTCTTCGTGTGGAGGTTCATCGAACTTAATCTTATGTAAAGAACGTCGCAGTTCCGCAGGATCATCTAATATCATCTCCGTTATCCCAAAAGGAGCGCACAATTGAGTTAATATTGATTTATAACTCCCACCTTCCTCTAAACCAGTTAACGAAGCATTAACATCAGAAATTGATTGAGCAACATAATCAATTGCATCTTCTTTTTCTGTCCCAATTGCTCGATCCGCAATATTACGAATAGCATGGCTTCCACCAGAATGTCTTAATTGAGCAAATTTCTGTTGCAATCCTACTACTATCCTATGTTTTCTCTCAAGATCTGCATATGCCGTTTCTAAATCTCTCCCACGCTCTCGAACCGTCTGTTCCAATTCAAACGCCTGAGCAGTCAATTTTTTATTTTCCGCCCAAGGCCAAAGCCATGCACCAAGTCGTCGTCCCATCTCTCTCCATTGTGTTCTATAAGCTGAAGTAGGTTCGACAATATATCGACTTTCAGTTCCATCATCCGCTTCACATTGTTCTCTTATAACTTTAATATCAGGTTGTTTAAACAACTCAGAGAAAGTCGTATGAAACGCCGCAACCGTGAAATCACAATCTCGTCGTAACACCGCACAGGCCATCTCATGACCAAGTGTATCCTCTAATCGTTGTTTATATTCATCCAACGTTCTTCGAGTAATTTTAAACGACTTCCCGCCACTCTTAACTTTTTCTACATTTGTATCCGTGACTTTCGTCCAATTTTTGAACTGTTTTCCCATGCCTGAAAGAATGAGATTAAGTGGAATAAATCTGGCAATAGCAATCTGATTGTCTTGATAATCCGTAAACGTTCGATAACACGCTTCCTGAAAAAACTCATCATCACTCATACCTAACTTCAATTGTCCATAGAGCGAAAATGCGGTATATAATTGATAATCCACAAAAGCATGCTTATCTTTAAGGAGCGCTGCCATTTCACCTCTATCACTGTTAAATCGCTCACAAAAACCATCAACCAGTTCATCGGGTGACATTTTCTTTTCTTCTGCAAGTCTTAATATTACAGTAAGATACTTTATTGTAACATCATCATGTTCAAAAGAAAGCGCTCGTGGATGAAGAAATTGATCTTTCTGTCTCTCAAATCCAAGTAACATTTGTTCCAAATGACTTAAATCTGTGGCCATATTTATTTGAAAATTGTTTGATTTATAAATTTTATGTTATTTTAACTATTTTAAAGTGATAAACTATATCCTCAAAAATAGAGTTTAGGGTATAGGGATAGATAAAAACGAAAGAAAAAAAGATTAAATTCCTATTTCAGATTAAAATCAAGTAAAGACCCACTAATACTAAGACCTGACGTTGTTCCATCTAAAACAATCTTCTGTGTACTTCCTTTAACAACATCCATCTTTCCATCAAAGTAATACACTAAAAGTTGATCATTATCAAGTGCGTAATCCAATTTATCAGCAACGCTGATCTTGCCTTCTCCCGTAGGAAGATTAAGTTCTTTAACTTGAATATTTCCTATACTGAATGATTGATAATTAAGATTATCGAATGAAACTTTAATCTCTTGATCGGATGATAAAGCAACATCATTAACCTCAATGCGTTGTGCTTTTCCATTCAAAGAAAAAGTAGACTCGTCAAAAGATACTTTTCCTTGAAAACCAGTGATCTTTAAGCCCACTTCTTTCAAATTATTTAATTCTAACTTATCATTATTAACTTTAACATTTGTAGTTAAATCATCAAACTTTAACTCCATCACGTCAACTTTAGTATCTTCCCGAACAGAAGGAATTTGATTAAAATTAACGCCAAAACGA
>OBEQ012438510.1_pt1 | contig 12699 bp, 19 predicted proteins | sample 1670901 | NCBI WGS metagenome assembly OBEQ01 (sample SAMEA104232315, study PRJEB22302) | groundwater metagenome | biome: forest; feature: aquifer; material: groundwater | place: USA | collected 2011-08-07 | depth 5.4 m
AATGCAATTCACACAAAAGAATTCTTCAAAATAATAAATGCATGTATTGTAAAAAAACCAGTATATACTGATTTGAATATGATTGCTACAAATAAAACTAGATTACAATAATCAAATAATTTCTCTTCTTATTTTATGAACTGGCTTTCTATATTTATTATTATACTTATCAAAATGAATTCTAGTATCTAAAGCGGGCTTTTTTTCCTGTTTCTTTAATCCATATCCTACAGGAAGAACAGCTTCAACATGAATATTATCAGGTATTCTCAAAAGCTCTTTTATTAAATATTCTGAAAAGAAACCTACCCAACAACTTGCTAATCCTAATTCAGTAACCTTCAATAAAAAATTCTCAACAGCCGCTCCTACATGTTGGCTTGTATATTTTTCATTATCTTCATACATTCTTACAACATTATCTCTATTTGAACAAGCAACAACTAAAATTTTAACATTTCCTACAAATTCCTGATCACATGCTTCTGCTATTTTCCTAATTTTCTTGCTATCTTCAATAATTATATATTTTAATATTGGCAAATTTCCAGGAGAAGGAGCTAGATTAGCCGCCTCTATACATTCAATAACTTGTTCTATTGGAGGCTTTTTAGGTGAAAATTCTCTTACAGAAGCTCTCTTCCTTACTATTTTATCAAAGTCCATTTTATCGTCTCACTACTATAGTTTGATTATTATTAAGTTTTCTAATCCAATATAAAATTAATAAAATTATCCCTATAAAAATTAATAAAAATACTGCTAGTTTATTGTTTGTAAATATTTCTCCAATAGTACCGGCCGGATTAAAGATATCTGCCATCTTCAATAAATAATGTTAAACACTATAAAAGCTTTTTGACGATTATTTTTTTAAAAATGATAGCAAAAACTTTAAATAGCTATTATCTGATCTTAAATGAGAAGTCCTCGTAGCTCAGTTGGTAGAGCACATGACTGTAGACGATGTCTAACATGAAAAAAGAAAAGAGAACGTATGCGGATCGACGAGAATATTCCATACGGGCAGTCGCCAAAAGAAGAAGAAAAGTTCGTCTTATGGCAATCGAACATGCTGGAGGAAAGTGCACAAGATGTGGATATAATAAATATCCAGAAGTACTTGAATTCCATCACAGAAATCCATTAGAAAAAGATTTCAATGTTTCAAGCAAAGGCCATTCCAGATCATGGGATCGTGTCAAGCGAGAAATAGGAAAATGTGATTTATTATGTTCAAACTGTCACAGAGAAATTCATGTTGAACAAAAATTAGCAGCTTCCAAAAGAAATTTTGGAATGAAAAGCGAGTAAATTCAGGGAAACCCTAAATTAAGTTGAGGGCAATCCTGAGCCAAGCCCGAAAGGGAAGGTGCAGAGACTAGACACTCGCCACCTAAAACCTGTAATAAGTTATGGTGAAGGTATAGTCCTACCCTCTAAGTAATTAGAGAAGGTTGTAATCATGGGGTCGCTGGTTCGAGTCCGGCCGAGGACGTTTTTTATTTATTCGATTTCACACTCAACTTTTTGTAAAGGCCTTTCTTTTTCTTTTCCTTCTCTAGCCTTGAATAAACATTTCCATGTCTCCCACCCTGAACTATAGAGGTAACCGCTTGAATAGCATCAGGCATTTGTTCAACATCTCCGATGATCCCAACAGTATTTTCTTTTAATGAAAAATGACATTCGGTTAGATGATGCATAGTTGAAAGAGCCTTTCCTTTTGTTCCAATAATTCTTGCCCTAACTTCTTTTAAATTTTTTCTTCTTGTTAAATTTTTTATATGAACTTCTTGTAAAATATATTCTTCTTTTTCCAAAAGAAGTGCTGTAGGTACTGAAAATTCTAAATCCAATGCTTTCAAAACTTCAATTGCAATAAATTCATTATCAGCAGTTCCATCAACAAAAACATTCTTACCCCTATTATCAATTTTAACTTTTAATTCTTTTTCCAAAAGCCTTCTATTCTGAAGTACTTTTGCAATCGGCTCGACATATATTTCCTGCATTTTATTCCACTCTCTCCAAAATTATTCTTTTATCAAAAGATCCATTTGTGACTATTTTTTCAAGCCTCATTTTTTCCAATTCTTCTAGACTCACACCTTTAGTCCTAGCAAGTGCATAAACTACTTCTAAAACGTCAATAAGTTCATCAGTACCTTTTGTTTTAAGAAATTCATTTACTTCCTCTTTAAGTTTTTGTTTTAATTTAAATTGAAATTCTATTTCATCTGCTATATGATATTTTGGATCCTTTCCATATTTTGGATTCCATATTTCAATAATTCTATCTCTTACAAGTTTGTTATACTGCATATTAAAATTCAGAATTTACGTCCTTTAACAGACCTTTTCTTTTAAGCCACTCTATAGCTGCAGGAGTATATTTAAATAAAATATCTCCTCTCTTATCTCCATCAAATTCCCATGGCTTAACAATAACAATATCTCCAGGTCTTATCCATAAAGTTCTTCTCAAAGCACCAGGAATTCTACAATTTCTTTCTTTATCATCTAAACACTTAACAATCATTCTATTAGCTCCAACTCTTTGTTCAACTATTCCTAGAACCTCTCCATTTCTCGGAGTCTTAACTCTCATTACTTGTTCTTGAGGATTATTGTTATTTTCCATAAAGAGATATAGAATTTTTGATTTTAAATGTTTGCTTTTAGCATTTTTAGCAAACATTTAGTTTGTTTGGGTAATGTAAGGATATAGATTTACGAATTATTAAATAAGATTTTAACCGCATTATATTTATCATTTACTATGGCCCTTGCTTCAGGTATTAATTTATTCCAGCTTCTTTCTAATTTATCTAGAATCCATTTTCTTCCATCGTTAATTTCTTTCTTATGTTGAACATAAGCGAGATAAAAAAGTGAATCTATACCTTGGAAATGAGCCATAGCGTCAGCATTAGCTAAAACTATGGATTCTTTAGTAAGAGGCTGTAAATTTTGACTACCTCTATGAGTTATAATACTTTCTTGCACTCTTTGTATTGTAACAGGCGAATAATTTAAATTAGATAATATTTCTTTTGCAAGTCTGGCGCTATGAATATGATGTTCAGGGTACCATTCTATATTAATTATTGAGGCATAGTCATGAAGAAGTGCTGCAAGCTCGCTTATTTCTTCATCTGCATCAAGAATCTTTGCTAAATTTTTAGCATTCTTAACAACTAACGTAATATGATGAGTCCAAATGCCGTAACCAAAATGATTTGTTTTCTGCTTACATGCATCTTCTACAAGATTTTCAATTTTGCTTATCACAGTATTCAGTTGCTTTTAATACTTTTAATTATTATTACATTAAATAGAACATAATATATAGATCAAGTCATTATTGAATTTAGAATAAACTCAAAGCTATAGGAATATTATCTATTCTCATAATACTGCTTTTAGAAATAATGCCTGCTTCTATAGCGGCCGCAACTGATCTTTCTCCAACAATATTAAACGTAGCATCTTCCTTGTTCATATCTTGCAATATTTCAATAACTTCTGCCTTTGTCTTTTCTTCTCCTTTGAAGAAATTCTCTCTAACTTCTATCTGCCTTATATCTTCATAGAATGTTTTTCCAACTAGTTCTTTGTCAGCTACGGCCACTATTACTCTATAAGCTTCATGTATTTTTATATACATCTTTAAAAGAAGTTCCTTGATTTTATAACCTTTTAGATAGAAAAGTTAATTAATAAAAAAATAAAAAAATTATTTACCTAGCATTCTGCACATAGTAGTTCCACAAACAGGACATTTTCCCTTCATCATTCTTGTCCCTCTTACAGTTTTAGTTTCTTTACCGTTTTGCATTTCTCTTTTTGCTTTACACTTTACACAATAAGCTTCCATATTTTCCTCCCTTGAATTAAAAACTATAAGAAAATCTCTTTTATAAAGCTTTTCAGCATCAAAACACTATATTAAAGTGGGAAATTTATACTAGAAACCTATATAAATCTGTTTTCATTAAAACAAATATGGCATTTACTTTAGCAATTGGTTCTGCAGTTTTGTCCATAATTTTAGGTATTATAGTTCTTATTTGGCCTAAATCATTAAACATTGCCGTCGCGCTTTGGTTAATAATAACAGGAATTTTGCAGATAGCCGGTCTATATTTTTAGATTTTAGATCTAACAGAATGTTTTGCTCCGCAAGCTAAACAATGAATAAATGTAAATCCTTTATCTCTTTTTAATTCCGTGTCTGGTTTCTTGCATTCTTTACAAACAACAAATTCATTAACATATTCTTCTACTTTCTCATTTATCTTTTGACTTGTTATTTTTCTATGTAAAATAACACGATTACTTTTTATAGACCCAGATGTAGCAAGTTCCTTCAATAAAAATTTTAATATATGATCCTGATCTCTTCTAAGATAAGAAGCAATTTGCGCTAAATTAGTAATAATAGTTTTACTTCCTTCTATAAGTCCTTCTGCTTTAGGTATTTCAAACCTTTCCCCATTATGTTCAATAGGCTTTATTACCGAATAAGCTTCATCTAATAATTCATTATATTCCATTTCGTATGAAACCAAGGTTTCCTAACAAGTCACCTTCCTATTAAGTTATTTGATATTCTCCATAGAATTAGATATAATACTGGCTTTTTAAACGTTAAGCTACCTTTGTTTTCATCCTAAATATCTTACACGTCCAGGACGAGGCTCATAGATAACTCCCTCTTCCAACAACTTCTGAATTTCCTGACTAATAATTTTAGGATTAGCTTTGTTTATCATAATTATTTGTTCTTTATCAATTCCTTCATTAACTTCTGCATCTTTAATCATTTTTATTAATTCATCTCTTAATGATTTTATCTCACTTCTATCTTCTTTTAATGGCTGTATTTCTAACTTTCTAACTAAAAGATATTTGGGATCAAGTTTCTTCATTATTTCAGGCATTATGTAAAGTTCCTGATTATAAGACCTAAGCAAACCAATAACAACAATAGTATTCCCTTGCGTTAAATCTCTTATCTTTTGCATTTCCTCTCCAAAAACTCTCAACTTTATCTGTCCACTTCCATCATCTAAAGTCAATGAAGCGAATTTACTCTCAGTTTCAGATTCATATTTATCAATAATATTTGCAACAATATTGACTCTTAAAATTCTCTTATTTCCTAATTCAACAAACTTCAATCTTTTATTCAAACTTTCATTTTCTTCAAATATCTGCGTAGCTTTCAAAACATCACCTATTCTCAGCTTATAAGCAGTCTCCCTCTTTTTCAATTCAGCCATTTTAATATAATTTAATACAAACTTCAAGTATTTTAAAGATTTGTGTACTTTCAGTATAATAAAAACAATCTTACCTCTATTGTTTTTAGGATGATCAGAAATTGAAAATAGTATAATTTCTAACATATAAAAACTTATTAATACACTCTCAATTTTATACAAATGATATCTCAAGCAAAATCTCCTTTAAAAACTCAAACCAATTTTTTATATATGGATATTGAATATAATATCAAAACTGATGAACACAAAATTACTGGAAGTTTAAATGATGAAGGAAAAATTAGCATATTAGAAACTTTCATAATGGGACAGACAGGACAAGGTGTAGATAAAACTCCTTCAAATATTAGAGATGTCTATAACATAAGATTAAAATGGTATCCTGAAAATGATGATATTGTAGCCACGTATGATACAGGCAATAAAGGATTAAGAGATGGAATTTTAATGTATTTACTTGGAAAAATAACTACCTAGATGAAATATCTTGAACAAATCCTGCTTTAGGCTGAAAAATATCTCCAGATTTCTTTAACTTATCTAAAGTTTCTTCAAACTCCGTATCTGAGAATTCTCTCTCAAACTCTTTTCTTAAAATATCTAATGGAACCATTTTCCCATACTTGTCTTCTAATTTCTTTATAGCTTCTCTTAACATTATTAACTTACTTCTCTGGCTTGAACTAACTCTTGTTGTAAATCTATCTATATCGAAAGTTTTTGTTTCAGGATCATAACCTACTTGCATCAAATAATAATTTGTTAATCTTATTGCAACTTCTGCATCTATCTTCTCAACTAAATTTGAAAGTCTAGATTTAGCATGGGCTTCGGCAAGTCTAACAAGTCCTTGTAACTGTCTTGCTGAAATTGCTATACTTCCTCCTTCACTAACTTGCATATTTCTTAACTTAACATAAAACTCTTTTATTTCATCAGCTGCGCTCTCTGTTAGTTTTGGTTCAGTTTTTTGTTTTGCATAGGCAATATACTTCCTAAATAATTCTCTATCAATAGCAGCTTTCTTATCTTTTCTCTGATGAGCATTAAGAACGTGTGTTGCAATTGCATTATCTTGTAATTTATTTGGAAGATCTCTTAAAACAAATATTAAATCAAATCTATTAATTAAAGTAGGAGGGAGATCAATTTGTTGTATTATTGATTGACTCGGCTCAAATCTTCCATATTTTGGATTTCCGGCGGCTAAGACAGAAGTTTCCGCAGTTAAGGTAGCTTGGACATTAGCTTTACTAATAGTTACCGTATTATGCAGTATTGCGGCCTGAGACACAAAGGCATGAGTTGGTTCTATGGTTATATCATAAACCCAATCTTCATTCTCATTCTCAATTATTTCAATACCTGAAACTTTCTCCCACCCTATGTCATTAGTTAATCTACCCATGAACTCAATATTTTTAGAATTTTTTAATTGTTTTCTTAATTCTATAAGAAAATGTCTGGAAAAAGAGAATATATTCTTTCTTTTAGAATGATCATAAATAATATCATATTGTCTATACTTTCCAATTTGTTTTATATTCTCTTCATTTATTATTTCTATTATTTTTTTATTGAAACCTAAAGGAATTATGTCTTTCACGGTTCTTCTTATAGTCTTTTCTTCCAAATATTTTTTGATTATATTGTTTTTTTCAGGAGTTACAAACGAAATTTCTTCTAAGAATTTCTGAATATTATCATAAGACGTTATTAATACTTTGAAATATTCTCTATCATTATTTAGGTTACTTCTTATACCAAATCTTAATAATAAATCTTGGACTTGTTCTGCAAGTCTTCTACTTTTGGTACTGTATCCTATTCGTATTGTTCTTTTTTTTACTGATACATGTCCGTCTCCTTCAAACATAGTAGAAAGCATTTTTGCTATATTAATTTTTTCACCTTTCATTAATACTTTGGGAATTTGTTTTTCACCAGAAGTTTTCAACAATTCAGGCATATTCTTCATAAAAAAATTAGCTAATTCTGTTGAAATATATCTATACATATATCTAACTTCATGATCATCAATTCTTGGTTGCTTATAAGGATAAATATTGAATAGTTTTCCCATACAATTCTCAAAATCGTCTAATAATCTTTGATCTTTGTTAGTAAAATTAACACCTATGATTTTACCCCTATTTTTTTCTTTAGAACCTTCCGAAACTAAATATCCGGCAATTTTAAATATTTCTTCACAATTACTTATAGGAATTTGAATATGATTAATCGCTCTTTCATTTTTAATTTCAGTATCAAAATATTGTTTTTTTCCTTCGATGGGCATTATAAGAGGAATAGGTACATCTTCTCCTATTTTAATGGAATCAGCCCTTCTGGTTATTATATTTCCATTTTCTTCCACGAAAACCGGGTGTTCTGGAGTAACGGTTATGTTTCTTCCATTCGAAAAAGTTATTTTAACGAATTTATCAAATGATTTATGCTTACTTATTCTATCAACTTTTGTTTTAAATATTTTATTAAAATCTGTTGTGAAAACTTCTAGCTCATTAGTAGGTAAAATCAAACAATCTTTTCCTTCAATTACTCTACTCTGATTTTCTTTTAGCATCTTCTCAACCAACTCCCCTATTTTATGCTCACTTCCATCAGCCAAGATTATAACTGTATCATGATGATAACATTGTTGCTCAAGTGCCTCGTGCATCGCACTTCTTTCAATCGGATCCATTTTTTCTATTTCGTCAATACAAACAATTCCCTTGTTTGCAAGAACCATTGCTCCGGCTTCTAAACTCCATCCTTTAAGAAATTCATCTCTAACAACCGTTGCCGTAAGTCCCGCTCCCGATGCAGCCTTTCCTACAATATAACGTCCCTTAGGAGCTATATTTGAAATAAATTTTAATGTAACTGATTTAGCAACTCCCGGATCTCCTATTAAAAATAAATGAATGTCTCCTCTCATTAGTGTCCCATCAGGACTTTTCTTTCTAACTCCTCCAAACATTTGTAAAACCAAAGCCTCTTTAATTTCTTCATATCCCCATATACTTGGTGCAATACTCTCTCTCAACTTTAAAAATAATTCAGGATCTTCAGCAAGTTCTTGAATCTGTTTTTCATCTTCCTCACTTATATCTAAATCCTCATAAGTTGATTCTAAAGGAATTATATTATTTGCTTCTATAGCAAGATCAAATCTTGTTGAAATAGATCCAGTAGGTAAAGGAATTGGAACTTCATTTAATATTCCTAAAACTCTAACCTTACTTCCAGGAGTGGTTCTTTCTTCCATTGAGGGTTCAACAAGATCTTCTTTAAGAAAAACATTCATTCTTCTAGGCTGTTCCCCTCCACTTAACGATTCAGGAGATTCTTCAATAACAAGTCTTTGTGCATCTACCATTATTTTTGATAAAAGTCTAAACTGTCCTCTTCTTCCACATGAACATCTCGAAGGTTCTCTAAATTTCTTCTCAATCTGCAAAACAGAAATAACAGTTCCGCATGAAGGACATTCAAACTTAGCATTAACAACTTGAGGTCTAACTTCTGAAGCCTGTCTAATTATTCCCTCAAAATAAATAAACTGGTTCAAATGACTAGATCTTATTGTTCTAATTTTAACTCTTTGAGTTTCTGGAAGATTATTAAAACGTATTCTTGGATTCTTAATCAACCCAGTTTCTTCTAAAGCAGTCTCAAGTATACGCAAAGTCTCTTCCGGAGTACTTATTAAAGTTTCGGCAATTGTTGGAGAATTAGAAGATAGATCATCAAAATTGATATAAACCACTTTCTTACCTTTTCTAATGCTTTCTCCAATATCCCTCTTATAAGTATCAAAGAAAGTCTTCGCCTCTATTATTATTTCCTCATTACTCTTTTTTTCCATACCGATATATAGATGCTTAATTATATAAGCATTTATTTAGCATTTCTACAATAATTAAACGTATATAAATAATAGTAATTACTTTAAAGTTTAAAGTTATTTTTATAGAATTCACTTCTTTCGAGCATTAACTTCTTTTATCTTCTTTATTAATTGTGTTATTGAATCTTCTAACTGTTCATTATTCTTTGTTCCGGTACAAACCAATTTCCCATTCGAGAACAATAAGAAAGTAGCATTAGGTTCAGCTAACTTATATACAAGCCCCGGGAATTGTTCAGGTTCATATTCTGTATTTTCAAGTTCTAAAGCAAGATAATTAAGATTTAAAGGAATTTCTATATTTCCACTTGCTACTATGTTCTGAACAGTTATCTTAGGTTTATCAGTAACTTTTACATTTATCTTTCTTAATATTTTTATAACCTGATCTATAACCTGCCTTACTTGAGCAATAGATTTTGTTCCGGTACAAACTAAGTTTCCTGAAGAAAACACAAGAACTGCTGACTTTGGCTGTTTTATTCTCAAAACTAGTCCTGGAAATTGTTCCGGATTATATTCGGTATTAGGATCAGCCTTTGTCAATTTTATTAGCGGAACCTCTTTTCCTAAAGAAGTTGTTGCAACAATATTTTGAATCTTAAGAGAGGCTTTTTCTTTTGAAGTCTGTTTTTTCTTATCAGCCATATTTAAACTTTTACAAAGCTTTAAAAAGCAATTTAATTCGGTTTATAAAGCAATATTTTGTTTATAAAGCTTTGTATTATCCGATTGTAGGATTAATTACATACTATTTCCCTTCTATACTTAGTCATACATATATTCTAAACGCATTTCTATAGATTTTTACATTTTTATACAATTTTTGTGTTACTATTTTAAAATTTATATAAAGCTATTTAAATAAAACTCGCTTTTCTTAATCAATAAGAGTGAAAAAAGATGGTGACAGTAAATAAAAATTTTGTAGCTTCAGTCTTCAGAACATTCGATTTGAATTTAGATACATTACCAAATAGAATTGCGTTCCAGAAAACAGTTTTCTTATTACAAAAACTAGGTATTAATTCAGGATATTCTTTTGGATGGTATAGCTTCGGCCCATACTCTTCACAATTAGCGAAAGAAGGATTTTCAGTTGAAGATAATGATGTTTCAACAGCTCTTATATTAGAACACCCTTCTGTAGAAAAATTTAAAGAATTAAAAAAAGACTTCGAAAAAGATTCGAAATTCTTAGAATTAATGGCAGACATAGTTTTTCTAAAATCTCAATTGCATATACAAGATCATCAAAAAATATTCCAAAGAATAGTTCAACATAGAGTTTACCTCAATAATTATGCAAAATTCAAACTGGCTCTAGAAAGACTTTCAAAGGCAGGCTTAATATAGTTTAAATTTAATTTACATATTAGTCATTAGAGATCTGATAAGCCGAGATATAACTGATTATTTATTATAATGGGATTAGAGATATAGAAATATAAAATCTAATTTAATACTTTAATTTATACAAACAATTAAAAATATCTTACCATATTGATTATAATGGAAAGAGTAGTTCACTTTGAAATTCATGCAGCAAATCCTGAACGTGCTGCTAAGTTCTACAAAGAAGTTTTCAATTGGGAAATAAAAAAATGGGGCGACATGCCTTATTGGATGGTTATGACTGGAGAAGATAAAGATGCAAAATGGCCAGGAATTAATGGAGGAATGATAATAAGAAAAGGAGAAGCTCCAAAAGATAATCAGCCCGTAAATGCTTATGTTTGTACAGTTGATGTAGACAATATCGATAATTATATTAAAAAAGTTATAAAAGAAGGTGGAAAAATAGCAGTTCCAAAATCAAACGTTCAAGGAGTTGGCTGGCTAGTTTATTGTAAAGATACAGAAGGAAACATTTTTGGAATGATGCAAGCTCATAATAAAGATCAGATGTGAGCAATCTTCAAACTAGGTTCATATATCTTACATTCTTCAGCTAAAAGTCTTCTATGACAAAAAGTCGCATCATCTTCAATACATAATAAAGTAATATCACTTCCTAAAGCTCTTTTAGCAAGTTCTTGAACAGTTATAATTAATTCAGGTTTTCTTATTTGTTCTAAATATCTTTTCTCATAATCTTTCCAAGGCATATTTCTTTTATAATACTCTCCTAATAATTTTGAGCTTGGAGCTAATAAAATTAAATGCTCATCATATTTATTATCATTTATTCTAACATCAAGAGTCTTTCCATCGTTTAATGTATGTCTATTCATAACTGAAATTCTTATTCCATCAGAAGGATATTTTATTTTTAATATACATTTTGTAAATAAACTCATAATAAAACCTTCGCTGCTTCACTTAAATATTTACTTACCTTACTTATATTCAATAAATCATCTCCATAAGCATTACTTATCTTATCTCTTAAACCCCCTTCGGCATCTATGAAGAAATCATCATTACCAATTACATTAATTAAATCAGAAACTCTTCTACTTACGTTTTCTCCATTAAATCCTCCTGCAAACCCTATCATATAATTAGTTTTTTCTTTAAACTGGTTATAAATTTTAACTGATTTTTCTAAATTAAACTCTCTTCCCTTTCCTCCACTAGGATCTATCAAAACATAATCTATTAAGAAGCCATATTCCTTAATCCTGTTAACTAAATCAGGTTTTAACATTGTACTTGAGGCTTGAAAAACAATTTGTAGATCTGGCATTTTCTTTTTTATTCTCATCAACTCATCAACAGGAGGATAAATTATATTCAATTGAACCGCTCTACACAAATTATCTTTATACAAACCATCAAACAACCTCTCAACTTGCTCATGTAAACTATCTTTATCTCTAGAATTATAATGTATCATAGGAAATACTTTCTTATTAGAAACCTCAATTAAATTCTTTAATTCGTAAAATTTAGGATATCTTTTATTATCACTAATTTGTCCGTTTAATGTTTTATATGAAATTAAAAATCCTAACATGGGAATATGTTTAGATTTTAAGTTAAAACCTGCTTTTTCAAACTCATTAACAATAGAAATAACTTCATATTTACTAGCGGGTCCTGTAATTCCAATATAACACTTTGACATAACAATAAACAAAAAACTTAATTTATAATGTTTTATATTCTAAAAACAATGTGGTACCCACTTGTTTTTAGGATGATCAGAAATAGTTTAATTTATGACATTCTAGAATTTATCTTTTTTTCTTTCTAGTTGCCGTTCTACCCGTTTTACCCCTATTCTCTATAAAATACCAGGCAGCTCCGCCAAATAAGATTAATATCAATAACAAAGAAATAAACACAATAGTTTTATTCTCAAAATTAAATATAATTCCTTCTGTTAATAAAATAGCTCCAGTAGCTAATCCGGATAGTCTTACAATAGTCATAGCAGATAGCAATCCAACTATCAATAAAATAAGTCCAAGTCCGGCAAAGACATAATATCTTATTTGATTATAAGATTTCTGTGCATCATCATACTTAGTTCTACAAGTAAAATCT
>OBEQ012727444.1_pt1 | contig 12698 bp, 11 predicted proteins | sample 1670901 | NCBI WGS metagenome assembly OBEQ01 (sample SAMEA104232315, study PRJEB22302) | groundwater metagenome | biome: forest; feature: aquifer; material: groundwater | place: USA | collected 2011-08-07 | depth 5.4 m
ATCGCGATCTGCTCAATGCCATCGGCCAGGCCGAACCACCAACCAGCCTCGAGGCCCTCGACCAGCTCATCCCCCAGCTTCGTCGACTCGACAGCGCCGGTCAATTAACGCTCAGCCCGATTGCGCTCGGCAGCGCCACCAACATTCCAACCCATTTCGAGTTGTTCCTGGCACTGTGGCGAATGCGTCATCCTAACCTGACTAAGTTTACGAGCGGCTTTAGTCGCTCGCTCGTTGAGACACTCGATACTTACACTGACTACGTTCGAAGCACCTCGCCGCGTTTTAGCTGGCATCCGAACCTACCCGATCAGCGCGAGGCCTTCCTGGCCGAGCGCACCGCCATGATCATTGATTTCGCCAGCACCAAGCGCGAGCTTCTACGTCGAAATCCGCGGGCACCGTTCGCGCTCGCGCCGCTCCCGGCCTACGTCGGTCGGACAAAGCGGGTTAACTACCTCCGACCGTACTTTTTGGCAGTCACCCGTGGTCACGAACGAGCTGGTTGGCAGGCCCTAATCGAACTTGATCGTCACTATGCTGGAATAATCGCCCCGCTCGGCCTGCCAGCAATCAAAGTTAGTCTTGGTCGTGACCTGAACGGCGATAACCGCGTCTTGTTTGAAGAGCTGATCGTTGGTGACGTCTTTGCTGATGTGAATAAAAGCGTTCTCCGCCCGGCCATTCGAAGCGACATTGATAATTGGCTGGCCAACCGACGCGACGTTGAGCAGCTGATTAATTTACAGCAAACCAGCCGATTTTTCAAATGATGCGTCTATATATATTAATTATTATAGTAACGATAGCAGTAGCTAGCTTACCCTGGCGCGAAACTAAGGCCGCCTTTGAGCCGCTAGTCAATAAATCCTGCGCACCCAACGTCGGCATTTCTGATCTACCAGGCAATCCTTGCAACTGGACTGACCTAACCGGAACCATTCGGCGGGTTATTCATTTGATCGTCGTCGACCTCGCGCCGGTTTTGGCGTTGCTTTTTGTTTTAGTCGGCGGTTTTATGTTAATGTTCGGCGGACCGTTTCCTGACCGAGCGACCGCGGGAAAGACCATGATTACCACCGCATTGGTCGGCTATATCCTCGTGCTCGTTTCTGGCTTCGTTATTGATTTAGTTTTGGGGGTATTCCAGGTCAGAGCCCACGTTCCTGAAGCAGTTCAGCAACGACTTAATACAACCCGGGCCGACTGTGCTGACGCCTGGGCTTTTGGCTATAATCCACCAGAATGCGAACGATTTCGGTAATTATCATAATCAGTTTTATCTTGCTTGTCGTTGCGATAGGCGTGAGGGCAAACGCGAGCGACGAAACAGCCGAGCCGCTCATTTTTTATAGACAAATTCACAATACGAGCACGCAGCCAATCTGTGCCCAGCGCGCCACCGGCCTTGCTGCTATTACCAATTGCATCGTCTATGTCATCAAGCAATTAAAACCACTTGCCGCCGTGCTCCTGGTTATTGCCATCACGATTTCGGGCGCTCTCCTGGTTTTTTCGCCCCTGAAACCGTCCGAGGTCGAAAGCGCCAAAACAATTTTCATCTGGGCCTGTATTGGTTTTGTGATCGTCTTTAGTGCCGACTTGATTCGCGGCGTTTTGCATGAATTAGCGGGTGTGCCGATACGATGATGCCACAGTTAATTCGTCCCGCCATCACCCTCGTTATCCTTAGCTTACTTGTTGTCGCGGCGCCGGTTTTCGCCGTAAGCCAAGTTGAGCTCGAGCTATTCCGAGATCTTTTAGGTGGAAACAATGTTGTTTGTCGAGACTACCAACGACCTGGCGTATACCGAAATCCCTGCGTTGGCTTCCAGAGCGGCGGTCAACACGATGGATTTTTTAGAGAAATCAGACAAGACCATACTTTTCGGTGGGGCGACAAAGACGTATTGCGGGTTGCGGTTAATCAAGGTCGACTGGTGACGAATTTCCAGATTTTTATAGACAATCTTCCCGCATCGCAATTAACAACGATTACTGCGACCAGAAATTCAATCAACCAGCTTCTCCCGCTCCAGAATATTCCTCAGGAGGAAATTAATGCCCTTCGAAGTCGCGTTTATGGAATAACTAAATCACTATCGGCTCCCAGCGGCACCTCGACGGTGATCATGGTTGGCCTGGAGGGACCCGGCGGTTCGCGAATCTATACAAATCGGGAGCAAGGATTGCAAAGTGAGAGTCGGGGTGCGGAGCGCGCGGCCTCTGGGGCGGTACGATTTGCTCTCACCGCCGGCAGAGTTGACGTTCGAATTGCTGAGCCTCAACCAATCGCCGTCCTGCCGCCGGGAATTTTTGGTCAGCCCGCCGGCGAAACTGGTTACCGAGCAATCAGCCCCGAGACATTCCTTGAAAGAACTCGTATCTTTTTGTTTAATTTATCGGTACCAGCCTTTATTCTTCTGGTCATTCTCGGCGGACTCTTAATGATCCTGGCGCCCTTCAGTAAGGCTTACATCGATCTCGGCAAAAAATATATCTACTGGGCGGTCATCGGTTACGTTGTCTTGCTCGTCGCTAGCGCCGCGATCGCGCTCCTTCCTGGTCTCTTCGGCGCCCGTTGAGTGCTTTACAATTGGTGGCGATGGCGCTCGTCGCTGACCTCCACCTACACTCGAAGTTTGCGCGGGGCTGTTCGAAGGATCTTGACCTCGAACACCTGGTGCTTTGGGGTGAGAAAAAGGGTCTTAATCTGATCGGGACGGCTGACTATACTCATCCCGTTTGGCAGGCCGAACTGAAGGCCAAGCTCGAAGATGACGGCTCGGGCTTTCAGCGGCTCCGCGGCAGCGACTCGTCGGTTCGTTTCGTTTTTTCCTCCGAATTAAGCTCAATTTATTCGCGCGGCGGCCGAGTTCGGCGGATGCATTACGTTATTCTTTTGCCGGATTTAGCGGCGGTCGAACGGTTTACCGCCATGCTGGCGCCGCGGGCGAAGCTGGCGAGCGATGGTCGTCCCATCCTTGGGCTCGATGCTGAAATTGTTGCACGGATGGCACTCGACGCGAGCGAGCGCGCCCTAATTATCCCGGCGCACATTTGGACGCCTTGGTTTTCGCTGTTCGGTTCGATGTCTGGCTTTGATTCGGTCGTTGAAGCATTTGGTGAAGTTGCACCCCTGCTGGCCGCGGTTGAAACCGGCATCTCCTCCGATCCGGCGATGAATTGGCGGCTATCTCAGCTTGATCGCTATCCGATCGTTTCGTTTTCTGATGCCCACTCACCGCAGCCGCATCGAATTGGTCGCGAAGCCACTATCTTTGAGTTAGCCGAACCAACTTACGAGGCACTCTGGCGGGCACTGCGAGCGCCGAGCGAACAAAATCGAATCGCTTCAACGATTGAGTTTTATCCCGAAGAGGGGCGGTATCATTACGATGGTCATCGCGTTTGTGGTATTCGTTTCTCACCGACCGAGACGCGGGCCCACAATGGACGTTGTCCTGCCTGTGGCCGGCCGGTTACCATCGGCGTGTTATCGCGGATCGAGGCGTTGGCCGATCGAGCCGAAGGCTACGTCGCCCCGAATCGTCCACCCTTCCGTCGGCTGGTGCCGTTGACCGAAGTAATTGCGGCCGCGCTTGGTGTCGTTCAGCCAACGGCGAAAAAAGTTATGGCCGCATACGAAACACTAATCCATTATGCGGGGAATGAATTTGCGATCCTGCACGGCGGTGCCGATGTTACTGGCGCGGCAGTTCCAACGGCGGTGCTTGAAGCGATCGAACAGGTTCGACGGGGCGAGCTGAAGATTACGCCCGGCTATGATGGTGAGTATGGTCGCGTTGAATTAATTGCGCCGACGGTTGCGCCGGCCCAAGCCCTTTTTTAGATGGTGTTCCGTTTGGTGATAAGCGCGATCATCGGTGACATTGAGCGCTTCGTCCGCTGGTATTTTGTTGATGGAACGAAACGGATTATTCGTGCCTGCCTGCAGCAGCTTGGTCAGGTCGAGCGAACGTTTGGTATTCGCGCTAACTTTCAGCATTTCACCGAGCCGCTCTATCGCGACTATACGCCAATCGCCTACCTGGTCGCCGTTCCCTGGCGGTTGATTTTAATAACAACTGGTGCGATCGTCGCGATTGCGGCCATTGCCGCCCATCTCGTTTTGCTCATTGCCTGGCTATCATTACCGATTCTGATTTCTCTTCGCCTGAACTATGTCAGCCTCATTTAACTACCCGCCAGTTCGTTTGCGACCACTAAGTCAGCTCACTTATCGAGCGGTCGTTTCTGGTGCCCGGGTCTTGGCGCTCATTCTTGGCTTGACCCTCGTCTTGAGCCAGGTCGGCCCGCTCCGAGTGGCAGGAGCGTGGCTTGGCGTAATTTGCCTTTTTCACTTATTAATCGGTCGAAGTCGTGCCCGGGCTGATGTTCGTTTTGACCGGCGAGAAAATCTTGTCGATTACTGTACACCCGAGACACTTGATTTAATTCTTGACGCGACGCGGGAAGCAGTCACTCTCCAGACTGATGCACCACAGCTGCCATTGCTCGCTCGAGCAGTGACATTTCCCGGTAGCCGGCGGCTGCTGGCCCGGCTCGGCATCGAAGCGCGCGCCGTTCAGCGGGCGGCCTATGCCGCCGTCACTCGTCGTGATAGTCGGCCAGCGCTCGATCTTCGCGCTGGCACGACCTATTTAATTGAACAGGCGTTAGCGCCAGTGATTGACCGCGCCGTCGATATTGCTCGAACCATTTCGCTCCCAGCCATTACCCCCGATCTGTTGATGGTGGCGCTGGTCGAGGTTGGTGATGGCGCGACTCGTGCCGTCTGTGCCGGTTTTCGACTCGAGCCGGGCTTCCTCCGGTCAGCCCTGACGACTGAACGGTTTCGGCGGCGGCTGCGTTCGGGGCGCTTACTTCAATCACTCGCGTCCTTTACGCACCGGCCGTCACCGCGGCGTTGGCGAACGCGGGCCTGGTCGTCTCGACCAACGCCCTTACTCGATCAGCGCGGGCTCGACCTGACGGCGCTGGCTCGTCAAGAAGAAGTTGGCTTTCTGATTGGCCATGGTCGTGTGCTCGAGACCGCGACGACGCTGCTCGAACGCGGCAACCTTCGCTTACTGTTGGCCGGTGAACCAGGCGTGGGACGAGAGACCATCGTTTGGCACCTCGCCTGGCGGATTAGCCACGACCAGGTTCCCGAGGCATTTTATGATTACCGTATTATTCAGCTCAACCTTGGCGAACTCTACGCGGCCGGTCCGCGCGAATTCAGTCAATTACTTCTGCGCGTTTTGACCGAGGCAACCGAGGCCGGGAACGTCATCCTCTACCTGCCCGAGCTCCATGAGCTGCTCTTGAGTGGAGTTCGTCCGTCACCACTCGTCACCCTTCAGCCATTTTTAGTTAACTCAACACTCTCGCTGATTGCGACCACGACCATCCAGGCATTGCCGCGACTTCGCCAAGAGGCCAACCTGGAAGAACGCTTTGATCTGATCGAAGTTCCACCGTTGCTTCCGGATGAGGCGATTACGCTCTTAACGCTTGAGGCGGCACTGCTCGAGCGTCAGCACGGCGTTCGCGTTACGCCTCAAGCAATTGCTCGAACCGTTACCCTGGCGGCACGGTTTTTGAACCGGAAACCGCTTCCCGGTTCGGCTCGGCAGGTACTTGAATTAGCAATCGGCACCGCCCGACACCAGCGACTTCGAGTTGTCGCCGAAGAACTTATTGGTGATACGGTGACACGATTGGCCGGTGTGCCGGCGAGCACGCCGACCGCCGGCGAGGCCGCGCAGCTGGAGAAATTTGAAGAACGAATTCACGAACGATTCATTAACCAAGACTTGGCCGTTCGCGAAGTTGCCCGGGTCTTGCGGACTTATCGAGCTGGTTTTCACCAGCGTGGCCCGATCGGAACATTTCTCTTTCTGGGGCCAACTGGTGTTGGAAAAACTGAGTTAGCTAAAGCAATTGCGGCAACATATTTTGGCGGCGAGGCGGAGCTAACGCGTGTCGACCTAGTTGCCTTCCAAAATCTTGACGATCTCGAGCGACTGATTGGCTCGGACGATGGCCGAGTCCTTGGCGCCTTAACCGAACCAGTTCGAGCAAAACCGTACACGGTTATTTTGCTTGATGAATTTGAAAAAGCGCATCAGAAAATTCTAAATTTATTTTTGCCAATTTTTGATGAGGGGACGATTCGAGACGGCCTCGGTCGGCCGATTGACTTCACTAATACCATCATGATTGCAACCTCGAATGCCCACGCCGCCTTAGTCAAGGAGGGGGTTGAGCGGGGCGAGACGATTGAGGTCATTGCCGAACAAGTCAAGGCGCGACTGACAGAACATTTCCCGATCGAGTTAATAAATCGTTTTGATAGTATCGTTACGTTCCGGCCGCTTGGGTTGGTCGAGCTGCGTGAAGTCGTCGGTCTGCTTGAGCGTGGCTTTGCCCGAGAGCTAAGTCAGGAGTTTGGTCTAGGGCTGTCTTTAACCGAAGCGGCCCGAACCGAGCTCGTTCGGCGAGGCTACGATCCAATCTACGGCGCCCGGCCACTCCGGCGCGCGTTCGAGGAGCTGATCAAGTCACCGTTGGCCGATCGTTTTCTGGCTGGATCGATTGGGCGAGGGCAATCGATGCTGGTTGATTTCAAAGAAGTATTTCTGTTTACCGCCACGAACTCGAGCGGGCGCTGACAACAGATGCAAATTACATCGAGACAGTTTATTTGGTTTACGGCAATAACATCACTGGTTGTTCTGGGCCTGATACTATTGTTGCCTCGCCAAGCCTATATTTTTCGAAACCTAGCCGAGCGCCTAACGCTTAATCAGGGCGAGCACATTTTGTTGCTTGGCCGGCCTGGTCCCGGCTATGGCGGGGCGGAGAACACCGATTCGATCATCGTCCTTTCGCTTCGGGGTAATCAAGCCTCGCTTGTTTATGTACCCCGCGACCTGCTCGTGCCGCTGAATGGCGAGGCGTATAAAATTAACTCGCTTTTCCTGCTCGGTTTTCATGATGAACTTATGGCCGAAGTCAGTCGAGTCACTGGCTTTCCGGTGCATCATTATATTGCGTATGATTTGCAACTCGTTCGTCGATTGATTGATGCGATGGGCGGCATCGAGGTAAATTTAGTATCACCGGTCACCGATGCCGTTTCTGGTTTCACCCTTGGTCGCGGTCGTCACCATGTCAACGGCGACTGGGCGGAGTTTGTCATTCGTTCGCGTTACGCACCAGACGGCGATTTTTTTCGTATGCGCAGTCAGTTCGCGGTCATTCGCGGCATTCGCGAGCAACTTGCCCATTTGTCATCAGCGCGGGTGATACAATTAGTGCGGGTGTTTGAGACCAGCGGTCACGATTATGAAACCGATCTCTCCCCCCTCGAGCTCCTCAACCTTTTTTCTCAATTGCGTCGAGTTGACCTCGGTCAGATCGAGGCTGTTATCTTAGGGTTTGGCAGCGGTCTTTGGCAGGATGGCTCCTTCCTGATTTCTCTGGGGAGCAGCGTTCACGGACACGCCTATGGCCTGGTGCCGCACGGCGGCCTCGGCGCCTATGGTCCAGTTCAGCAGTATATCCGGGACGAACTGGTGCGGCGGGGCGGGAACATTTTGATCGAGCCAATCCGACAGAATCGGACTCAAATTACCATGCTCGCAACCACTTCGATCATGATGTCGACCGCGGTTAGTGGCGTCGAAACCAGCGCCGCTCCATCGGTCGCGACGGCACCGGCAGCAGTTGTTGACTGGCTTCTGCCCGAATTGTCACCAGTAAACACCACCACGATAAAACGATGAAGCAACGCATTCGCCAATTAATTCCGCAAGCATTGATTGAGGGTTACCACTATCTCTGGGCCTTAACTGGCGCTTTGCGCTATCGTTGGCCGAGTCGCGAACTCATCGTTATTGGCGTAACCGGAACAAAGGGAAAAACAACGCTCTGCGCCCTTATTCATTCACTTTTGCAGGGGCACGGTATTCGCACGGCCCTGTCTTCGTCTGAATCATTTCGGTATGGCGATGAAATTGAGACGAACACGAGTCGAGTGACGATGCCTGGCCGTTGGTTTTTGCAGCGCTTCCTGCGCGAAGCCGTTGATCGCCAGTGCGAAGTCGCAATTATTGAGGTAACGTCAGAGGGGCTGATGCAGCATCGACATGCTGGCATTGATTTCGACACCACCGTCTTTCTAAATCTTCATCCTGAGCACATCGAACACCACGGCGGCTATGAACGATACCGCGAAGCGAAGGGCCGACTGTTCCAGGCGCTCCTTCGGGGCCTCAATAAACACCTCCGCGGTAAGCTCGTTCGAAAAACAATCGTTGCTAACCTCGATGATCGCGAAGCCAGCTATTTTTTGAGCTTTCCGGCTCAGCAAAAAATAACTTTTGCGCTTAGCGTCACTGACCGTGACGCTACCACCCATCTCGTGCCCGATAAAGTTCAGTTGACTGCGCGCGGGGCAAGCTTCAGTCTCGGTGGCGCATTCTTTACAACACAGGTTGTTGGTCGCCAAAACCTGACGAACGTTCTGGCTGCCCTCGCAACCATTCGTGCGCTTGACCTGCCGTTCGCTTCAGTCCGGGAATCACTCGCCACGTTTGTATTACCCGAAGGACGATTCGAAATTATTTCGGCCCGAGGCTTTCGCATCGTTGTTGATTATGCCCATACCCCAAATTCAATTGAAGCGCTGTACGAAAATATTTTTGAACTATTGAAGCCGAAGCGACTGGTCTGCGTGATCGGTTCAACCGGAGGTTTGCGTGACAAGTGGAAGCGCCCAGTTATTGGTGAAATTGCCGCCCGCTATTGCAGCGAGATTATTATTACAAACGAGGATCCATTTGATGAAGATCCACGAACGATCATGCGTTCAATTGAGCGGGGCGTGCAGCGCTATCTTGAGGAATACGCTTTTCAAAAACCGCACCAAGTGATTGAGGATCGTCGCGAAGCGATTCGTTACGCCCTTAGCCGAGCCGAACCAGGCGATGCGGTCGTGTTGATTGGCAAGGGTTCAGAGCGGACGATTGAAACCGCCGCCGGGTCAATTTCGTGGCACGAACGAACCGTGGTTGAAGAAGAACTTGCTGGCTTGAATCGTGCTCAACGAGCACAGGCGAGCGCACGAGAAGCGGCTACCTCGATGGCAGCGTTACCAGTAATCCCGAAGGGGTTACGAATCGAAGAGTCAGCGAAGTTGACAACAGAAACAAAGCCAAATAAATCTTTCACGGTGTCACCCCCGAGCGTTATTAAGCCCAGATCGTATCCGAAAAAGACGAGACCCCCAACGCCAAAGCGTCAGGGGTCTCGTCGCGTCAAGTCGAAGCGATAGCGTTACCGCTGAGTCGGAGTTTCGATAATCTCAATCGGAACGTTGTAGTGGATACCGAAGGCACGGGCCTCCTCCTTTTGCTCAAAGAAGACATCGAGGCGAGTCGAGTAGCGGGCATTCATCCGATCTTCAACGACAAAAGTCTCTTCGCCGAACAGGGTCGGGAGTTTCACCTTGGTTCCCATGCGAAGGCTGTTTGAGGCGACGATTCCCGGCCGGACGACGGTGTTAGACGCCGTGATCCGAGGCGTGCTATCGGTCTCGTCCGGGCTGGGCGAGTAGCCAGTGATAGTCACATAGATCGTTTCGGGTTGACTGTAATTTGGCGTAAAGAATGCTCCATTAGCATCAAGCGATGACAACTGAGCCTGAGCTTCAATTGGAGAGATCGCCTCCCCCAGGATGAGGAAGGTAAAGAGCGAGAAGACCACTAGAACTTTGATGGTTCCAACCATTGTGGTATGGGCTGTTTTACGTGATTTAAAAGGCTCCCGACCTTAGGTAGGAGCGTAGCTCTATTATACAATACTTACAGGCCCGAGGGGTCGGTTTGGGGAAAGATGCCAAAAAGCAAGATTTTAGGCCTTATTTTGAAAGAAGTCGAGCGACAGCGCTCGACCCTTAACCTCATCCCCTCAGAAAACTATGTCTCGACGGCAGTGCTCCGGGTTTTGGCTTCGCCTTTAACCAATAAGTACTCAGAGGGATCTTGGGGAAAACGTTACTATCCGGGAAATTGCGTCATCGATGATATCGAGCGGTACACTCAAGAACTAGCGCTCAAGGCCTTCAAGCTTTCGCCTAAAATCTGGTCAGTTAACGTCCAGGCCTATTCGGGCTCTCCAGCTAACCTGGCCGCCTACCTCGCCTTGATGGCACCCGGCGATCGGCTCCTCGGCCTGAGTCTGTCGAGCGGCGGTCACCTGACTCACGGTCACCCCGCCAGCTTTACCGGGAAGCTATTTAGGGTTGCTCGCTACGAGGTTGACCCCAAAACCGAACGAATTGATTATGATGCGCTCGCCCGCCTAGCCAAACAGTTCCGACCAAAGGTGATCGTTTCGGGTACGACAAGTTATCCTCGGCAGATCGATTTTCAGAGGATTGGAAAGATTGCTCGTTCGGTCCGGGCCTATCACGTTGCCGACATTTCCCATATCGCCGGTCTGGTTCTGGCCGGACTCCACCCATCGCCCTTTCCGCATGCCGATATTGTGACAACAACGACGCACAAAACACTTCGTGGTCCACGCGGAGCGCTGATCATGGCTCGACGCGAATTTGAATCAGCCGTAAACCGTGCCGTCTTCCCCGGCCTCCAAGGTGGACCGCATAATCACCAGACCGCGGCCATCGGCATTGCCCTTGAGGAGGCACTTCGACCAAACTTCCGTCGTTACCAGCAACAAATTATTCGAAACGCCCAGGCGCTGGCGACGGCGCTTAGGCAATACGATTTCAGGCTGTTTACCGGCGGCACCGACAACCACTTGATGCTGATTGATCTTAAGCCATTTGGTCTAACTGGCCAGGAAGCTGAGCAGCGCCTTGAGCAAGCTGCCATTACAGCCAATCGGAACGCGCTGCCCGGCGACGCTTCACCCTTTAATCCGAGTGGTCTCCGTCTCGGGACGCCGGCGGTGACAACGCGTGGCCTCCGTGAACGCGAGATGCACCTGGTCGCCGATTGGCTGCAGCGATTACTCATGACAAAAGAGCCGCCAGCGCGCATTGGTCGCGAAGTGCGAACGCTGTTACGACGATTCCCGCTCGCCTATTAATTATTACCATCAGCATGATCATTGACGGAAAGGCAATCGCCGACGACCTCCTCGCTGCATTGGCATCGAGACGCAAACGGCTCGGAGCAGTAACGCTCGCTGCCGTTGTCGTTGGCTCCACGGCCGAAACAAAAAACTTTTTAGCAGCGAAGGAACGAACCGCTCGTGCTGTTGGCATCGATCTCCGCGTCTACGAATTTAATCCGGCCAGTGGTCGACATAAACTTCGCGAACAAATCAGTCAGCTTGTTCGATCTCGTATCAACGCCGTCATTCTCCAGTTACCCTTGCCCGATCATCTTCCAACCCAGTACCTTTTGAATGCAATTGTTCCGACGAAAGATCCCGATTGCCTCTCCACTCGTAGTGTTGGCCTTTTTATAAGCAATACGTCAATCGTTCATCCACCAGCGGTTGAGGTTGTGGCAGAGCTATGCCGTCGCCATGATATTGTCGTATCCGGTCGGCGCGTGCTTGTCGTTGGTTACGGCCGACTGATCGGGAAACCAGTTTGCCACTTTCTCGCAGCGGCCGGAGCAATCGTTACCGTTGTTCCTGAGCCGAGCAACCAGCTTTCCAGCTTGCTCGCCGACGCCGAACTGATCATTAGTGGCGCTGGTGTACCCAACTTAATTCAAACCTGCCGCCCAGGCGCAACGCTGATTGATTTTGGTTGCAGCGCGCCGGCTGGTCAAATCGTCGGGGATGTTGATTTTGAGGCGGTTCGCGATCGGGCTGGATTAGTAACGCCAACGCCCAGCGGCACCGGGCCAATCTTGGTGGCGGTGCTGATGGCGAATGTTATACGATTAGCTGAGCGACAACAACAATGAAAATCCTGATTGTTTCTGAATCAACCCTCCCCCGCGTTATTTCTGGCGTCTCAGTTTTTACCGCTCAGCTAACTGATCAGCTCGTTCGTCACCAGCACGAGGTGAGAATTTTTACTAACAGCCCGAAGCTACGAGCAATCGTGACCGTTCATCCGCACACGAAAATTTACGCTTTCGCCTCGCTGCCCAATCCGTTTAGAAAGAATTTACGCTTTGCCGTTCCAACCAGTCGTGTTCGGACCGTGCTGGAGCAGGAACGACCAGACATTATCCACTGCCAGGACCCCGGACCACTAGCGAAACGAACCATCCGTGAGGCCCGAGCATTGGGGATTCCGATTATTTTAACAAATCACTTTACCTTCATCCAGCTCGAGCACTACTTTCCGGCCTTTCTCCGTCGAACGCTCCTTCGACGAGTGATTAAATACTTGCGGGCGCTTTACCGCCAGGCCGATCTAATTACTTGCCCGAGTGAATTTGTTAAGCAGATGCTCGAACGGGCTGGCATCCGAACCGAGATCGTCGTTGTCTCAAATGGTATTGACGTCAAACGTTTCCGCAAGGCCCCACCACCGCGTTTCCAGACGCCGACGATTCTTAGCGTTGGTCGGATTGATCCAGAAAAACGAATCGATATCCTCATTCGGGCGGCCGAACTGGTTCGGCAGAAACTTCCCAAAGCAAAATTTATTTTTATTGGCGGCGGTAATCAGCTTGAACGTTACCGAGCTCTGG
>OBEQ012806248.1_pt1 | contig 12698 bp, 10 predicted proteins | sample 1670901 | NCBI WGS metagenome assembly OBEQ01 (sample SAMEA104232315, study PRJEB22302) | groundwater metagenome | biome: forest; feature: aquifer; material: groundwater | place: USA | collected 2011-08-07 | depth 5.4 m
ATCTTTTGGGGGAAGAGTCCTTTCCTTTGTTTGTGAATTGCCATGCGATGCATGGCGTAAAGAAAGGATGTCTCCCGAGCGAGGCAGAAAATTTTATTTCGTTATCCAGATAATCTTCTCTGCTTCACTCAAGACGACATCTCGATCCAGTATTCGCAAACGATATCAAAGAACAATTATAGACATTTACTATCATCATACTATATCATACAAAATAGCATGTCAAAAATAATTGAACAGTTGATATCTTTTTTAAAAAAAAGCCCGGCGCGCGGCGTCGGGCTATAGGGGTATTTGGAACATGATATTTCCTTTCTCCTTCATACGAAGGGAAGGGCAAGAGGCGCGAAGGAGCGACTCTTGCCCACAGGGGTCGGTTTTTGTCAGTAGAGTTTACCAACGAGCAGGTTGACGGGTGTAAGTTGCGGGGGACGCTCCCGCCAACCTGCTTCAAGACCGTTCTCGGTCGGTCATTAGATTTGAAGTTACCAGCGGGAGCCGGCAAAAAGAGGCAGTGTGCTTCTTGCATGAGTCTTTTTCAACTCGTCCCTCGTGGGGAAGAAGCATACCTCTTTTTCCGGCTCAAGTCGTTAGGCTAAAACAGCCTCCTTCTGCAGCTCTTGCAACTGCTCTCCAGTCTGCATTATGTCGTAAAACCCGAGGCACGTTGCCATGCCCATGAGTTTGTGCGACAACTCAGCACTCAGTGGCGTTCCATCAATTGTGTAATCCAGCAACGCCTTTCTATCGTTGCTCGTGAATTCCGGGGAGGGGGCGAAGTCCTGAATTTGCTTGGTGATTTTTTTTCTGAGCTGATCTACACGATCAGCATTTGCAACGACCACGTATTACTCCTTTCAGAGTAAAATATCCTACGAACATTACTAGACATCACACCATCCTTGGTGCGAAGTTCACCCGTTCTAGCACCGATGGAACTCCCAACGGGGATAGAGCAGTTTAGATGCAAACAACTGCACTTTCCTCGTTGGGAGACCATGCTTATATCATGTCCCAAATTGTTCAAAGAACTAAAACCATATCCAGGTAGAACCGGGATTGAAAAAAAATTATAGCACACACTGCGTGCCTTGTCCATAGCCTGGTCTCAAATCATCGTTATTTAAAACAAGAGGTATCCACTATATACACGCGGATACCTAATTAATTTTCTCTCTGTCCTGCAACAGCCTCATACTCCTTGAGGAGGTTTGCGGCGATATGATTTGCAGCTTTACTAAATAGCTGTTTTTCATCGTCGCCATAGGACATGAGCAAATATTCCAGACTCTTATCCCCAAATGTGGATGCGCTCTTTGCTATCCACCCCGCGCATTGAAAAACAACTTTGTTTTGTTTTGGGTTTGGGCCGAAATGAGGATTTACTACGACGGTAAAAATAATTCCAGCATCCGACGCTTCGCTTACCAAAGCCCAATCTTCCGTTGCCGAAAATACTTCGACAAATATTTTACGGAAGCGGCCAATTTCCGCATGTGATCCTACCAGGACCAGAGCGTACTTGTACGTCGCCTCTTTCTTTTGCGGAATTGGATTTGGAATTGGATCTGGTTTTTTTTGCCCCTCTTCCTCAATTATTTTTTCATCAGCCGGGGCTGGGATTATGATCCTTCGTCTGGAAGGCGGGGGATACGGTGTTCCAACTTTTGACAAAACAATCAACACCAAAACAATGGAGAAAAATACCATTCCAAGTAAAAGAACAAAAACCGTCCAGTCGAAATTCATCCCTAAGTCCATGCGGTTTCACCTCCTTTCCGAGAACTTAATAGGGTGACTGTATGCCCGCAATACTACTCTGGTATGGACAGAAAAGTCAATGGTCTGTAGAGCACGAAGGATTTATTTTTTCAAAGCCCGAAGACTCTTTATCATCTGCTCTACCGGTTTTGTATTCAAAACATCCGCCTTCGTGCCGAGTCCGCGACGGACTTGAGCGACACCCAAGTCAAGATATTGGAAGTGGCTTGCCATATGTGCGTCTGAATTTACCACCAGTTTCACGCCATATTCGATGGCAAGACGTATATGCGTGTCTTTGAGATCAAGGCGTTCGGGAGATGCGTTGACTTCGAGGGAAACACCATACTCTTTTGCAGCCTTTATCACTTTTAAAATATCCACTTGATAGCTAGGGCGTTTTTTTAGTAAGCGGCCAGTAGGATGAAAAAGGATATTAAGGAGGGGATGTTTCATGGCTTTTATAATTCGTTCTGTCATTTCGCGTTCAGAAGATCCAAAATGCGAATGTACCGAAGCAGAAACGATATCCATTTTTTTTAGCGCGGTGTCTGAAACATCAAAACGGCCATCTTTTAGGATATTGACTTCCGCGCTTTTGAATATACGGGGTTTTTTTTTGGCAAATTTTTTATTCACCAAATCAATTTCTTTTGCCTGCCGAGCCAACTCATATTCTGTGAGTCCGCCGGCAACACCGAGCGATTCTGTGTGGTCTGTGATTGCGATATACGAGAGCCCATGTGTTATCGCGGCAATGGCCATTTTTTCTATACTTTCATTTCCATCACTCCAAGATGTTTGGACTTGCAGATCTCCGCAGATTGATCCGTAGGGGATCAGATCAGGAAGTGTGCGTGCATGCGCTGATTTGATTTCGTCTGAGGCTGTCCGTATTTCAGGCGGGATCCACGAGAGCCCGAGCTCGTTATACACCTCTTCTTCAGTATGTCCCGCAAGGAATTTCGTCCCTTCAAACAATCCGTATTCGGAGAGTTTCCAGCCTTTTTGTATTGCGATTTTTCGTAAGTCAATATTATGTTGTTTCTCGCCCGTGAAATAAAGGAGTGTAGATCCGTATTCTTTTTCTTGCACGACTCGTAGATCAACGTCAATACCCTTTGCCAGACGTACAGTGGTTTTGGTCGGGCCGCTTCCATATATATGCGTAACTTCGGGAAACGAAATAAATGCTTTCATTACTGCTTGGGGATTCCGTGCGCAAGCAACAATATCGATATCGCCGATGGTTTCTTGCATACGTCGTAGAGAGCCGGCGATACTGACATGTGAAACTTCCTCGATGTTTCCAATTCGTTTTTCTATCTCTCGCGCGATCGGCAAGATTTCTCCAAGAAGAAATCGCCCTTTGCTTTTTTTGAGAAAATCAATACTTTTGAGAATTTTTTGTTCGGATTTTTGTCCGAAATGCGCGAGTGTGCGGATTTTTCCTGTGCGGGCGACTTTTTCGAGATCAGCCAATGTTTTGACTCCTAGTTTTTTATAGAGCGTTTTTATGGTTGATGGCCCGACTCCCTCGACAGTCGTAAGTTCAGCGACATTGACAGGAAGTTCTTTTTTTAGTTTTTTTAAATATGCAACCGATTTTTTTGTAAGCAGTTCTTCGATTTTTTCTGCAATACCTTTGCCGATACTGGGAATCTGTTCGAGGGCTTTGATCCCTCCTTCATTATATATATCGTTTGTTTCGTGTTCGAGTCCCTTGATCACCTCACTCGCGCGACTGTACGCCCGCGCGCGAAAAGAGTCATCTTTGATTTCAAGATATTCGGAAATTTCCTCGAGGGTTTTAGCGATTTCAGCGTTTGTCATATTTTCTATTAGTATAGCAGACTTTTGCTTGCTGTTTTACATATCTCGGCTTATACTAAGAACTACATTTATTGGAAATATCGTATGACTGATTTTAAACGCATTATCGTATCAGGACTTGCCGGCTCAGGAAAATCCACTCTCGTGTATCGTCTTGCCGACGTGTATCAATGGCCATTATATTCTATTGGCGATACATGGCGTGCGATGTGGAAAGAAAAATATCCAGATGCGAATATTTCTTTTGAGACATATATTGAAAGCATCACGCGAGAAGATGATTTGCAGATGAATGTGCAGATGAGAGAAAATTTTTCAAAAGAAAACATTATCGGTGACACGCGATATGCAGTCTGTTATAAAGATGTGCCTGCGCTATTTATTTTTGTGACAGCGAGTTTAGAAATACGCGCCGAACGTGCTCTCAATACTGCGAAATATGCAGGCAAATCCCTCCAAGAAATTAAAGGAATCTTACTGGAACGCGAAGAGCATGAAGTAAAAGTGTGTAAGGATCTTTTTGGAGCAGATTACCGCGATCCTTCCCATTATCATTTGGTATTAAATTCGGGACTCCTTGTGCTTGAGCAAGAAGTTGCCATCATTACGCAACTCCTGCCGTTGGACAGATAATAATTTCATATCTTTTCTAAAGCGTTTTTTTACCGCTTACTATTGCATGTATTTATCTTGTGCGATATACTTGCCCCGTATGTCGCGGGGTGGAGAAGTCTGGCATCTCGCTTGGCTCAATCAAAATATGGGCGTCTAGAGTGGAAACATTCTAGAAGATTATCTGTCAAATTCGGGGAAGCCCCTTGTGCAAACAGAGGTAATCCCGAGCTAACACTCAATTTTCGAATTGAGTAAATGTGTAGAGACTAGATGGCAGATGCCGTAACTCTATAATTGAGAACGGCAAAGGTATAGTCCAGACCACAAATTCGCAAAGATTGCGGAGCGATGAAAATCGTAGTGGTAAGCATAACCAAGAGATCGTGGGTTCAAATCCCACCCCCGCAACCATGTGGTGCTACTAAAATGGCACTGAATGGTTGCGAAGGCGACATACGTACATATCGGCACAGGGATTTGAAGGGCGCGAGAGAAAGCGACCAAGGGAGCTTTTGGTGCGCAGCGCCCAGGCTCGAATCGGAGTGAGAGAAATCCCACCCCCGCAACCATGTGGTGCTACTAAAATGGCACTGAATGGTTGCGAAGGCGACGTACAATACAAAAATATTTATCTCTATGCAAAATTTACTTTCGTTACCATTTTCTACAGATATTTGGAAAGAAGGAGAAATGTATGTGGCATATGTACCGCAACTTGATGTTTCTTCATGTGGCAAGACGTTGGAACAAGCAAAAAAAAATATCAGTGATGCTGTAAAAGGCTTCTTAGAAGAAGCACACGCACTCGGTACGCTTGAACAGATTCTAGAGGAAGGTGGTTTATTTATGAGGATGAATGGACTGCTCCAGAATTTGTAGGTGTTGAAAAAATGCGAGTTGGTTTCGAGTATGACAGCCATCAAGCCGATAGGATATAAACGACTTGAATGTATGGTGAAGAAGCAAGGATACCAGTTGGCGAGAGTCAGCGGTGATCACTTGATATATTCTCGGAGAGGCAGTCCACGGCCGCTTGTGATTCCGATGTATGAATCTGTGCCAGTGTTTATCATCAAAAACCTGATGCGTACCATGGGTCTTGATAGAGAAATATATTTTGGAATGTTGGAGCATTGTTGAGAATTATGGCAGAGTAGCTCAGCCGGTTAGAGCAGTGCCTTCATAAGGCAAAGGTCGTGGGTTCGAGTCCCACCTCTGCTACCAAGCAATTCATTCAATTTAGATTCTGGGACTCGAAGGGCGCGAGAGTGACCGAGCAAAGCGCAGGTCATGGTGCGCAGCGCCCAGGGCCTTGAGTCGGAGCGAAGGGAGTCCCTCCCCTGCTACCAAGGTAAGACCCCGTAATTTATACAATGAAGATCGAAGAAAAAGTTTTACTCGCGCCATATACCACATTTGGTATTGGTGGGCATGCTCGATACTTTGCTTCAGTGACAAGTGAGCAGGAACTCGTTGAAGCATTGGAATTTGCGCAGGAAAAAAACCTGCGTATTTTTATCTTAGGCTCAGGAAGCAATATTTTGGTAAGCGATCAAGGATTTGATGGTCTTGTAATTCATAATCAGATCAAAGATTTTAAAAGTGTCGAACGTGACGATGAGGTTTTTATAACCAGCGGCGCTGGAGAGAATTGGGATACTATCGTGGAACGTTCAGTAGCCAAAGGACTTTCAGGTATTGAGCTTCTCTCCGGCATCCCGGGCACCATTGGAGCTGCGCCTGTTCAAAATATTGGCGCGTATGGCACCAGCGTTGATCGAGTACTGCAAAGCGTTCGCGTCTATAATCGCACGACCAAAACATTTGAAGTCCTTACACAAGAGCAGTGCCACTTTTCTTATCGTTCAAGCATATTTAAAGAACAAGGCATTTCTCGCTATATCATCACCAGCGTAACTTTAAGATTCAGCCAAGCGCAAGGAGCCCTTCCTTCGTATCCTGACCTTGCATCCAAGTTTGAGAAAGGGGGACACCCTTCTGTTGCTTCCCTGCGCGAGGCAGTCATTGAGATCCGTGCTTCCAAGGGTATGGTGGTTATGCCTGAATATGAATCATACAAATCTGCAGGATCTTTTTTCCAAAATCCCATTGTTTCAAAAGAACAGTTTGAGGATTTACTCCCTCTTCCTTGTAAAACCCCTTGGTACTGGGTTCTTACGGACGGCCGAGTTAAAATTTCTGCTGCGTGTCTCATACAGCAAGCAGGATTTGTAAAAGGGTATCGTGAAGGAAATGTTGGACTTTCTCCTCGCCATACGCTTGCGATTGTAAATTATGGAAATGCTACGAGTAGCGAGATACGCAACTTCGCAAAGAGTATTTCAGAGCGTGTAAAGGAAAAATTTTCTATCACCCTTGAGCAAGAGGTTCAATATATAGGATTATGAGAAAAGATCATGAAAGACAAATATCTGGCATCCTTGCTGACATGAAATCTTTTGAGCAAAAAAAAGCGCAGGGGAAATTTGATGCTGAAGAAGAAAAAAGATTCAAACAAGCTCGGCAAAAAGCGGCCGAGAAAAAAGGGAGTGCTCCTGCTGAACAAAACACTGCAGTGCAGGAGCGCAAAGAATTTGTACGACAAGTGCGCAATCGAGTGACGGTCCTTGTGGAGCGCATGGGGACATTTTTTGTTAAAGCTCAATTTCCAAGCAAAAATCAAGAAAAGGAAAAAACACATTCTAGCGAAGATGAACCAAAAAAATATCTTTCATACGAAGACAAGGACTCATGGATACGAGATTGATATCGCACATTATGCAATATGGGTTTAATAGCGAAAGAGGGGGGAGAAGAGAGGGAACTAGCAATCTATCAAATGGAATGGCGTTTACAGAGTTTTTATCAAAGAAAGGCGGATGTTTTTTCTATAAAAAAAGAGGAGCCATTCCGTGATTTTTCCATTCCAACGGATGAAGAAATAGCTTTTTTGGATAGTATGGTGGCTGATGAAGAAGTGATTGCCGCTCAAAAAAAGGAAGAAGAGGATCAAGCATCTCGTAAAAAAGAATGGGAAAAAGAGGAAGCGCGGCAACGAGTTATTTTGAGAGCCAGCGATCTCGAAAATAGTATTTCTTACGCTCAAATAAAGTATGGTGAGAAAGTTGAGGGGCATGGCGAAAAACAAACATACTTATACGAGCGTGCGCGAAGAAGCGCAGAAAATAGAAAAACATACGAGACAATTCGTGAACAAGAGATACAAAATCTCGAACATATTGAATCTATTCTTGCGAAGCGAATGTTTGAAACAGATGATATCAATGCTTTGAAATTTTGGATGGATACTCATCGTGAATTTGGTTTAGCAGAAATGACAGACGATGAATATTTTGATCTTTTTTCTGATGGACGTTTCAATATTCACAGCACGAACTTTTTTCACGTAAATACTTCTTTACCAGAAGAAGACCCACGTAGAATGAACGACCCGCGTTTTTTTGAAGCGTTAAAAGATGGATATCTTATGGGACGAAATATTGGAGCCGCCCGAGGCGAACCGATGAGTGGTAGTGCGCATCCTGAAAGCATTGTATCTTTTGATAGCCATCTCGACCTTAATCATTTGCGAAGATGGGGTACGCATTTTGATTACAGTCTCACCGCTATTTCAAATCAAAACAGATCATATTGCTATAATCACGACCGTCTTCCTCCAGTGCTTTTAGTTACTCCTGCTCGTTTGATTGAAGCGCATTCAATAAAAGAGCCAAGGATTTTTTCGAAAGATGACTTCATTGTCCCGGTTGGAAAAAAAGAGGGTGATATTTCCCAAGGAGTTGGGGAGGGTGATGCATTTGGTTCAGGCAATCCGAATGCTATGAGCCCTGATCACAATATTGATCTCGGACTCTTTGTGCTACTGCTTCCCAAAGTTGCCGCAAAAAAAGAATTGATCCATGATATGCTCTCGAGCATAAGCGAAGATCCGCGATTTGCTCATACACCGATTCCTCGGCTTGCGCGCGTTGCGAGTAAGAAAATTCCTGACCAAGGAGTGGATCTGGAAACATTCATGCGAGACGTATTCTCTCTTGCAATCCGTGCATCAGAGAAAAAAGGCATCCAGATTCCAACATTACCACGACTGCACTTTTATGAGGTTGCCTCTCCGCAGGGCGAGGATATCGTACAAGTAGATGGTCCTCGCATAGATATTGAGAATGGATTCCAAGGTTTTTTGGATACTCATGCGATTACGCCAAGTGTGGCAAAAGGATTTGAGAAAGATCAAACAGTGCAGGTATTCCTGCCTGAACAGCTTAGAGTTGAGAGATCCCGTCTTGAGCAAGCCGCAAACCAAATCAGAAAACGCTTGCGACTTCTTGATGAAAAACCAAATACTGTTTCTCTTTTTGAAGCACGAGAACACGCATTTACACTCTCGTTCACACGTGAGGAGCTTGACAGGATCGTCGAATCTGATTCCTATATTCCAGACGCATTACTTCAACTTTTGGCAAAAGATTTAGGTGATGAATACGCAAAAAGCGTTGACGTGCCAGAGGTAGATTCACTTAGAGAACACACCCAAAAAGTCTTAGAGCAATTCGAGAAATACTATGCAGACAAAAAATTACCCGGAGACATACCCCATTCTTTTTTTAGAGTAATACTTGCCTTGCATGATATCGGAAAGCCGAGAGCCGTTGAAGAGGGCGATAAGTCTCGACAATATGTCTACAATAAGGACATGGTTCGCAAGATATTAACAAAATTGGACTACACACCCGAACAAATAGCGCTTGGGGATGCTCTAGTGGGATCCGATCCGATTGGTCAATACATGAAAGGTGGGGGTAGCTGGGATTCACTCGACAATCTTCGCACTCAAGCAAAAAATGTGGGAATGCCTCTTATGGATTATTTTAGTTTAGTGAGTGCCTTTTATAAAGTTGATGCAGGAAGCTACGGGAAAGACGCAGGTGGCACCATGAACGGTCTCGACAGTTTATTTATATTTGATCATAAAAAAAACGAAATTAGCTTTGCCAATGATGCTCAGATGCATTTTATGTATCTAAGCATGGAGATTGAGTACCAGGCAAAGGAGTCTCCATTGTGACTTTTGCAAGATCGCGATATACTTTTGTACAATATGGGACATATCATCGCAGTAGTAAATCAAAAAGGGGGAGTGGGAAAGACAACGACAGTCATGAATCTGGCCGCGTATCTTTCTAGTACAGAGGGAAAGAAGTGTCTTGTCGTTGACCTTGATCCACAGGCAAATGCGACCTCAGGACTTGGCTTGAACCCTACCGAAGTGGAGCAGGGAACGTATGAAGTGCTTCTTGGCTCAGTGCCACCGATGGAAGCTGTTCGTCCTTTTGATCATCGTTCATTTTCGATCTTGCCGACAAATATGTCGCTTGCAGGAGCGAATGTTGAACTGGTATCTTTGGATGAGCGAGAGTATTTTTTGCAAAAACAGCTCCAGGCATTAAAAGATCAATACGAATTTATCCTCATTGACTGTCCGCCTTCTCTGGGTCTCCTCACTATCAATGGTCTCACTGCCTCAGATGCCGTATTGATTCCTGTCCAAGCAGAATATTTTGCTTTGGAAGGAATCGGGCAATTACTCGAGACTATCGGACGGATTCAAGAACAACTCAAACCAGAGCTTGAGGTGCTCGGAGCCCTTATTACCATGTATGACCGTCGCTACAATCTATCCCAAGCTGTATTGCAAGAATTGTACCGGCATTTTCCAAAGAAAATATTTCGTACCGTGATTCCTCGCAGTGTCCGGCTTGCTGAAGCCCCTAGTCACGGAAAAACAATCCATGAATATGACAACTCATCGCGCGGCGCACGTGCGTACGAGCGACTCGCACGCGAATTTGTAGCTCACGATTTTTTTGCACTGCCTTTAATAAATTCTATAGAATAATCATATGGCCTCTCCTGCTTTAGGTCGCGGACTCGACGCCCTTCTTACTCGCAAAAAAAGTTCATCTTTGGGTGAATATACAAACCCACCTCCTCGTTCGGCAATGGAGATCCCTATTCTTTCCATTGATCTTGGCTCCCATCAGCCCCGACAAGATTTTGATCAGGAAAGTTTACAAGGACTTGCTGACTCAATCCGGCAGTATGGCATATTGCAACCCTTGATTGTTGCAGTAGTTGGCGACCGATATGAGCTTATCGCGGGAGAACGCAGATTGCGCGCAGCAAAACTTGCTGGCCTCCTAAACGTACCTGTGGTATTGCGTGATGCAGACACAAATACAAAAATTGCGATCGCTTTGATTGAAAATATTCAAAGAGTGGATTTGAATGCGATTGAGTTGGCGTTAGCGTATACACGCCTCAAAGATGAGCTCGGTTTGACACAAGATGAGATTGCAGTTCGCATGGGTAAAAAACGTCCCACTATCACGAACGTACTGAGACTACTCACCCTTCCCCCAGCCGTTCAAGAAGCTATTCGTGATGGGCGTATCACCGAATCGATAGGAAAAATCATTCTCACATTGGGAAGCGAAGAAGAGCGTCTTGCGTTTCTTCAAACAGCGATCGAAAAAAAATTTACCAATCAATCAGCTGAATCATTTCTTTCGACTTCCACAGCCGTACGCCCCCATATCCGTAAAGCTCGCGATACAAGCCAAATAAATAAAGAAGAAGAGTTACGAGCTCAATTCGGGACAAAAGTGTCGATTCGTAAGAGTAAGGGGAGAGGCTTTATTATCATTTCTTTTTATTCTGACGATGAATATCGTACGCTTGTTCAACGTCTTTTAGAAGCATGAAATTTGTTATCCACGGACAGAAAAAACTTTCGGGTAAGATACGGGTTTCCGGAGCAAAGAACGCGATTCTTCCTATTATCGCAGCGACCGTTTTGACTGATGATGTATGCGTGATTTCAAATGTGCCCCATATCTCTGACGTCCAAACAATGGTACAGATTTTAAGGAGCATGGGAGGTAGCGCTGAATGGTCATCAGAGCATGAACTTACGATTTGCAATCGGGCACTGCAATGCAAACCGTTGGATCAAAAACTCGTAAAGCGCCTGAGGGCATCTGTGCTTTTTTTGGGTCCGTTTTTGGTTCGCTTTACATCTTTTGTGCTCCCAGAGCCGGGAGGGTGCATTATTGGCAATCGTCCTTTGGATACCCATCTTGATGGACTGAAGAAACTTGGGTGCGAATGGGAATCCAACGATAATCTCCTTTCAGTGACCCATAAGGGTTTGATCGGCGCTGATGTTGTTTTGCGAGAAGCTTCAGTAACTGCTACAGAAAATATCATTATGGCTGCATGCGGCGCTCAAGGGATAACAAAAATAAAAAATGCGGCATGTGAGCCGCATGTGCAAGATCTTTGTACATTTTTGACATCTATGGGTGCTGATATCAAGGGTGCTGGTACATCAGATATTACGATTACTGGTGGTAAAGCTCTTACTGGCACAAGGCACGAAGTAATTCCAGATCCGATTGATGCAGGCACGTATATTATGTTGGGTCTTGCCACGAAGAGTAAAATTTCGATTACTCATATGCGGCCGGATCATCTTGATACGGTACTGGAGACCCTTTCATCAATGGGTGCTAGATTTGACATTACAAAAGATTCGGTTACCATTACCAGTACAGGTTTATTACAGGCGACTAAAATTGAGACGCGGATATATCCGGGCATCCCAACAGATCTCCAGCCTCTTTTTGGGGTACTAGCGACCCAAGCGCAAGGGTCGACATTGATCAATGAAACATTATTTGAGAGTCGTCTCGGGTATTTGCAAGAACTTGAAAAAATGGGAGCAAGCATCGTGATTTCTGATGCACATCGTGCGTTAATTACTGGTCCGACTCCGTTATATGGTCGGCCAATTGATTGCAAAGATTTGCGCGCTGGTGCGGCATTGGTTGTGGCTGGACTGGTCGCTTCAGGGCAAACTGTGATTGATCATGCGGAGATTTTAGATCGAGGATACGAACACATAGACGAAGCCGTCGGTGCCATCGGCGCAGCCATTAGTCGAGTATCATAATTGAGTATATTGATGGAACAAGAACAAAAAAAGACATTCCTTTTTTTCTGTAAGAAATATTTCGTTTTTTATGGCGTTATTCTTCTTATTGGCGGTGGTTTTTTTGCCGGGTTTTATCTCGGCATATATACAACAAAAGAGGAAAAGGCCGCTACCTCATATGGAGAAGTAAAAAATCGTGATGCCGCAATACCAAAATATTTAAGCAAGGATATTGATTTTCGTCTTTTTTGGGATGTATGGAGTCGAGTAAGGAGTGATTATATCGATAAAAACACTCCAGATACAAAATTATTTTATGGAGCTCTTGCAGGGATTGTCAGCGCGCTTGATGATCCATACTCTGTATTTCTTACTCCTGAGTCATCTGAGAGATTTCACGAGAGTCTTGCAGGGAGCTTTCAAGGAATTGGCGCTGAAATTGGCATAAAGAAGAATCAGCTTCTTATCATCGCAC
>OBEQ012959685.1_pt1 | contig 12698 bp, 5 predicted proteins | sample 1670901 | NCBI WGS metagenome assembly OBEQ01 (sample SAMEA104232315, study PRJEB22302) | groundwater metagenome | biome: forest; feature: aquifer; material: groundwater | place: USA | collected 2011-08-07 | depth 5.4 m
ATTGCCGTTTAAGATCGACGAGAGGAATCATAAGAGGGGTATTATACAGAATCTCCTCAATATATCTCAAGCTCTCAAATTAGGGACAGCCCGGTCGTCATTCCGGCGAAAGCCGGAATCTAGCCAACGGTTCAATTCTGGATTCCGGCTTTCGCCGGAATGACGAACAGGTTAAGAATCTAGAATGGATTACTTCCCTCCCCCTCAATTACGCCACTTTCAAAAAAACATCCATTCCCGCTGCTTGGAAACCCAACGATCCCATCGTCATTTACATTCAAGACGCCCACTTAAATAAAGATGCGCAAACTAATATAGGGAAGTCCATACAACACTTTATAAATCATGGAAATTTAGATCTTGTAGCGTTAGAAGGCGCGTTTGACCCAATCGATTTAAGCCATTTTCGCAGTTTCCCCCACCCGGAGGCTGTCCACAAAGTAGCCGATTATCTTTTAAGAGAGAACAAAATATCTGGCGCAATCCACACCGCTTTCACCAGCCCCAAGGCGATCCCTTCTTATATAGGAGTGGATGACAAAGCCCATTACGATGCCAATGTAGAGGCCTATAAGAAATCTTTTCCCCAAGTTTCTCTATATAAGGAAAAGCTAGAACAACTTAAGAAAGAACTGCAAAGCGAAAAAGCTCGCACCTTCAACCCCCAACTTTTAGAATTCGACACAAAGATTCAACAATACCAACAAGGAAAAGAAAAGTTAGGCGCATACATTCAAATCCTCTCCGATCGTCATTCCGGCGAAAGCCGGAATCCAGAAACAAGAATATTCTTGAAAGCGTTGGAATTTGAGTCCACCCTAGATTTCCCCCAAGTAGAAAAAGAGCGCTCCCTTCTCTTAAAAAAGTTGGTTCAAAATCTTTCTAAGGCTCAAATGCAACAGCTCTTAAACGCCAGTCTTGCCTACCGCCTTGGCAACATAAAAAACAGAGATTTCTATGTTTATATAAAGGATCTCTGCCAGAAAAATGGAGTCAGCTTTAAAACAGTTCCAACCATGGAGAAGTACCTCCAATATGTCATCCTTGCCGATTCCATTGACGCAGAAAAACTTTTTGATGAAGTAAAAGAGATGGAAGAGAATGTTTATAGTTCCCTCTCCAAATCCACCCAAGAAAAAGATCTAGTAAAACAATCCAAATATTTTTATCTCTTAGGAAAACTCCTCAATTCATCTCTAACCCGCGAGGAGTGGAAGGAGTACGAGGTTTTTTCTGTTCGTCATCCCCGTCCTGTTCGTCATTCCGGCGAAAGCCGGAATCCAGAAAAGACGGGCAGTTGGCTAGATTCCGGCTTGCGCCGGAATGACGATCAAAACATTGACTTATCATCCTTCGAAAACTTCTACAAAGAATCCCTCATCCGCGACGAAAAAATATCCGCCAACCTTTTAACCGCAATTAAAGAAAAGAGCGCGAAAGTGACCGTGCTTGTCACCGGCGGTTTCCACGCGGATGGAATTGAGCAAATTTTACACAAAGCCAATGTTGCCGTTATCACCTACACTCCCAAGATCACCAAGGTAGATACAGAAAACGGCAGCGCCTACTTAAGTGTATTCACCCAAGAAAAAACCCCACTCCAAAAACTTTTTGACGGAGAAAAGCTTTTCCTTCCTCCAAAAGTGTTATCAAATTCAACTCAACTTATGGCAGCTGCCAATGTTGTGAATGTATTAGAAGCAGAAGATCCAAATAGTGATGTTCCTGCTTCAATAGATAACCAAAGATTTCATGATTTGAGCCGTGCGCTTATAAATATTTCAAAACATTTTAAAGTAACTGCCGCAGATGTAAGTGATGGTATCGCTGATGTCACCATTAAAAATAAAAACGGAACAGTAAAATCCCGTTTAGAGTTAAGCCAAGATAAGGGGAAACCCATTGCCAGTATTCAGGATATAAAAACTTATTTAATTCGTCCCATCCTTCAATATTTTGCGCGTAAAAGTGTTCTTGTTACTGCTATAAGCTGGTCTATTTTAATTGCTGCTCCCATTTTTGCTACGGTTGGGGTTTTATATCCTTCCGCAGGGTGGGCTCTAACTATTCCTTATGCTTCACAATCTGTTTCAGTACAATCTACATCTAGAATTACCGGTGGCCTAACCTCTTCCCCCGTTACATCAACGGGTAGAATTACAGGTGGATTGGCCGATTCCCCTGTTACTTCCACCGGCAGGCTCACGGGGGGCACACCCAAATCTAAGCCCGATAAATTTGCTAATCCATTCCGATATCAATTTATTCTTTACCCTAAATCTTTGTCAGGTAGAAATTCAGCCGAATATAGAACAGGGATAGAAATTTTTGATCGCGTAAAAAGAACTAGTATTCCCATCGCGGAAATTCCCGGTACAAAAAGGGATGAAGTATCATCCTTAGTTAAAGATCGATCCTTCTTTATATTTGACAGTAACAAAGCAGGGCAAAGCTCAATATTTTTTGTAAATCGCGCCAATGGTGTAAATCGTTCTGTTGGCGAAACTCTAGGGCGGTGGGATTTTGCTTATAAGGATATGAAATATATTTTAGGCGATCGCTTTGCCGTCATGTTAGAAGCAGATAGTAGTCGATCAAAACTCTTTCTCCTTAGTGGAGAAGACGGTTCCATCATAAAAGAAATACCCATCGCCATTAAAGATGCCACTTCCATATCTTTAGAGGAAAACTCCCTCCTCATCCACGGCCAAAACGGACCAATCAAATACAAAATTGAAGAAGATGGCAATCTCACCCCAACCGCCCCATCCCCTACTTCCAATTCCCCTTGGAGCTGGCTGTATGGACTTGGGCTTGGATCATTGCGAAGGGTGGGGCTTACTCCTATCAATCGTACAGATAAAAATGGCGCAGAATCATTGATCAAGAAACTGAATTATTCTAAACAGCACGGTAACAGTGTGGAAATTCAATGGACTAATTCTTCTGGCATTCATTCCAAAACCGGTAAGATTACCGGACTTATAGGTTATACCCCCCGCCTCCAAGCAGTTTCTATTCAAATGGACGGTCAACACCTTTGCCTTGTTGGGGAGGTGGATCTTGTTCTTTTCCACAGAACTTTATGGGATAAGATTGTGATGAATCGCGAGCCGAAAGAACAAATTGAATTGCATGAACTTCCCAATGATTACCGCAATTTTCATCACAATTTTTTGGATCAATTGAAACAACATTATAAGGAAGAGGGATATGGAGAAGCGCAAATCGAAGATCTCGTAAAGAAATATTATTACGAAATGATCTATAGAGACAGTACAGATCATAAAATGCTCCGTATCTATAAGAATAGTGATTGGGATGTTTATATTCGCAATAGTTCCTGGTGGCTGGTTTCTAGACTACTTCTTACTAGAGTTATTCAGTTAACAAATCTGCCAGATTCAAGGTGGAAACACACATTAAGCCATTTGCTAAAAAATATTCATAACCCAAAATATTTAATTAAAAATCTCAATAAAAATAGCACTTGGGTTCTAGATAAGCCAGGAGATTTTGATAAAAATACGCTTCGTGTAATGGTCGTAACATCAGTGGATTTATATATCTTACGCATTCAATCAATATTAGCAGCAATTAAAGGTAACCCAGAACTAGTAAAAGCAGAAATCTCTACTCTTAAGGACGATTTAGAAATCCGCCATGCCTATTACCGATCAAGAAAAGAGTTTTTAGAGTCATACATCCGTAAATTTGGAATAACAGCAGTAGACCAATTGATCCAAGAATTCGAAAAAGAATCCATATCCCAAGGCCCCGTTAAGAACCCATTAAAGGAAGATATCCCCAGTATCATAACAAGCGCTCTTGGCGCTATAGCTCTTTTCTTAAGTGTGGCAGGAGCTCTTTTATTTACCCACCCAGTGCTCGCAGCCACTGAGCAAGCGGTACAGGCAGCTTCCAATATAAAATTAAGTTACTTTACCCGTATAGTGCCTTATAATCCCAAACCAAAAGTTCCTCTGCTCTTTAGAAATTGGCCCTCCAAGGTTCGGGCTGTTCCGGGGAGAGATCCACGAGCTCTCAAGGGTTCTCCTTATTACATTTCCACAGTTTATATAAACGGCGGCCCCACTCTAACCAATATTACTGGAATAGTTAATAAAGACCCAGAACTGAATGGTTCTGGAGACCGCCTCTTTATGTTAAGTAATAATGGATTCCCCCAACCTTTAACTGGAATTCCAGAACAAACTTATCTTTGGCTTTATAACCTAAAAACTGGTGAACCCATTCTTAATTTGTCCAAAAACCCCTACAGTACCAAGGAAGAAAAAGTTAAAGATATTAGAATTCAATGGCCAAGCACAGTAAAGAAAACAATTTGGAATGCAACCGCGTTACCTTACAGAGACTCTAAAATTTCCGCCGATGGTAATGATGCTATAATTCTAAGATCCGGTGAAGAAACCTCCAAATTAGAACTCTTACGTTTAGAAGACGGCATCATCGTAAAAGAACTCCCCCTCCCCTATAAAAATATTAGTTCCATTGATCATATTGAAGATAAAGTCCTCTATCAACTTTTGGAATCCGAGCCAGCCAAAGATAGTACTCCTTCTGTTCCATTAGGCGGATTAGGATTATTTGCCGCCGCTTTCGCTGCTGTAAGAGGCGGAGCGTCCCCTTGGCCAATGAATTCTATGGATCCAGACTTAAAAGCTTTATTAGAAGAAGTTTTAAAAGCTAGAAAGCAGAATCGAGAGAATAGATTAGAAGAGTTGGCCGCGGAATTACTGAAAATAGGCCCAGAGAAATTTGGCAGTTTAACTGAATTTTTAAGTCACCTCTCCCAATTAAATTTGTCTGGTCCGGATCAAGCCAGAGTGATTGTAAAATTAATTGTAGATTCCTTGAGTAATAAATATTTAAGAAGAAAAGTCATCTCCTTTCTCGCTGAATTAGTAGAGAAAAACAAATCTGGATTACCCTCTAAGGACGAGAAAGTTTCCCCTCTCTTTTTGGCCATTGTTGAAAGTATATTAGAGAACGAAGAAAGAAAAATTCAAGAACTTAATGAATTAGTCTCTAATGCTTTGGGACTATTCGATGAATTGGCTCCACCAGGTTCCGGAATAGCAGTTCCGGATGCCCTTATGGCGGAAGTGGATAATTATTTAAGAAGACCACAACCCCAAAATTCTAGTCGGCGGCATGATCCCAAAGAATTTATTCCTTGGTTAAAAGCGCAAGGGGTAACGAATCCATCCTTAATCCCTTGGTTGGAAAGTGTGGGAATTCGCAGCGACCCTAAATTTAATGATCTAGTTAAAATTGATCCAACTCTTGTAAGGGAATATCTTTCTAATATTCCCAAACAAATTGTAGCCAGTCTAAGGTCAGAAGCTTGGAATAGTATTCTGGATGCTCTGGAAGATTATGAATGGATTTCTAGCTGGCAGGATAAGGTGATAGTCTTAGACAGTTTAGATAAGGATTATCAATTCCTTGTCTCTCTTTTTTCGGCAAGGGGAGCCAAAGTCATTGCCTCCGATAGTTCTCAGCCTAATATTGAAAATTTTTACGATGCCTATCCTGGATATAAGAAAAAGATTCGCTACAAAGATATTTTATTAGTTCTCCCAGCGAAAGATTATCATTATCTTGCCAACGGAAAATTATTTAATTCCCGCCGAGTTCGAAGAATGGGTTTAAAACAAACTGGAGAAGGAATGGTGGCTCTCCCCCGCGCCCTTTTTGAATCTATAGATGAAGAGATATTTAGATTTAAGGATTCAGCCTCCCAAACAGATAGGGGCAGAATCGAAATGAAAAAATGGATTCATGCCCGTCTGTACAACAAAACCATGGAATTCCTAAAGCGAGAAGAATTTAAGGACGCTTCTAATGAAAAAACCTCCCTGTCTACCGCGCAGATCATTCAATTACGTTTAAAAGGGGTTGTTCCTCTAATTGTTGCCACCCTAAGTTCACTTCTATTTTCTTCCGCAGCTTTGGCAAACGATGGAAAAACAAATTCCGCATGGACAGATCTTCTCATTCAAAATTGGCCAGTTGCTTTAGTCGCCGCGGTTGCCATTGGTAGCGCGGTGGTTGCTTTATTATGGAGATTTAGTATAAAAGCGAGATGGGTTCGTTCTAAAGTCTTCAATAAAATCAATAAATTTAGTCCTAAAGAAAAGGACCAATTTGTAAATCTCCTATTAAGTATCCAATTCATAAGAGAAGTAATTAACAATCCTTCCAAAGGACTAAAGGATGGCGATCCAATCCCCGTTCAAGACATCATCGCGCGCTCCGCGGAAATTGCTCTTAAATCTAAACGCGCCGGCGTTCTTGGTGTTACTGATAAAGATCTCCACAAAATTTATAAGGAGTTAACCGGACAAGATTTAGATTCAATTCTTGCGTCTGAGGGTTTATTGGATTATACCCTGAAACAAAGACAATGGGTTCCATCTACGGGCTCTTTGAAAGGCAAGCCAGTTAAGTCTGATACGGAAATTTCAGTTCAACCCCATAAAAATCCTTTAAACATCCAAGGACGGCTTGCGGGAATGGTGAATTTAAATGTAACTCCGCAAGAAATTGCGGAGTTTGCTTTAAATGTATACAGCGAAGAGCAAACGTCACTTCCGAAGGGAAAATTCAATTTTGAGTTGGAGTATATTCTACAGTCTATCCCTCAACAAGTTCTGGCTCAAATCCCTAATTTGATCAATCACGGGGTTGGAACTAGCCGTGTTATAAGATTCCTAGAAAGATTTGTATTTGAAAGGAAATTTGAAAAAAAAGTAGTCATGTCCTTAAAGACCGTAGCGCGTATCCCTGACAGTTTGCTTGCAGGCGGTCAGGAAAATTTTAGGAGGGACAGCGCCTCATTTTCTAAATCTAAGAAAACAATAACTCCTCGAGCTTCCGCCGATCCAAGACATAGGAGTGAAAGGGGAGCTACAATTGAGTCTATCGCTTTAGGAGTCTTACTCTTTCTAGTTGGAGTAAGCGCCTCCTATAAACAGGAAAATCCAAGTTTAAAATCTAGTTCCTTAGTTCTGGAACATATAAAAAAACCTGAACAGATAAAACCTTCTCTACCTCCCCCATCCAACTTCCCCCTATCTCCATGGAGCTGGTTGTTTGGATTTGGCGCCGCCTTCGCTGGGCTTAGTTCTAAAAAACGTGAAAAAATCAATCCTTTAGATAAACCTTTTGGGGAGCTTATTATTATTCCTCAGGATACCTCGGAGGCGGAAAATAGCACTTTAGATGAATATATCGCTAAAAATAAATTAAATGTTGTTCATTTGATCGCTTTTGATGAGCTGCAACAAACCCCAAAAGAATTAATAGAAATTCTTTCTTGGATAGGATTGGGCCGTAATTACAGCGCGGACCCAGTATTCACGCATCTTTCTGAATCTAAAATATATCAGGCTTTAAAAGAAGGTAAAACTGTAGTTGTGCAATTAGGAAACCAAACGCGTATTAATATTTCCAAAAACCTCTTTTCAACAGTGGAAGGAATTAAACATGGAGTTCTTCCTGCGCGTACGCCCATCTCTGTTAGATTTAAACCCAATGGGGATAGTGTGCAAGATATTCAGTTCTTTAGAAGCACAGAAGATATTGTTCGGGATTCCCAAGAATGGAAAGAAGATTTTTCCATGGTTGCATCCTTTAAACAATATCTCATAGAGAAAAAAATACGTTATAGTATTATTAAAGGCCGTCCTGGGTTCGTTCGTCGTGCTTATGATTATTTCCCCAAAGAATTAGTCACCGAAGATAAGTTATGGGAAGCTGTGGAAGCGTTTAAGGCTGTAGTAGCCAGCACAGAAGATGACAAAGTATGGGATCAAGCTCTTGGTGATTTTGAAGAAACCTATAGAATGTTTGCAGAAGTAGCTACTACCGCCGCCATTTATCCTGCTTTAGAAGGTTTACAGGCGCTTATGATAGAGAAAGGATATTTACTTCAGCGGGAGCCCGCCAGTTACGACGATTACCGCTGGCTCACTCTCTTAAAAATACATGGTCAGCAAGCTGTAGAAACCAATCAGGGGCCAGTTGCCGTTTATTTTATTTCACCTGTAACCGAACGGAAAGATTGGGAACCCAAGAAGCTGGGTTGGACTACGTATGAGTATAATTATGTCTTGGTAAACATTGAAGCTATTCATAATTATTACAAAGAAGGAGCAGCTCCTCATCTTAGTTCTAAGGGACCTCTAGGCATAGATTCCAACCTTGCAGGATTTTCTCCTCATTTTTATCAATACCTCTATAAATTAGGATTTGAAGGAATTGCAGATAAGAACGATCAAATTCTTAAACTCATAGCGAATGTGATGGTGCACGAAGTGGAACATAAGCGTCTTCACAAAGAATTAGGGCTCAATGAAAAAACTTTTTTCTATATGCGGGATAAAGAGGATAATTTTCCACTGGAAGAAGTGCTGGTTCGGCTCCATACCCTGGCAGAAGGGGATCCCTATTTAGAGCTTGTATATGAGCACCGCGGTTTAGTAGGGCAAGATAAATCGAGTTGGGCTTTATTCGACCGTTTGCTCTATACAGATAATTTGCGTCCTCGGGCTCTTTTAGAAGTTCTTCGTAGAGTGGATAAATTGCCTTCTATGGTAGCCGGAGTGGAAGATTGGAGAAAAATTTCCCAATGGGAAGATACAGATATTAGCAATGCCCAGTTAGCAGAAATTATAGATCACTATAGGATCGTTTATGAAAATGCAATGGGAATACTTGAATTTTCTGTTACTAATCTGGATAAAGTTAAAGTACGTGATTTAATGATAACAATCCTTGCCAAGTTAGAACACTCTAGTTTAGAAAATATTGTCGATGCGCTAAACACACTCCTCACTGGTACAAAAGATCAGTTAAAAGAAGCTGCCCGCCTAGCCTACAAAGGTGCAAAAGAAGAATGGAATAAGCTGCATGCCGATAGATTAAGACAATTAAGCAGTGTCCTAGGTTTCTTAATTTTAACCGGAACTTTAGCTTGGGCTTTGCCTGCAGTAGCTGCTGGCAAAGAAGTGCTACAAGTTGGAGGAATAGCGCTTGGTTTCAATCTTGACTCAGCTTTTGCATTAGGTGGTATTGGAATTTTAGCAGGAGGTCTTATCTCCCGCTTCTTTGCTCGTCATTCCTCTTCGCTTTCCAACGAAGAAAAATTGGCAGATGTTGTTGGGGATGCCATGGTTTCCATTTATTACCAGAAAATGGGGACTGTCCCTTTAGGGACTGTCCCCATTTTCTCCCATGCGGTAGAGGGAATTTTAAAAGGAACCGATCTAAAACAAGACATTCAATCTGTCAGTGGAATTAGGGGTCAAGAGAATTTATTGTTGCAAACATTCAATCAATTAGATCAAGAAAAATTTGCGCTCGCCCTGCAAGAAAAATTAAAGAAGAGTTTTAATGGAAAGCTTTCGAACGAGGAAGCGAATTGGTTGGCCACCCAAGTGGTGACCAGTGGTTTTAAGATGGAACTTTTCGATGTGGTCTTTGGAGAACAGGAAAGAGGCAAAACTCCAGTGATTAAGTATGTCATGGAGCCATCTAAGAGCCCAGTAAAACAAGTCACCGCTCTATTAAATAAATACGAAAAACTTAAAAAAGAAGGAGAACAGCCCACCTTTCTACTTGTTGGGATAAAAGATCTCTCTCCAAAGCAACAGGCGCAAATTAGAATGAAGGCCCAGTTACTAAATGGATCTGTTACCTTTATCACCGATGAAAATTTATTCCAGAAGGTAGGAAACCGTTTTTATAACTTAGACTTGGCTGCTTTAGACACTCGATTATCTAATTGGATAAGTTCCGAACATTCACAGCAAAGAGATTTTAGTTCTAAATACTTAATATTGCCCAAATCTTTGGTAGGCGATCTCACTGCTTTTGCCAAATTACCACTCGACTCCTTAGTGCGGCAAGCCATCCTAGTGGATGCATTCTTCCGCGCCGCCCTCCCCATCCAGCGCTACTACCAAACCCTAGAAGAAATCCAAAAAGTCATCCATCTAATCACAGAGCAGGCGTAAGCAACTTTTACTAGTCGCGATAATCAGAAAACATCTTCGTGTTTCCCGACATTTAACAAAATAAAAGTGTTTTCTTCTGTTCTATAGGTGGCACGGTAATTCATTGTAATGGAAAATTCCCAATCTTTTTCTGTTCCTTGAACTCTCCAATTTCTTAAGGAAGGGTGGCGGGGATTTTCTTGCAGGGTTTCAAGACACCAGTAGAATTTCTCTCGAATATTTTTTGGCAGTTGTTTTAGCTTTTTGTTAACACTTTTGGGGATTATGATCTCGCTAAATTTCACAGATCGCCCAAATGTTCTTTAAGTTCTTCTACTGATTTGTAACGTTTGAATTGTCCTTTCTTTAATTGTTCTTCTGATTTTTTAATCTCTCTTTTCCATTTTGGGGTCCAATAAGAATGTTCTTTTTTCACCATAGTCACAGGAGTTAATAGGATTTGGCCATCCTCTGCAATCTCAAAACTAACAATATCCCCTACTTTTACATGCATCGCTTGGCGTACATATTTTGGAACTGTCACTTGAAAATTTCTTGCGATCTTTGCAATTGCTCCAGGCATTTTCATCACCTCCTATTACAAATATACTCTAAAATAGTAATTTTGTCAATCGTATGCTGCAGGGGTCTGTCCCTAATTTCCCAGGAGTTTACGGGCGAAGGTGAGGGCTTCTTCTTGGGTGTGGATTTCGCCTATGGCGAGGGCTTCTTCTATTTCTTTTAGTAGGGTGCCTACGGTTGGGCTGGGAGGGATGTGGAGTTCCTTCATTAAAATAGTTCCATCGATGATTGGTTTCTTTTTGTGGGAATCTTCTTTCACTTTTTTGTAGTACCAGAGGATGAAGTCTTTGACTAACTTTTCGTGAATATCGGTTCCTTTTCCAATCTCTTCTTCTTTTAAATATGTGTAGCGGTCGGCTAAAGAAACGATTAAGGTTGGGATGGCGTTGATTCCTAAATCTCTAAAGAATCTAAAGCGGGCTCTTTCTGTAAGATTAGGGGCGAATGCCAGCCCCCCCGGCCGCATGTGTTCTAACACCATTCGGCTTAGGTTCCGTGAGCCATTGGAACTAAATTTAAGCCGTTCGGCTGCAGTTCGAGTTAGCTTAGCTCCCACGTTTTGATGTTCATAAAATCTCATTCTTCCTTCTACCATTTGCGCGGTTGGGGCTTTCCCTACATCATGCAATAATACAGCTAATTTCATAAGAGAGTACCAGCTTTTTTCACCAGATTCTCCCCCCTCGCTCAAAAGAAATGATTTTATTTTTTCGCAATTCTCTGGAAATTCGCTTTCTAAATGATCAAAAATCCACTCTAAATATTTGAAGGCGTCTAAAGAATGTCCCCACACTCCTTTTTCTGGGTAATAATGCAAGGCGCAGGTTCTATTAGGATCTACTTCTGGAAAAAGTTGGGATATTAAGCCAGACTCATCTAGGTTTAAAAGAGTGGGGTAGGCTTTGGAACTTTCTAAGAGTAGAAGTAATTCTTCCCGTACTCTTTCTTTAGCCACGTCTTGGATCAAATTTTTTTCTTGTTTTATGGTTTCATAGGTTGAAGAATCTATTTCAAATTGAAGTTGGCTTTGAAATCGGAAAGCACGGATCAGTCTTAGAGGGTCATCTTGATAGATGTTAGGTGAAACTTGTCGAACAATTTTGTTTGCAATGTCCTTTCTTCCTTGGTGCGGGTCTAAAACAAAATTAGGGACTGACCCTTTAGGGTCAGTCCCTAATTTTGTTATAGGGTATGCCATCGCGTTAATAGAAAAATCTCTTAAGGAAAGATCCTCTTGTATGGTGGATCCCTTAAATGTGGCAAAATCAAATTGGTGTCCTTCTTTATTAGACACTCGGTAAATTTCTTCTTTTTCATGGAGAACAAAAAAAGAAAAGTTGAGGCGGTCGGAAAACTTTTGCGCTAACTTTTTTGGGTTTTTGGAGAGGGCAAAATCCAAATCTTTATTGGGCCGGTTTAAATAGATGTCCCGAAGGTAGCCCCCCACAAGATAACATTCACTGGATTCTTCCTGGGCTAATTCGGCAATTAAATTTAACCATTTTAGTTCTTGGTCAGTCATGCAGGAGCTCTTCTATGTCTAAAATGCTGGCCACTTTTTTGCGCAGCTTTATAAAATCGATGGGTTTAATAATGTAGGCCTGCGCGCCATAATAAAAACTTTTTTCCACATCCCCCACGCTGTCTTTAGAAGTACACATAATAATTGGAATGGAAGCGGTGGTTAGGTTGGATTTTATGCTTTGCAAAACTTCCCAACCATCCATGCGGGGCATGACCACATCTAAAATAATAAGGTCTGGCCGTCCCTTCTCTATTTCTTGTAAAGCTTCTTTTCCGCTGTAACAGGTTTTGGCATTAAAATGATCTTGAGTAAAATTCATTTGTACCAGATCCGCCAAGGAATGGTCGTCATCCACAATTAAAATCTTATAAGTTTTTTTTGGATTCATTTTTTCCCCTCTAAAGCTATTTTTCTTAATTCCCTTTTTAATACTTTCTGCAAGGCGTTTTTAGGAAGCTCTTTTATAATTTCTATATCTCTGGGGCATTTATAGGGTGGTAAATGTTCTTGGCAAATTCTAGCCAACTCCTTTTTGTCCAAACTTTCATTTTCTTTAAGGACAATAAAAG
>OBEQ010661842.1_pt1 | contig 12697 bp, 10 predicted proteins | sample 1670901 | NCBI WGS metagenome assembly OBEQ01 (sample SAMEA104232315, study PRJEB22302) | groundwater metagenome | biome: forest; feature: aquifer; material: groundwater | place: USA | collected 2011-08-07 | depth 5.4 m
CATCGCGATAGTACACGGCGATCCGCCACGCCGTCTGCGTCGTCACGGAGGGCTCCGCCGTCAAGGGGCTCACAGCCCCAACCGCCGGAACACCCGCTGGACGTGCTGGGCGTGGCGCCCGAGGTCGAAACAGCGGTCGAGTTCCCGCGCGCTGAGGTACTTGCCGATCTCCGGGTCGGCCGCCAGCAAGGGGCGGAACTCGCCGCGGACGGCCCAGGCCCGCATCGCGTGGCGCTGGACCAGTTTGTACGCCGCCGGGCGCGCGAGCCCTTTGCCCATGAGGGCGAGCAGGACCGACTCCGAAAAGATGAGCCCTTTGGTGAGCGCCAGGTTCTCGCGCATCCGTTCCGGGTAGACCTTCAGGCCCCGCACGATGCGGGTCATCTCGACGAGCATGAAGTCGAGCGCGCAGGTCGCGTCCGGCAGGAGCACCCGCTCCGTTGAGGAATGGGAGATGTCCCGCTCGTGCCAGAGGGCGACGTTCTCGAGCGCCGTCGTCGCGTAGCCGCGCAGGAGGCGCGCCAGCCCGCTCACCCGCTCGCACGACACCGGGTTGCGCTTGTGCGGCATCGCCGACGAGCCGGTCTGCCCCTCCTCGAACGGCTCCTCGGCCTCAAGGACTTCCGTCCGCTGGAGATGGCGGATCTCCGTCGCCAGCCGTTCCAGCATCGCGCCGACGATCGCCAGGCGGCTGACGAACACCGCGTAGCCGTCGCGCGGCACGACCTGCGTCGAGATCGGCGCCGGCGTGAGTTTCAGCTTCCGGCAGACATGCTCCTCGACGGCCGGCGGCAGGTGGGCGTACGTCCCGACGGCGCCGGAGATCTTCCCGACGGCGACGCGGGCCCGCGCGTCCTCCAGCAATGCCCGCGCGCGGGTCATCTCGGCATAGGCTACCGCCAGCTTGAGGCCGAACGTCGTCGGCTCGGCGTGGACGCCGTGGGTCCGGCCGATGCAGAGGGTGAATTCGTAGGTGTTGGCCTGGCGGCGGAGCGCGGCGAGCAAACGGTCCACGTCGGCCAGCAGGATGTCGCTGGCGTCGGCGAGCTGGGTCGCCGTGGCGGTGTCGAGCACGTCGCTGGAAGTCAAGCCGAGGTGGAGGAAGCGGGCATCGGCGCCGAGCGTCTCGGCGATGGCGTTGAGGAAGGCGACGACGTCGTGCTTGGTGGTGGCTTCGAGCTGGTTGACGCGGGTGGGGTTGACTCTGGCGGCCCGGCGGATCCGCCGGTAGGCGGTCGTCGGGATCTTCCGGAGCTTCACCAGGGCTTCACATGTGAGGAGTTCCACCTCCAGCATGCGCCGGAAGCGTGAGTCCTCCGTCCAGATCCGCCCCATGGCGGGAAGGGTGTAGCGGCTGATCATCGTCGGGGAGCCCAGGAACCTGTATTGTACCGGATTCCGACGGCCCCGTCAATCCGCCGGGTTCCGCTGAAGAAATGCTACGCGGGTTGGAGGATTTCGGCGAGCTTTTCGGGATGAAGTCGGTGTTACCGGTACTTCAACGGATAGCGGTCGCGATGTTGGAGTGCGTCCAGGTCCAAGTCTATGTCGAGGTCGGTCCAGTGAAGATGACGCCCGTGAAGCAGCTCGACACGACGAATCTCAGACAACCGAGCGTTTTGAAACCATGGGAAATCCTTTCGGGGTAGAAAATACTCCTTCCCCTTCACCAAGAGCCATAGCCCTTGTGGCGAGACGTTGACGACTTCAACGTCGGAAGTGCTTGTGCCAAGCTCTGTTGGTTTCATGCTTCCTTTTCTCCACGACTTTTTGTAACTCTCCGAGCTGTTTCGTATTCAACCCATAATTTTCCGCCAGCGCCCTGCGCCACGCCGAGCGGATCGCCGAGAGAAGAAAAAGAAACGGTAGTCCTTATACCGCAGAACTGTTGGGCTCACGACCTTAACCTAGTGTGAGTATAGCACGGGTTACGGGTACTTCGGCGGGCGGCGTCGGGGCTTAGAGAAAGAGGGTGAGGAGGTCTCGGCCGTCAACGGTCAGGGGCAACACGGCGATGACCGGCAGGTCCTGGTCGGCGGGCGGCAGAGCCGCGTGGGCCACGGTCGCCACGAGCGCCGCGGTCACGCGGTCGAGCTCCTCAGGCGAGTGGATCACCAGATTGGGCATCCCCTCCACACGGGGTTGGCTGGCCAGGCGCACCGCGACGGCCAGGTGGGGCGCCAGCTCTGACGACAACGTCTGCACATCGAACCTGACGGCGGCCTCCGCCGATGGCCACGCCGGCCACTGGGCCACCTGTTGGGTCAGGAGGGGTTGCAGCTCACCAACGGGATAGAGCGTGATGGTCGTGCCGGCAGCGGCGCTAGGTTGCTCAAGGAGCAATATGTCATTCGCCCCAGCCGCCTGGGCGTTCACCATCGCCACAATTTGCTCTTCGGTGAGCGTGACCCCCTGCTGCCAGAGTCGCTCCAACACTTCGGGGACCGGTTGCCGAGTCCCGAGGATCAACGGTCTCGTTGAAGTCTCCGTGGACAGTTCTCGGCCGTATCGTGCCGCTGCAGCCGCCTGGACTCTTTGGACGACGAGCGCCCAATACTGTTTCATCTCAACGTCGAGTTGAGCGAGGCTTGACTGCCCGATGCGCAATCGCTCACCAACCGCCCAGGAGAACCCGTCCGTTAACTGCTCATCGGCCAAGGGACTGAATTCTGAGGGCTTCTGGCGACGGAGCGTTTGCGCCAACGAGACTCGCCCCTCGGCAGTCGTCAGTTGTCGTTCCAACACCTGGGCCCGTTGAAACCCTTCCTCGAGAATTTGATGAAGCCGTTGCATCCCTAACCCCCATTCGAGGGGATTGCCGCTGAGCATTTGGCGGAGGGTTTCGTCCTCTCTGGCAAGTACCCATATTCGCCCGGTGTCATACGTGGTAAGCCCAATCCGAGATTCAGCCAATTGACGCAAGGTGCTTCGATAGGGATCCCATGGTGGCACAGCAGGAGTTTCGACGCGAGACGCAAAGAGCTCAGCAAGCGCGCCAAATTTCCCACCGAGTTGGGCGAGTGCCGCGATCGTCCTCGCCGTGTCTTTCAAAAACGTTCGCCGAACCATCGGCCACTCCCACCACGGCGGTTTCGTCGGCTCCTCCAGGCCTGTCCTGAGCGAGTCCGCTGAAGGCGGATGAGTCGAAGGGCTGGCCGACGATGACGCGGTGCGGAGGAGGGTGAGGGCTTGTTGGATCGGCTCGGCAGACGGTGGGCCTTGCATTTCATGGAGGGTCGCCGCGGACTCGAGCGTGTCGGTCAGCCAGGTCACCCGGTACGGATCGTCCACTACCGACGGGATTGCCCGCAGGAACGCCGCCCACAGCGCCGTTTGCTGCGCGAAGGAGTAATCCCGCAGCAGCGTCCGCAGCCGGCGGGCCGCGTCCTCGACGGGGCTCACTAACCCTGGCCCCTGCGGGGCGCGGATCCGCTGCGACCAGACGGTCAGCGACTCGTCGCCGACCGGCACCGGCATTCGATCCAACACCACCCGGAGGAGGCCTGACCTCTCCGGCTTCGTCGGCTCCTCCAAGCCAGTCTGATGGCCACCGGGCGTGCCAGACGTCGTCACGGTTTCGAGCGGCGGCTTGTCTGCCGGGCTGAGCGAGAACGTCAGGTACCGATCGGGAAGACCAAACCGCCATCGCGGCAGCGCGGACGGTCCGCTGGGGCGCCACCGCCTGACAACCGAGGTCAACACCGCGCCACTGTATGTCGCCGCCGCCACCCCCACAAGCCATGGCCAGTGCAGGACCGCACCAATGGAGGCCGCGAGTAACACGGGGGCGAGCCATGGCGCCGGATCCACGATCAATGTTTGCACCGCGGCCACGGCCAGCATCTCGAGTCGAGCCCCTCGCTCGCCGAACCCCGGGACACGGCTCGCCGCCTCCTGCGCCATGGCGCGGACCATGAACCCGCCGACCTCCGGTTGTTGCCTCAATAACGACAGCGGGGCCGACAACAACCCCACCACGGGGAGTGCGCTGAGCAAAAGGGTGCGGCCGTAGCGGCCCCGTCCAATCCACAACGTCGCCGCGACCCGAAGCAGAGGATCCACGAGGATCGGCAGCCCCCACCACCAGTTCCCCGTAACCACGGCGGTGGTCAGGAACACGAGACTCGTCGGGGTAAAGCCGAGCGGCTTCACCGCGCGGAGCGTCACATGCAGCGCGAACAATCCCGTCAGATCGGCGACTTCTCGATCCCCGGCCTTGATGGTCTGTTGAAGCCGCATCGCCTCGTCCGGACGCAGGCGGCCTAACTGCTGAGACTCCTCAATCCAATGCCCGAGGAGTTGCTGGACGGTTTCAATCCGAAACGATCGGCTGGTCCACAACCGCCACGTGAACGTGGCCCATTGCCTCGAGAGGGCCATGGCGGCGCGCGCCCCGTCAACGGCTACACGCCAGGCCTTCAACGGCAGACGCCAGCTCCCCAGCAGGGAACGCCACGCATAGCGGCCATCGGTGAGGAATCGGTGGAGCGGGAGCGGCATGGTGCTCAGCACGTGATGACGGATCAGCTTGGGAAATCGGCCTGTCTGAGCCAGGCGTTGTCGGTATCCCGCCGCCTGTCCTGGAGCAATCGCGCCTTTCACTTCGAGGTGTGTCACGAGGCCGGCCCGCGTGGCCCCGCGGATCTCGGGGTCCGCCAAGACGTGCCACCAGCGAACGGGCGAACTCCAGAGGCGCGGCTCGCTCGCCTGCCATTGCTGAACCGCGGTGCGGAACAACTCCAAGTCGTTAGCCCATGTCTCAGCCGGCTCGAGCGGATGGGCTCGGAGGAATGTCTCAAGCCGCGCGAATTCCATGGCGTCGCCGAAGGGCGGGAATTCGCCGCGCATGAGCCCCCGCCAGAGATACGGCGGCTCAAAGCCGGGGATCCCCGGGACGATATCGAGGAGCAGCACATGGTGATCCGGCGTGATCCACAGGTTGCTGTAGCTGTTGAAATTGCGGGGGTCCACCTGACGCGCGATCCCCCAGAACCCCAGCTCGTCCGCCATAAAGTCGCGCCACGCGCGCATCGTCTCGGCGAAGAGCGCGGCCTCGCCGAACAACGGCAAACTCGCGCTCCACGGCTGCAGCGGGCGGCCCTGCACATAGGGAAACGCGTGGACGTAACCACCCGTCTGCTCGTCATACCGAGTGTAGAGGACGGGGAGTGTGAATGGTCGAAGGCCCCGGCGGCCCGCGCAGGCGACGACAAACCGATTGGTGAGGTGCGCGGCGATCGCCGCCTCGGGCCGCACACGGTACGACGGCGGGGCCTCGCGGGACACCAGGAGGAACGTCTCGGCCAGTTGTCGCCCGAGCTGCTTGGCACCGTGAGCCGGCACGGCCCCGTAGTGTTTCTCGACAAACAGGACCCCGGTCGCAGGGTCCTCAGCCAGGAACACCATCCCGCCGAGCCCGGAACCCAGCAGGCGCAGGAGACGAAGACGCCGCGTGCCCAGCGTCCCGTCGGCCTCGAACGTGTTGATCTGCGTCACCACACCCAGCGCGGGCGACGTCGCAACAATCTTCCCTCGTCCTTCCGGCGTCCCAATCCACTGGGTGATGGCCTTCAAGCGATGGCGAGGATCTCGATCCGGCGGGGCGACGGCCGGTGAGGCCGTGGGCAGGGTGCTGGACACACGAGGGTCCGCACCGAGTGATTCCTCAAGGCCTCCACGCACTGCGGCCGACGCGGGTCCTTGGCCGCGCAGGGCAAAGGCAGGATGCGGCCAGACAAGGGTCAGGATGAGCCACCAGGCGACCACTCGAGTCATGGGGTGAGCATATCCCACGACCGTGATCGGGTCAAGAAGATAATCTACGATAGAACTTTACTAATTCTGCGGCGCGGGCGGCGGCGGGTATTTCAGCGGGCGGCGGCGGGGCTTGACGAGGCGGCAGCGGGCTAGGCGAGGAGTGGCGCCAGCCGGCGCTGGACTGCCTGGAAGACCGCACGGGCCAACGCCACGGCGCCGCTCCGCCTCAGCGCGATCAATCACATCCCATTCACCGGGATAGCGGGCTTCGACAGCGTACGGGATGAGCGGCTCAATCTGATCGAGCTCTCGCACGAGATCCGGCGCCACTGCGCACAACCGCAACAGCTCGCTCAAGTCATGAATCTTCTCGAACGGAACCTCATGCCAGGCCAAAAACCCCTTGAGAGCTTTCTCGGCGCACTGCTGGGCGTGGAAGCAGACGGTATCAAATGGGCAGTCGCGGTCAGAAAGGGTGAGGGTATGGACGAGCGCCGTGACTTCAGGCCGCTTGGGCGTCATACAAGACCCGGCCGCCGTGGGCTACGGGTACTTCGGCGGGCGGCGGCGGGGCTTGACGAGGAAACCGGTCGGGGCGGCGTAGACGATGAACTGTTTCTCGGGATCGGCCGGCATGAAGACGGCGCCGCCGTAGACCGCCTCGACCCCCGGCAGCCACGGCTGGAGGCGGTAGAGCAGACGCCAGAACACGTCGGCCCCGCCGTTGACGTCGTAGACGAGGTGCGGCCCGGCCGGCGCGCGGGCGGCGTCGTCGTAGCGCCCCTCGAGCCGGGTGACCTTGTACCACGTCCGGGCGCCGGCCACCTGGGCCCAGCCATGCCACACCAAGAGATTCCCGCTGAGACTCCACGCGTCCCCGTAAAGCTGGAACACCTGGGCCGGGCCCGGGCGGCCTCCCGTCAGCGGCCGGGAGACGAGCCGGTACTCGTCGGGGCGCGACGGCGACGGCCAGCATTCCACCGTCGCGACGGCCTCGCGGCGGGGCCATTGCCCGTCCGTCCGCAGCGCCCCGAACAACGCCAGACAGGCCCGCCCGACCGCGCCGTAGACGACGGTCAGCGTCGCCCACAACAGGCGGACGCGCCACGAGTGGGCGTGGCGGACGCCGTAGCCGCAGAGGACGGCCAACCCAGCCAGCGTCAGCGCGACCCAGAGCGCGATCATCCGCCGCCCCCGAGGTAGGCGTGCTGGATCGCCGGGTTGGCCAGGAGTTGGGCGGTCGGGCCTTCGAGGACGATCCGCCCGGCCGCCAGCACGTAGCCGCGTTGGGCGATCCGCAGGGCCTGATAGGCGTTCTGCTCGACGAGGAGGATCGGCAGGCCGTCGGCGCTGATCTGCCGGATGATCGCAAAGAGGTGGGTCACCGCTTTCGGCGCCAGCCCCAGCGACGGCTCATCGAGCAGGAGCAGCCGTGGCCGGGCCATCAGCCCCCGCCCGAGCGCCAGCATCTGCTGTTCCCCGCCGGAGAGGGTCCCCGCCAACTGGCCGCGCCGCTCGCGCAGCACCGGGAACAGCGTCCAGACCCGCGCCAGCGTCTCGGCCTGCGCGGCGGTCAGCAACCGCCAGCCCCCCAGCCGGAGGTTCTGCTCGACGGTCAGCCGCGGGAACACGCGGCGCCCCTCCGGCACCTGCACGACGCCGGCCGCGACGATCCGCTCCGACGACCATGTGTGGATCGGCTGGCCATCCCACTGGATCGCGCCACCGGCCGCCGGCACCAGGCCGGAGACCGCCATCAGCGTCGTCGTCTTCCCCGCCCCGTTCGCGCCGAGGAGCGCGACGATCTCGCCGGGCCCGACCGTCAGCGAGATCCCCTTGAGCACGGCGATGGCGCCGTAGCGCACGGAGAGGTCCTGGAGCGCCAACATCAGTTCTTGGACCCCAGGTAGGCCTCGATCACGACCGGATTCTGCTGGATCGCCGCGGGCGGCCCCTCGGCGATCTTCGCCCCCTCGTCGAGGACGACCACCCAGTCGGAGATCGGCATCACCACTTCCATGTCATGCTCGATCAGCAGCAGTGTCACGCCGCGCTCGGTCAATTGCCGCAGCAATCCCAACAGCTCCCGCTTCTCGCCGGCGGCCAGCCCCGCCGCCGGCTCGTCGAGGAGCAGGAGCTGCGGCTCCGACGCCAGCGCGCGGGCCAGCTCCAGCCGGCGCTGGAGGCCGTACGGGAGCGTCCCGGCGGTCCGGTCGGCCTGGCCGTCGAGTCCCGCCCACCGCAGGAGTTGGTGCGCCCGCTCGGAGGCCCAGCGCTCTTCCTGGGCTGCCGCGCGCGGCCAGAGCGCGTCGAGCAGGGTCGCCTGCGTCCGCCCGTGGGTCCCGATCAGGACGTTCTCCAGCACCGTCAGGTTGGCGAACAGCCGGATATTCTGGAACGTCCGGCTGACGCCGCACTGCGCCACCTGATGCGGCCGGAGCCCGACGAGCTCCTGCACCGGGTCGGTCCCGAACTGGATGCGGCCCGCCTGCGGCGGCACGAGGCCCGTGATGCAGTTGAACACGGTCGTCTTCCCCGCCCCGTTGGGGCCGATGACGCTGGTGATCCGCCCCCGCTCGACGGCGAAGCTCACCCCCTCGAGCGCGCGGATCCCGCCGAAGGCGCGGGTCAGGCCGTCAACGTGCAGGAGCGCCATAGGTGCCCAATAATCCCTGCGGCCGCACCCGCATGATGACCAGCAGGGTCGCGCCGAACAACAGCATCCGGTAGGCCGCGAATTCCCGCAGCAGCTCCGGCGCCACCGTCAGGACCACCGCGCCGACGACGGCCCCGAGCGGATTCCCGAGGCCGCCCAGGATGACCATCGCCAGGACCGTGACCGAGACGACAAAGTCGAAGCTGTCGGGGGTAATCGCCCCCTGCTTGGCGGCGAAGACGCAGCCGGCCAGCCCCGCGACGGCCGCGCCGCAGCCATGGGCGAAGAGCTTCAGCCGGAGCGTGTCAATCCCCATGCACTGCGCCGCCAGCTCGTCCTCGCGGATCGCCGCCCACGCCCGCCCGATGCGCGAGTGCCGCAGCCGCTGCGACACCCAGATGACGAGCCCGACGAGCGCCAGCGTCAGCCAGTAGTACGGGGCCGATGCCACGCCGAAATCGTAGCGGCCGAGTGTGGGATTCGCGATCCCCATGAGCCCGTTGGGGCCGCCGGTCCACCGCTCGAGGTTGGTCACGACAAGCCGCACGATCTCGCCGAAGCCGAGCGTGACGATCGCCAGGTAGTCGCCGCGGGCGCGGATGGCCGGCAGGCCGAGGAGCACGCCGGCGGCCCCCGCCACCACCGCCGCCAGCGGCAGGCCGAGCCAGAACGGCACGCCGGCGTGGAGGTTGGCCAGGGCATAGGTGTACGCGCCGATGGCGAAGAACGCCGCGTAGCCCAGGTTGAGAAGGCCGACGAACCCAACGATGAGGTTGAGCCCCAGCGCCAGCAGGGCGTAGAGCCACGCCGTCGTCAGGACGTCGAGGTGATAGGCGTTCCCGTCCACGACCGGCAGAATGACGAGCGCCGCCGCGAGGAAGAGTCCTCGTCGTTTCACGCGCGGTCCGCCACTTGCTCCCCCATCAAGCCGCGCGGCCGGAACATCAACAGCAGGACGAGGACGAGGAACGCCACGGCGTTCTTCCACTGCGACGAGAGGTAGCCGGCGCTGAGTCCTTCGAGCAGCCCCAGCAGGACGCCGCCGAGGGCCGCGCCGGGGAGGTTGCCGATGCCGCCGAGCACCGCCGCGGTGAACGCCTTGAGCCCCGTCAGATACCCGTCATGAAAATTAATGGTCGAGTAGTAGAGGCCGAACAGGACGCCGCCCAGGCCGGCGAGGGCGGAGCCGATCACGAAAGTCCAGGCGATCACCGTGTCCACCGGGATGCCGAGCAACCGGGCGGCCACCGGGTCCTGCGCCGTCGCCAGCATCGCCTGCCCCAGCCGCGTCCGCCGGATGAACCGGTGCAGCAAGACCAGCATCAGCGCCGCGGTCACGATGATCACCACCTGCATGCCGGTCACCGCCACGCCGCCGATCGCCCCCCGGACCGCCGGAAGCGGGTTCGGGACGCGGCGGTCGCGGGCGCCGAAGCCGAGCATCACGGCGTTCTGGAGGAGGAACGAGACGCCGATGGCGGTGATGAGCGCGGTGAGTTTCGGGGAGCGGCGCAGGGGACGGTAGGCGAGCCGCTCAATCCCCCAGCCGAGCGCCGCGCAGCCGGCCATCGCCGCGGCCGCCATCGCCAGGCCGGCCGGGAGGCCCGAGACCGACGGACCGAGGAGTGCCAGCGCGGCGACGCCGACGTAGGCCCCCAGCATGAAGACCTCGCCGTGGGCGAAGTTGATCAGCTGGAGGATCCCGTAGACCATCGTGTAGCCGAGGGCGATCAAGGCGTAGACCGCCCCGATCGTGAGTCCGTTGACGAGTTGTTGGAGGAGGACCTGCTGCCAGGACACCTAGACGGAGTCCACCACTTCGACGAAGTGGAATTGGCCGTGCTGGACGGTGAAGATGCCGATCGTCCGCAGCGTGGTGTCGCCTTTCGTATCGAAGTGGTGGGTGCCGAGGATGCCGGCGTATTCGGAGGTCGCGCGCATCGCCGCCAGCACCGCGGCGCGGTCGGCGCGGCCCGCGGTGCGGATCGCGCGCACGGCCAGCCGCGTGGCCTCATACGCGTAGGAGGAATAGGCGCCGAGGCGGCCGTATTTCTGCTCGAACGCCGCGACGAAGGCCTTCGCCGTCGGCACGGTGCGGATGTCGGCGCCGAGCGCCGTCACGTAGATCCCCTCGGCCGCCTCCGGCGACGCCAGCGTGATGAGCGTCGGCTCGTAGACGCCGTCCCCCGCCAGGAACGTGGCGGAGATCTGCAAGTCGTGCCGCTGCTTGATGAGCGTCGCGGCCTCCGGGAAAATCCCGGCGAAGTAGATCAGGTCGGGCCCCAGCGCCTTGACTTTGGTCAGGAGCGGCGTGAAATCTTTCTCCCCCTGGGTGATCCCCTCGTGCCCGAGCACCAGGAACCCGAGGCCCTTGGCCGCCATCTCGAACTCGTTGGCGAGCCCGCGCCCGTAGGTCGTCACGTCGTCAATGATGAAGACGCGGCGGGCGCCGAGCGTCTGCCATGCGAAGCGGGCGCCGGCCGGCCCCTGCAGGTCGTCGGTCGCGCAAATGCGGAACAACGTGTCAAACCCCTGCCGGGAGATGTCGGGATTCGAGGAGACGGGATTGACGTGGAGGAGGCGGGCTTTGTGGTAGATCGCCGAGGCCGGCTTGGTGCAGCTGGAGTTGAGATGCCCGACGACGGCGAGCACGGCCGGGTCGGCCACCAATTTCTTAGCCATCGCGACCGCCTGCGCCGGATTGTGTTGGTCGTCGAGCGGCACCAGCTCCAGCCGGTAGCCGGGGAGCACCGGGCCTTCGTCGAGCGCCTGGGCGATCGCCAGCTCCGCGCCGTGGAGCATGTCGGTCCCGTGTGAGGCCTGGTCGCCGGTCAGCGGTGTGACGAACCCGATCTTCACGACCGGCTCATGCGGCCCGCAGCCGGCCAGCCACACCGCGAGCCCGATGGCCCACCACCGGCGCGCGGCCATCAGCCCGTCACCCCCGCCGCGCGCAGGAGCGCGCGGACGCCGACGAAGGTCAGTGCCCCACCCAGCACCGCCAGGATCATCCCGCGCGATTCCCCTTTTTGGGTGGCCGGGATCAGGTTGCTCGCCCCGATGAACAGGAAGGTCCCCGCCGAGAGCGCCAGCAGGAAGTAAGCGCCGCGCGGCTCGACGATCCCCGAGACCCACGCCGCCACGCCGCCCAGCATCGTCGTCAGCGCCGAGCCGATCGCGGTGATGATCACGCGGGGGCCCTGCTTCGCCGCCCCGAGCACCGACGTCAGCGACGAACCCTCCGGCACTTTGTGGATCAGCACGGCGACGAACACGAGCGCCCCTACCTGCGGACGGATGGCGAACGACGCGACGATGGCGGCCCCGTCGAGGAAGGCGTGGACCGCCAGCCCGGCCACCGCCGCCCAGCAGGCGGCGGGCGAGATGACGGCGTCATGCCCGCTCCAGCGGTCCACGAGGGCGTGGCCGTGGAGGTCTTCGAGGTCCACCGTGTGGGCATGCGAAGCGAACAGATTTTCGATGAGGTAGAGGCCGAAGTAGCCGACCAGCACCCACGACACCAGCCCCGGCTCCCGCAGGACCAGCAGCGGGATCAGGTCCGCCACCGACCAGGTCAACATGTAGCCGCCGCTCATGCCGAAGAGATAGAGGATGGCGCGGCGCGAGAACCGGAGGGGGGCGATGGCCAGCAACGCGCCGAGCAGCTCCGCCAGCCCGGCGGTCGCCGCCAACAACAGCGGGCCGATCACGACCGCCCGCGCCCCATCGGCTGGACGGCAAAGCTGGTCTGCGTGATGCCCACCGCCCGGCAGGCGTCGAAGACGGCGACGAGCGCCCCGCAGGAGGCTCCCTCGTCCGCGCGGATCACGACGCCGGTGCCCGGCCGCCGCTTGGCGAGTTCCGCCAGCTCAGGCCGCAGCCGGCCTTCCGGCACGGCGTGGTCGCCGAAGAAATACCGCCCCTCCCGCGTCACCGTCACGACGAGCGCCGTCTGCGCCCCGCCGCCGGCCGTCGAGGCCTTCGGCAGCGCGATCTCCAGCCGGGCCATCCGCTCCGGGCTGAACGTGTAGAGCAGACTGAAGGAGACAAAAAAGAAGATGAACAGGTTCATCACGATATCCGTCAGCGCGATGGACTCAGTGGCGAGCAGATAGCCGCGCGTCGTCGGGAGCTTCATGCGGGGTCGGGCCTGCGGTCTGGAGACGGGCGTGAAGGTCGAGGAGCTCGTGCGCGGCGTCGGTCAGCGTGCCGGCCAGGCGCTTGATCCGGCTGACGAAAGCGTTATACACCATGAGGAGCGGGATCGCAATGATGAGGCCGGCC
>OBEQ010453893.1_pt1 | contig 12695 bp, 8 predicted proteins | sample 1670901 | NCBI WGS metagenome assembly OBEQ01 (sample SAMEA104232315, study PRJEB22302) | groundwater metagenome | biome: forest; feature: aquifer; material: groundwater | place: USA | collected 2011-08-07 | depth 5.4 m
CCGGCCGCGCGCGTCCTTGATCGCGGTCGGCGTGGCGTCGGCCTGCAGCAGATCCTTGATGGTGATGAGCCCGACGAGCCGAGCTGTCGCTTCCCGCTCGCCACCGAGTACCGCTTCGACGCCGCGCACGACACGCTCGAGCAGCGCCGGCAGCGCGTGTCGTACGAGCTGCGCGGTGGCCGCTGCGTGGCGCTTCCGGGTGGGTCACTGTCACCGGCCTGGACGGCCTGGGAGTCGTGCCAGCGGCTGGCGCGCGGCGCCGGTCCGACGGTGGCCGAGTCCTCGGCGGGCGCGAGCGCACTCGAGAAGCCGTTCAAGCCCTCCCGGGCGCCCGGACCTTCCAAGGCGGCCATGACCAAGACCAAGAAGGGCAAGCCGTCGCCGCCTGCCGCGCTGCCCGACCAGAACGCTCCGTCCGACCTCAAAGCCCCGAAGGATGCGGCCTACGACAAGAACGCGGCGTACGACCAGGCGCTGCAGGAGCGCAACCTGGACCAGCGCAGCAAGGAGAACGCCCAGTCGTTGCCCATGCCGCAGGCGCAGCAGCAGGCGCCGCCGCCGCAGAAGACGACGCCGCCCGTGCAGACGAAGGGCGGGTCGCCCAAGGGAGGCAAGCTCAACTGAACGTCCTGGCATCGGGGGTGGACCGGACTCCGCGAGCGGTGTAGCCTGACGGATGGAATCGGGATGACGGGGGCCAGTCAGAGCCAGGTCGCGGCCCAGCTGCAGGTGCAGCTGGACAAGATTCGTGCGGCGGACCCGTTCCGGACCCTCGATGTGCCGGTGCAGGTGGACGGGGAGGGCGTGCGGCGCGCGTACCTCTCCCTGACCAAGAGGTTCCATCCCAACCGCTTCGCCCTCGAGCCCGCGCCCACGCGCGACATCGCCAACGAGGTCTTCCTGCTCATCCGGCGCGCCTACGATCTGCTCGTCGACGACGACAAGCGCAAGCTGTGGCGCGAGCGCGTCGCGCCGACCGGCAAGCTGCCCCAAACTGCGCCGCCCGCGCCACCCACGCCGTCGCCCATGGCGACCCCGGCGCGCGTCCCGACCGTGGCGCCCGCAGGTGCGCCGGCCTCCACCTTGCGGCCCTCGACCGCCGTCGGGACACCCGCGCCGGGCGCGTCCGGCGCCAGCAAGCGCCCCACGGTCCCGACGATGCCCACGGTCCCGACGGTCCCCGCTGGCGCACGCGCGCCGCTGCCTGCGGGCGCGCGCCCCCCGGGCACGAATCCGCCCCGCAGCGGCACCGTCCCGGGCGTCCCGCCCGCCGGTGCCAACCCCATGCGCGGCCGGCCCAGCCCGGCCACCGGCATCGGCGCTTCGCCGCAAGAAGTTCAAGCGATGCTGGATGCCGCGCGCACGCGTGGCCAGCGCTTCGACGACGCCGTGGCCATGCTCGGGCGCGGCAAGTACCGCGAGGCGCGCGAGGCCTTCTACAAGATCGCCATGGAAGACCCGCAGTCCAAGCGCTACCGCGTGCAGCTGCACTACGCCTGGGGCCTCGAGCACCTCGCCGACGGCAAGCTGCCCGAGGGCCAGCGCGAGCTGGAGCGTGCGCTCGCGCTCGAGCCCGAGTCGGCCGACATCAAGGCCGCGCTGACCAAGGCGCAGGAGCAGCAGAAGAAGCCGGGCGGCATCCTGGGCAAGCTGTTCGGCCGCTAGCCGCACGCGGAGCTACCGGCGTCCGCGCGTCCCCGGTATGATGGGGCGAGGGGACACGTGGGCAAGATCATCGGCATCGATCTGGGGACGACCAACTCGTGCGTGGCCGTGCTCGAAGCGGGAGAGCCGGTCGTGATCCACAACCAGGAAGGCGGCCGCACCACGCCGTCGATGGTGTCGTGGAACGCGCAGGGCGAGCCAATCGTCGGCGCGGCGGCCAAGCGCCAGGCGGTCACCAACCCCAAGAACACCATCTTCGGCATCAAGCGGCTGATCGGACGCAAGTTCCGCTCGCGCGAGGTCGCGCACCTGCTTGCCACCATGCCCTTCGAGATCATCGAGGCCACGAACGGCGACGCCTGGGTGCGCATCCAGAGCCGCGACCTGTCGGCGCCCGAGGTCTCGGCGCTCGTGCTCGAGAAGATGAAGAAGGTCGCCGAGGAGTACCTGGGCGAGGAGATCACCGAGGCCATCGTCACGGTGCCCGCGTACTTCGACGACGTGCAGCGGCAGGCCACCAAGGACGCCGGCACCATCGCCGGGCTCAAGGTCAAGGCCATCCTCAACGAGCCGACCGCGGCCGCGCTCGCCTTCGGCGTGCAGCAGCAGAAGAACCAGCGCATCGCGGTCTTCGACCTGGGCGGCGGCACCTTCGACGTGTCCATCCTGGCCATCGAGGACGGTGTGTTCGAGGTCCTGGCCACCAGCGGCGACACCTTCCTGGGCGGCGACGACTTCGATCGCGCCATCATCCAGATGCTGGCCAACAGCTTCAAGATCGAGCACGACGTCGACCTCACCGGTGACGCGGTCGCCCTGCAGCGCCTCAAGGAAGCGTCGGAGCGGGCCAAGATCGAGCTGTCCTCGTCGCTGACCACCGACGTGAACCTGCCCTTCCTCGCGGTCGGGCCGGCGGGACCCTTGCACCTGGCGCGCGAGATCAAGCGCTCCGAGGTCGAGGGCCTGTGTCGCGAGCTCTTGCAACGCCTCGACGAGCCGTGCCGGCAGGCGCTCACCGACGCCAAGCTGACCGCGCGCGACATCGACCAGGTGGTGCTGGTGGGCGGCATGACGCGCATGCCCGCGGTGCAGGCGCGGGTCGAGGAGATCTTCGGCAAGAAGGGCTCGAAGGGCGTGAACCCCGACGAGAGCGTCGCGGTGGGCGCGGCCACGCAGTCGGCCATCATGGGCGGCGAGCTGCAGGAGGGCGTGCTGCTCGACGTCACGCCGCACTCGCTCGGCATCAAGGTCACGGGCGACAAGATGTCGGTGCTGATCGCGCGCAACACCACCATTCCCACGCGCGAGCGCAAGGTCTTCAGCACCACCGAGGACAACCAGGACTTCGTCGCCATCGAGGGCTACCAGGGCGAGGCCGCGCTGGCCTCGGGCAACCGCGGCCTGGGCCGCTTCGTGCTCGGCGACCTGCCGCGCATGCCCGCGGGCGCGGTGCGCGTCGACGTCTCCTTCACCATGGACGCCGACGGCATCCTGCACGTGTCGGCGAGCGAGCTGGTGAGTGGCAAGGCCACCAGCGTGACCATCCAGGCGCAGAGCGGCCTGTCGGAGAAGGACGTCACCCGCATGGCCGAGGGCCGTGCGGCAGCGCGCCACGGCGGCGGCGGCGTGATGGGGTAGGCAGGTGACGGCGGCGTTCGAGCAGGCGGCGGAAGCCGTGGTCCGCGGGCGCGTCGACGAGCTGCGCGCGCTCCTGGCCGCCGACGCGTCGCTGGCGCGGGCGCACTCGCCGCGTGCGCACGGCGCCACGCTGCTCGCCTATCTGGCCGGTAACGGCGTCGAGGCGGAGCGGCAGACGACACCGGCCAACGCGGTCGAGGTGGCGCGCCTGCTGCTCGGCGCGGGCGCCGACGCCGACGCGACCGCGCTGCTCTACGGCGGCCCGTGGACCATCCTGACCCTGCTGGTGTCGAGCGTGCATCCGCACCGCGCCGGCGTGCAGGCCGCGCTGGTCGACGCGCTGCTCGACGGCGGCGCGCGCGTCGAGGGCCCGAGCGGCGACGGCGAGCCGCTGGCCACCGCGATCGCCTTCGGCTTCCCCGCCGCCGCCGACGCGCTGGCGGCGCGCGGCGCGTGCGTCGGCAACCTGGTCACCGCGGCGGCGCTGGGCCGGCAGGGCGACCTGGAGCGCTGGTGCGACGCGGAGGGCGTGCCGCGACGCCCGACCACCGTCTATCCCAAGGGCGGCGCCATCGGCGCCTCCGACGCCGAGAGCAGCGACGAGCTGTGGCGCAAGGCCTTCCTGTTCGCCTGCGCGCACGACCGCGTGGCCATGGTCGCGCACCTGCGCGAGCGGCGCGGCTTCGACATCGACCTGCGCAACAGCCGGGGCGAGACGCCCCTGCACTTGGCGGCGTACTTCGGCCGCGCCGGCCTCGCGCGCTACCTGCTCGCCGAGGGCGCGGCCCGTGACGTCGTCGACCTGCGCCACGGCGCCACGCCCGCGACCTGGGCGAAGCATCTGGGTCACGTGGAGCTGGCGGCGCTGCTCGCTCCCGGGTGACCGTCGGCGTGTGACGGTCGGTGACACTGACAGATCCCGGTTGATCCAGCGTGCACCCAGGTGTCATCGCGCGCGCGCCAGCCGGGCCAGGCCGCAGACCTATGTCCTCGCCACGGCTCGAGTCCTGCCGGTGGCACACTCCCTGCTGCAGGTGGCGGGATGAGCGACATCCCGGGCAACGAGGCGGTTCTTTCTCCCCTTCCTGACGACGCACCGATCTCGTTCAGAACGGTCAGCGTGGGCGGCATCCTCTCCGGCAGCTTCGGTGTGTTCCGCCAGGCCTTCGGCCAGGTCGTGCTCCTGACCGCGCTGATGCGCCTGCCCGGCCTGCTGCTGCAGCTCGCCAACCAGGGCGCCAGTCCCGCGGCGTCGATGGGCAACACGGGCGCCCAGACGCTGTTGAATCTCGTCCTCGGCAGCGTGGCCACGGGGGCCGTGACTTACAGCGTCTTCATGCGCCTGCGCGGTCGGCCGGCCAGCACGCTGACCGCGCTCGGCGTGGCGTTCAAGCGGCTGCTGCCCATGATCGGCGTGGCGCTCATGGCCGGTCTGTTCATGACCCTCGCCACCTTCCTGCTGATCATCCCGGGCATCATCGTCTTCTGCATGCTCTACGTCGCGGTGCCTGCGGTGGTGGTCGAGCGCACGGGCGTCTTCGGCGCGCTCTCGCGCAGCGCGGCGCTCACCAAGGGCTACAAGTGGTCGATCTTCGGCGCCATGGTGGTCTTGCTGATCGTCGCGATGGTGCTGGGTGGCCTGGCCGGCGGGATTGGCGTGGTGCTGCACCTGTTCCTCCCGGGGAGCTACGCCTTCATCCTGGTCACGTGGGTGGTCTCCATGATCGTGGGTGGCTGGATGGCCGTCGCGGCCGCCGTCACCTACCACGACCTGCGCGTCGAGAAGGATGGCGTGCAGATCGAGGACCTGGCCAGGGTCTTCGACTAAGGCTACGTGCGCGCCAGGAAGTCCCTCGCCACCTCCACGAAGTCACGGCTCGCGCCCGTCAGGATGGGCGTGTGGCCGCCCTCAGGAACCACCCATAGCGCCGACTTCACGATGGCGCGGTACATGTCCACGGCGATGTCGAGCGGGTAGAACGGATCGCGGTCGCCGTGGACGATCAGCGTGCGCGCCGTGATCGTCGCCAGCGCCGCGGGCGTGAAGCACAGGTCGTCCTGGCTGTCGGCGAAGGCGCGCGCCTGCGCCAGCAGCATGGCCAGCTGCTCGTCGCCGCGCACGTGGCGCTCGCGCATTCTCGCCTGCTCCGCGGCGCCGAGTTGGTCGAGGCGGAAGTCACGCTGGATGGCGCGCGCCTGGGGCGGGAAGTGGGTCGTGGCGCTGACCAGCACCATGGCATCGACGCGCGCGGGCACGCGGGTCGCGATGTGCAGCAAGGTGTTGCCCCCGCCGCTCAGGCCGACGGCGCGGAAGCGGTCCACGGCCAGCGCGTCGAGGAGCGCGAGCACGTCGCCGGCGGCGTCGCGGTGCGTGAACGTGCCACTCGGGTTGGTCGAGCGACCGTGACCGCGCAGGTCGGGCACGACGATGCGCTGCCCGCGCCCGAAGCCGTCGAGCATGGGTGTCCAGTCGGAGCCGGCGCCGAAGAAGCCGTGCAGGAGCACGAGCGGCGGTGGCCCGCCCGACACATCGTGACCGTGGATTTCGAAGTGCAGCTGGACGTCGTGGTGCGAGAAGGTGCTCATGGCGTGCACGAGCTTACGCGTGCACGGCCAGTCTAGCGGTCGTCGGCCTGTCCACCGGTGAACACGCGCAGGCGCGCGGCGATGGGGCGGTGGTCGGTCTGCAGCGCGAGCTTGCCCGGGCCGGTGCCGAAATGGACATCGTGGTTGGGATTGTAGCTGTTGCCCGAGTCGGGCACGCCGCCCGGGCCCGAGTCGACCTGGAACATCTCGACGCCCCCGAGAACGTTGCCGTCCTCGTCGGTGACGCTGAACGGGCTGCGGTGCAGGGTGTCCTGCATCACCCAGTACGACTGCACCGGGTCGTCGGCGGCCCAGCCTCGGCCCACCAGGATGATCATGTCGGGCCGATCGCCCGGGTAGTCGTCGGCCGTGGTGGTGTCGCGGAACGAGCGCGCCCACCAGGGGAAGCCGGAGAAGCCGGTCTCCCACGCCTGGGCCCACTTCCTGACCGGATCCGTGATCGCTTGCCAGCCGGTGCGCGCCAGGAAGCCCCTGGGCAGCTGGGTCACGGCGTCGACCACGGACGTGCCCACGTTGTGCATGGCGTAACCGTTGGCGACCGAGCCCTCGGCCGCCATGGCCACATCGACGGCGTAGCCGAAGCGCTCGCGCAGGATGCGCAGGAGCCAGTAGTGCTCGCCGCAAGAGTGGGTGTAGGCGTTGAAGTCGCCGACCAGGATGATGCGGTTGCCAGGCCCCTTCGGATCGGTGTTGCCGTCCTTGTTGAACGCGCGCGGATTGGCCGCGATGAACTCCTCCAGGCGCCCGGCCATGCTGTCGACCTCGTAGCGGCGGTGGACCTGCCCGCCGGCCTCACCGGTGTGCAGGTGCACGCCGAAGGCGACGATCGGTCGATCCGGATCCGGATCGCTGCGGCGCACGTTCAGACGCGCGGGGATGATCGCCTTGTGCCGGCCGTGGTCGCCATTGTCCCACACGCCGCAGCGGATGAACCGGCCGTCGTGGTCGCAGTAGTTCACGCCGTCGTAGCTCTGGAAGCGCAGGCTGGCCGAGTCGCCCGCCGTCGGCCACAGGTTCTCCGACGCGAACAACCCGCCGAAGCCGAACCAGCCGTCGTGGAGGAACTCGTCCCCTGCTGACCACTCGTTGCCGCCGTAGGTGAATCCCCAGGAGAGCGGCCCGCGTCGCTCGGCTTCCGCCTGGAAGAGGTCCCACAGTCTCGCCGTGTCCTCGCCCTCGGTCATGAACACGACGTCCGACTGGATCTGGTAGGGCGCCTGATCCTTGCGCTCCTCGACCTGCCCGGTCGACGTGATGATCGAGCCGCGCGTCGCCAGCAGGTTGGAGGCATTCATGTACTCGTCGTTGGCAGCGGCTCCGAAGGAGGCGCCCGAGGCGTAGAGCATGTTCAGCTCGGCGACCTTGAGCTCGGTCGAGTCCGGGTTGCGCAGCACGAATGCATTGGGCGTGAACACGACGCCACTGTTGGGCGTCGCCGCCACGCTCGTGTTCAGACGGTAGACCCCGGACGTCCTGACCTCGAACTGGACCACGAAGCGCTGCGCCTCGATGTCCAGGCCGAAGGCGCCCAGCGGCACCTGGCGGCTGAAGCCACCGGTCGCGAGCATCACTTGAGCCCAGGCTCCCGGCTGGGTGCTCGAGGCGCGCTCCACCCACATGGAGAAGGCGTCCCCGTTGAGCTGCCCACGCTCGTAGCCGCGCGGGTGGCCCTCGGGCTCGCCGCTGGCGCAGTGGTTGGCGGCGAAGGCGGCGGTGTCGGTGGGATTGCCGATCACGCGCAGCGAGCCGACCGGGTTGGTGGTGGCTGCGTTGACCCACATGGCGTAGCGGCCGGGCGCGAGCGTCACCGTGCTGGAGGGACCGCCGGACCACACCATGTCGAGGTGCGTGAGCTGGCGGTTGAGCGGGCCACGCACGATCTCGGCCACGGTCTCGACGGACCTGGGGCTGGAGGTGCCACGGTCCAGCTTGCCCACGAGGGCGAACGTGCGCCCCTGCGACCAGTTGCTGGGCGTGCTGCTGGCCGAGACGTTGACCCTGGGGTCCTTGTCGGTGGCGGAGAGGTTGTCATTGAAGAGCACGTCGGCGTTGCCGGTCGAGATCTCGCCCGCCACGCTCAGCCTGGTGCCGAGGAGGGTGAACAGCACCAGCTGCGTGTCGTCGACCGCGACGCCCGCGGTGCCGTTGAGCGGCGTCTGCACCTCGATGAACTCGTTGGACGCGAGCGGCCCCACCTCGACCAGCGCGCCGCCGAAGTTGTCGGTGCGCCAGAGCTTTAGCGGTCCCGAGTCCATCTGCCAGTAGAGATCGCAGCGGGCGGTCGAGCGCTTCTGGCTGAACACCCTGACCTCGTAGCGAAGCCGGCCGGCGGCGGTATCGATGACCTGGCTGCCCTTGTCGGGCGACGTTCCCGACGTGCCTCCCTCACCGGCAGGGACGTCGTCGTTGTAGAGCGTGCGCAGGAAGGCGCCCGTGGTCGCGTCGGAGACGCGCACCAGCATCCCGGTGTCGCCCGAGCAGTCCTGGGTCTTGGCCCGGAAGGTGTGGACCAGGCCCGCCTGGCCGATGGTCTGGGTGCCGGTGAAGAAGGTGCTCACCGGCACCTTCGCCTGGTGGCCGGACAGCATGTTGATACCCGCCGGCCCACGGTAGACGTCCAGCTCGAGCGGGTTGCCGGTCGGCGGCGTCAAGAAGGAGATCACCTCGTCCTCGTTCTCTGCCACCTGCTCGTTGCCTGGGTCACAGCCAGCGACTGCGATCATCGGCAGGCACGCGAGGCCTGCCCACTTCTTCGAACGGAGACCCATCGATTGCTCCTTGTCGGTCCGGCAAGTCCGCTGCGCGCGGACGCGCAGGCCTTGAGCAAGGCCCGGACCATGCACGCCCCGACCCCGAGGGCGGCGCGGCGTGGCGCGCAATCAGGAGCGTTCTCGGGTACCTACGGGGTGAGTGCTACGGCCCGCGCGGTGCCAGCCGCGCGGGTGGTACAGCGGGTGGAACGGCCAGGCGCGGGTGCTGGAACCTGTACCTGTTCCATGTTCCAGCTGGACGTCGCGGCGCTCAGCGGTCGTCGGCCTGCCCGGCGGTGAACACGCGCAGGCGCGCGGCGATGGGGTGGTGGTCGGTCTGCAGCGCGAGCTTGCCCGGGCCGGTGCCGAACTCGATGCTGTGGTTCGGATTGTAGCTGTTGCCCGAGTCGGCCACGCCGCCCTGGCCGGAGTCCACCTGGTACATCTCGACGCCACCAAGAACGTTGCCGTCCTCGTCGGTGACGCTGAACGGATTCCGGTGCACGGCGTCCTGCTCCACAGGTTCTCCGACGCGAACAGCGCGCCATAGCCGATCCAGCCCGTGCCGATGAGCTCGTCTGCTCCCGCCCACTCGTTGCCGCCATAGGTGAAGCCCCAGGAGAGCGGTCCGCGTCGCTCGGCTTCAGCCTGAAAGGCATCCCAACCCTCCGTCCATTCCTCGCCCTCGGTCAGGAACACGACGTCTGACTGGAGCTGGTAGGGCGCTTGATCCTTGCGTTCTTCGACCTGCCCCGTCGACCGGTCGACCGATCCGCGCGTCGCCAGCAGGTTGGAAGCATTCATGTACTCGGGGGCGCTGGCGCGACCGACGGTGGCGTGCATGGCGTAGAGCATGTTCAGCTCGGCCACCTTGAGGTCGGTCGAATCGGGGTTGCGCAGCACGAAGGCGTCGGGTGTGAACACGACCGCGCCATGGTTGGGCGCCACCGTACTGGCTTGCAGACGGTAGACTGCGGACGTCCTGACCTCGAACTGCACCAGGAAGCGCTGCGCTTCGATCTCCGCGCCGAAGGCGCCGAGCGGCACCCGACGAACGAAGCTGCCGGTGGCGAGCCGCACCGGATCCCAGACGCCCGCCTGGGTGGCGGAGGCGCGCTCCACCGACATGACGAAGGCATCCAGGTTGAGCTGCCCACGGTCGAAGCCGCGCGGGTGGCCCTCGGGCTGGCCGGTGGCGCAGTTGATCGCGCCGAACGCGCTGGTGCTGGTGGGATTGCCGACCACGCGCAGCGAGCCGACCGGGTTGGTCGTGACCGCGTTGACCCACATGGCGTAGCGGCCGGGCGTGAGCGACACCGAGCTGGAGGGACCGCCGGACCACACCATGTCGAGGTGGGCGAGCCCGCGGTTGAGTGGGCCACGCACGATCTCCGCCACGGTCTCGACCGACTGGGGGTCCTGGAAGCCACGCTCCAGCTTGCCCACGAGGGCAAACACGCGCACCGCCTGCGACCAGGCGCCGGGCGCGTTGCTGGCCGAGATGTTGACCCTGGGGTCGCGGTCGGTGGCGGAGAGGTTGTCGTTGAAGAGCACGTCGGCGTTGCCGCTCGAGATCTCGCCCGGCACGCTCAGCCGGTTGCCGAGCACGTCGAACAGCACCAGTTGCGTGTCGTCGACGGTGACGCCGGAGTTGCCGTTGCGCAGCGTCTGCACCTCGATGAACTCGTTGGACGCGAGCTGCCCCACCTCGACCAGCGCGCCGCCGAAGTGGTCGGTGCGCCAGAGCTTTAGCGGTCCCGAGTCCAGCTGCCAGTAGAGGTCGCAGTGGGCGGTCGAGCGCTTCTGGCTGAAGACCCTGACCTCGTAGCGGAGACGGCCGGGGGCCGAGTCGACGATCTGGCTACCCTTCCCGGGCGAGGTTCCTGCCGTGCCGCCCTCACCGGCGGGCAGGTCATCGTTGTAGAGCGTGCGCAGGAATGCGCCGGTGGTTGCGTCGGAGACGCGCACCAGCATCCCGGTATCGCCCGAGCAGTTCATGGTCTTGGCCCGGAAGGTGTGGACCAGGCTCGCCTGGCCGACGATCTGTGTGCCGGTGAAGAACATGCTGATCGGCACCTTGGCGTCGTGGCCGGACAGCATGTCGATGCGCGCCGGTCCGCCGTAGACGTCCAGCTCGAGCGGATTGCCGGTGGGCGGGACGAAGAAGAGCAGGTCGTCCTGGCTCGCCGCCACCGGTTCGTCGCCTGAATCACAGGCAGCGATCGCGATCATCGACAGGCAAGCGGCGCCTGCCCAGTTCCTCGAACGGATGCCCATTGAACGCTCCTCGCCAGTCCTGCAGTCCGCTGCTTGCGGACGCGCGGGCCTTCAGCAAGGGCTGTACCGTTCACGCCGCGACGCCGCCTTGGCGGCCTGCCATGGCGCGCAATCAGGAGCGTTCGCGCGAGCCTACGCAGGTGGAGGCTGTAGCGCGTGACGCCGCCGCAGCGCGGGTGGTACAGCGGTGGGACGCGCGTGCGCGCACGCTGGAACGTGTACCTGTTCCATGTTCCAGCGACGCGATGTGGAGCCGATGAGACGAGAGGGAGCGAGCGAGAGCGGGGCTAGTAGATTCCGCGCGGCGCCAGCGAGCGCAGGAAGGGCACGATGCCCGCGCGCTCGTCGTCGGTGAGGGCCCACTTGTGGTCGACCTGCTGCAGCACGTAGCCGTCGGGGTACGCACCATCGACGACCGCCTGCAGGATCTCGTCGTCCATGAAGAACTCCATCTCGAGCGGCGAGTGATCGGCGCCCTGGGCGTTGCCGTGGCAGTCGTTGCAGGCCTTGCGCTGGCCGCTCGCGTTGTCGGGGTTGTAGTAGCGCTTGCGGCCGGCGAGCACGATGGCGGGCTCGTACTTGCTGATCACGATGGTGGCCTCGGCCGTCTGGCCGCCGGCGGTCGCGGTGACCTTCACGGTGCCGGCCTTGAACGTCTCGACCAGGGCCCAGTTCTCGCCGAAGTCGGCGTAGGTCTGCGGCGCGTTGGCGGTATGCACCTCGGCCAGGTTGAGGTCATTGACGGTCCAGGTCACGTTGCCCTTGAGGTTGGTCGCGAGCGGCACCTTGAAGGAGCTGACGCCGTCACAACCGGTGTAGGCAATGCTGGGAAAGATGTAAGGCGCGGAGCCCGAAGGCGGACGGACCGGACCGTGATCAGGAGGAGGACCCGCCTGGTCGGTGCCACAGCCAGCAAGGCCAATGGACACGGCGAGGGCGGCGAGCCACAAACGAGGGGCCGAGCTTTTCATGTCGTGAGTTCTAGCAAGCCTGGCGCCAGCCCCGGTCGACAGGTGAATCATCGTGCTTTCAGCTGGTTACGTGCGGCGTCGGGCGTGATTGCGGGGTCCACACCGCAAGCTCAGGGAGGAGAGTCCTCGGTGGCGGTGTGGGTCCAGGTGCCCCTTGGCCGGATCAGCCTTGGTGCCGCTCCAGCTCGGCCACGATGCGCGCGCGCAGGTGGCTGGCGTCGACCGGGCCGCGGTACATGGTGGCGCCGATCCAGTAGGTGGGAAGGGCGGTCACGCCGGCCGCATCGGCATCGGCCAGCTCGGCGCCGACTCGCGCCTGGGTGGCCGGCGCGGCGACGCAGGTGCCGAACGCCTCGGCGTCGAGGCCCAGCTGCGACGCCAGCTGCGCGCAGCCCGCGCGGCTGAGGTCGGTGGCCGCGGCCAGGCCGTCGGCCATGGCGTCGCCGCGGCCGACCTGATCCGCGCAGCACCAGGCGAGCGCCGCGTCGAGCGCGTGCGCGTGGAGGTCGACCAGCGGCGTCATCTTGCGCACCACACGCACGCGACCCTCCAGGCCGGCGGTGGCCTCGGCCATGGCCGCGTGCAGGCGGCGGCAGAACGGGCACTCGAAGTCGACGAACTCCACGATCGTGAGCACGCCCGGACGCTGCTCGCGCGCCACCGGTGCGGGCAGCGTCGCGCCGGGAGCCAGCGCAACCGTGGCCGGCGGCGGCGCGGGCGCGCGCTGCACCATGACCGCCGGCACGGCGAGGGCGAGCGCAGTCAGCGCGGCGGACAGCCCGAACCA
>OBEQ012439086.1_pt1 | contig 12692 bp, 15 predicted proteins | sample 1670901 | NCBI WGS metagenome assembly OBEQ01 (sample SAMEA104232315, study PRJEB22302) | groundwater metagenome | biome: forest; feature: aquifer; material: groundwater | place: USA | collected 2011-08-07 | depth 5.4 m
AATTAAACTGCACCCGAACCCCATCGAAGTTTCATACTTTAAAACCGCAGGGAATCCGGAAGATCATCCGCAAACCACAAGAGAGACCCCTCTCCAAAATCATCTTCTTTCATCCGAGCCGGTAAAAATTACTTTGCCGGAAGCGGCGCCTCATCCAGATTCTTTAACATCTCCAGGGCCGCAGAACACAGCGGCCCCTTTCCAGAAAATCCTCAGTGAGACGGAGATGATTGAGACCCTACATTTGGATGGAACAGAAAAACCGATTTTTCTTTCCTATTACGGGCTGATTCGGGAGAAGATTCGACAAAATTTGTTTTCTTACTACCGCCATGGCGGACAAAAGGGCGAGGTATTCCTGAATTTCGTCCTCTTCGCGAATGGCCATTTAAAGGAAGTGAAGGCCCTTGAAAAAGGGGAGGCCCGTCATCCGGCCCTGAAAGAGATCGCGATGCGCAGTGTTGTTGATGCCTCTCCCTTTCCGCCTTTTCCGGAAGGGTTAAAACGCTCTTCCGCTTCCATCTGGGTGACGGTGACGTTCACTGATCATATGATCGCGATTCAAACCAAAGGAGAGTAACATGCCAAAAGTTGAAGTTAAAGAGAATGAACCGTTAGAAAGGGCGCTCCGGCGTCTCAAGAAAAAAATCGAGAGAGAAGGGGTCCTGAAGGCCCTCAAGGCACGGAAACATTACGAAAAACCGAGCGAGCGCAAGAGACGGAAGATGCGCCGGAATATCCGAAAACGGTAGTGCTCTCTGTGGCATTTTATGAAACGGATCGGGTTTTTATTTTTTCTCATCCTTTTTTTATCGTCCTGCACAGACACTCCTCCCACCGGGCGGGTTCTCACAGCAAAAAACCCTGAGGTTTTTCGAAAGGTTCTTGAAAACGGTTTAACACTCCTCATTCAGGAAGTCCACCGGTCTCCCGTTGTCTCCATTCAAGCGTATGTCAAAACAGGATCGGCCCATGAGGGGGCCTTAAGCGGAAGCGGCGTCAGCCACGCCGTGGAGCATATGTTCTTTAAAGGGACCGATACACGGGGCGTCGGCGAAGTCGACCGGCAGATTAAGTCCTACGGCGGAGACATTAACGCCTTCACGACTTTTGATTTGACCGGCTATTCGGTGGTGATGAATCGGGAGCATTTTGAGGACGCCCTGGCTGTTCTTGCCGATTGTCTCATGCATGCGCGCTTTGATGAAAAGGAATTCGAGAAGGAGAGGGAGGTCATCATTAAGGAAATCCGCATGGATGACGACAATCCCCTCCGGCGGATCTCCGATCTTTTGTGGCAAAACGCTTTTCGCGCCCATCCCTACCGTTACCCGGTCATTGGTTACGAGCCGCTCCTCCGATCGCTCACACGGGATCAGATCGTCCAATATTATCACGAGCGCTACACCCCGGATCATACCGTGATTGCCATCGTCGGGGATATACAGAAAGAGAAAGCGCTGGAGTCGGTTGAAGCGCTTTTTAAACCCTTCGAGAGAAAGTTCATTTCCCCCGAGCCGGTGTATACGGAACCGGCCCAGATGAGTCCGCGCGAAATCCACGAAACAGCCCCTGTTCAGTTGGCACGTCTTTCAATGGCCTATCATACCGTCAGTATTTCAGACAAAGACATGTACCCCCTTGACCTTTTATCCGTGATCCTCGGAGGGGGAGAGAGTTCGCGCCTTGTCACGGTCCTTCAGAAAGAGAAGGAACTGGTCTATGACATCGATGCCTCCGACTATACGCTCAAAGACCCCGGCCTCTTTTTCATCGGTGCGGCCCTTGATGAGAAAAAAATACCGGCGGCCCTTGAGGCCATTCGCCGTGAAATCGAAAGGGTGAAAGAAATTCCCGTACCCTCAGAGGAATTGAAAAGGGCGAAGCAGCAGATCGTCAGCAATTTTTACTTTAGCCATGAAACGGTCGAATCCATAGCGACCGACCTGGCGGAGAATGAGAGCTACACCTCCGACCCTCTTTTTTCGAGTCGGTATGTGCAGGAAATCCAGACGGTGAATGCTTCGGATCTGATCCGCGTCGCAAAAAAGTATTTACGCGAGGATAACCTGACGATTGTGACGCTTTCCCCTCCGTCGCAAAAGAAGGTCGCAAAAGGACCTGTTTCCGTTCCCCCGAACCCGATCGAAAAAATTGTCTTGCCGAATGGTGTCCGGATCCTTCTTAAGCAAGATACGATGTACCCGACCGTCTCCATCTCTGTGGTGAGTCTCGGGGGACTTCTTTTTGAAGTTCCCGAGAAGGAAGGGATCTCTAATTTCTTCTCCCGGATGCTCCTCAAGGGAACAGCGGGCAAAACAGAAAAGGATATTGCGTTATGGGCGGATGAACACGGTGCCGCTCTTTCCCCTTTTAGCGGACAAAACAGTTTCGGCCTTCATCTCAAGCTTCTCAAAGAGGACACCGTCGAAGGAATTCTTCTTCTCAAAGAGCTGATTCGATCCCCAAGCTTTCCCGAAGAAGAAATTGAAAAAGAAAAGCGGCAGATTCTCGCTGAATTAAAGGATGAAGAAGATCAGATCTTCAAGATGGGAGGAAACCTTTTACGAAAATCCCTTTACACCCGGCATCCTTATCGCTTGAATTCGCTCGGAAGCGAAGCAACCATTTCCCGCATGGGTCGAAACGATTTTTTGGAATTTTATGAAAAGGTTTTTTCACCGGATCGGTTGGTCGTTTCGGTCTTCGGAGATATGAACAGAGAAGAGGTACTTCGAGAATTGGAGCGCGCTTTCTCTGATTTCCCCGAAAGGACCAAACCTCTTCCGCCGATTCCGCAGGATCCTCCGCTTGAAGCGCCCCGAGACCTCACAAAAATCCTTCCCAAAGAACAGGCCCTTTTGGTTGTCGGCTTCCGGGGAATTTCAGTTAAGGATAAGGATTACTACGCCTTTGAAGTTTTGACCGGTATTCTTTCCGGTGGAGGCGGAAAACTCCATTTCAAAATCCGGGATCAAAACGGCCAGGCCTATACCGTAGGATCCTATCCGGTCTGGGGGCTTGAACCGGGTCATTACGTCTTCTATGCCGCTACCTCCGCCAAAGAACTTCCAAGCGTCGAAGAAAAACTCCTTGCGGAAATCGAGGCGCTGCGCCACAACAGTCTTCCGGAAGACGAAATGGAAAGGTCTAAGGAACAGGCCATCGGGCTTCGCGAAGTCTCGCTTCAAAGCGCGGATGCCCTTTCTTTTCAGTGCACCCTCGACGAACTTTACGGGCTCGGCTACGCGCGTTATCAAGATTACGAAAAGGCGATCCGCGCGGTGACCGCGCAGGACCTGCAGCGTATCGCCTCATTTTATTTTGACCCTTCCAAAAAAGTCGTGATCCGTATTCTCCCGAAGAAAGAGGAAACAAAGGATGGCCCCTAAGGTCCGTCTTCCTTGCGTCGCGGGCCATTTTTACGAGGGAGATGCTTTACGGCTCCAAAAACAGGTCGATAGTTGTATTCCCAAAGGATTGACTCCCCAAACAGTAAAGGCCTGCCTCGTTCCTCACGCGGGCCTCATGTATTCCGGAAAAGTGGCTGGGGAGGTCTACGCCTCTGTTCAATGGCCGGAGGTCGTGATTCTCCTGGGTCCCGATCATCATGGCGGGGGAGCACCCTTCAGTCTTTCCGGTATGTCTCTCTGGCGAACCCCGCTGGGTGATGTAGAGGTTGATAGAGACTTAGCCCGCCGCCTTCTCAAAAAGATCACCGGACTGAAAGAAGATAACCAGCCGCATCAGTTCGAACATTCCCTGGAAGTTCAGCTTCCTTTTCTGCAAAGGGTTTCGAAAAAAACAAAAATTGTCCCGATCATCCTGGGTTTGGCAACCCCCGAGCAATATAAGAGATTCGGGGTCACCCTCGCGGAAGGAGTAGAGGAGACGGGGAAAGAGGTGGTATTGGTCGCCTCAAGTGACATGACCCATTATGAGACGCGGGAGAGCGCTAAAGACAAGGATGATTACGCGCTTCAAGCCATTCTCTCGATCGACCCGGATGAACTGATCCGCCGCGTTCATGAAAAAGGAATTTCCATGTGCGGATTCGCCCCGGCCGTTGCCATGCTCTCCTATGCCCTTAAGAAAAGGGCTGTGAGGGGAGAGCTCCTCCGGTACCAGACAAGCGGCGAGGTAAGCGGCGACTACCGCTCCGTAGTCGGATACGCGGGTGTCCTGATTCTCTAGCCCCAAATTTTCTTTACTTTCGAGCGCTCTTATGATACCCTAACCCTGTTTCGATGAAAACTGGTACCGTCGTCAGAATTCTCATAAGTCTTTTCTTTATAGGACTATTGTATTATATCCTGAAGGGAGAGATGCGGGAAGTCTTCCTTACTCTTAAAAGGACTGATCTTTCCTTTTTTGGCCTGGCTTTTTTCCTGCAACTGATTGTGATCGGGATCATCTCTTTCCGGCTGAACCTCTTTTTTAAGGCGCAGGGCCTCCCTCTTGTCTGGAAGGAGGTGCTGGAGCTTTCTTTTATCGGCATCTTCTTTAACAACTTCCTTCCGACGGCGGCGGGAGGAGATGTTGTGAAGGCCTATTACGCTTTTCAGAAGACGCGTAAAAAAATGGAGTCTTTTACCTGTGTGGTCGCCGACCGGATCATCGGCCTTTTTTCCATGATTTTTATGGCGACGATCGGACTGACCCTTCTATGGGGAGAAATTGACCAGAGGATCAAAGCAACCGTTGTCTCTCTCTTCACCCTCTCGGCGTTCCTGCTCTTATTCCTTTTCAGCCGGCGGATGGCAAAATCGATCAGATTTCTTTTTGCGCCGCTTCGAAGGACGGGGTTAGACCAAAAAATAGAAAAACTATACCTCTCGCTTCATCTCATCATGCAGAACAAAAAACTGTTGTGGAAAAGCCTGGCGCTTTCTGTGACGAGCCACTGCATTGTGATTTACTCCTGTTCTCTTCTCATCAGAGGACTTTCTTCAATGGTCCCCTTGGCAAGGCTCTGTCTGATGATCCCCCTCATTTCGACCGTTTCAATGCTTCCTTCCGTCAATGGTCTCGGGATTCGGGAAGGGGCTTTTGTTTATTTTTTGAGCGGGGCGATCGGAAGGGGGGCGGCCCTGGCCCTATCGATCCTCTGGCTCGGCATCATGGGAATACAAAGTTTTATCGGGGCGTTGGTGTATCTTTTACGGCGGGGGATGCGTGCCTCGCTGAAAGAAGTGAAAACAGGAGGAACCTTATGATTGACAAGGAGCTGTTGGATATTTTGGCCTGTCCGCTCTGCAAGACAGTGGTAAAACTCGAGGGCGAACGGCTTGTCTGCACGCAGTGCGGACGGAGATACCCCATTCGTGAGGGGATTCCGGTCATGCTGGTCGAGGAGGCGGAAGCGGGTGGAAAATAAGAAAAAAATCCTTGTGATTCATGGACCCAATCTCGATCTTTTGGGTTCACGGGACCCCGTTGTTTACGGAAAAAAGACGCTCAAAGAGATCAACGCGACGCTTGAAAAAGTTGCCAGAAAGTCGAAAGTTTCCCTCAGGATCGTCCAGTCCAATCATGAGGGAGAAATCATCGACCTGATCGGAAGCGCGAAGCACCGCTACGGGGCGATCCTCATCAATCCGGCCGCTTACACCCATACCAGTGTCGCGATCCGCGATGCCATTGAAGCGGGCGGCGTCCCGACGGTTGAGGTCCACCTGTCGAACATCTATGCCCGCGAGAAGTTTCGCCAAAAATCGCTTTCTGCGCCGGTTTGTGTCGGTCAGATTTCGGGATTCGGGCCGGCAAGCTATGAACTGGGGCTTTTGGCCTGCTTGACAATCCTTAAGTCCTTTCGTTAAAATAGTTAGATAACTTATTTGGAGTCTATGTTAGACATCAATGAGCTCAAAAACGGTATTACAATTAAACTGGATCGGACGGTCTTCCTGATCATTGAATTTCAGCAGGTGAAACCCGGGAAAGGCTCCGCCTTCGTTCGGACCAAACTCCGGAATATGCGGATCGGAACGGTGATTGAACGGACCTTCCGGTCAGGTGAAAAACTTGAGGAAGCCTTTGTGAATGAACGGCGGCTTCAGTATCTTTATAAGGCAGGAGACGCCTTTCATTTCATGGACACCGAGACCTATGATCAGGTTGAGGTCGATAAGGAGCGGATGGGAAACGCGGCCGACTATCTGAAGGAAAATATGGTGATTACGCTCCTCGATCATGAGGGGGAAATTTTAAGCGTTTCACCCCCGATGTTTGTCGAACTCAAAGTCGTTCAGGCGGATCCCGGTTTAAGGGGAGACACGGCAAAGGGAGGAAATAAAATTGCGACGCTCGAAACAGGAGCAACCATTCAGGTTCCTCTTTTTGTGAAAGAGGGAGATACCATCAAGGTTGACACCCGTAGGAATAGTTACGTGAGCCGCATTTAGCCAACGGAACAGAGGGGAATCCTTCGTGATGAATGTCAAAGAGATTAAAGAACTGATCAATTTGATGAATGAAAACGGCCTGACGGAGTTTGAACTGGAGCGGGAGGGCTTACGAATCCGATTGAAGAAAGGTACGGGAGGCGCCCTGGAAGGAGGCGTGGAGAAGATCGTCGTCTCAGTCCCTCAATCCTCCTCTTCGGAAGCGGCCCTGCAGGAGATGGCTTCCGCGAAGGAAGCTCTTCCCAAGGGCGTCGAAATCAAGGCCCCGATCGTCGGCACCTTTTATCGCGCCCCCTCTCCCGATTCTCCTCCCTTTGTGGAGGTCGGTGCCACCCTTGAGACCGGGCAGGTGGTCTGTATTATTGAAGCGATGAAACTGATGAATGAAATCAAGTCCGAAGTGGCCGGAAAAGTGATCTCCGTTCTGATTGAAAACGGCGACCCGGTTGAGTTCGGAACAGTCCTTTTTCTGATTGAACCGAGGTAAAACGTGTTTTCAAAAATTCTTATCGCCAATCGGGGTGAAATAGCGGTCCGGATCATCCGCGCTTGTAAAGAAATGGGGATCAAAACGGTTGCGGTTTATTCCGAAGCGGATGCCGATTCGATGCATGTGCGTCTTGCGGATGAGGCGATCTGTATCGGCGCGGCCCGGAGCCAGCAGAGTTACCTGAATATCCCGAGTCTTATTAGCGCTGCGGAGATTACGGATGTAGAGGCGCTTCATCCTGGATACGGGTTTCTTTCCGAAAATGCCCATTTCGCGGAGGTCTGCGAATCGTGTAAAATCAAATTTATCGGGCCGCCGGCGGAAGCGATCCGGTTAATGGGTGACAAGTTGGCGGCAAAAGATATGATGCGCAAAGCGGGCCTGCCGGTTGTTCCAGGAAGCACCCACGCCATCAAAACAAAAGACGAAGCGCTCAACACCGCCCGGCGGATCCGTTATCCGGTTATCATCAAAGCGACGGCGGGAGGCGGCGGAAAGGGGATGCGGGTGGCCCACAACGACGTGCGCCTGGTGAGCGCCCTTCTCACCTGTCAGACCGAAGCGGAGGCGGCCTTCGGATGCGCGGATGTTTTTATTGAAAAATATGTGGAAAAGCCGAAGCATATTGAAATCCAGATTTTGGCGGATTCTCACGGCCACGTCATTCACCTCGGAGAAAGAGAATGCACCATTCAGCGGCGGCACCAGAAACTTCTGGAAGAAGCCCCTTCTTCCCGGGTGGACCATAAACTGAGGAAAAAAATCGGTGAAATGGCGGTGAAGGGGACGAAGGCGGTCGGTTACGTGAGCGCCGGAACAATGGAATTTCTGCTCGATTCGCACGGTAACTTTTATTTTATGGAAATGAATACGCGGATTCAGGTGGAACATCCCGTCACGGAGATGGTGACCGGAATCGACCTCATCAAAGAGCAGATACGGATCGCATCCGGAGAGCGGTTGTCTCATACGCAGGATGATGTCCGGATTCAGGGGGCGGCCATTGAGTGCCGGATCAATGCCGAGGATCCTGAAAACGGGTTTCTCCCGTCGCCCGGGAAAATTACTTTTTACGTGCCGGCCGGGGGACCAAACGTCCGTGTCGATTCCCATGTATACCCGGGTTATGAAATTACCCCTTATTATGATTCCATGATCGGAAAACTGATCTGCTACGGAAGGGATCGCAGAGAAGCGATTGAGGTGATGAAGCGGGCCCTCGATGAATATCTTATCGAACCGATTAAAACCACGATTCCGTTTCACAAAAAGATTTTGCGGCATCAGGCTTTTCTCAAAGGGGAATTTTACACTGACTTCGTCGAAACGCTGTTGGGAGAAGCGGGAGAACGAATCCTGGAAGCGAAGGGGGCCTAATGCGATTCTTAAGCTGGTTGTTCCGCCTGTTGGGAGTTCTCTTTTTCTTCAGCGTCGGGATTACCCTTTTGATTCTCGCGGCGCGGCTTCTTCCTATTAACGAACTGACCTATCTTTTACAAGGTCTCTATGATTCGTCTAAAACCCGTCTTCTGTTGGGGGGAATTGGTGCTGCGATCTTTTTGGCAACCCTCGCCTTCGCTAAACTTGTTATCGGGCAGCTCCGGAAGGAGCGGACCATCGCTTTCCACAATCCCGACGGGGAGGTGACGGTGGCCCTTGAGGCGATTGAGGATTTCATCCGGCGCCTCGGAAGCGATATGGGAGGCGTCAAGGAACTACGGCCCTATGTCCGGGCGACGCGCTCCGGGATGATGGTGTCCATTCGCGTCACTCTTTGGGAAAATACGCATATTCCTGAGGCAACGGAGAAACTCCAGAATATTGTCCGGGGACACATTCATGACATCCTGGGTGTGGAGGAACCAATCACCATCCGGGTTCATGTGGGAAAAGTGGCTCCCCGCCCCAGGACAAAGGAAAAGGGCAAAGAGGCTTTTGAAGAGGCGTCGCCTCAGGATCTTGAATTCAAAAATTATTCATAACATTGAGGGAAAAATGGGTGAAAAAATTGGTCTTCTGACAGGAGGAGGGGATTGCCCGGGGCTCAATCCGGTGATCCGGGCGATTGTGCGAAAAGCAAATTTGGAAGGCCTTGAGGTCATCGGCATCCGCAACGGTTGGAAGGGTCTCGTCAATCTGGACGTGATGCCCCTTGACCCCCAATCGGTGTCAGGAATCCTGCCGAAGGGAGGCACCATTTTAGGAACTTCAAGAACCAATCCTTTTAAAGATGAAAAACAGGTCATCCAGGTGATCCAGAATTATAAGAAGCTGGAGATTGAGGCACTCATCGCCATCGGAGGCGAAGATACGCTCAGTGTCGCGTATAAATTTACGGAAAAAGGTCTTCATGTCATTGGGGTCCCAAAAACGATTGATAACGATCTCGCCTCAACCGATTACACGTTCGGTTTTGATACCGCAGTCAATATCGCGATGGAGGCGATCGACCGGCTTCATACCACCGCTGAAAGTCACCACCGCATTATGGTGGTTGAAACGATGGGGCGCCATGCCGGCTGGATCGCTGTCCATGCCGGTATCGCCGGGGGGGCAGATGTGATCCTCATCCCGGAAGAAGAGATCGATCTCGATTATGTCTGCGACCTTCTAAAGAAGCGGCATGACCGTGGGAAAGGATTCAGCATCGTCGTGGTCGCCGAGGGTGCCAAATTCAAAAAAGGCGAAGTCGTAGTTCAGGAAACCCGCCTCGACGAATTCGGACATGTCCGGCTGGGCGGCATCGGCCATTTCCTAGGTGAGAAGATCGAGGCGAGGACCGGGTTTGAGACAAGAGTCACGGTGCTCGGGCACGTTCAACGGGGAGGATCCCCCACCGCCTTTGACCGTATTTTGGGAACGCGATTCGGAATCGAAGCGGTGCATCTTGTTGTTCAGAAAAAATTCGGAGTGATGGTGAGTCTTCAGGGAAACCAGATCGTTTCTGTTCCCCTTCAAAAGGTCGTGGGCGATCTGAAGCTCGTCGATAGATCGCTCTATGACATCGCAAAGGTTTTCTTCGGCTAACATGAAAATCACATTGAAAGATCGGGAGCGTCTGCGCGCCATTCTGCTTGAGTCGGTCCGCACCAAACAGTCTCTTCTGTCCCAAGAGGTCTCAGAAAACGTGCTTCAGGCCGCCGCGCGTCTGGCGCTTTCCTTTCGGAAAAAAGGGAAACTGATCCTTTTCGGAAACGGGGGAAGCGCCTCGGACAGCCTCCATATCGCCGGGGAATTCCTCGGGCGGTTTGACCATCGCCTGCGGCGCCCGAGTCTGCCGGCCATCGCGCTTTCTGAAAATCCGGCGGCTCTCACGGCCATCGCGAACGATTTCGGTTATTCGTATTCTTTTTCACGGCAGCTGGAAGGACTGGCTTCCCCCGGTGACGTGGTGCTCGGGATTTCGACAAGCGGCAATTCCCAAAATGTGCTGGAGGCGACCCGCGTCGCTCGAAAGAAAAAACTTTACACCATCGGACTCACAGGCGCTACGGGAGGAAAGTTAAAAACTCTGGTCGATCTTTGCATCTGTGTTCCTTCCGACAATACGCAGCGGATTCAGGAATCCCACATCACCATTGGTCATGCCATCTGTGAGTTAGTCGAAAAGGCCCTTTACGGCTGATGTCAGCTCTGAAGCTCAAAAAACTCAAGACGCTCTTAAACCTCGTCCGCCGGAACCGGCAGAGGAGGCGTATCGTTTTTACGAACGGCTGTTTTGATCTGCTGCATCTGGGCCATATTCGCCTTCTTGAAAAGGCGAAGCGTCTTGGAGACACCTTGATTGTGGGGTTAAACAGCGACCGTTCGGTTCGTCGGTTGAAAGGTCCGGCCCGGCCGATCAACCCAGAATCGGCGCGCGCCGAACTCCTTTCCGCCTTGAAGGCGGTGGATTACGTCGTCATTTTTCAAGAAGATACCCCTGAAAAGGTGATCCGCACACTCCGGCCCGATATTTTGGTGAAGGGGGGGGACTGGAAAAGAAAAGGGGTGATCGGCCAAGATTTTGTCGCCTCTTACGGAGGGAAAACGGTCTTACTTCCGCTTGTGAAAGGATATTCGACGACACGGTTATACGATGAAAACAAAAAAAATCATTGAGGAACGAAGTCTTTATGTCATCACGGATCAGACGGCCCAGCGGGGACGCAGCTATTTTGAGGTTCTGAGGGAAGCGATCCGCGGAGGGGCCGAAATCGTTCAATTGCGCGACAGGGAAGCGACGGATGAGGCGCTGATTCCGTTCGGAAAAGAGCTTCGGAAAATTTGCGACCGGGCAGGATCTCTTCTTATTGTGAATGAAAGGATAGACCTCGCGAAAGCGATCGGCGCGGATGGTCTTCATATCGGTCAGGATGATTTGTCTCTCGCGCAGGCGAGGAAAAAAATCGGTCCGGACAGGGTGATCGGTGTTTCAACGCACAACATGCTTCAGGCGAAACGGGCTTACGAGGAGGGGGCTGATTATATCGGTGTAGGTCCCATTTTTAAGACGCCGACGAAGCCTGACTATCCTCCCGTCGGTCTTTCACTCATCCGGGAAGTCCGGAAAAAAATAACCCTTCCTTTTTTTGCCATCGGCGGAATTGATCTTTCCAATATGGAGCAGGTGTTGAGAGCGGGCGCGTACGGGGTAGCGGTGGTCCGCGCCGTCGTCGCGCAGGATGATATCTACGGGGCGGCGCAACAACTTAAATCAGTTCTTTTATCGCATCATCTCAGTTTGGAGGCGCGGTATGGCTAAAGTTCTGGTAGTCGGTTCGGTCGCTTTGGATTCTGTGGAGACGCCCTACGGGTTCGAGGAGGAAACACTCGGCGGTTCCGCGACCTACTCTTCCATTTCGGCAAGTTTCTTTACGCCGGTCAGTCTGGTGGGAGTTGTCGGAGGCGATTTCCCGAAGCGCTATCTTGAAACCCTTAGAAAACGACGGATCGATTTAGAAGGGCTAGAGGTGCGTAAGGGGAGAACATTCCGGTGGAAAGGCCGATACGGGTATGACCTGAACGTCGCCTTTACCTTGTCGACACAACTCAATGTGTTTAAGCAATTCAGCCCAAATCTTCCGAAAAGTTACCGCGGCCTTTCTTATATTTTTCTGGCCAATATCGATCCTGATCTTCAACTGTCTGTCCTCGAACAACTCAATCATCCCCGCTTCATTGCTCTCGACTCCATGGGGTTCTGGATCAAGAAGAAACCAAAAGCGCTCCAAAAACTCATCAAAAAAGTAGACATGGTGCTTTTGAATGACCAGGAAGCCCGCGCTCTGACCGGCAATACGAATCTGGCGAAAGCGGGGAAGGAACTGATCCGAACCGGCCCCCAGATGGCCCTGATTAAAAAGGGGGAGCACGGAGTCCTCTTTTTTACCAAAGATTTTGTTTTTTCAACCCCCGCGTATCTCTTGGAAGCGATCAAGGACCCGACGGGAGCGGGGGACACTTTCGCCGGCGGGCTCATGGGGTATCTTGCGAAAGAGGAGAAGGTCGACATCGCCTCCGTGCGGAAAGCGATTATTTACGGGAGCGTCATGGCCTCTTTCACGGTCGAAGATTTTGGTCCAAACCGCCTCTTGACCCTGAAACCGTCCGACATTCAGAAACGTTTTAACGAATTCAAGTTATTTACTCGTTTTTAAAAAGGGAAAGGCAAGGGGCCTGCCCTGGTGGAAACGATCGGCAGGCCAGGGCCTGCCCGAAGCCATGCGGGATTTGTTCAATGGTAGAACACCAGCTTCCCAAGCTGGTAACACGGGTTCGATTCCCGTATCCCGCTCCATATGTTCAATCAGAGCGAG
>OBEQ011741978.1_pt1 | contig 12691 bp, 10 predicted proteins | sample 1670901 | NCBI WGS metagenome assembly OBEQ01 (sample SAMEA104232315, study PRJEB22302) | groundwater metagenome | biome: forest; feature: aquifer; material: groundwater | place: USA | collected 2011-08-07 | depth 5.4 m
CATCGATCCTCCAAAAAAATAAATAGGTATGGGGCAGCGGGTCCTGTCGCTGCGGTTTCCCACCATGCTCGCGAGGGCACGCCCCGCTCCGCGTGGCGGGAGCCCTCCTCCGCCCCACCCGCTGCTATTCTATTAGCGCTTCTTTATAATGATAACTCGGTGTCACTAATACACACTTCATTGACCGCGGCACTTACCGATATTACCTATTTAATCTAAGCTCCATTATCCAAGAATCTTTATTTCTTCTTCAGTCACTTTTTCTTCGGCGATACGGAACGAACGTAGAACGGGTTTTTTCATGTCTGACAGCGACACGATCAGGTAACTGGCTTCGGGATAAAATGCGAGCCGTACGTCTTTTTGGGACGGATAGGCTTCGCTTGCGACATGCGAATGAAAAATACCTCGCATTTCCAGACCCGATTGCCTCATTTTTTTAAAAACCAAAAGCTGCTCTTTGGGGTCCATGAAATAACTGATCGAAGCTTCATCCATATTTTTCATGGGGAAAAATGTCATCGCTCCTGCGAGATTGGCAGCCAGAATGCCGCAAGCTTCATTGGGGAATTCTTTTTTTGCGTGCTCGATCATTTCGTCGTATATATTTTTTGAAAGAACAATCATATATTGCTACCAATATTTCTCTCGACCGGCGTCAACGCGCCCGTCTTGGAAACTTGATAGTCCATATCCAGTTCTTGCTTAGCCACTTTTTCTATTTCGTCCTTCAAAGAACTCATAATTTTTGTTTGCACCGCCAAAAGGGCCGGATCTTGTTCGCGACGCGGGCGTGGAATATGGATTGGGTATTCATTTTTGATCGTGCCTGGACGTGCGGTCATTTCAAAGACGCGGTCCGAGAGAAAAGTCGCTTCGCGCACGTTGTGCGTGACAAAAAGAATTGTTTTTTTTGTTTTTTGCCAAATTTCCTGCAGTTCCTCTTGAAGCATCTGCCGCGTCTGAGCATCCAGTGCCGCGAAAGGTTCGTCCATCAAAAGAATGCTCGGATTGATGACCAATGCCCTCGCAATCGCAGCGCGTTGACGCATGCCGCCCGACAGTTGATGCGGATGCGCGTTCACAAAACGTGCCAGATGTACCATCTTGATTGCCTCAAGCGCCCGCGTGCGTTTTTCTTGTTGAGGAACACCTGAAATTTTTAATCCAAACTCCACGTTTTCAAGAACAGTAAGCCAAGGAAAAAGCGCCGCTTCCTGAAAAACAACCAATCGGTCTCTCGAGGGACCCTCCATTTTTTTAGAATCCACGAATACTTCTCCGGTATCGGGAAACTCCAGCCCGGCAATCAACGAAATCAACGTCGACTTCCCGCAACCCGAAGGACCGATCACGCAAATAAACTCGCCCTGCTCAACGCCAAAATTCACATCGTGCAACACCTGCACCCGCTGCCCCTTCTGAGCAAAACTTTTATGCACCCGCCTCAAAACAACTCTCATCTTCCGCTTCCTCTACTCACCTTTAAGAGCTAAAAGTGCGTTCGTAAATTAAACCCACACAAAAAATATTAAAATTGAATAGCAGCGGGTGGCGCGGAGGAGGGCTCCCGCCACGCGCAGGCTTTTGCGAGCATGGCGGGAAACCGCGGCGACAGGACCCGCTGCTCAGCAGCGCCATTATTTATCTGTAGGTTTAACATGTATTCCGCACTCTTTATGCTCAGGGTTTTCCCACCACCAGCGACCTGCCCGAATATCTTCTCCCGACTTTATCGCTCTCGTGCAAGGCGAGCAACCGATAGAAGGATAACCCAAATCATGCAGCCTATTATAGGGAACGCTATTTTTCTTGATGTAATTCCAAACATCTTCCTGCGACCAATCTGCGAGCGGATTAATTTTAATAAGACCTTCATGCCCTTCATCTTTTTCGATTTTTCGAATGGTCGTTCGCGTCACCGACTGCTCGCGGCGGATGCCGGTGATCCAAGCGTCCAAACCCTTTAAAGCACGATTGAGAGGCTCCACTTTTCGGATGGCGCAGCATTCCTTGCGGTTCTCGACAGACTCGCGAAAAGAATAAAAACCTTTTTCGCGTTCTAATTTTTCTACTTTTTGAAAGTCCGGAAAATAAGACTCGATGCTAATTTGGTATTTACGCCGAATCTTGTCCATGACTTCATAGGTTTCTTCATTCAGACGTCCGGTATCGAGCGTGAAAATCCGGATCTTGGGGTCGAGTTTCGCGAGAATGTCAATCAACACCACATCCTCGGCACCAAACGAAGAAGCCAGTGCAATCTTTGGAAAAAAATTCTTAAGCGCCCATTGCAACAAAGCCACCGCCGAAAGTTTTTCAAACTCTCCGTTCAATTTCACCAAATCATATTGCATTTTCTACCCCTACCCCCTTGCAGACAAAGATGGAACAAGCATTGGAACGGAGCATTAGAATAGCGACGGGTGACGCGGAGGAGGGCTCCCGCCACGCGCAGGAACGAGCATGGCGGGAAACCGCGCAGCGGCAGGCCCTGTCGCTCTATCTTATATTGCACTGAAATGTTCCATCTTTTTCAAAATAATTCCGCCTCCTCGTACGTCCTGCTCATGCACCAGAACAAATCGTCCAGTCTCGGGAATTTCATCAAATGTATCAAACGCGACCGGTTTTTTCGTAGAGAGAATCACTTCGGCCACTTCATTTTTAGCCACTTCGTGCGCGTTTTTAGAAATCTCTTCAAGCGTCGAAGAATTGATCACCTTCAAAATCGATTCGACCATGCATTCAACTTCCTGCGTCGCTAGTTTCAAAAGATATTTCCCGCCTTTTTGCAAATGCTTGTTTCCCATCCAAAAAATATTGGCCGTGAAACGATCGGACACCGCCATTTTTTGAGAAGGAAAACAACCGACTTCTCCGCGCTCGATAAATATTTGTTCTTCCATCGTCAAACCGACGGATTCTCCGGCTTCGACCTTCTCGGGAACTTTTGCATTCCATTTCTCGATTGTTTTAATGCGAGTCAATTTTCCTGAAGGCAGAAAAAGAATTTCATCCCCGGTTTTTGCTTGTCCCGATTCGATACGCCCTGCGATAATGCGCCGCTTGTCAAATTTGTAAACATCCTGCACCGGAAAACGAAACGGAAGTTTAGTCCGGTCTTCGTGGGTGGCAAAACCTTCGAGCACTTCGAGAATCGTCTCCCCTTTGTACCAAGGCATTTTGCCGCTTTTTTCGATTACATTGTCGCCGTGATAGGCTGAAATCGGGATAAAAGTTTTTGGGATTACTTGAATCGTGGACAAATACTTCGTGTAAACGTCTTTCGTTTTACGAAAAATCTCTTCCGAATAATTCACAAGATCCATTTTATTCATGACGATGGCAATTTGCTTAATACCCAAAAGAGATAAAATATACGCGTGGCGTTTGGATTGCTCCTGGATCCCTTCTTCGGCGTCTATCATGAGAAACGCAACGTCGGCACTCGAAGCGCCCGAAATCATGTTTTTCAAAAATTCTTTGTGGCCTGGCGCGTCGATGATTACATAACTTCTTTTTTTGGTTTTAAAAAACATTTGCGCCACATCGATCGTGATGCCTTGGTCGCGTTCCTCTTCAAGGCCGTCGAGTAAAAACGCAAATTCAAAACCCTTTCCCTGGTCATCACAAACTTTTTTTACATGCTGCATTTTGGATTCAGTCACAAATCCCGTATCGTGCAACAGACGTCCAACGAGCGTGGATTTTCCATGGTCCACATGACCGACCATGACGATTTTAAGTGTTTCGCCGGTCAATGAATCGTTTTGAACTGCAATCTCTGTCATAATTATCCTAGTGTGTCATTGGGAGACCGCCGCTTTTGGCGGGCGTGGCAATCCGATCTATTAGATTGCTTCGTCGGCTGCGGCCTCCTCGCAATGACAATTTTAACTACATATACCCCTTTGACCGAAGCCGCTGCATCGCGTAGGTGTCTTCTTGATCTTGCGCACGTCCCGCGCGTTCGGAAGTTTTGTTGAGTTTAAGCTCCGCGATAATATCGTCAATCGTTGCGGCGTCGGAGTCGATCGGAAACGTGCATGGAGCGCAGCCGAGGCTTCGGTAGCGCTTGCCGTTTTTGGAAAAATAGAGGTTCATAACGGGGATATTTTCCCGCTTGATGTACTCCCAAACATTCAGTTCTGTCCAGTGCAACAGCGGATGAATACGGATATGCGTATTTTCATCGAAATTTGTTTTGAACTGGTCCCAAAGCTCAGGCGGCTGGTCTTTAAAATCCCATTCAAAATTCTTATCCCGTGGTGAAAAATACCTTTCTTTCGAACGGGTCGTCTCTTCATCCCGCCGGATTCCCAAAATCAATCCTTTGAAATCATACTGTTCCATGATCTGGTGAAGGCCTGTGGTTTTGAGTGCCGAACAGCAATTGACGCGGCCTTTGGTGTAATTCATTCCTTCGGCAAGCGCCTGCTTGTTTTGACCAACGATCAGATTGACACCCCATTCTTTCGCGTAACGATCACGAAACTCGATCATTTCCGGCATCTTATAACTGGTATCAATATGCACGAGCGGAATCGGAACATGTCCCAAAAAAGCTTTACGCGCTAACCACAAAAGAACATTGGAATCTTTGCCGATGGACCACAGCATGGCTAGTTTCTTAAATTTTTTATGGGCTTCGCGAAGAATAAATATGGATTGGTTTTCAAGTTTATCTAAATGATCCATGCGTCTCCTAATATGACTTAATTAGTGTAATACAGTCAATATAATTGATACCATATATAAGTTATCCTGTCAAATATAATTTTAACTTCCGCTTGGCAATAGTTCTCAGATGCAGTCCTTATGTGTTAATGACGTTGTCCGTATTCCCTAATAGGAAAGTTTTAAACAGATTATCATCAGCCTGTGAATAAAAAAAAGTGGGTCTAAAAATCATTTATATAGCTAATAGGGTTTATAAATACCATATTTAATAAAATTTTTATATATTTATGGTTTAAAATAACCTTTTCATCATATTTAAATAAGAAATAGGATTATTAATTATTATACATTTAAATAACACCGGCATACTTTGAGGGTGTCCCCTTGGAGGACGCCTCCAGGAGAACGCCTCCGAAGTTAGTTATTGTTAATTATTGATTAATAGTAGTAATTTTTTTAAATGGCTTAATTTTTTTATTTTGGCTTCGTGCTTAAGCGCTTCGGATTGATTGGAAAATTTTTTGGAATAAACAAGCTTTACAGGGAGGCGACTTCGTACGTACTTGCTTCCATGTCCAGACCGATGCTCAGTGACGCGATGAAGTACGTTTTTTGCGATGCCAGTATAAAGGGACTGATCGGAACACTGAAGTATATACAAAAACCAGGCTTGGTTTTTTACTATACGTCTAAATTTCATTTGAAATAAGTAATTTACCACCGCCTTGCCGAATGATCTTGTAAGAACTCAGACCTAAATGTTGAAGCTCAGGCAGGTTTTTTTCTTCCATTAAGCAATAAATGCGTCCTGAACGAGTATTAAAAAGCCGGAGAAATTCATCGGTCGACGGGAACCATTTTTGTGCGTCTTCGGTATATTTCGCTTCTTTTAACTCTTCACCCAAGGTTCCGCGGTCGGAACCGACGACAAGAATTCGTTTTTCCAAATGATACGAAAGGTCCGAAAAGCGGTCCGGCGAGGCAAATACAGCTACTTCGTCTCCCTCTTTTATCAGCGCCTTCAACTGAACAGCTTCCTCATAAGTGCTCAAATATGAAGTTAGGCTTTTCATACCAATGATAATAAAAATAAGCAAAATGTACAGCGTGACCGCGACCGAAAAAAGGCTTTTTTCATATTCTTTTCTCCTCAAAAAAATGGCGGTCAGCACAACGCCGAACCCTACGCCTAAACTGGCTGCCACAAACAAGCCGCGCAAGGCCATTACCCTGTCATCCTTGACCCAAAGAAAAAGATAAAGATTGGCCATTATCAACACCACGAGAGAAACAACCCCCGCGGCTTGCAATGTTCGTAGAAAAATCTTTTCCGGCGCTTTCTCAATCCATGCGGCCACCAGAATTGCCAACGGAACGCACAAAGGTAAAATGTAATAGGGCAACTTCGACTTCGGGATGCTGAAGAAAACAAAAATGACTGCAAGCCAGCAAATAAGAAATTTCAGAAATTTCTTCTTAGTTACATCCATCTCCTGATTTTTTTGAAAAATAGCGGCCGGCAGAAAAAAAGACCAGGGGAACGCCAATAAAACCAACAGCGGCGCAAAAAACCAAAAAGGCCTTTTCCTTCCAAAAACAGCGGAGGAATAACGATGAAAATGCTGCTCGATAATAAATCGATAAAAAAATCCAGGTTCACGGTTCGAGATCGCGATCGCCCAAGGAAAAAAAATCAACGCAATGATCAAAACTCCCCAGCCCAGATGCATTTTTTTTATTTCGCCGAGGTTTTTTATCCATAAAAGAAAAACGAAAAAGATCAAGCTCGGCAAAACAACGCCGATTAACCCTTTTGTGATCAAAGAAAGGCCCATAAAAACATAAGCCAAAAAATAGAGACGGGGTTTCCGTTCGATGGCCGCCGAAGCCAAACAAAAAAGCGCGCCACTCATCAGTAGCGTCATCAGCATATCAATGATCGCGAAACGCCCCACTAGCACATAACCGACGGAAGTGGTAAGAATTACGGCAGCAAAATCAGCTGTTTTTCGGTTAAACCATCGGCGGGTAAAAAAATGGGTCAAAAGAATGCCTAAAATTGCTGATATTACGCTCGGCAGCCGTGCACTGAAGCTTCCGACACCAAAAATGCCTGTGTTGAGAGCGGCCAACCAAAAAGCAAAAATAGGTTTTTCGATATGCGGAATGTAATCGAAGTGGGGAACAATAAAATCCTTGGACACCCACATTTCCCTCGCGATTTCTCCAAAACGGCCTTCGTCGGAAGAAACCAAAGGAATTTGCCCAATCCAAAAAAAGAAAAGAAAAAAAACTGCGGGCCAAAAAACTAAATGAAATTTCAGATTCTTTTCCATGAACAGCCATCATACCATACCGCATACCGGAGGCGTCCTCCGGGAGGCGTTCCCCTCGGGGACACCCTCGGAATCACAGGGTGTCCCCGAGGGGAACGCCTCCCGGTAGAAGAAACCGTCCGCTAATAATCCTAGCGGACGGTTCTTTTTAAGGACAGTTTATTTCTTTCCTTCACTCCAGATCTTCACGAGTTTTTCGCGCAGATCCACCTGTGCCTTGCCGTTGGCCATCATCGACTGCCATTTGATCCCCATGGTTTCAAGAATCACTTCTCCGGCCTTGTCCATTTGCGGGCCCCAAGCGGCTTGGATTTTCTTTTTCAAAATTTCCACCTGCACCTCGTGCATCGCATCGCAGAACGCCTCTTTCCACATCCCAATCGCCATTTCCACCGGACAACATTCTTCGGTTTTGCACGGCGTCTGAGGTTTGGTGGTTTCACAGCTTTCCGTTTGGCACTTATTTTCCATTTGCTTCTCCTTTGTTTTGGGTTTTACCTAATATTATACCAACTAGTTGGTATAAATTTTGTTCAAAAAAATTCAGGTCTTAAATAGACTTTTGACGTACTCCTTGAAATGTTTCGCGTTGTTCTCTTTGATGCGAGCATCATGGCCGACCTTGCTTAAAAGAATCGAACCTTGCAAGACTGAGACAAAATAGTACGCAAGACTTTCTGGGTCAAATGCTGCCTTCGGTACATACTTCTCCTTTGCTTCTTTGAAGTCCTTGGCTAACATCTCTGCAAATCCTGAAAAACTTTCGCAGCAAATAGATCGGATATCAGGATGTGTTTCCGAAAGTTCCTGGGCCATGCTGCCCAAAAGACAACCCTGAGAATTATTTTTGGACATATTAATGAAAAAATCTATGATCCCGTAAACTCGTTTGAGCGGATCTTTCTCGGTGGAGCAGCAGCCACCGATGAATTCCTGTTTTTTATTGGCGCAATAACGCTTTAAAAGTTCCTCACCCAATTCGTCCTTACTTTTGAAATAATGAAAAAAACTTCCCTTTGTCAGTTTCGCCTTGTGACAAATATCATCGACGGACGTTCCGACAAATCCCTTCGAAAGGACAAGCGTTTGCGCCGCGTCCATGATCTTTTCTTTCGCTGGGGAGTCTTGTAGCGCTTTTCTCATTTATACCAACCAGTTGGTATAATTATAACGTGCTCCAGCATCATTGTCAAGCAGCATAAGCCCGAAGCATCCAAGCCATCTTTTCATGCTTTTCCATCAAGCCCGTCAAAAAATCACTGGTTCCTATGTCTTGATAAGTCTCGACGCAAGTAACCAAATCTTTACGAAGTTTTTGAATCACTGTTTCATGGTCCGCCAAAAGTTCGGCGATCATTTTTTTGGCTTCGGGATAAATTCCCGGCGCTTCTTTTAAATTGGTCTTCTTTAAAAACTCCGTCATCGTCCCCAACGAACGCTCTCCGATCGACCGAGCGCGTTCGGCGACTTCGTCCACGACGTCATCCAGTTCTTCGTATTGCAATTCAAAGAATTTATGAAGCTCGCTAAAATCAGGACCGGTCACATTCCAGTGAAAATTACGGGTTTTGGTGTACAAAAGATATTCGTCTGACAGAATCGTACTCAAAATTTCTGCCACGGCTTTTCTGTTTTTATCTGAAATTCCTATGTTTGTTTTCATCATGACTCCTCTTTTGCGCCTGTCATCCCCGAAATCTTTTATCGGGGATCCAGACACTGTTAATTTGTATTCTCATTCCTGGATTCCCGCTTAAAGATCGCGGGAATGACAACAAGGTGTTATTTTACTATCGCATAGAATCCTGTCCTATCTTTTTCGCATTGATAAGTTCGGTTTCGTGACAGGACCCGTCGCCCCAGGAAAATTCAGTGGGTCCGTCCTGGAAAATTCGGATAAAGTTCCCGCACAGGATCCGACTGCCAATATTCATACGTATCCATATCCATCATAGTCAATTTTCCACTCCAACCGCAGCCGGTATCCAAAGCCCAGACATTGCAAGCATGAGTAGGCTCAGAAGATTTATAGACTTGAGTCGGAGTGTGGCCAATAAAGATTTCGTTCCATTTTCCATAACGATAGTCAGGAGTTATTTCTTGGGCATGAACTGCTTCATCCAAAAGTTCTCTGTCCCACATCAAAAATTCAGGATCTTGCTCATGGAGGGCCATGGAAGGATCGAGACCGCCGTGGACAAATAATTGCTTGCCTAACTCAATATAAAAAGGAGCGTTCTGAAATAGTTCGAGGTGAGATTTGGGAACCGCTTCTTTATTGTTTTGATAAGACTGAAGCGTTGCCGATCCTCCTTGGCTCGTCCAGTTCTCATCCATCCAGCCGTTGCGCATCCACTGCAAAGTCCATGCGTCGTGATTTCCCAAAATGAGCTTCATATTTTTAATGCGCAGCAATTCATCGACGACTTTGCTCACTTCCGGCCAGCCGTCGCAGACATCACCCAGAGAAATCAAAAGATCTTGGCCGCGATCAAATTTGGATCTCTCGAAACATTGCAGCAATGCTTTGTGAGCGCCGTGGATATCTCCGATCACGAATCGTCGCATGAACTTTAGCAGATTCCTTCTTTCATCTCAAACTTCCATTTCCAAATCGCATAAACAGCCGGATACACGAGAAGTTCCAAAATAAAGGAAGTGGAAAGTCCGCCGACCATCGGAGCGGCAATGCGCTTCATCATGTCGGCGCCGGTGCCTTGCGACCACATGATCGGCAAAAGGCCCATGAACGCGGCCATCACCGTCATCATCTTGGGACGCACTCTTTTGACAGCGCCGTGAATGATCGCTTCGGTGAGATCTTCATAGGTTTTCATCTTCCCCTGTCGGACTCTATCCGCGTAGGCAAGATCAAGAAACAGCAGCATAAAAACACCCGTTTCGGCGTCGAGTCCCATGAGCGCAATCATCCCGACCCATACGGCAATTGAAATGTTGTACCCCAGAAAAAAAAGAAGCCACACCGCTCCGATAAGAGAAAAAGGAACTGCCAAAAGAATGATCCCCGTTTTGATCGCTGATTTCGTGTTCATGTAAAGAAGGAAAAAAATAATCAGAAACGTGAGCGGAATCACGACCTTCAACCGCTCTTTCACTCGCTGCATATTTTCGTATTGGCCGCTCCAAATAAGGTAGTAACCTTTAGGCAAATTAAGTTTCTTTTCGATCGCCCGCTTGGCATCGTTAACATATCCGCCGATATCGCGCCCGGTAATATCAATGTAAACATAGCCGGCCAGCATCGCGTTTTCATCCCGGATCATCGAAGGCCCTTCGAGCAGCCGGATATCCGCCAGTTCTGTCAGCGGGATCTGCGCTCCGGAAGGCGTCGGCACAAGAACGCGTTTGAGTCGCTGAATGTTATCCCGAAAGTCGCGCGCGTAACGGACATTGATAGGATATCTTTCTCTGCGTTCTACCGTCGTTGTGATATTTTCTCCGCCAATCGCGGAGGTGATCACCATTTCTGCATCTGCAATGGAAAGGCCGTAACGCGCCAAAGCTTTTCGGTTTAAATTAAAATCAACAAAGTAACCCCCTGCCACGCGCTCGGAGTAAATGTTTCGGCTCCCCGGCACCTCTTTTAAAATTTTCTCCGCCTCTTCTCCGATGCGCTGGATTTCCTTCAAATCCGGACCCATGACTTTGATGCCGATCGGCGTCCGGATGCCGGTTGAAAGCATGTCGATGCGATTTTTGATCGGCATTGTCCAAATATTCGGAATACCGGGTAAACGCAGCGCCATGTCCATATCGTCCACGAGTTCCTGATAGGTAATGCGCCTCCTCGGCAAAATCTTTTTAAATACATTCCCAACCGATTCAGGCATCCAGGAAGGCATTGTTCTTGGAACCATCCGCCATTGGTTTTTTGGTTTTAAAGTAACGGTTGTTTCCACCATCGAAAAAGGCGCAGGATCCGTCGGGGTTTCGGCGCGACCGGCCTTACCAAAAACTCGATCCACTTCCGGAAATTCTTTCAACATTTTGTCCTGGATTTGGAGAATTCTTTGGGCTTCCGTGACAGACATCCCCGGAAAAGCCGTGGGCATGTAAAGCATGCTGCCTTCATTCAAAGGAGGCATGAATTCAGAGCCAAGCTTGAGATAAACAGGAATCGTCGTTAAAACAAGAATGACAGCCGTGATAATCGTAGCTTTCGTATGTTTCAAAACAAAATGAACGGCAGGCTCATAGACTTTAAAAAGAAAATGACTGATCGGATGTTTTTCCTCGGGATAATACTTGCCAACCAAAACGTGATTGGCCGTCCACGAAAGCCATTGAGGTTTAAATTTAAAATAATCCATCCGGGTAAAAAGCATGCGAAGCGCTGGATCGAGCGTGATGGCAAGAATGGCGGCGATCGCCATCGCAAGATTTTTGCTGAAAGCCAGTGGCTTAAAAAGACGGCCTTCCTGATCGACCAGCGTAAAAATAGGAATAAACGCCACCGCAATCACCAAAAGTGAAAAAAATACGGAAGGACCAACTTCTTTTAAGGCATTCAGACGCACTTCATGATAATCCCCTATTCGACCGCCGGCATCCCAAAGCTGGAGCTTCTTATAAGCGTTTTCAACTTCCACGATGGCGCCGTCCACTAAAACGCCCATGGAGATCGCAATTCCTGCCAGAGACATGATATTGGATGTAATTCCGATGAAATACATCGGAATAAAAGCAAGCACGACGGAAACCGGGATTGTAATGATGGGCACAATCGCCGAGGGAACATGCCAAAGAAAAACGAGAATCACGAGGCTTACGATGATCATTTCTTCGGTGAGAGTATGTTTCAAAGTATCGATCGCGCGCTCGATCAACTCCGATCGGTCGTAAACTTCGACTATTTTTACGCCTTCGGGTAAGGTGGGGATGAGCTCTTGCAATTTGAGCTTCACGCGCTGAATGACATTCAGCGCGTTTTCGCCGTGACGCATAATCACGATTCCGCCGACCACGTCTCCTTTTCCATCAAGATCTGCCACGCCACGGCGCATTTCGGGTCCCAACTGAACTTTTGCGAGATGCTTTAAAAGAACGGGCGTACCTTTGTCGGAAGCCTTCACGACAATGTCTTCGATATCTTCCACGGATTTGACGTAACCTCGTCCACGCACCATGTATTCAAAACCAGAAAATTCAAGGAGTCTTCCACCCACATCGTCATTGCCGTTTCGGACGGCATCGATGACTTGATTGAGCGGAATGTTGTAAGCTAAAAGATGGTTGGGGTCGACGTTGACTTGGTATTGTTTGACAAAACCACCGACTGCGGCAACTTCTGAGACGCCTGGAACCGCTTGGAGATTGTAGCGCAGAAACCAATCTTGTAGGGAGCGCAGCTCAGCCAGATTATGTTTTCCTGTTTCATCCACTAAAGCGTATTGATAAACCCATCCGACACTCGTCGCGTCAGGGCCAAGCTCGGTCTGAACTCCTTTGGGAAGTTTGGGGAGAATTTTACTCAAATATTCGAGTGTGCGGCTCCGCGCCCAATAAAGATCGGTCCCGTCTTGAAAAATCACGTAAACGTAGGAATAACCAAAATCGGAAAAACCGCGCACAGCCTTAACTTTGGGAGTGCCGAGCATTGCCGTCACGATGGGATACGTGACTTGATCTTCCATGATGTCGGGACTTCGGTC
>OBEQ010191290.1_pt1 | contig 12689 bp, 11 predicted proteins | sample 1670901 | NCBI WGS metagenome assembly OBEQ01 (sample SAMEA104232315, study PRJEB22302) | groundwater metagenome | biome: forest; feature: aquifer; material: groundwater | place: USA | collected 2011-08-07 | depth 5.4 m
CGCGCGCGGGGCGGGGCTTGGAAGCGGCGGCGTCGTTTTCATTCCACGGGCGGAGCCACTGGCCGTAGGTAAGGAGCGGCATTGGCTGGTTCGGTGCGAGACGCACGGCCTCGTCGAACTCCTTGGTGCTCTGCGCCTGGTCCTTCTTTCCAGCGAGCGCGATGGCGAGGTTCAAGTGAAGCAGAGGGTTTTCTTTGTGGCGCTCCAACCCACCGCGGCAGACCTTCTCCGCGTCGTCCCACTTTTCCCCTTCGACGTAGATCGCGCTCAGATTCACGCTTGCCGCCTCGAGCTCTGGCCGCTGCTTGAGGGCCGCCTTGTACGCCTTCTCGGCACCCGTCTTGTCGTTCGAACGTTCGGCGACCATGCCGAGAAGCGCCAGCGCTTCGCCATCCTGCGCATTCTTTTTGAGCGCAGCCTCCGCATAGGCTTTCGCCCCCGCCGTATCGTGGGCGTCGAGCGCTTTCATTCCCTTGGCAACCTCGTCGCTCGACACCGCCGACGACGAAGGCATGTCGTGAACGGGAGTCGGACCACCAACGGCAACGACCGAGGGCGGAAGCTTCGGGGGTGGCGGCGGCGGGGTCGGCGTCGACGCGGGTTTCGATCCTCCACAGCCCATGGCGAACAGCGCCATCAATATGCCGAATCTCATGGTGCGCATCCTCTCCCGCTTGGACCCGCCGATCCAGCGGCGCGTGGGTGGCACCCTGACATGCCACCTCCCGATGGCGCATGTTGGCGCGCCCGACCGTGAACCAAACCGTGGAAATTTGGGCTGTTGCGCACGTGCACGCGTCTTGCTTTCGAGGCTGGGATCATGCGCTCCCTTACGCCTCTTTTTCGCCAGGCCCTCCTCGCCGCTCTCGCCCTTCCCACCGCTTGCGGCGGCAGGATGGACCCCATCGAGGAGCCCCAGCCAGAGAGCAACCAAAAGGTCCTAGAGGACCCCTCCTCTCCCCGTGACGGCGGCACGGTCACGCACCCGACCGACGCGCGGGCAATGGACGCCATAAGCAAGCCCGACGCCGCACCGACGGATGCTACCTTCCCTTTCGACGCGAAGCCCGATCACGACAGCCTGGACTCCGGCGCCTGCTCCACCCTCGAGGGACCGCCCGACAGCTCGCTCAATTGCGCGTACAACCTGACCCTCGCGGATCCTCTCGCTTGCGATTTCTCGGGACCTAGCAATACGGGTAGCCTCGAGCTTTGCGCGCGATTGTGCGGCAATGGCGTGACGTACTGCCGAAAAATCGAGTTGGCACCAGAGCCTCCCAAAGTGCAATGCATGGCCGGCTGCATCGGGCGCAAGCCCGAAGGGCTCTGTCCAGCCCTCGCACGAGGCGTGAGCGCACTCGCGATCTACTTCGCCGACGCTGCGCGGCTGGAAGCAGCCAGCGTGGACGCATTTCGCATCTTCCGACGCGAGCTCGCGGTGCACGGCGCCCCGAAACGCCTGACGCGCGCCGCCAGTCGAGCCGCAAGGGACGAAGTGCGTCACGCGCGCACCACACGCGCCATCGCGCGCCGCTTCGGCGGCAGGGCTGCCCCGGTCGAGATCGTGCGCCGCGGCGCTCGATCGCTCGAGGAAATCGCACTCGAGAACGCGGTCGAGGGCTGCGTGAACGAGACGTTCGGTGCGCTCGTGGCAAGCTATCAGGCAGAGCACGCGGCCGATCCGAGCGTGCGCGCCGCGATGAAGCACATCGCGCGCGACGAGACGCGACACGCCGAGCTCGCGTGGGAAATCGCACGATGGCTCGAGCCGCGCCTGTCTCCCGACGAACGCGCGCGCGTCCGCGGCGCTCGACAGGCAGCCGTCGCCCGTCTAGCCGCCGAGCAAAGGACGCCTCCGCCGTCGGAGCTTCGGGTCGCCGCAGGCCTGCCCAGCGCAGCGCGCGCGTCGCACATGATGGACGCCCTCAAGACATCTCTGTGGGCGTAATCGCGCTCATGAGCGCGTCGCGGATTTCCTTGAAGCGCCCCGGCGGAACGCGCGACCCGTCGAGCTCGTTGACGTAGAACACGTCGGCCACTTTGGTGCCCTCGGTATTGATTTTCGAGAGCGCGATCGAAAGCCCGAGCTCGTGGAGCTCGCGCGCGAGCGCAAAGAGCAGCCCCGGTCTATCTTTCGCGAAAACCTCGATCACCGTGTGGCGCGGCGAAGCACGGTCGTCGATGGACACGTCCGTCGTGACGGCCGGGCTCGGCCGCTCACGCCACGGCGAGCTCGATCCCAGTCGCTGCTCGAGAAGGTCTTGCGGGTCCTTCTCGGTGGCGCAGAACTCCGCCAAGTCGCGCACCAGGCGCGGCATTCCCCGCTCGACGGAGTCGACACCGTCGGCGCGGCTCTGCACCCAGAAGAGATCGACCGCCTCCCCTTCTCCACCATCCCCGGACATCGAAGAGCTCTGTCGCGTGCGCGAGTAGACTTGTGCTGCGAGCACTTCGAGCCTACCTGCCGTGATCGCCGCCGCGATTCGCTTGAGAAGGCCCGGTCGATCCGTAGCGACGACGCAAAGCTCTGCGATCTCCGGGTGACGCGCAGGGACCAGCGCCGCGTGCACGGGGGCCGCGCCTCGGTCGAGAGCGACCCCGGCGTGCGCGACGATGGCCTCGGGCGTGTTCGCGACGAGATAGCGCTCGGGCATGGTCTCGAGAAATTCGTCGAGAAATGCCGGCGGCCCCACCCACAAGCGCCGGGCCTGCGCGCGCGCCGCCTGGAAGCGCTCTTCGTCCGCTTTGTCTTTGTGCCCCGCGAGGAAGCCGTCCGCAGCGAAGTACAGCTCATCGAGCATGCGCGCTTTCCAGGAGTTCATCGCCGTGGGCGACGTGGTCGTGATGTCGGCCACGGTCAACAGATACAAATCGCGAAGCCCTTCACGACCGCGCACCAGAGGGGCAAACTCCTCGATGGCCGCCGCGTCGTCCAAATCGCGCCGGGTCGCGGTGTGGTACATCGCGAGGTGTTGGAGGACGAGGGAGCGCGCCTCGGCCACGTCCTCCGGTGACACGCCCAGCCTCGGCAAAATGACGTCGCACAGCTCCGCCCCGGCGTTGGAGTGGTGCTTGCGCGAGCCGCTGGAATCCGGGTAGCCCTTCCCCACATCGTGCAGGAGCGTCGCCAAGAAGAGCGGCACAGGACGCGCGATCTCCGCGGCGAGGCGGCTGGCGAGAGGCCTCTCCTGCGCCAGCTCTCCGCGGCAGAGAGCGCGCAAGCAATCGAGCGCCGCCACCGAGTGAACGTCCACCGTGTACACATGATAAACGTCGTGGTGCACGCGCCCCGTAACGGGCTGAAATTCCGGGATCATCGCCAAGAGGAGCCCCTGGTCGTGCAGCTCCCCCGCGATCGATCCGCGTCGCGTGCGCGCCTCGGGCACCGTGCAGATGAGCTCCACGAAGATCTGGGCGGCCTCACGGCTCTTGCGCAGCTCCTCGCACCACGCCGGATCGCTCGCAACGCGCGCGATCGCGTCTCGAGCGTATTCGAGTACCGGCGCGCGATTCCGAACGCACGCGGCGTAGACACGCAGCGCCAGGGCTGGATCTTGAATGAGCTCGGCCGTCCCGGCGATGGTCACGTGCCCGTCGAACAAGCGTACGCCGCCGCCCAGATCGGTCTCCACCTGTCTGCCACGCCGGCGCGGCGGAGTCGACCGATGCAAGATGCGCTCGCGCGACCGCGTTATCACGCGCGCCTGGACGTAGTAGTCTTGCATGAAACGCTCTGCCGCCGCCGCGCGGGCGCTCTCGCCGTCTTTTTCGCGCAAGTACCCCATCTCTACGGCGACGCTTTCCTGCTCGTCGAAGGTGAGACGGTCGCTGCGCCGGCCGGCGTGCGCGTGCAGTCGATTGCGCACCCGCCACAGGAATTCCTCGGCCGCCGCGACCTCCTTGGCCTCGCGCGCGACGAGCACTCCCAGACGCACGAGCTCCGCCCAGACGTCGAGCTCGGGCGAGCCGCCGACTTTGAAACGAGCGCGCGCGGCCCAACGTGCGCCGTCCAGATCGCGAAGGCCGCCGGCACCGCTTTTTACGTCTGGCTCGAGCAAGTAGACAGAACCGCCGAAGCGTTCGTGGCGCAGAGCGGCTTCTTCTTCGAGCCGATCGACGAACGCCGCCAGCTCGCCCTCGCTGAAGAGGCCACTCCAGGCTCGGTCGAGCAGTTGTGCCGTGAGCGTGCGGTCGCCCGCGACGTGGCGGAGATCGAGCAATGAGGTGGCGGTCGCAAGGTCGCGTTGCGCGAGCTCGAGCGCCTCGCTGGGGTCCATGACCTGGTGGCCAACGGGCATCCCAACGTCCCAGAGCGGATACAAAAGCGCCTCCGCGAACGCCGTGGCGGCCTCGCGGTGCTTCGGTCCTCCCGGCATGACGACGCGCACGTCCGCGTCGCTCCTCAACGCCACCGCACCCCGACCGTAACTCCCAACGGCTCCAAGCTCCGGCCGCATTCCTCGCTGAGCCAGAGTCGCGCAGCCCGCCGCATGGAGGCTCGACATGAGACCGTCGATCACCTTGCAGTGCCGCTTGCCTAGCGAAACGCCATCTTCGCCACGCGAAAGGCGTGCGGCGAGATCCGCACGATGCCGGTTGAGGTAGTCGCGAAGCTCACCCCCCAACGGTGGGGCAATCCTCATCAACCGCTCGGAGGGAGGTGACGCCATGGGGAGGTCATCCTAGCCCCGGTTTCGCACCCTTGCCGCCGCCTTCAACACGGCGCTTCCCAAACGGACATGAATTCCCTTACGCTCCCGCCCGTCTGAAGGCTGTCGCCGATGTCGGAGTCGTCGTCCAGCGCGAGCTGGGCAACGGGTCTTTCGAGTCAGTGGAATCAGTGTTTCCGTAGGAGGAGATCGATGTCGAAGAGACTTGCATTGCCTGCCCTCGCGCTCGTCGCAATGAGCCTTGGCGCTTCGTTGAACGGCTGTTCTTGCAGCGGTGAAGCCAAGCTCGGAAAGATGGAAGCGAAGGCGCCGGAGCCGCCGGCCCCCCCGCCCGCGCCCGCGCCCCCACCCGCACCGGCCCCCGCGCCCGAGGCGGCCCCCCCGCCTCCCATCCAGGTGAAGACTGTCGGGAAGGCAAAAATCGAAGGGAACAAGGTTTCCATTCCCGGCGAGCTCGAATTCGATGTCGACAAGTCGTCGATCAAGGGCACTCCCCAGACGACCGACATCCTGAACACTCTCGTTCAGTTCATGAAAGAAAACCCTAACGTCACGAAGCTCCGCATCGAGGGGCACACGGACAACTCGGGGACCGCCGATCACAACATGAAGCTGTCGAACGACCGCGCAGCAGCGGTTGCGAAGTGGCTCGGTGAGCACGGCGTCGATGGGACGCGTATCAAGACGATTGGCTTCGGTCAAACCAAGCAACTTGTGCCGAACGACACCGCAGAGCACAAGGCCATGAATCGCCGCACCGAGTTCCACGTCGAGGAGATCGACGGAAAGCTCGCGGCGGGAGACCCGGGCAGCGCCGCGGCAGCGGGCGGCAACACTCCGCCGGCGGCCGCAGACAAGACGGCGACCACGCCAGCGGCCACGCCGGCGACTACGACCAAAAACGCCGAGAAGCCCAAGAAGGACGAGAAGAAGCCAACAGCGCCTGCCGACAAGGCCGTTGGACCTGCCGGAGCGACCACTCCGGCCACCCCGGCGCCGAAAGCCGCGACGACGGCCGCCAACCCGGCCACGACGGCCACGCCGCCGGCCGCACCGAAGACACCGGCCGCTGCTTCCGCGGCACCCGCTGCCACGGCGGCTCCCAAGAAGTAACCAGGAGAGAGAACAGCCTAGGCCGCGCGTTCTTTCGGGACCGCGCGGCCTTACTCTTTTGTCATGCCCCTTGCGCGCGCGCGTTGCACGACCTGCTCCGAACCTCTCGGTGATCCGCCGCACGTCACCCTCGTGACGCGCTGCAACCAGTGTCATGGCGAGGCGCCCGTTTCCTTCGCAGCAGACGGCCAGCCCGCGAGCTTCGAAACGATGTTCGCACCCGCAAAGCTCGCCGCCTGGTTTTCGGCTGCGCGCGCGGCCATGGCAAACGGCACACCCGGCGTGGCGTTGGGTGCTTGCGCCCGCTGCGCCGCGCCGCTCATTTTTTCCTCACGTGAGAAGATCAGCCTTCCCTGTCCACACTGCCAGACTCCCGTAGAAGGCGAAGCGAGAGCGGTGCTCGTCGATCAGTGGCCCGAGCCGTGGGCCAAAGTGGAAGGCGGCGGACTCTCGCTCGAGTATCGGCTCGCCTCGGTGGAGGACTCGACCGGGCTCACCGCCGGTTGCGCCGCATGCGGCCTGGCCACGCCTGCAAACGATCCGGCCACGCGCTGCCGCCGCTGCAACGCGGTCACGTGGGTCGATCGGGGCGGGCGGCGCATGCAGCTCGGCGTTCGGGTAGACGGAACGCGCGCGGGGCAGCCGTTCAAGGCGCTCGTGCCGATCTGCCAAGGGGAGCAAATGCTCCGCAGAGATGCCGCAATGGGCGCCTCGGCCGAGTCGGGCAAATCGCTCCTCGGGGTGACCGGCGTGGGATGCGCCGTGGGAACGGCCATCGTCATCGTGCCGATCGCGATTGCAATCGTCTATTGGCTCGCGAAGTGCTGACTCAGGTGGCACCGTACGCGCGACAGTCCGGTGAACCCACGGCGAAGCTCAGGCCGGGCGTGCAGATCTTGTTCGCGGCTTCATCGCAATAGGGCGCCGAGGCCGAGCAATCGGCGTCGCTCGCACACTGGGCCCCCACCCCGAGGCGGTCGGTGCACATGGTGTTGCATCGCAGGTCCTCCAAGCACGGCGTGGTCGCGTCACATGCGTCACCCTTGGCTTTTTTGGCCGCACAGATCTTCACGTCAGCCTGGGTTTGGCAGAACGTGCCGGCCTCGCAAACCTCACCCGGATTCGCGCAGCCATCTCCCTTCTTCTTTTCCGTTTTCTCGCCGCAATGCCCCTTGTCGCAGACGAGCGATCCCGAGCAATCGTAGCTGGTCTTGCACGTGCCGCCTTTGTCTGCCGAGCCGGCGTAAACGCGCTGGCACACGTCGTCGAGCGTTCCCTTGTCAGTCGGGGTGATGGACGTGAGCGCGTAGGTCTCTTTCGACTTGTTGACGCAATCTTCCGCGCGCGCTGCCGTGTATCTACGGCCAGCCTGGATGGCAGCCGCCGCGCCATCTAGGCAAACCTTCTTGCGGGCGGTCTTGCACGCATCCGCGCTGACGACGCAGCGACCCGCCACCTGGCACTCGTGCGCCGCGACGTCGTCGCACATCGTGTCGTACGTGGGGTACTTGTCCCCCTGACTCGCGGTGCACGCCACGCTGAGAACACCAGTCAACACTGCGGTCGTAAGCCACCTTTTCATCGCATCCTCCGAAAGCCCCGCCAGGGTCAATGCAAGTCTTCGCCCAAGGCTCGTGCGCCGGCAAGTGTTCTACATGCCGCTACGCGGCCAGCAGGCCGCACGCGTCCACGTTTTTGCGCTGGGCCAACTCCCCTCGCGTTCCTGGAGGTTCTACGATGATGACCCGCATGCGGCGCGCGCCCGCGCTGCTCGCCTTCGCCCTCCCATTCGTTTCCGCCGCCGCCAACGCCCAGCCGAAAGCTTCTTCCGGCTATGCGGAGACCAAGACGGGCTCGGGGACCGGCGTCATTTTCGATGACGATCTCGGGACCGGCATGGCGTTCGATCCGTTCGGCGACATCGTGAGGTCTCCCCCGCGCGCGGCGCGCATGATGTTGCTGAGACCGCGCTACAATTTTGTGCCGGAGATGCTCAAAAGTGTTGAGAATTTATAGCTGAACACGCGCCACGTACGGGTGAGGTCGGCTTGACGTGAAGGCCACGCAACGTGTAGTCACAACCCGCTCGCGAAGGTGGCGGAATTGGCAGACGCGCCAGATTCAGGTTCTGGTGGGGTAACTCCTGTAAGGGTTCAAGTCCCTTCCTTCGCACCACGGTTGCATCGCCTTCATCAAGCTCAGGCGATGGCAGCCGCGTTCGCGTTCCTGGCATGGGAGCCTGACGCGCGTGCGGCGGACCCTTCCCCTTTGGACGATCTGCCGTCGAACGTCGAAGACGCGTTCACGGGCCATAACCTCATCTTTCACGGGACCGCCATCCTCGCGACGGGCGTAATGGCCGAGAGCGGCGCCGATCACGCCATTCGGGTGGGCTTCCAAAAGAGTCTCGTCTTCCCCGCCTACGCCGACACCGCGTACTACGCGGGCTATGCCATTCCGGCCGTCGTCGCGCCCGCGCTCTACCTCGTCGGATTGTTCGCAGACGATCGTGAGACCGTCGGAGCAGGAAGCGCCGCCATCCAAGCGCTCGGGGTGACGCTCGCGACGACAGGTCTTCTCAAGTGGGGCACAGGGCGCGCGTATCCGCTCAACGGGGGCGATCCAAACGCTCCCGATCGCTTGGAGCATCCTGAGTACGCGCACCGCTTCACCCCCTTTCGCGCGGGTCTCGCGTGGCCGTCCGGCCACACCTCGGCAACGATCTCCATCGCCGCCGCCCTCACTGCATATTACCCCGAGCGGGTTGCCATCCCGCTCGTCGGCTACCCGCTCGCACTGGCGATCGGCGTCGGCATGGTCGCCGGCGATCGCCACTGGGCGTCGGACGTCGTGGCAGGCGCGCTGATCGGTCACGCGATCGGCTTTAGCGTCGGACGTAACTTCCGCCGCAGTGTGAGATCGGCCGATCGCATTCACATCACGCCGCTCGCGTCCGGCGGGCTGGGCATTTCGGCAGGCGGCGTCTTCTAGTCTTCTCCCTGGTCCCGGATTCGCACGGAACCGCCGCAAGCCAGACGACATTCCCGCGTTCAACGAGAAGGTCATCGAGACCTTCGCCGAGGTGCTCGAACGCGCGGATCGCACGCGACCTGCGCGCCGTACGCCTCGCCCGACTGCTTGACGCCGTCGTACTTACGGAGCCTTGGGCGCCACGCCGTAGGCGTAGTCGTATTGATCGCCGGTCTCGGGAGTGAACGACGCGAACAGAAGTCCCTTCTGCACGAAGGCCACGAAACCGTCCTCCGGACCGTGCGCCGTCGACTTTCGAAACGCGAACAGGCCGTTGGCACGCGAACCGTCGAGCCGGCCCGGCCCGGTCAAGTGCGCTGCATCCGCGACTGGGATGAGGGCTCGGGCCTGCATCGCTTGAGGGAGGGACGGGGTAGGCGCGTGAATGTGCTAAATACCTCGGGTCATGGCGGACGACGCGTCGTCTTGGATAAGCGCGCTCGTCTCGCTGTCGCCTCTCGTGGTCGTCGCGTATTTCGTGTGGGGCGTCTGGGCGCTGCTCTACCCAATGGTGCCTTTCGGTCGCGGCGCATGGGCCGACGCTCGCCGCGGATTCGAGCGGACAACACGTTCATGGCTCCCCAGTGCAGCGCGCAGCTCTCGCTACAACGTGGCGCTCTGCTTGGAGCTGGAGGGAAAGCTCGAAGAAGCCGAAGCACACGTGCGCGATCTTCTCGGAGAGCCGCTCGACGCGCGCCTCACCTACGCCGGTCGTTCACTGCTCGGCACGATCCTCGTCCTCCGCGACCACGCGCCCAACGAGGCTCGCGCGTTGCTCGACGCCGCGCAGCGAGAGATCCCGTCGCCGCTCGGTGCGCTCCTCCTCGCGCACGCACACCTCACGCTCGGCGACAAAGGGGGGGCCGCACAGCTCGTGGCCACCAGTTTCACCATACCGCCGGTGCCCAAAGACCTCGCCGGATGGAAAGCGTCGCTTCGCTTCGATCCGCGCATTCAAAGCTCGATGGAGGCGTACTTCCGCGGGTGGTACTTCCACAAGGTGGGAGATCGCAGGCGCGCCCGATCGGACCTGGAGAAGGCCGCGCAGAGCCCGCTTTCGCATGTGTGCGTTGGGCGCGCACGCGCCCTCCTCGTGAGCGCGAGTAGGCCCTCCTTCCACTTGGACGAGCCTCCGTCCTCGTTGAGTCCCCACGAGCTGTGATATTCATCATTCATGCGTCTTCGCCACGTCTTCTGCCTGGCCCTCGCGCTTTCGACCGTCTCGGCGTCGTCCTTCGCGCAAAGCGAAGCGGACAAGAATCAGGCGCGCATCTTCGGGCAAGAAGGGCAAACAGCGCTCGACGCAAGGGACTTCAAAACCGCCGAGGACAAGTTCCGCCGCGCGTACACCCTGTACCCGAACGCGCCGTCGCTCGCTCTGGGACTCGCGCGCGCGCTCGCCGCAAATGGAAAAGTCGTCGCCGCGCAAGAGACTTACAACAAGATCGTGCGCGAGGGGGCACCGCCCGGAAACCAAGTCTTCCAGAAAGCCGTAGACGACGCCAAGACCGAGATGGCCACGGTCGCGACGCGTATCGCCTACGCGACCATCAATGTGGTGGGCCCCGAGACCTCCAAGGTGAGCCTCGATGACCAGCCTCTCGCGTGGGCAGCGCTCGGCGGAAAGCGCCCCGTCGATCCCGGAGCGCACGTGGTCAAGGCCACGGCAGAAGGATATGCGGCAGCGGAAATGCGATTCCAGGTGGAGCCAGGCAAAGAGACAACGATCAATGTGACCATGGTGAAGGACACCGGCGGTGGCGCGGTCGTGGTACCGCCGCCTCCCGGAACGGGAACGGGAACGGGAACGGGAACGGGAACGCCGAGCACGACACCGCCGACGACACCGCCGACGACGCCGCACGCAGGGGGTGACCCCGGCGTCGCGGTGAGCACCAAGGGTGGTTCCTCGAACAAGACGCTCGGCTTCGTGGCGCTCGGCGTGGGCGGAGTGGGGCTCGCCGTGGGAGCCATCACCGGCTTCATGGCCATCGGAAAACACGGCGATTTGAAGGAGAAGTGCACGCTTCCGAACGGCGGCTGCCCCGCGGATCAGCAGTCCACGCTGGACAGTTTTCACACGATGGGAACGCTTTCGACCATCGGCTTCATCGTTGGCGGAGTCGGCGCAGCGGCGGGAGCCGTGCTGATCCTGACCGCGCCGAAAGAAGGCTCATCCTCGGCGTTCGTTTCACCTTACATCGGCCCGGGATCGATAGGCGCAACCGGGCGTTTCTGAAGCGACATTTTTGATCCGTCGGTAGCTGTGCTAACCCGCAGCGCGTGACCGAAGCTGCTCTCGTCTTTCGTGGCGTGCGCGCCATCTCCGGCGGCGACAAGCCTATGGACGCAGAGGTCGACGTCGTGATCGAGCGCGGCAACATCACGCGCGTCGGTCCTGGCGCGTCGCGCGGCCTCGCCGGCGAGCACGTGCGCGTCATCGAGGGGAAGGGCAAGCTCCTTTTGCCAGGCCTCGTCGACATGCACGCCCACGTTCGCGAGCCCGGCCAAGAGTACAAAGAAGACGTACAAAGCGCTCTCTCCGCCGCGGCCGCGGGCGGCTTCACCGACATCTGCGCGATGCCCAACACGCGCCCGGTGAACGACACGCGGGCCATCACCGAAATGCTCGTGGCAAAGTCGCGCAGCCTCGCCGGGGCGCGCCTTCATCCGATCTGCGCCATTACCCTCGGTCAAAACGGCGAGCATCTCACCGAGATGGCAGACCTGAAAGACGCGGGCTGCGTCGGCGCAAGCGACGACGGACGGTGTGTCACCCAGAGCGCAGTCATGCGCCGCGCCCTCGAATACGCGTCGACGTTCGACATCGTCACCATCCAGCACTGCGAGGATCATGCGCTCACCGACGGCGCGCAGATGCACGAGGGTAGCGTGTCCACGCGACTCGGCCTCCGCGGTTGGCCGCGCGTCGCCGAGGACATCATCGTCGCCCGCGACCTGATGCTTGCAGAATACACACGTGCCCGCTACCACGTCGCGCACGTCTCCACGCGCGGCGCCGTCCGCCTTCTATCGGAAGCAAAATCGCGCGGTGTATCAGCCACCGCGGAGGTGACCCCACACCATCTGCTCCTGTCGCACGAGGCTCTCCTCGGCTACGACACCGCCTGTAAGGTGAACCCACCCCTGCGCGAGGCGGAAGACATCGAGGCGCTTCGCCAGGCGCTGGCCGACGGCACCATCGACTGCATCGCGACCGATCACGCGCCTCACAGCCCGCTGGAGAAAGACTGCGAGCTCGCCGAGGCGGCGCCCGGCATGATTGGCCTCGAGCTGTGCCTCCCTTTGCTCCTTTCTCTCGTCGAACAGAACGTCCTCACGATGGCGCGCCTCGTCGACGCGCTCACCAGAGCCCCCGCACGCATCGTGGGGTTGCCCGTTCCGCGCATCGCCGAGGGGGCGCGGGCGGACGCCGTTCTCGTCGATCCTCGCGCGCGATGGACGGTCGAGCCTGCGCGCCTCCGCTCGAAGAGCAAGAACACGCCATTTTTGGGCAAAGAAATGACCGGGCGCGTAGAGATGACGGTATGCGCCGGGAAAGTGATTTTCGATGAATGATGAACGCGCACACCTGGTGCTCGCCGACGGCACGGTCTTTCCCGGCCAGCCCTTCGGCGCTCGCGGAGTGACGACCGGCGAGGCCGTGTTCACGACGACCATGACCGGCTACCAAGAAGTGCTCACCGATCCGTCCTACTGCGGCCAGCTCGTCACCATGACCGCGCCCGAGATTGGCAACGTCGGCGTCAACGCCGAGGACACCGAAGCCGTCGATAGCCGCCCGCGCGTGGCCGGCTTCATCGTGCGAAGCCTCTCGCCGCTCGCCTCCAACTGGCGGTCGGACGAATCGCTCGA